>Ga0099364_10004547_pt1 | contig 21000 bp, 19 predicted proteins | sample TergutTh196P3_FD_73070 | JGI IMG/M metagenome (GOLD analysis project Ga0099364, IMG submission 73070) | Microcerotermes parvus P3 segment gut microbial communities from Pointe-Noire, Republic of the Congo - Th196 P3 | ecosystem: Host-associated > Arthropoda: Insects > Digestive system > Gut ... | reverse complement strand
CTCTTTGCTACAATAAAATTACGGTTAAGGCACGGTATCCAGCCGTGTCTTTTTCCGTCTTGTTGCCTAAGCTACAATAAGAGGGTTAATTGGTCTGACGTCACCTCCCTTAGGATTACTCACATCCGTGAAAGAAACAGTCAGCCATCCTCTTATTGCAGCGTTCGGTTTTGGCAGGTTGAGCCAGCGGATTGCATTCCGCAGCGTTCGTGTCACACAGCAAATTGAATCGGTAATAAGAAAACGATGGCCGCCAATTGCAAAATCAATTTACCGGAGGAAAACAAATGAACGCAGTAGGAATCGACGTATCCAAGGGGAAAAGCATGGTCGCTATCATGCGTCCCTTCGGTGAAGTCGTGACTTCGCCCTATGAGGTCATGCACACCGACAGCGAACTCAGCAAGCTGGCAAACTCACTTAAAAGCCTGAACGGTGAAACCAAGGTGATTATGGAGTGTACAGGCAGCTACTATCAACCCATCGCCTATACCCTCCATGATGCGGGACTGTTTGTGAGCGCAGTCCACGCCAAGCTGATTCACAGCTTTGGGAACAACACTATCCGCAAAGTCAAGACCGATAAAGCTGATTCCATCAAAATCGCTAATTATGGTCTGACCCATTGGCTGGAACTGCCGAAGTACATACCTGAAGATGACATTCGGCGGATGCTGAAAGCTTACAGCCGTCAATACGAAAAGTATGGGAAACTGAAAACCATGCTGAAAAACAATTTCATTTCATTGACAGACCAAACCTTTCCCGGCGTGAACGAGCTGTTCACATCTCCGCCGCGTAAAAGTGACGGTCACGAGAAATGGATGGATTTTGCTGCCAAGTTTTGGCATTGTGAATGTGTCTGCGGTTTGAGTGAGAAAGCATTCACTGAGCGTTACCGCAAGTGGTGCAAGCGGGCGGGTTACTATTTCAACGAGGACAAGGCTCTTGACATTTACGCCTCCGCTTGCGGACACATCTGCGTTGTGCCGATGAACGACTCAACGAAGCAGTTGGTCACGCTGGCAGTCAATCAAATAAACACCGTCGCTGAGTCTTTGGCTGTTTGCGCCCGTGAGATGAAGCGGCTTGCCGAAATGCTGCCGGAATATCCTGTGGTATCCAGGTTCTATGGTGTCGGCGATGTCTTGGCTCCGCAGATTATGGCTGAGATTGGCGATATTGTCCGTTTCCGAAGAAAAGGCTCACTGGTTTGCTTTGCAGGTCTTGAGGCTCCGCCGTATCAATCCGGCAAGTTTGAATCCAACAACAGACACATCTCAAAACGCGGTTCGCCGCATCTGCGCAAGGTGCTGTTTCAAGTGATGGATTGTATTCTCAAGCATTCTCCCGTCGATGACCCAATCTATCAGTTCCTTGACCGCAAACGCGCCGAGGGCAAGCATTACTACTCCTACATGACGGCGGGCTGTGCTAAGTTCCTGCGGATTTACTACGCCCGCGTCAACGAGTATTTAGACACGCTGGAAGCTTAAGCATCTGAACCCATCCCCTCAAATTGACCGGCGCGAAAAAATCGCATGTGCGACGGTCTGGTTGACTTGCGCCTTTTTTTACCTGCCTAAATTTTTCTGAACTTTTTTTATTTTAGGGCTTGACTTTACTTGGCAGGTTTCTATAATCGCTAACCGGCACAACATGAGTTCCCGTTGAAGAATAAAATATCTCTATTCTCCTCGTATCGGCATATTTACCCAAAGACTTAACCCATGTCTTTCCGGTAATATCAGGTGTGTCAATTATTTCCCTTGGATATTGGGAACCTCTTTTAATCTCTATAAGCCCGTTCCCTTTATATCTATGGACAAGTGTTTGCGCGTCAGCCGTTAATATCGATGGTTCGCTTCCCGGGCTGTCTTTTTGCATTTTTGCCCTGTTCTGCTCAAACTCCCGCGTTCCTTCTATATGTTTACGCTGTCGCCCCTCTATTATTCTTGACGGATATGTACCATCAAGAATCTTGCGTCTTTCGTTGGCAATTCTCACATCATCACCCTGTGGGTTTATTATACCACTTCCGCCGCCGCTGTCAACCCTCTCACATCAGCCCCAGCACAAGCACAGTCAGCGGCGCCAGCAGCATCGAAACCAGCGTCGTCAGCGCGAACGCGTGCGCCACCTCGTTTACACAGGCGTTGTGCCTCCGCGCCACCAGAACCGCCTGCGCCATCGCGGGCATCCCTGATATGACCGTAAATATGACCGTCATCTCCCACGGCGCGCCCGCTATCCGGCAGATCACGAACGCCATGGCGGGCATTATCACGCACCTTCCGGCAAGCGTAAGCGCCACCATCTTAGGCACGGCGAAAATCTTCCTCAGCTCCATGCGCGAAAATGTCGCGCCCACGATAAGCAGAGCTGCGGGCGTCGCCATCCCGCCCAGCATTCTCGCGCCCAAAAGCACAAAATCCGGCATATCCACCCTTAGCAGTATAATCGCCAGCGCAGCCACAAACGCCGCAAGTGGCGGCGAAACCATATGCTTTATCAGCTCCCTGATTTTTACGCCCTTTGAGCGCATCATGCCGATGTTGCCTATCGTCCAGAACAATATCGTGTTCGCCGGAAGATACGCCACGACATACGGCGCCGACCACTCCCCGAATATCGCCAAACACACGGGAAGCCCGATGAATATCACGTTCGCCATGGCAAACAGCGCGCTCGAAGTCCCGCGTTCGGCGGCGTTCAGCCCCAAAGCGGCGCCAAGCCCCTGCGCGAGCGCGTACCCAGCCAATATAATCACAAAGGGCAGCAATATATACCAGCCCAGCTCATCCCTCAGCATTTCAAGCGGCAGCTGCTCAACCGTGTTGCTGAACACAAGCGCGGGCACGGCATAGGCGATTGTCAGCCGCGTAAGCTGAACCTCCGCCTCCTGTGACAGATGCCCGCGTTTCGCGGCGGCAACCCCGACGCCTATTATAAGGAATATCGCGGCGACACCCATCATCGCCGATATAACTGACACTTGATCACCCCTCAACGGGGAACATTATATATCACCCGCGGAAACTAATCAAGTGTTTACAATTTGTTCACCGTGGCTTAACAGTTTTTACAAATTTTTGGAATATACTAAAGCTGTTGCCATACCTGCTAAACCAAAAAAGGTTTTTGTTCCCCTCTCCTCCCCTTTTTTCTACGGGCGAAGACTCAACAAGTCTTCGCCCTTTTTATATAATGAAAATCCCCTCGTCCCCCCGTCCCCAATTGTTAATTGTTCATTGTTAATTGTTAATTGGCTAGAACATCGGCGACATCAGGCACAGCGCGGCTTCAACAAACCGCTGCGACAGCCTGCGCTTCGCCCACGTCTTAGCGTCTATCTCCCTGCTCTGCTTAAATATCTCATCAAAATCCGCGGCAATATCGTCTATCGCGCCGCTGCCCGTGAACCACACCGCGTTCTCATACTGATGATAAAAGCTCCGCGAATCCATGTTTATTGAGCCGACGACCGCGCTCTTTCCGTCGCAGAGCGCCATCTTCGCGTGCATAAATCCGGGCGTATACTCATAGATTCTAACTCCCGCGTCAAGCAAATGCTGATAGTGTCCCCGCGTCGCGGCGTATACGGCCGGATAATCGGGGATCCCGGGGGTTATTATCCTTACGTCAACGCCGCCGCGTGCCGCCGCCGCGATCGACTCCCTCAGCGCGCAGTCGGGCGTAAGATACGGCGTCGTGAACCACACTCTCTCCAGCGCCGTTTCGCACATAGCCATATACACGTCATGCGCGGGATTAAGCGGGTTGTTCGACGGCCCGTCGGCAAACGGCACATAATATCCGCCGCCGCTCTCCTCAGCCTCCGGCATAAACCACCCAATATTCATGTCTACCTTCTCGGTGACGACATCCCACATCTGCAAAAACTCGACCGTAACGCTCCTCACGCTTCTGCCCGTCAGCCTGATGCCCGTGTCCTTCCAATGCCCAAACCTCGGTACTTTGTTGATATATTCATCCGAGATGTTCATGCCGCCCACATACGCGGTCTTTCCGTCAATAACACACATCTTCTGATGATTGCGGTAATTTGCGTAAAGCTGACGAAAAAACCGGTGAATAGGGTTAAACACGGCTGTTTTTATGCCATTTTCGCGCATTTTTTTGGCAAAACACCGCGTCAGCCGTTTCAAACAGCCCATGTCGTCGCACAAAACACGCACCTCAAGCCCCTCCGCCGCTTTCTGCGTCAATATCTTATGCACGTCCCGCCAAAGCTCGCCGTCCGAGATTATATAGTAGTTAAGGAAGATATAGCGCTCCGCCGCTTTCAGGTCCTCCAGCATACGCTTAAAATACAGCTCGCCCACGGGGAAATATTCCGCGCCGCCGCCCCTGTACACCGGAAATCCCGCGCGGTTAAGCACCGCTGCCTGACGCGCCAGCTGCGCGTCCTCACTTTTCAGCTCGCCGTGTCTGTCCGGCTCGGTTTTCAAAAAGGCCTGTCCGTTCCGCATAGACTGCTCCAAATAGCCCTTTTCGTTCTTGGAAAAATTCACCTTCCCCCACGAAAAATATATAACGACCCCGAAAATAGGAACCAGCAGCATAATAATCGCCCATGCCAGGGTATGGTCGGGCGCGCGCAGGCGCACGGTCATACGCAGCACCACTATCAGCGCCAGAATCGTAAACGCCCATTCGATATAAGGCGCAAGGCGCACCAACAAAACGATGATAGTTATTGTCACCGCAACATTCCCGAGCGTCAAAAGCCCGACAGCCACCATCCTGAATATTCCATATGTCCCCGTACTCTTTTTGCGTTTCATATACTCCCTCCGAGTATATTTTATCCCACCCGGAAATATATTTCAATGTTTTTCGGAAATTTATAATCAATATGGAAAAATTTGGAAAATAATCCCGCGAAACGGAGTCTGATAAAAAACGTTGCTTTTATTTGTTAACAATGTTATAATATCCCGTGATATATATTGAAAGGAGCCATATAGATGTTATCAAATGCCGAACAGCTGAAGCTGCGGCGTTTTGCGGAGACGATACGCCTCGAAACTCTTAAGGAGTTCGCCGAAACAGGTTTCGGACATGTGGGCGGCGCGATGTCGATTCTGGAAACGATAGCCGTTTTATACGGCGGGGTCATGAACATCGACCCAAAGCGGCCTGACTGGAAAGACCGCGACCGCTTCGTCATGTCAAAGGGCCACGCCGGACCCGCGCTTTACGCCGCGCTCGCTCTGTCGGGGTATTTCCCCATGGACGAGCTGAAAACACTGAACAAGGGCGGCACACGCCTCCCATCCCACTGCGACATGCGCAAAACCGTCGGCGTAGATATGACGACCGGCTCGCTGGGGCAGGGCATATCCACGGCGATCGGTATAGCACTCGGTCAGCGGCTTGACGGAAACGGCGCGTATACCTATCTCGCGCTGGGCGACGGCGAGCTGAACGAGGGCCAGATTTGGGAGGGCGCACAATTCGCGCCGCACTACAATATCACAAACCTTATTGCTTTCGTTGACGTTAACGGCAAGCAGCTTGACGGCGCGACCGCGGACGTAATAGCGCCGCTGGATCTGGCGGCCAAGTTCGCCGCGTTCGGCTGGCTGGTAAAGGAGATCGACGGCCATGACACCGCCGCCGTGCATGAGGCGGTCGTTACCGCGAAGCAAAGCGGGAAAGGCCCACACATGATACTCCTGAACACTGTGAAAGGGCATGGCTGCGGGTTCGTCGAGAAAATGGAGAAGAACCATCACGTCGCTTTTGAAAAGCCGCTGATGCTCGCCGAGATAGAAAAGACGCAAAAGCGTTTGGATGAAATGGAGGGCGGTTCAGCGTGAGGACATATCAAAACGAACCCGGGCGTCTGATCGACACCCTTGTGGACGCGATGAAGGAGGCCGCCGCGTCGGACTCGCGTATCGCCGCGCTTGACGCCGATCTGGCAAGCTCGTCGGGCTTCGGCGCGTTCCAAAAGGCTTTCCCCGACAGATTCTTCAACTGCGGCGTCGCCGAAGCGAACATGGTCGGGATCGCGGCGGGGCTGTCGTCCGCCGGCAAGATACCGTTCGCGCACTCGTTCGGCACATTCGCAAGCCGCAGGGTATGCGACCAGATTCATATTTCCGGCGCTTACTCGGGCGCGCACATGGTCATAGTCGGAAGCGATCCGGGCGTCACCGCGGCATATAACGGCGGTACGCACATGCCGTTCGAGGACATGGCCGTGCTGCGGGGCATACCCAAAATCAAGCTCATTGAGCCGACCGACAGCGTTATGCTCAGGGGCATATTCGCCGAGCTGATTGAAAAGCCCGCCGTATATTATCTGCGGCTGAAGCGCAAGAATACACCCGCCATATTCGGGCAAGATGACTCTTTCAGCATCGGCAGGGCGAACGTCCTGAGAAAGGGCGGGGACGCGGCGGTTATCTGTTCGGGCATAATGGTTGCCGAAGCGCTGATCGCGGCGGACATTCTGGAGTCCGAGGGCATTGACATAACCGTCGTCAACATGCACACATGGAAGCCCGTTGACGAGGAGATCATCGCGTGGTGCGCGCGGGAAACCGGCGCGATCATCACCGCCGAAAACCACAATGTGCTGGGCGGCCTGGGCGGCGCGGTATGCGAGGCCGTATGCAAGCTGGCGCCGTGCCGCGTCGAGCGGCTGGGCATACAGGACGAGTTCGGCGAAGTGGGCACCGAGGATTATCTTAAAGCCCGTTTCGGGCTGGTTGCCGGAAACATCGTGAAAACGGTTAAGACCACTATACAGAAATGAATTATGGAGGAATGAACAAATGAAATACGTCTATCTCTTTTCAGAGGGAACGGGCGCGATGAAAGAGCTGCTTGGCGGCAAGGGCGCGAATCTCGCCGAGATGACCAATCTCGGTATGCCTGTGCCGCAGGGCTTTACCGTCACGACCGAGGCCTGTACGAAATATTATGAGGACGGCGAGAGTATCTCGCCCGAAACAGCGGAGCAGATCAACGAATATCTGGTTAAGATGGAGGGGATCACCGGCAAAAAGTTCGGCGACCTTAACAATCCTCTGCTGGTGTCCGTCAGATCGGGCTCCCGCGCCAGTATGCCCGGCATGATGGACACCATACTGAACCTCGGCTTAAACGACGAGGTCGCCGAAGCCATGGGCAGGCTGACCGGCAACCCGCGCTTTGTCTATGACTCTTACCGCCGCTTTATACAGATGTACTCCGACGTCGTCATGGAGCAGCCCAAGAGCGAGTATGAGCGCCTTATCGACAAAATGAAAGAGGATAAGGGCGTGAAGCTGGACACCGAGCTGGACACAGACGACCTTAAAAACCTTGTGGCACAGTTCAAGGAGCTGTATAAAAACAAGATGGGCGCCGATTTCCCCGCCGACCCAAAGGTTCAGCTTATGGGCGCGGTCAAGGCGGTTTTCCGCTCGTGGAACAACCCGCGCGCAATATCCTACCGCCGCATGAACGACATCCCCGGCTCGTGGGGCACCGCCGTCAACGTGCAGGCTATGGTGTTCGGCAACATGGGCGACGACTCCGGCACCGGCGTCGCGTTCACGCGCAACCCGTCCACCGGCGAGCATAAGCTCTACGGCGAGTTTCTGATGAACGCCCAGGGCGAGGACGTGGTCGCCGGTATACGCACGCCGCAGTCCATTGACCAGATGGCGCAGATCATGCCGGAGGTCTACAGCCAGTTCTGCGGGTTCGCAAGCAAGCTGGAGAACCACTATAAGGATATGCAGGACATGGAGTTCACCATCGAAAAAGGCAAGCTCTACATGCTCCAGACCCGCAACGGCAAACGCACCGCGGCCGCGGCGCTGAAGATAGCCGTCGATCTTGTTGACGAGGGCATGTGTTCAAAAGAGGACGTTATACTAAAGGTTGACCCGAAGCAGCTCGACGCGCTTCTGCACCCGCAGTTCTCTCCCGCCGCGCTGAAAGCGGCCGATGCCGTGGCGAAGGGCCTGCCCGCGTCGCCCGGCGCCGCTTGCGGGCGTGTCGTCCTCACCGCCGAGGAGGCCGTCGAGGTGCATAAATCCGGCGACGCCGTGCTGCTGGTCCGGCTTGAAACCTCGCCCGAGGACATTGAGGGCATGGCTGTGGCTCAGGGCATACTCACCGCCCGGGGCGGCATGACCTCTCACGCGGCGGTCGTGGCGCGCGGCATGGGAACCTGCTGTGTCGCCGGCTGCGCCGAGCTTGTCGTCAACGAAAAGGAGCGCTGCGTCACCCTTGCCGGACAGCGCGTGAACGCGGGCGATTATATGTCCATCGACGGCAACACGGGCAATATCTATGTCGGCAAGATCGCCACTCAGCCCGCCGAAGTATCCGGCGACTTCGAGCGCTTTATGCGCTGGGCCGACGAAGCGCGCGCGCTGAAGGTCCGCGCAAACGCCGACACCCCCGCCGACGCGGAACGCGCCGTGGCGTTCGGAGCCGAGGGCATAGGGCTTACGCGCACGGAGCATATGTTCTTCGAGGCGGACAGGATAGCCAGTATGCGCGAGATGATCGTGTCCCGCACCGAGGAGCAGCGCCGCAAGGCGCTTGGCAAGCTGCTGCCGATGCAGCGCGGCGACTTCGAGGGTATCTTCAGGGCCATGGCGGGGCGCCCCGTCACCATACGCCTGCTGGACCCGCCGCTTCATGAGTTCCTGCCGCAGGCAAAGGACGACATCGCGGCGCTCGCCAAGGAAATGGGGCTTGAGTACGAGGCGCTGAACGACATCATAAACGAGCTGCACGAGCTGAACCCCATGCTCGGGCACCGCGGCTGCCGTCTTGCCGTGTCATATCCCGAGATCGCGGAGACACAGACCCGCGCTATCATAGAGGCCGCGATCAACGTCAACAGGGGCAGTGAGTTCAAGGTCGTCCCCGAGATTATGATACCGCTGATCGGCGACCCCAAGGAACTTAAATATGTCAAGGACGTGATCGTAAAGACCGCCGAGGAGATTCTGGCGCAGTCGTCTGAGAAGACGGAGTACCTTGTCGGCACCATGATAGAGATACCGCGCGCGGCGCTTATGGCGGACGAGGTCGCCGAACACGCCGAGTTCTTCAGCTTCGGTACCAACGATTTGACCCAGATGACCTATGGCTTCAGCCGCGACGACGCCGGCAAGTTCCTCGAGGACTACTACGGTAAGAAGATATTCGAGTCGGACCCGTTCTCCAAGTTCGATCAGGCAGGCACCGGCAAACTGGTCCAGACGGCGGTCAAGCTGGGCAAGGCCGCGCGCCCCGGCCTGAAGGTCGGCGTCTGCGGAGAGCATGGCGGCGACCCCTCCAGCGTGGACTTCTTCCACCGTTCGCGGCTGGATTATGTTTCCTGCTCGCCGTTCCGCGTGCCGATAGCGCGGCTGGCCGCCGCACAGTCGGCGATCAACGAGAAGCGCAATCTGGCCGACGTGGGGCAGAGGTAAGCAGATAACAGAGTACAGATAGCAGATAACAGATAGCCGTCCCCCTCTTTTGAGGGGGACGGTGGCAATGTTTCACGTGAAACATTTGGGGTGCGACATTCTGTGACATGTTCGGGTTTTTATCAATTTGATATGCCGGGCGCCCTCCGGTGTGATATAATACAGGGGGCTTAACGGGCGGCTTGAAGCCGCCCTTACAATTTTTTATGTAAACTGTTGACTAATTATGTTTTCTGTGATACTATTTGGTGAGTATTATAAACAGCCTCTCCCTCCCCCGATATATCAGTGATTTACGAGGTGAGAACATGTCCGATTTGGCGTCACAAATCGTTGCGTCAAGGTTAGAGCAGCTGAACACCAGACTGAATTCAAGGATGAGGGAAATATCCGGCAGGACAGGGATTCAATTTTCCGAATTATTTGCCTCCAGACTAAGCGAACTCTCTAAGGAACAGGAAGTTGAAATAACAGGCGCGGTAAGCGCGGGCGACACGGAGGTTGCCGGAGAGATAATATCATCCGTCGGTTCCGTTGCTGCCCGCGATAATTATATCCACCGCGACAGCTACGACCCGCTGATAGCGGTTATGGCGCAAAAACACGGAGTTGATCCCCAGCTTGTGCGCGCCGTTGTGTGGGCCGAGTCGAACTTCAACCCCAACACCGTGTCAAGCAAGGGCGCGGTGGGGCTTATGCAGCTTATGCCGGCGACCGCCGCGTCGCTGGGCATAACGGACTCCTATGACCCCGTTCAGAATATCGACGGCGGCGTTCGCTATCTCGCGGCGCGGCTGAAAGCGTATGGCGGAGATGTTCTGCGCGCGCTGGCGGCGTATAACTGCGGCCCGACAAGGCTTGCGGGCCTTGGCGTTACTGATCTGACCGATCCCGCGCAGTTCGCGCTTCTGCCGCGCGAAACGCAGAACTATATCACGCGTATCGACGGGTATCTTGAAAATTTGGGGACCTCGAGTATTCTGGGTTAAGCCGTAATCCTTTTCAAATATTTTACGATATACTCTATATCTTTAATTTTCCAAGCTGACGGGAGGCGCCGTAATGCTTTCAAGGATATTCAACCATTCAAACCTCTTGGAAAAGAGCCTTGATGTCACATGGCTCAAAATGGAGGTTTCCGCGCAGAATATTTCCAACGCCGACACTCCGGGCTACGACGCGAAGCATGTCGAGTTTGAGCAGGCGTTCGCCAGGGCGCTGAAAGGCTCCGTTTTTGCCACAAGGGTGACGCGCGACAAGCATTTCAGGATCACCGAAACAGACCCGTCGAGGGTCAAGCCGGTCGTTGTCAGCAACAATCATTACGTTATGCGCATGGACGATAACAATGTTGATATTGACAAGGAAATGGTTGATATGGCGAAGAACACCATTCAATATAACGCGCTTGTGCAAAAGGCGAGCAAAGAGTTCGCGCGGCTCAAGCTGGTTGTGAGAGAGGGTAGATAGGCATGAATATTTTCAGGGCGATGGACATAAGCGGCTCCGCGCTGACGGCGCAGCGCTACCGTATGGACATAATCGGCGAGAACATCGCCAACGCGGACAGCACCCGCACCGCCGACGGCGCCACCTACAGGCGCAAGAACGTTATCTTTCAGGAGCGGCCCATGTCGTTTGCCGGACATATGCAGATAGCCGTTTCAAACACGGCCGTCAGCCGCGCCCGCGCGCATCACTACGACGATTCCCGCTCTTACGCCCCGACGCTGGCAAGCCGGCGGCTTTCGGCCACCGGCGGCGGCGGAGTGAGGGTTATATCTCAGGTTGAGTCTGAGCAGCCGTTTAAGCTGGTGTACGACCCCGTACATCCCGACGCGGACGAGGAGGGCTATGTCCAGTACCCGAATGTGGACATCGAGCGTGAGATGGTGGATTTTATCTCCGCCACACGCTCTTACGAGGCGAATATAACCGCCATCAACAACTTTAAGAACGTGGCGATGAAAGCGCTTGAAATAGGCAGATAAAGGAGATGACTGGCTTGCCGAATATTTACACGCAAATTCCTAATCTTTATATCAACACCTCGCGCCCGTCGGAGCTGCTGACCAAGCCTCCCGCGCCGGTGAACGCGGGCGGGTCCTCTTTCTCCGATATGTTCAACAAGGCGCTCTCGAACGTCGCCGGATCGGATTATGCCGACAAGACGTCGAATATGGGGCTTATCACGGGCGAGATCGACAATCTGCACTCCGCAACCATAGCGGCTGAAAAGGCTGAAATTATGCTTAATCTCACGGTACAGGTCCGTAACAAGGTCATTGAGGGTTATCAGGAAATCATGCGTATGCAGATGTAACCGACCCCTTTCGGAGGTGCGTTAAGACTTGCAGGCTGTATTAAACATTCTGCGCCGGGTGTGGCAGGCAATTAAAGAGTTTTGGCAAAACATTGAGCGCAGGGACAGGGTGCGCTTTATTGTCATATCCTCCGTCGCGCTCACGGGCATTATTGTTGTGCTTTTTATGATAACGCGCACGGATTACGCCGAGCTTTATTCCCAGCTGGACGACGCGGAGCTGGCCGAGGTACGGGACATACTCTCCTCGTCCGGCGTCAGCTACAGGGTTGAGGGCAATTCCATACTTGTGCCGGAATCGCAGCTGCGGCAGCAGCAGCTTACGCTGGCGAATATGGGCTATCCCAAGACCGGAGTCAGCTATGAGTGGCTTGACAGAATCAGCGGGTTCGGGACGTCGGACTTTGAAAAAAGAATGTGGGCCAACATAAACGCCCGCGCTAATTTGCAGAGTATTCTTATGGTCAACCCGCTTATTCAGCACGCGAATGTTATAATCGACCAGCCGGACAACTCCGCCAGCCTTTACAGAAGCGAGGTCGTTCCCGTTACGGCCTCCGTGCAGCTGACGCTTCTCGACACACTCTCTCCCGAACAGATAAACGGCGTTATTATGCTTGTATCCAACGGTTATCCCGATCTGCTGCCGGAAAACGTGATTGTCACCGACCAGTATATGAACATATTAAGCGACCGGCCGCCGACCGTAATCGACATTCAAGCCGGACGCGAGGAGATCAGGTCGCATTTGCAAAGACGGCTGGAACGCGATATATACAGTCTGCTGGTGCCGGCTTTGGGCGCCGACCGTGTGCGAGCCGTGGTCGGCGTCACCTTGGACTGGGACCAAAAATCCTCTGAAAGTATAACGTTCTCTCCCGTCGTCGGCGAGGACGGCATTATCGTCAGCTTGCAGGAGACGATTGAAAAAGCCACCGGCGGCCGCACGGGCGGGCAGCCCGGCATAGACGAAAACGGCGGCGACGAGCCGCTTTATCCCGAGGCGGGGGATCTGGGCGATTCGTGGGAGTCGCTTATAAGGACAATAAACTATGAGGTTAATCAAATTGTTGAGCGCATAGAGCGGGAGAGCGGGATTGTTTCCAACATGACCGCGTCAATCACCATTGACTCGAACGAGCTGGCGGCCGACCTGAACAACGCGCGCGTCATTCAGGAAATAGTGGCGGGCGTGCTGGGGCTTGAACGGTCGGAATATAACCGGATAACCGTCGCGTTTCTGCCGTTTAACGGGACGCAGGCGGAGCGCGACGCGCGGGCGCAGCTGCAAGCCGAGCAGGACGCCGCGGATTTCCGAGCCTTTATAACCACTATCGCGCTTTATGTCATCCTTGGTATATGCCTTATAATACTCCTCTGGCGCGTTATCAAGCTGTTCCACAAGGGCCCGTCCGAGGAAGAGCTGCTGGAGATGCAGCGCGCCGCCGAGATGGAGGACCTGGACGAATACGCGGATCTGCTCAAGCTGGCGTCCGAGGCGCCGGAGCTGGAAGAAACAAAGACCCCGGAACGCTTGAAGATAGAGGATTTTGTAGACCGCAACCCCGAGATGGTCGCAAGCCTTTTGCGCAACTGGTTTAACGAAGACCCTATTAGGAGGCGGTAGTCATGCCCACGTCGCTGTCGGGAAAAGAAAAGGCGGCAATACTCCTTATAGCTCTCGGCAAGGATTTGTCCGCCAAAATATTTAAGCATCTGAAGGACGAGGAGATCGAGCAGCTGACGCTTGACATCACCAATGTCAGGCGTGTTGACGCCGAAACAAGGGAGCTGGTAATTTCCGAGTTCTATGACGAATGTATCGCTCAGAATTATATTACAGAGGGCGGTCTTGGCTATGCCCGCGAGGTTCTTGAACAGGCGATGGGCACTGAAAAGGCGCTGTCTATACTTACACGGCTCACCTCGTCGCTTCAGGTGCGCCCGTTTGATTTCGCGCGGAAGGCCGACCCCAACCAGCTTACCAACTTTTTGCAGAACGAGCATCCGCAGACTATCGCGCTTGTGTGCGCGTATCTCGAGCCGGTTATGGCGTCGGCGATCATCTCAAAACTTCCGGCGGATAAGCAGATCGAGGTGGTCGAGCGTATCGCCCTTATGGACAGGACTTCCCCGGAGTATGTGCGCGAGATCGAGCGGATTCTGGACAAAAAGCTGTCCAGCATGGGCTTTGACGACTTTACCGTTATCGGCGGTATACAGTCTATTGTTGACATCCTGAACGCGTCTGACCGCGGCACCGAGCGCCATGTGCTTGAGTCGCTTGAAACCCGCAACTCCGATCTTGTTGACGAGATCCGCCGCAAGATGTTCGTATTCGAGGATATTGTCAAGCTCGACAAGCGCGCTATCCAGCGCGTACTTAAAGAGGTTGAGAACTCAGACCTCACCATCGCGCTGAAGAACGCCACAGAGGAGGTCATGAAGATGATCTTCGACAACATGTCCACGCGTCTGCGCGACATGATCAAAGAGGATATGGAGTTTATGGGGCCCGTGCGCGTACGCGACGTCGAGGAATCGCAGCAGAAGATCGTCAACGTTATACGCAAGCTGCAGGATACCGGCGAGATAATCGTATCCCGCGGCGCGGAGGATGAGATCATTGGCTAAGATAGTAAAAGCGGGCTTCTCGCGCGTTGTGGACCCGCCGCCCAAGCCGCGCGATAACGAAGAGCCGGACGCCGCGCCGGTCGAAACTCCAATCGAGCCGGCAGTTATGCCCGACGATATGCCGGATTTTGACAGCGTCGTCGTTACGAAGCCGCTGTCCAAGGAGGATTATCAGGCCGCGTATGACGAGCTTATTATCGCGGCTCAGGACGAGGTCGCCGCGCTGCTGAGCGACGCCAGAAACGAGGCGCTGTCTATTCTGCGCGACGCGGAACAGAAGGCCGCCGAGCTGCGCGATATGGCTTGGGACGAGGGGTATTCCGCCGTTTACGCTCATGCCAAAGCCGAGGTGGACGAAATCGTGGCGCAGGCAAACCGCGACGCGGAGGCGCATAAAACCCGGCTTGCGTCCGAGCGCGAGGAATCTCTGAAAAGCCTTGAGCGCCAGATGCTCGGCGTCGCGCTGGACGTCGCGGGAAAAATCCTGCACAAGGAGCTGGACGACGACGAACAGGCGTATCTGTCCATGCTGCGCGAGGCTGTTTCTAGAATGCCCGCCGAGGATTCCGTTGTCATAAGGCTGAACCCTGTGGAATACGAGCGGTTCTTTAACGAAAAGGAAACTAAAATGCAAACCTCAAAGGGACAGGTGGACGCCAAGCTGATACCCGACCCCTCGCTTGAGCGCTACGACGCCGTTATAGAAAGCCCCAGCGGTGTTATTGACGCCGGCGCGGACACACAGCTTGACCAAATGAAGCGCAACTTTGGAATCGTATGAGTATTGATCTTTCAAAATACAGGGTTATCGCCCAGCAAAGCGACAGCCTGAGCTACTCCGGTAAGGTCACGATGATCGCCGGGCTGGCTGTCGAGGCCAGCGGCCCCGCCGTTCAGCTGGGCGAGCTTTGCCGTGTTTATCCGCTAAGGGGCGACTCTTTCATCACCGCCGAGGTTGTGGGCTTCCGCGACAAGAATATCCTGCTTATGCCGTTCGGCGACCTGTCCGGCGTCGGCCCGGGCTCAAGGGTCGAGGCGACGCACACACGGCTGCGCGTGGGCGTGGGCGGCGAATATATCGGGCGTGTGCTGGACGGGCTTGGCGTCCCCATGGACGACGGCCCCCCCATTATACCCACACAGTTTTATTCGCTGGACAGCGACCCTCCAAACGCGCTTACACGCCCGCGCATACACGACGTGCTGCCGCTGGGGGTGCGCGCCATTGACGGCTTTCTGACCTGCGGGCGCGGACAGAGGATCGGGATTTTCGCGGGTTCCGGCGTGGGCAAGTCCACGCTTTTGGGGATGATCGCGCGGTACGCCGAAGCCGATATCAACGTGATAACGCTAATCGGCGAGCGCGGGCGCGAGGTGCGCGACTTTATAGAGCGCGATTTGCAGGAGGAGGGGCTTAAACGCTCCGTGCTGGTCATAGCCACCTCCGACCAGCCCGCGCTGGTGCGGGCGAAGGCGACCCAAACCGGCACCGCGATCGCAGAGTATTTCCGCGATCAGGGGAAAAATGTTCTTCTGATGATGGACTCCCTTACCCGTTACGCCATGGCGCAGCGCGAGATCGGCATGGCCGTCGGCGAACCCCCCGTTTCACGCGGCTATACGCCGTCGGTGTATACCGTCATGCCGCGGCTGCTCGAGCGGGCGGGCACATCGCCGAAAGGTACGATCACCGCGCTGTACACCGTTCTTGTCGAGGGCGACGACCTAAACGAGCCGATAACGGACACCGCGCGCGGTATTCTGGACGGGCATATCGTTCTCTCGCGCCAGCTTGCCAACCGCAACCATTATCCGGCGATCGACATTCTCGCGTCGGTGTCCCGTCTTATGCCCGACATAACCGCCGGAGAACACTACAGAAAGTCGAACGAAATAAAAAATCTTATCGCCGTCCAGCGCGACGCGCAGGATTTGATAAATATTGGCGCGTATGTGCCGGGTTCAAACCCCGAGATTGACATGTCGGTTAAGATGACGCCCAAAATAAACGATATACTCGTACAAAGAGTTGACGATTATACCTCCTTCGACGCGACGCTGGAGCTTCTTAACGGGATATACACATGAGAAGGTTCAAGTTTTCGCTTATAACGCTGCTTAACGTGAAAATCACGCTTGAAAAGCAAAAAATGCAGGAGCTTGCCGACCAAAACAGAATCATCATGCAGCTTGAGCATGAACTGGACGCGCTGAAGGAACGGCTTAACGCCAGCACCGAGGAATACAGCCAAAAAATGGAGCGCGGCGGCATGTCGGCGGGGGATATAGCCGCGTACAGCACGGGTATCCGCGCGCTGTTCGACAGGATAGCTGACCAGCTTGAAAAAATCCGGCGCGCCGTTCGGGTAAAGGAACAGATAACAGAAGAGCTTGTCGTTTTGATGGGCGAGCGCAAGATGCTTGAAAATCTCAGGGAGAAGCAGTATCAGGAATATTTGGAGGAAGCGCGCCGCGAGGACGCCAAAATAATGGACGATTTTATGTCCGCGAAAATTATAGGAGAACAGTCAGATGGCTGATGAGAAAAAGAAAAGCAAAAAAGCCGAAAAGGCCGAAAAAGCGCCGAAGGAAAAGAAAGCGAAGAAGGGCGCCGAGCCCCCTGAGCAGAACCCGTCCGGCAAAAAAGAGGCGCCCGGCAAGGAGAAGCAAAAGGAGAAAAAAAGCCACCCCGCCCTGAAAGCGTTTCTTATAACCTGTCTTGTGTGGTTTACGCTTCTGCTTGTTTTTTCCGCGCTCACCTTTCTTAACTTTTTCTCGCTGAAGGAGATTGTCCTCCAGCTTTTGAATCCCGAGGAGGACTTCGAGGTCGTTTTCGCGTATGAAATCGCTATGTTAAATGAGTTTGAGCTTTCGCTCGACCAGTTCGAGGCGGAGCTTGACGAGCGCGAGTATGAGCTGGACGACCGTGAGTCGGGGCTGGACGAGCGCGAGTATGAGCTGGAGGAGCGTGAATACGAGCTTGCGGAAAAATATCCGTGGGTTTCCGACGACGACACTCAAGAAATCGAAAATCCTTTCGATATATCCAGTGTGGCAAAAGCAGTTGCCTCAATGACCCCGCAGAGAGCGGCGCGCGCAATGCTCGGAATGGACTTTGACGGAGCGCTTAAAGTAATGAACGCAATGAGGCCCGCCGAGTACGGCGCTATACTCGATAATATGCCGGAGGACGACGCCGCGTCTTTCCTGGACGCGATGACGGCATCCGAATGATTATTTTAACGGAGGTTTTCCAATGAACGAAATTACTATTGCCCCGACAAGCCCATCTGTTCCCCAGCAAACCGAAAAATCGGGAAGACGCGGCGGCGGTGACGGCGGCGATTTCTCGGCAATATTAGGCATGGCGGCCGACCGCAGATCCGAGGCCGCCGTTTCCTCGCACAGAGGCTCCGAGCGCTCCTCCGAACGCTCCTCTGATCGCTCTTCCGAACGGTCCTCCGAGCGGTCCGAAAGGTCCGAGCGCCCCGAAAGGTCAAACCGGCAGGAGGATATAAAGTCCGCCGAAGAGTCCCCCGTTTACGCCAACGGCGCGCCGGCCCAGACCGAATCGGCGCCCGTGTATGAAGAATCTCCCCCGCAGGAGCAGCCTCCGGTCGTTGAGAGCAGCGCGCCCGAAACAACCGCGCCGGTTGTTGTTGATAACGACCCGCTGCCCGAGGTTCCGGCCGATGTCGGCAACTCGTTCTCGCAGGAATTACAGGATATAAGCTCCAATATTAAAGCCTCTATCCCGAAAATCGAAATTAATCCCGACGTTATTCCTCCGAATATTACTGACGTCGTGGAAGATTTGTTTGAAGACTTGAACGGCGAGATTTTATTCAGCTCGGTCTTGGAAGAGGAAGAGGAAAAAGAGATAGAGTTTGAGGAAATTTCTTTTGCCGCAGCTATTGAAGATTTGGGCGACACCGAGGGAACTGACGATTCCGAATCAATCGCCGCGACAGCAGCGAACACGCCCGAAAACCGTAATTTTATTTACGATTCATACAAGGACAATCAACCTGTCAGTTTTACAATTCCAAGTGATGAGGGTGAAATAACAATCACAGGCAACATCACTAACTTTGAAGACAGAGGCGGAGTTCTGTTCTTCCAAATTGATAACGATGAATGGTATTCTCTCGACGACATAGATAATCTCGAAAACATAAAAGTCACCAAAAAAGACACCGTCATGTCTTCCCCTCCTATCGGTGAAGCGATTGAAAACTTTGCGGTGAACGCCGCGGCATATACTCCGGTCCCGGGTTCCGTTCAGGAAACACTGGGCGAGCTGGTCCCGAACCTGCAAAACATGTTCCGCGATGTCGCACTGTCCGCCAGCATGACGGCGCCCGGCAGCTCCTCCCAGCTTGTCCTCCAGCTCTACCCCGAACACCTCGGCAAGCTGCGCATACTGCTCGAAGCCGACGAAAACGGCAGGATAACGGCGCGGATCGAATCCGGTAACCCGAACGTGCGCGCGCTTTTCCAAGCCGGCCTGCGCGACCTGATCGACTGCCTCAGGGCCTCCGGCGTGGATCTGAAAGAGCTTGAGATAGCGAGGCTGGAAATGAACCTGACCGACGCCGATCTCGGCCACCGCTCAAACCTCAATCAGGGCAATCAGCAGAGCAGCTATCAGAGCAACCCGTATAACAGCAGCCGCCAGCAGAGCGTGACTTACATACCGCTGCCGAATTTCACGTCGGGCGATCTGTATGAAAACGCGGTTATAAACTCCTATATTGATGAAAACGTGTCCGTGGAGTTCACGGCATAAAGAGGTAACGTTTATGGATACATCGGGAATAAAGAATAACACCCTCGCGGACTTTCTGCTGCCCACCCAAACCGAAAGAGCCCGCCAGCATATGGGTTCGCTGGGCAAAGACGATTTCCTTAAGCTCCTCGTCGCCCAGCTACAAAACCAAGACCCCACCTCGCCGCAGGAAAACACCGATTTTATCGCTCAAATGGCGCAGTTTTCGGCGCTGGAGGCCACAAACAACATGGCCGCCGCCGTAACCCAAAGCCAAACCTTCGGCCTTGTAGGCAAGGGCGTTGTGGGCCTTGTGTATGACCTCGACGGCAATCCCTCACAGGTCATCGGCGTTGTGGACAGCGCGGGCATGGAGAATAAAAACCCGTATGTCATGATCGGCGAGAAAAAAATCATGGCCGAGAATATCATTCAGGTTTTCGACGCGTCCATCATTCAGGGCAACACCTCCGGCATACTCGCCGGCGCAAATCTTGTGGGCAAATATATCGCCGCCGACGCGGTCATCGACGGCGAAACCGTCAGGATAAGCGGCAAGGTTGACAAAATGACCGTCGAGGACGAAAAGCTGTTCCTGCTGGTCAAGGGCCACAAGATACTGCTCAACTCGCTGGTCGCCGTCGCCGAAACCGAGGAGGACCTTAACGCCGGCGCAGCCGGCGAGCCCCCCGCCGACACATCTCCGACATAGCATAAAAACCCGCTAAAGTCCCGCCGCAAAACATTCGATATACCAAACGTGGAAGGATTCCGCTCGCAACTGTTAAGGCATTATACTTTTTGGAGGAATTCACCATGATGAGATCCATGTTCTCCGGCGTTTCCGGCTTACGCAACCACCAGATAAAAATGGACGTAATCGGTAACAATATAGCCAACGTAAACACCCAGGGCTTCAAGACAAGCCGCACCACTTTCAAGGAAATGTACAACCAGACGCTAAGCTCCCCGTCGCGCCCCTCCGAAGCATTGGGCGGCACAAACGCAATGCAGATCGGTCTTGGCGTGTCCACAGGCTCCATTGATATGATCTTCGGGACCGGCAGCACGCAGACTACCGACCGTATGCTTGACTTGGCGATTGAGGGCGACGGCTTCCTCGCCGTAAATCAAGGCGAGATTACATACTACACCCGCTCGGGCAACCTCTACCTCGACGCCAACGGCTTTCTTATAGCCTCGAACGGCATGTACCTGCAAGGCATCCTGTTCGATCTTCCGGCGCAGATCCCCGACGCCGCGGATTACGATTATGAAAACCCCGAGCTGCCGCCCACCTTTGAGAATACTGATCTGGAGCTTGTGTTTGTTGAACTCGAAGATTTTCTGGCGGAAACCGCCACCGATCAGGAGGCCGAGGAGCGCGCGACATATTTCACCGAAAACGCCGGCCCGATCATTTTTCCCGACACCTTTTCAAATATTTCGATCGGCAAGGACGGCATGATCAGCGGTATCAACGAATACGGCGACCTCATGGTCATCGGCGCCATTCCCCTGATTACCTTCGTCAATCCCGAGGGCCTTGACAGAGTCGGCGACAACCTGTACCTTCCGTCCAGCAACTCCGGTATCCCCGTGTGGCACAGAACCGCATCGGGCTCCGGCGGCGGCACCATAAAATCCGGCGCGCTGGAAATGTCGAACGTAGACCTCTCCCGCGAGTTCACCGAAATGATCATCACCCAGCGCGGATTTCAGGCAAACTCCCGTATCATAACCGTTTCCGACACGCTTCTCGAAGAGCTTATCAATCTGAAACGGTAATCCGCAGGGGACGGCTTCCCCATCCCTCTAAC
>Ga0099364_10004546_pt1 | contig 21005 bp, 20 predicted proteins | sample TergutTh196P3_FD_73070 | JGI IMG/M metagenome (GOLD analysis project Ga0099364, IMG submission 73070) | Microcerotermes parvus P3 segment gut microbial communities from Pointe-Noire, Republic of the Congo - Th196 P3 | ecosystem: Host-associated > Arthropoda: Insects > Digestive system > Gut ... | reverse complement strand
CCGTCCGTACCGACTGCAACAGCGGCTTTGGCTATCGTTTCTATCATTTCGGGCAGTCCGCCTGAAACGCCGGACGGCTGATTCGGTTGTTGCAAGGAATGGGTTATATCCGTAACAACCGGAAATCCAAATTGTTTCATTTTAGGTATTGCACGGAAATCGACAATTAAATCTGTATATCCGAACATGGTTCCGCGCTCGGTCAGCATCACATGGGGGTTTCCGGCATCGGTTATTTTGCGGGCGGCAAACAACATGGATTCGGCGGATAAAAACTGTCCTTTTTTGATATTTACCGTCTTGCCGGTTTGGGCTGCGGCAACTAACAAATCGGTCTGACGACACAGAAATGCAGGTATCTGAAGTATATCCACGTATCCGGCAGCCAATTCGGCTTCGTGGGGTTCGTGAATATCGGTTACGGTAGGAATCTCAAATGTTTCACCTACCTTCCGGAGGATACCCAACGCTTTTTCGTCGCCAATACCGGTAAATGAATCCAACCGTGAGCGATTGGCTTTCCGGTAAGAGCCTTTGAATACGTATGGAATCGCTAACTTTTGGGTGATGGAAACGATTTTTTCCGCAATACGAAGCGCCATCTCTTCATTTTCGATCACGCAAGGGCCTGCCAGCAGAAAGAAATTGTCTTTTTGGGTAAGTTTTGATAATGTGTTCATTGGAGTTGAATGATAAGTTTATTGATTGATTTATGGTTGGAGTAATGTGATGACCTGTTCGATTTTATCCTGAGTTGGTAGTGCGGTATCTATCCAGTGAATGGTGCAACCGCGTCGCTCCATACCGCGAAACCAGGTCATTTGTCTTTTAGCAAATTGATGGATGGCGATTTCCAACTGCGATACCATTTCATTATACGTTATTTGTCCGGTAAGATATTGTGTGAGAAATTTATATTCCAACCCATAATATATCAGGTCTTCGGGAGGAACACCGGAATCCAGCAAACGGCGCACTTCATCTATCATCCCGTTTTCCAAGCGATAATGAAGGCGATCGGAGATTTTTTGGCGACGTAATTCACGATTGATTTGGATTCCGATGATTAGGCTGATAAGGGGGGAAGAAGGGGAAAAAGGGGAAGCTGGGGAAATGGGGGAAGCTGGGGAAATGGGGGGAAGGGGGGATTGTTGATAGTATTCTTCGATTTCAATTGCACGGATAGCACGTTGATGGCTGTCTACATCCGTTTTGTTATGCAGCGTTTTATAGGATGCCAAAATCGTTTCGAGCTCGGAGAGTGATTTGCCTTTTAACGACTTGCGAAGGCCGGGATTTTGCGGAACATCCAACAGCCGGTAACCTTTCAAGACAGATTCAATATACAATCCCGTACCTCCGCAAAGAATAGGCAACTTTCCTTTTTCTTTTATCCGGCGAAAAACCTTGAAGAAATCATGCTGGTATTCAAAGACGTTGTATTTTGTGCCGGGTTCGCAGATATCAATCAGATGATAGGGGATAAAAACGCCATCCACCCGATAGTCGTCAAGGTCTTTGCCCGTACCAATATCCATCCGGCGATATACCTGACGTGAATCGGCGCTTATGATTTCCGTATCCAACTGTTTAGCCAGCGCTGCAGCAAATGATGTTTTCCCCGATGCAGTCGGACCTAATACGGTGATAAGTTCATACGCTTTCACTTAATATTGAGTTGAATAACTGAATAACTGATATTTAGCAAATTATTTCAAATCCGGTATAGGGAATCAACGCTTTCGGTATCCAGATTCCTTCGGACGTTTGGTTATTTTCCAACAGGGCGGCAACGATGCGTGGTAGCGCCAATGCACTCCCGTTCAGTGTATGGCAGAGTTGTATTTTCCTGTTAACATCGCGGTAACGGCATTTCAGGCGGTTTGCCTGAAAACTCTCGAAGTTGGATACGGAACTGACTTCCAACCAGCGGTTTTGGGCGGCTGAAAAGACTTCAAAATCGAACGTCAGCGCCGAAGTGAAACTCATATCGCCGCCGCAAAGGCGCAACATACGCCAAGGTAATTCTAATTTATCTAACAACATTTCGACATAATCGGTCATCTCTTGCAGCGACTGATAGGAATGGTCGGGCGTATCTATCCGCACGATTTCCACCTTGTCGAACTGATGCAGGCGGTTTAGTCCGCGCACATCTTTGCCATACGAACCGGCTTCGCGGCGGAAACAGGCCGAGTAGGCGGCGTTCTTTATTGGCAGAGACGCTTTTTCTAATATCTCATCGCGGTATAGATTAGTTACGGGAACTTCGGCGGTCGGTATCAGGTATAAATCGTCCGTTGTGCAGTGGTACATCTGTCCTTCTTTATCCGGCAAATTTCCGGTGCCGTAACCTGATTCCGCATTGACGATATAAGGCGGTTGTATTTCAGTGTAACCGGCTTCGCGGGTATGGTCTAAGAAAAAATCGATTAATGCGCGTTGCAGACGGGCGCCGTAGCCGATATAAACGGGGAAGCCGGCGCCGGTAATTTTGACGCCTAACTCAAAATCGATCAGTCTGTATTTTTTTGCAAGTTCCCAGTGAGGAAGCGCATTTTCAGGTAATAACGGGATGGCGCCTCCCTGTTTTTCGCATCTGTTATCCTCCGCACTTTTCCCCTCCGGTACGCTTTCGTGCGGCAAGTTTGGAATAAGAATGAGCAGCTCCTGCATTTTCTTTTCCGCGTTGTCCTTCGTTTCGTCTAAAACTTTACTTTTCTCCTTAAAATCAGACACTTGCGCTTTTATTGCTTCTGCTTCTTCTTTTTTGCCTTCTTTCATCAGTGCGCCAATTTTTTTGGAGAGATTGTTGATCTCTGCCAGAGAGGCGTCTAATTCGGACTGTGCATTGCGTCGCGTTGTGTTTAGGGCAATGATTTGGTCGATATATGCCGCCCCGTCGAAGTGTTTTACCGCCAAACGCCGAATCACGTCGTCCCGATTTTCAGTAATTGTCTTTAATGTTAGCATATTTTTTTGTTTTTTAAATTACTTAACACGTCCTGCTGCGAGCCAGTTGCGTATAAAATACGGCTCTGAAAGGCTGCTTACCATGACGCCCCGCGACGTACTGGCATGGATAAATTTCCCGTTTTTGAGATAGATACCTACGTGCGACGGCGGGCCTGATTTCGCTGTTCGGAAGAATACAAGATCGCCCTCTCTCAAGCTGTTTTGCTTTATTTGAATACAGTTTTTGCGGAGGATATTGGCCGTCGACCGTTCTAACTTTTTACGATAGACCCGTTGATAAATCTGAAGCGTCAAACCGGAGCAGTCGACGCCGTTTTTCGACAGGCCTCCGTAGCGGTATTTTACGCCAAGCCATCCGCTACATGCCTGATATAATGCGATGTTATCAGCCTGCGTGAGGCGCACGCCGAATTGTCGGGACAGATTGGCGAGGGTTTGCTCGCTGTAGACAGGACGGGCAGGCTGTTTTTTTGGAGCCGGTTTAGGTTTTGCAGCAGGTTTAGGTTTCGCAGCCGGTTGCGACTTTGCGACTGGACGCTTTTGCGACGTCGCTTGAAACTGTATCGAGCAGGAGGAAAAGCTCCAGACCGCTATACATATATATATTATATAAACGATTCTCTTCATATCCGATGTATAATTACAAAATCCGGCTGCAAATATACAAAAAAAATCGAATAAAAAATTGTACAATAGAATATCTTGCTTATATTTGCATTGATTTTAAAAAGCAACTATCTATGAAAACTAAACTTCTATTTTTTGCAGCGCTACTGTGCCTGCACTTTGCGCTAAGCGCACAACCGCTCAAAGTCATCGTTTTTGGCGCGCATCCCGATGATTGCGACCAACATGCAGGCGGGACTGCCGCTTTATTGGTTCAAATGGGACATCAGGTGAAATTTGTTTCCCTGACTAACGGCAACAAGGGACATCATACGATGAAGTCCGACGATTTAGCCGCTCGGCGTAAAGCCGAAATGAAAAAAGTAGCCGAAATTCTGGGTATTGAATACGACCATTTGAATAACCCTGATGGCGAACTGATGCCTACCATCGAAAACCGTAAGGCGGTGATTAAACTGATTTGCGATTGGAAAGCCGATGTCGTGATTACGAATCGCACCAACGACTACCATCCCGATCACCGCAATGCCGGGATTCTCGTGCAGGATGCCGCTTATATGGTCTCCGTCCCGTTGATGGCGCCTGATAGCGAACCGCTATTGAAAGCGCCGGTTTTTCTGTACGTCCCCGACCGCTTTCAAAAGCCTGCCCCGTTTTCGCCTGATATTGTGATAGATATCACATCGGTGATGGATAAGAAAATCGACATCCTTTCAGCCCACGAATCGCAGATGTTCGAGTGGTTGCCCTGGAACGGCGGATATGAAGACAAGGTACCGAAAGATGCTGCCGGCAGAAGGCAGTATATTATCGACCGCTTCATGTCCCGGGGTTCGGTCGAAAGATTCCGGGAAGCGGCCTTGTCATGGTATTCTCCCGAACAGTTGGAAAATTGCCGGTATCTGGAGGCCTTTGAAATTTGCGAGTACGGACGAATCCCCGATCGCCAAAGGATTAAGGAGTTATTCCCAATGTTGCCTAAATAGTAAGAATAAAACATAATTAACGTTAATATTTTCTAAAAGGCTTGTTTTCTCGTCGGCAAAAGTTTTTTATCAAAAAGAAAAGCCGTATCTTTGCACTTCATAATAATAAAAAAACAAATCAGATATGTTAAAAGAAGGAAAAAAGTGGTATGATGGGTTTATAGATATGCTTTATCAAAAGTATCCGAAAAAACAGGACTTAGTCCAGGAGTTGATTGATTTATTGAGAATTGAACGTGAAGCGGTGTACCGACGATTACGTCGAGAGGTGATGTTCTCAGCGATTGAAATAGCGATTATTGCTAATGCTTGGGATATTTCATTAGATAACGCGATGAGTGTCAATGCCAACATGATAGCCTTTCACATGCGGAAGATGAACTATATTAATCCCACAGAGGAAGAAGTGGTTTTTCTAAATAAGGTTATTCAAGGGATTAACGATGCTAAAAAATTCCCGACTACAGAGTTCATGGATGTCTGCAATAAACTGCCCCGTCAGCTTGTGGCAGGTTTTGAGCATTTAAATCAGTTCTATTTATTCAAATGGTTATTCCAATACAGCAAGGAAAAAGAAATTCTACCCTTTTCAAAAGTCGTTGTTTCGGACGAAAAAGCAAAAGTCACCGAGGAATATAATCAAGCAATCCGCACAGTGCCTAATTCAAGCTTTATTTTTGACCGGCTGCTCTTTGATAATTTAGTTTCCGATATCCAGTATTTTTATTCTATTCGTATGCTTTTGGATAAGGAGAAGGAACTTATCAAACGGGATTTGATCGCTTTGCTTAATTATTTGCAGGAAATTGCAAACGTGGGTTGCTATCCCGAAACGCAAAACAAGGTAAACCTCTATGTATCACATCTTTATGTAGATACAAACTATAACTACGTGTATACGCCGGAAGTCAATATTTGTTTCGTTCACGTATTCGAGAAATTTGAATTGTTCACCTATCACTCCGAAATGGCGGCCAATTTCAGATCATGGATGCAAATAAAGAAAAGGTCGTCGATGCTAATCTCCGAAGTCGACGAAAGAAGCCGAATCGAGTTCTTTTCAAAACAGCGAAGATTGATTGACAGCCTGTAAACGAAGATTGATTGACAGCCTTTTCAACGAAGATTGATTGACAGCCTTTTCAACGAAGATTGATTGACCGCATTTAAAACGGAGATTGATTGACAATCTTTTGTTCCCGTCATTGCGAGACCCCGATTATTGCATCAAACAGGCGTAAATGACTAAGGGATTCCTGCCTACGCGGGAATCCCCTGATTATTATCCGGTTACCTAATTTCGTCATTGCGAGGAACGAAGCAATCCAGAAGTGCTGAATCCATCGGATTGATTCTGGATTGCTTCGCAAGCTCGCAATGACGACTATGCGTAAAACGACAATTTGAATCGAAGATCGGCCATAGCCAATTGCACCGTCCCTACGAGACAATTTGCGTTTTCTACCGATATGCCATCCCGTTGGGATTATTTTTGGAAACGAATATATTTTACGTTTATGCTTTTGGTTTGGCAGCGGCATCTGCTCCAGCCTCATCCTTTTTAGTTTTTGGTTTGGCCGCCGCTTTTTTCGGCTTTTCTACCACCGGCACCTCAGCTACAGCCTCGACAACCGCCTCCGCTACTGGCGCCTCCGCTACTGGCGCCTCCGCTACGGCTTCTACAACCGTCTCTTCCATTGGCGCCTCAGCTACAGCTTCAACGACCACCTCTTCCACCGGCGCCTCAGTTACGGTTTCGACAACCGCCTCTGTCACTGGCACCTCAGCTACAACCTCGACAACCGCCTCCGCCACCGGCTCTTCCACTACAGCTTCGACAACGTCCTCTGCCACCGGCGCCTCCGCTACAGCCTCGACAACCGCCTCCGCCACCGGCTCTTCCGCTACAGCTTCCACAACCGCCTCTGCCTCAGGCGCTTCCACTACAGCTTCCACAACAGACATGTCCCCCAATTCTGCATTCTGCATTCTGCATTCTCCATTCTTCTTCCCCCCCTGAATAGAAATAAAAGAACGATTATTTTTTGTCTTACGGAAAACGACGATGCCGTCTATCAGTGCGTAAATCGAATGGTCTCTTCCGATACCTGTGTTTTCACCCGGATGATGCGTCGTACCGCGTTGACGAACGATTATATTACCGGCTTTGGCGAACTCGCCGCCAAAAAGTTTTACGCCAAGTCGTTTACTTTCCGATTCACGACCGTTTTTCGAACTACCTACTCCTTTTTTATGTGCCATTTTTTATGCTCCTTTCAACGTTTATACGACTATTTCTTTAATACTCAACTCCGTAAATTGCTGGCGGTGACCGTTCAGCTTACGATACCCTTTTCTTCTTTTCTTATGGAAGATCAGTTCTTTCTCTCCCTTGACAAGCGGTGAAATGATCTCGCATACCACCTTTGCGCCATCTACAGTCGGCGTTCCAACGGTGATCTGACCGTCTGCATCGACTAATAATACTTTTTCAAACTCCACAGTCGCCCCACTTTCGATGTTGTTGATGTGGTGCACAAACACTTTTTTGCCTTGCTCAACTTTGAATTGTTGGCCGTTAATTTCTACAATTGCATACATCTGTCTTATTATTAACAGGTTATATCCCGAAGGTGGGCTTCACTCCGAAGCCTCTTTTCTACCCTCTAAGGAAAAATAGGGCACAAAAGTAGTGGTTTTTTTTAATACAGGCAAATATTTCTCAAAAATATCATGTATATTTGTATTTTTTATTTCAAAACCAAGTAATTCAAAATCGATATGAACTCCATCGTAAGCTGCCATTCCTGCTCGGAATATGCGATTGACAAAATCCTGCCTTTATTGGATGACATCTATAACCGTGCCAAGGGGCCTGATCTGACAGGACAAACCGTTTTAGTGAAACCCAATATCCTGTTGGATGATGTACCCCAAAAAGCCATTACCACCCATCCTGTTTTTGTAGAAGCCGTTATTCGCTTTCTTCAAAATCGCGGCGCCGGAAAAATCTTTGTCGGCGATTCGCCCGGTATCCACACGCCATCCTTCAAGCCCCGTAAATCGGGCATCTTTGATGTGTGCGAAAAAACGGGCGCCGAATGGGTTTATTTTAGCAAAAACTCGGCCTCCGTGTCTCTGCCGTCAGGAAATATGCCCATCGCAAAAATTATCTATGAAGTAGACTACTTCTTCTCGCTTCCCAAGTTGAAAACGCACGAGCTGATGGGGTTTACAGGCGCTATAAAAAACACGTTCGGATTGATTCCGCATCTTCATAAAACGCGCCAACATGCCTCTCATCGAAGCAGCCGGTCTTTGGCGTCTTTTTTAGTGGATTTGAACGAAAGTATAACGCCCGATTTTATCTTTATGGATGCGATCTCCGCGATGGAAGGCCCTGGACCCGGGAATGGTCAACCCTATCCCCTGCATCTGATACTTGGCTCTACCAATCCGCTGGCTATCGACTGGGTTGCCACTAAAATTATCGGCTACAATCCCATGCAGATCGAAACCAACGCCGAAGGCCTAAGTCGCCAAAAATGGATTGCTTCGCCGGACGAAATAGAAATGCAAGGCGCTCCTCTTGAGCCGTTGATTCGTACCGATTTTAAATTGATTAAAAGCGTATCCGTCTGGAAGATGTCGTTCAACGTTGTATTGAAACGTATCCCCGGGTTTAAACCTGCCGAACGCAAGCCGTATTTCTCCCCCAAACGATGCGCCGGATGCCAGGCCTGTGTAAAGATTTGCTCTGTTCAAGCCTTACATATAAGTCCGAAAAATGCCAAAAAAGTGATCATTGATAGAAAAAAATGTATCCACTGCTTTTGCTGCCATGAAGTATGCCAGTATAATGCGATTGCTATCAAATAAATGCTTTTTTTTTGCTGGGTACGCGGACGTCTCGTCCGCTATTCAACTTGCAGGCGGAGACGCCTGCGTACCAACTAAATGCTGAATTACAAGCCCAGCCAGCGTAAATCCAAAAATGGCAGTGACATGAACGACAGTTCCGTTTATTCGCGCTTTACGTTCGTCCCAGACGGAAGCCGGTAGGGTAGGGGCTGTCGGCGTTGCGCTGGAGAGGACTTCGTTGGTGAAGTCGCCGAGTGTCGAAGGAGCGCTGGGCAGATGTCCTTTGTTTTCGAGAACTTCGTCGCTGAAGACGCAAGTGAATTTTTTGCCGGGCATAGCCGTTGTTTTCAGCCGGCGGCGTAGCGCCGCTGCTAATGGACAGCCTTGGACTTTCCAAAATTCGGCAGTACGGATGCGCGACGGGTCTAATTTAAGGGCAGCGCCCATGCTTGAAAAAAAAGTGGCCGGTGTTCGGGTTGCACTGACGATTAGGTGTGTTTTATGTTCGAGACTGTCGATGGCGTCAATGATATAATCGTATGTCTCTAAATGGAATGTCTCTGATGTTTCGGCGGTATATGGCGCCTGTATCGCTGTAATATCAGCCTGAGGGTTGATGGAAAGCAAGCGTTTTTTCAGGACATCGACCTTGACCTGACCTACCGTTTCAGTAGTTGCAGGCAGCTGGCGGTTGATATTCGTTATGCTGATGCAATCTGAATCAACGATCGTCAGCCGCCGAATGCCGGAACGGATCAGGCTCTCCGCACACCAACTGCCTACGCCTCCCACGCCAAAAAGGATAACGCGCGCCCGACTGATTCTATCCATCGTTACTGCGCCCATTAGCAACTCATTACGTCCAAAAATGTCTTTTTCCCGATACATCGTTTCATCTATTTTAAGCGGCAAAAATAGATAATTGAAAAAAAAGATGCAAAAAAATCGTTGTTTCTTTGAAAAAAAATATTACCTTTGCAGCCGGAATTGAAAAACCGGGATGTAGCACAGTTGGCTAGCGCGCCACGTTCGGGACGTGGAGGTCGGACGTTCGAGTCGTCTCATCCCGACAAGGGATTTGTTCTTTGTCTTATAATCAGGAGTTTTACGTGTGGATAACAACTCACGATACGGATAATAATTCCTCACCTAATTTGTGGAGGCCTTTTATTATCCTTTCTCTTTGCTCTTTGCGCGGTTTTTTCAAGCCGGAACTGTAATGGCTTAATTGTGTCGCATTGATTCCCGAAGCCTTAGCTAAGGCCGTTTTAGTTACGGTACCGTCCAAGTATTTTAACAATGCTTCAATATCAAATTCAAATATCAATTCGTACTCGTCCTGCAAAATTTCCGGTACAGGTTTTTGAAATTTGTTCAACACATACATAAAACTTTCCAATGCGTCTTTTGCATCTTTTTTTGCCAACTCGACCGTTTCTCCAAATCCGAAAACATTTTCAATCTCTTTAAAAGAAACGCCATAACCGTCTTTACCTAACTCTAAAATAACATGAATCTGTTTCATAAAATCTCATTAAAATGATTATTATTTCCCCTTCAAAATTTTCAAAATGGCTTTACATGTTCCCGTAGGAACTTCCTTTGGGCCATGATACGGAACGCCAAACACTATACCGTTCAATATGTAATACCTATGACTTGAAGCGTCCTGATAAAGGAATTTTGCTCCTGCTCTTCTAACTCTTCTATCTAATTCACTTGATTTCATATCTGATAATAATGATTTGACCCTGCAAAGGTATGGAATTGTTTACTGTTATACTAATAAATCAACATTTTTTTTTATCCCGGCTTGATTCTCAGCTTGGATTTCATGCCGGGGGAAGCGATGGTTTTGTGGTTACCTGTGAGGGGGTCGGCGTAGATGAGGTAGTAGTGTATTTCGGGGATTGTTTCGCCCATTCGGCAGGCGGCTTCGATGCCCATGGCCATAAAGGCGGTAGCGTAGGCATCGGCTGTCATGCAATCGGGGGCGATGATGGTGGCGCTCAGGATGGCTTGTCCTGATGGATAACCGGTGATCGGGTCGATGGTGTGCCCGTATTTTTTGCCGTCAATGATACGGTAATTCCGGTAATCGCCTGAGGTAGCCAATCCGCAAGGGGTACAAAGCTCAGCCGTGTTTTCCAAAGCGGTATTGATACCGAAAGCATCGTCGTCCGGTTTATTTATGCCCACACGCCAGCACAATCCGTTGGGATTTTTTCCTTTCACGACTACTTCGCCGCCTATTTCAACCATATAGTTTTTGACGCCTTCCCTTTCGAGCAGGGCAGCAATGACATCGGAGGCATATCCTTTAGCGATAGCCGAAAAATTCAATTGAATACGAGGGTCTTCCTTGATGACTTTCCGGTTTTCGATGCGTATTTTCCGGTAGCCTACAAACGGCAGGATGCTGTCTATTTTTTCTTGCGTGATAGCGTCGCTGTTTGCAAAACCGAAGCCCCACAGGTTGATGAGCGGGGCAACCGTTACATCGAAAGCGCCTCCGGAGCGTTCCGATACTTCCATCGCTTTATTGAAAACGGTCAGAAACCAATCGTCTACTTCCACGTCTTCGTTATTGTTGACTTTCGTGATGATGGAATGAGGATGGAATGGATTGAGCGAGAGACTGAACGCCTGTAATTCCGCTTCTATTTTGTCGGACAACAGGGTTGGCGATTCGTATTTGATATGATAGAGCGTATGAAAAACGCTCCCGCTTTCTTCGTAGTATGTTTTGTGCCCAGCGCACGACAAGCAGAAGAAAAGCGCCCAACAAGCGCCAATCAATGCCTCAATAATAAACGATAAGCCCCTCTCTTTGAAATAATTACCTTTGTTCATACCCTTGTCTTCATAAAACTTCCGGTACAAAAGTAGAACTATTTTTTCATAAAAACAAAAAGAATAAGTCCAGGAGGGTGTATTTAGATGTCGCCACTCTTCGAATCCGCTTGTCTTAAATGAAAAGAAAATGTACGGTTTTATTATCCCTTTAGGGATTAGATATCGGTAGAAATAAGGTATCACCTATTTAGCGTGCCGTCAGGTACGCAATATGTAAGGAAAATATGGCGTACCTGACGGCACGCTCTTTATCGGAAATATCCGGTTTCTACCGATATTTTGTCCCAACGGGACATGCCGCAAAGCGCCCACTCTATAAAAAAATAATTATTTGTACGATTTAATACATAAAATTATGTACTTTTGCACCGAATATAAAGCAAACGGTTATGAAGTATTTAGAACAGTTTCATAGATTAAAAATCTTTCACAAAAAAGATGCTGTGGCGCTCATCAATAACAAAGATGCCGCCAAAGAAATTTTGCGCCGTTACAGAAAGCGCGGTTTGATTTCTCAAGTCAGGCGCGATTTATATGTAGTCACCGATTTAGCATATAAAACAAGTCTGGCGACCAAGTTTGAGATAGCGGGAAACATAACGCCTTCCTCTTATCTTTCTTACCATGCGGCATTGGAATATCACGGACTGGCTCATCAATTCTTTTATACGCTCTACATTTCTTCTAAAGAAAAATTTAACGAATTTGATTATGAGGGCATTCGTTATGTATATTTTCAATCAAAATCGGATACCGGCGTGGTCAATCCCGTTACCGACGCATTAGTCCGCGTAACCGACCTGGAGCGTACCGTGCTGGATTGTATCGACCGGATTGATTTGAGCGGAGGATTGGAAGAATTGATTGCCTGTTTTGCCGTCATCACATCTGTCAACGAAAAGAAATTGCTTGACTATCTGCATCTTTTCAACAAGCGGATGCTTTATCGGAAAACCGGATTTATACTGGGTTATTTTCAAAAAGAAATGAAGCTGAGCGATGCTTTTTTTGATCTATGCCGGTCGAAAACAGGCAGAAATATCCGGTATTTGACTGAAAAACAGGAATCAAACACTTTTTTTAAGGAATGGCAACTGTACGCTCCTAAAAATATGCTTTCATTTTTAGAACAGGGAGGAACCGAGTATGTATAATTACAGCAAAAGTTTTTTGGATAAGAAGGCGGCAGAGACCGGTTTTCTTCGCGACAACTTAGAAAAAGCCTTCCGACTTTATGAAATATTACAATATTTGAATGAAAATCAACTGTTTGCAGAACATTTGGCATTGAAAGGCGGAACGGCTATCAATTTGACGGTTTTCAATATGCCGAGGCTGTCCGTCGATATAGATTTGGATTTTTGCAAAGCATGCGCCCGGGATGAAATGCTTGAAACAAGGATACAAATAAATGAAAACCTGCTGAACTTCATGTTTGCGCAAGGTTATGCTTTAAGCCCCAATACTAAAAACCCTCATTCGCTTGATTCATGGGTGTTTTATTTTCAAAATTCGGTCGGGAACAGAGACCGTATTCGCATCGAAATAAACTATTCCATGCGGCATCATGTCTTACCCGTTGAAAAGCGTAAAATCGTTGTTGAATTTTTCCAAACGCATGGATACGAAATAAATACACTTTCAATACCCGAATTATTCGGTACGAAAATCAAAGCCTTGATCGAAAGGAATGCCGCAAGGGACTTGTATGATGTGTATAACATGCTGAAAAACGATGTAATTCCATCTGACAGGCAGGACTTGCTTCGTAAAATCGTTGTTTTCTACCTTGTCATTGGAGCGAGCCGGAAAATTGAACTCCCGTATCATTTTGAGAATATCAATAGTCTGAATTATAATCAAATACGCGCTCATCTGATGCCCGTATTAAGGAAAAGCGATCATTTCGATTTTGAGAGCGCCAAAACAATTGTTAAAGACTATCTTTCCAAATTGATGACGCTTACAGGCAACGAAATGCTGTTTGTTGAAAACTTCTACCAGGCCCGCTATCATCCCGAGTTATTATTCGACGACGAATCCATCATTGAACGTATCAAGGGACACCCGATGGCCGCATGGAAGATACGGAAAATATAAACGATTAGGCAGGTCAGGGGAATTGCCATGAATATACCGGTCGGTTAGTCGCTTTGAGCCGGAAAAAATTTGTATTTGGCTCGAAAATGTTATATCTTTGCGCCGATTAAAATAATTAAACGGCTCAAAAATGTATAATTGGCAATTTGAAAAATGGGCGGAGTTTGTTTATAATGAAGATATTATAAGCGATAACGTCATGAAATTCGCAGCGCTTTCCGGCGAGATATTTGGTATCTTCAAGACCTTTAGCGCTGCAAAACAACAAAATGAAATGCTCGACATAATGATTTCAGAAGCCATTAAAACTTCCGAAATAGAAGGCGAAATACTGTCGAGAGAAGATGTTCGCTCGTCTTTTTTGAAAAAACTCGGTCTAACAACCACCCTGAAAAATATCAAAGACCGGCGAGCCGAAAATGTCGCCTTACTGATGCTGGAAGTAAGAAACAATTTTAAGGAGAAACTGACGGAGAAACTTATCAAAACGTGGCACGGCATGTTATTTAACAACGCAAAGTACATAAATTCAGGCGTTTATCGAACAGGCAACGAACCGATGCAAATTGTTTCGGGCGCTATGGGCAAAGAAAAAGTGCATTTTGAAGCCCCGCCCTCCAACAGCGTTCCGCAGGAAATGAAGCGCTTCATTAAATGGTACCACACGTTCAAAACCAACGGCAACATTCAGAAAATCATCATAAAAACAGCCGTTACGCACCTTTATTTTGAGAGCATTCACCCGTTTGAAGACGGCAACGGACGTATAGGCAGGGTGTTGATTGAAAAATGCTTGTCTGAATCTATTGGAAGACAGATAATTATGTCAATTTCGCAGACGATCGAAAAGGATAAAAATAAATATTACGATGAACTGAAACAAGCACAATGCACTCTGACCATTGACGGTTGGTTGCTCTATTTTTCGCAACTTCTGATTGAAGCACAGCAAAATGCGTTAGACATTTTAGACTTTTCAATCAGAAAAACACAGTTTCTTGACAAATACAAACCTGTAATGAACGAGCGACAGACAAAAGTTATCAACAAAATGCTCGATGCAGGCAAAGACGGATTCGAGGGCGGCATGACAGCCAAAAAGTATGTCTCAATCGCCAAAACAACCAAAGCCACCGCCACCCGCGACCTTCAGGAACTCGTAGAACAAGGGATATTGATACAAAACCTTGCCGGACGCAGCACGAACTATACGCTTATTTACAATTCGTCCGAGAAATAGCTTTTCGCTATTGAGCGGCAGTTGTAGTGCGAAGCCATCGTTTCGCCGTAAGCGCCGACGGAGCGGAAGGCAATCAGGTCGTCCCGCCTGACTTTGTTCAGTTCGACGTCTTTTCCGAATACATCCGACGATTCGCAGATAGGGCCTACGACGTCGTAGTCTTCGAGCGCCTCGTCGCTTGTGATATTTTCGATGCGATGATAGGCGTCATACATAGCCGGACGAATCAGTTCGGTAAAACCGGCGTCCAAGACGGCAAACTGCTTAGCGACCCCTTTTTTCACATAAAGCGCTTTGGAGATCAACGACCCGCATTGTCCGACGACAGCCCGTCCGAGTTCAAAATGAATATGCTGTTCTTCGCGACGCTTTATCAACTTGTGGAAAAGGGCAAAATAATTTTCAAACTCCGGAATACACAGATGATTAGGATGATAATAATCAATCCCCAGACCGCCGCCGAAATTCAGCATGTCTATTTTGATGCCGCGCGCTTCGAGGTCATTCTGTAAATCGTCGGCGCGTATACACAAGTCCCTGAAAGCCGACAAATCCGTAATTTGCGAACCGATATGGAAATGAAGTCCTGTGAAACGCACGTTTTTCATCGCTTGCAGCGCATCGAACACTTCGCCAAGCTGTTCGATCTGAATGCCGAATTTGTTTTCCGCCAGTCCGGTTGTTATTTTATGATGGGTATGCCCGTCAACGTTCGGATTCACGCGGATGGCAATCGTTGCCGTTTTGTTTTTGGATAGAGCCAGGTCGTTTATTACTTCCAATTCGGCCTGCGATTCCACATTGAAACAGGCGATGTCGTGGTCTAACCCTAAATTGATTTCCCAATCCGCTTTCCCAACACCGGCAAAAACGATTTTTGAAGGCGGAAAACCCGCATCAAGGGCAGCTTGTATCTCGCCGCCGCTGACACAATCGGCGCCCAGACCATTTCCTGCAATGATAGACAATATACGCGGATTCGCATTCGCTTTAATCGCAAAATGCTCAAGATAGCCGTATTTCTTCGTTTCCGTCCTGATAAGGCTGAGCGTGTCTTTGAGCAGGCCGATATCGTAGTAATAAAACGGCGTTTGTAATTCTCTGAATTTTTCAACCGGAAAAATGCCTTTAATTATCATAGCGTTTTTTTTAAAAAAGTGATATTAATCGAATAGTTGTTCGCTCAACGCTTGTAGCGCGCGATTTTTATCGGAAGCCTTGACTAACAGGGACACGTTGTAATTGCTTCCGCCGTAGGATATCATTCGCACCGGAATATCGCTCAGTGCGTTTACGATTTTGGCTTCAAAGCCCACATTCTCCCATTCCATATCGCCCACCACACATATTATCACCATGTCCTTATCGACCGTTACCATGCCGAATTTTTTCAAATCGTTCAGGATATCGTCCAAGCGATTGGGATTGTCAATAGTCACGGATACGCCTACTTCCGAAGTAGTTACCATGTCAATCGGCGTACGGTAGGTCTCAAATATTTCAAAGACTTTGCGCAGGAATCCGGTAGCGAGCAGCATCCGTCCGCTTTTTATCTTGATGGCGATAATACCGCTTTTGGCGGCTACTGCCTTGATCCGCGATTTTTCCATGGCGTTAGAAATGGTTGTACCTTGCGCTTCCGGTTGCAAGGTGTTCAGCAAACGTACAGGGATATTATTCATTTTTGCCGGCAGGATACAGGTCGGATGGAGTATTTTCGCGCCGAAATAGGCCAGTTCCGCAGCTTCTTCAAAGTTGAGATGGCGGACGGGCGATGTATTGTCGACGATGCGCGGATCATTGTTGTGCATGCCGTCAATATCCGTCCATATTTGAATCTCTTCGGCCTGAATGGCGGCGCCGATGAGCGAGGCGGTGTAGTCGCTTCCGCCGCGTTGCAGGTTATCAATTTCGCCGTAAGCATTGCGGCAGATATAACCTTGTGTGATAAACAAATCCGCATCCCTGTTCTGTTCCATCAGCGCAAGCAGTTTTTCTTTGATGAAAACGGAGTCAGGCTCTGCATCCTTGTCGGTACGCATATAGTCTAACGCCGGAAGAATCACCGAGTTGACGCCCGATTCTTTCAGATACAGGTGCATCATCGCGGTCGACATCAGCTCGCCCTGAGCCAGAATGATCCGTTCTTCAAACAGTGTGAAAAGGTCTTTGACCTGCGTGCGGATAAAGTCGAAATACGACATGATCAGTTGGTATGCCTGATCCCTGTATGCTTTCGTTTGATACAGTTCGTCGATGACGCCGGTATATTTTTGTGTCATACGGTTGATGACTTCATTGGCGCTGTCCTGATTTTTCTTGTACAGGTATTCCGAAATTTCTACTAATGAGTTGGTTGTGCCCGACATGGCGGATAATACGACCATGTTTTGGTTGCCATTACAGATTAATCGGGCTACATCTCGTATGCGCTGTGCCGAACCGACGGATGTGCCGCCGAATTTTAATACGTTCATCTTTTATTCATTTAATAAGGGTTGTGGATATTCCAATTCTTCATACGTAAGCGGCGTACCCGGCTCTATGTTGAGCAGGCGTCCGTTTTGGCACTTGACCACACGTTCGGGAAACGCTTTGACGATGTTATAGTTATGGGTCGACATGATGACCGCCGTTCCTTTCCTGCGGATATCATGGAGCAGTTGGACGATTTGTCCGCTGGTTTCAGGGTCTAAGTTACCGGTAGGCTCGTCGGCCAGGATGATTTGCGGGGTATTCAGCAGCGCCCGCGCGATAGCGATGCGCTGTTGTTCGCCGCCCGACAGTTCGTGCGGCATTTTATAGCCTTTGTTAGGCATCCCTACCTGTTCGAGCGTCTCTTCTATGCGTTTGTTTATCAGGCTCTGATTGCGCCATCCGGTGGCTTTGAGCACAAATTCCAGATTTTTATAGGCCGAACGGTCTATCAGGAGTTGAAAATCTTGAAAGACGATGCCTAATTTTCTTCTCAGGAAAGGGATGTCGCGTTGTTTTATTTTTAGCAAGTCGTATCCGGCTACATAAGCGCTTCCTTCCCGAATCGGAATTTCGCAATACAGCGCTTTCAGCAGACTGCTTTTCCCGGAGCCTACTTTGCCAATCACATAGATGAACTCTCCTTTATTTAATATTAAGGATGTATTGCTCAACACTACGTTTTCATCGTGGCAAACCGCAATATTATTCAGTTCTATCAATAATTCACTTTCCATGTTTTTATATATTGACCGGTATTTGCTCATTCAAAAGATATTGTTTCAACTCCGGAATTTTCACCGTTCCGAAATGAAAAACACTTGCGGCTAAGGCGGCGTCTGCTTTGCCGACTTTAAACACGTCGCGAAAATCTTCCATCGTGCCAGCGCCCCCGGAAGCAATCACCGGAATATGCAGACGGTCAGACAATTCGGCCAGCGCTTCGTTAGGATACCCTGTTTTCATGCCGTCGTGTTTGATGCTCGTAAACAAAATCTCGCTTGCGCCGCGTTTTTCTGCTTCTTCTGCCCAATCGAAGAGGTTTTTGTCTGTTACATCGCGGCCTCCGTTCACGAAACACATCCATTCATCATCTACGACGTCGGCATCAATCGCTATCACACATACTTGACTGCCAAATTCCTTAGCTATTTCGTCGATCAACTCCGGACGTCGCAAAGCGGCCGAGTTGATGGATATTTTATCGGCGCCGGCATTGAGCAGCCGTTCTACGTCCGACAATTCGTTAATGCCTCCGCCAACGGTGAAGGGGATGTGGATGTTTGCCGCTACTTTGGCGACTAATTCGGCAAATGTTTTTCGTCCTTCGTAAGTGGCTGTAATGTCTAAAAATACAAGTTCGTCTGCGCCTTGGCGACTGTATTCCGCGCCCATCTCAACCGGATCGCCGGCATGGCGGAAATTGATGAAATTGATCCCTTTGACGGTAGCGCCGTCTTTTACATCTAAACAAGGGATGATTCGTTTTGCTTTCATATTTATATATATTAGTGAGTCGTCATTTTACTATCCATTGTTCTAATTCTTTCAGCGTTATTTTGCCTTCGTAAAGCGCTTTTCCGAAGATGACCGCCGGTATGTCGGCCGCTTCCAATGCTTCGACGTCTTTCATCGAACTGATCCCGCCGCTGGCTATCAGATAGATGTCCGGCAGCGTCTGGCGTATTTTTTGATACAATGCGGTAGATGGCCCCTGAAGCATACCGTCGCGGCTGATATCCGTACAGATCACTTTCGTTACGCCTAAGTCGTGATATGCTCCGATGAACGGAATGAGTTCTTTATCAGTCGTTTCCTGCCATCCGCTGACGGCTATCTTTTCATCCTTTGCGTCGGCTCCGAGAATCAACCGATCACTGCCGTACCGTTTCAACCACCGGATAAACAATTCAGGCGATTTGACGGCAACACTTCCACCTGTCACCATTTGCGCCCCGCTATCGAAAGCTATTTCAATATCCTTATCGCTTTTCAGCCCGCCGCCGAAATCGATGCTCAAAGAGGTGCGTTTCGCTATCATCTCCAATACCTTATAATTGATAATCCGCCCTCTACGCGCCCCATCCAAATCGACGATATGCAATCGTTTCAGCCCGCAGCCCTCAAGCGATTGAGCCACTTCAAGCGGATTCTCATTATAAATCTTCTCCGACTTATAATCGCCCTGTACCAACCGGACGCATTTCCCATCGATGATATCAATAGCCGGTATAAGTTCCATCATGCCCCTTCCATTTTAATAAATACTCTATCCAAAGCCTCTTACGGCCTGCAAAGATAGCAAAAATGCGCATAACCCCAAACAAGCAGCCCATTTTTTTAAAAAAACGATAAAGTTTTTTAAACACTCCGGTTCCCCCTTCCCTGCATGCCGTAGGTATGCAACCAAATACAGGATGTATACCTACGGTATGTTAATAGTATGAATATTAGCAAGTTATCTAACCCAATCGCCCCCGTCATTTTTTTGTCATTAAAAAAATCACCTTTCCGTCATTAAAAAGAAAAATAAATTGCATATATTTGCAGCGATAATTAATATCTAATTTCAAATATTATTCGATTATGCGTAGATTTTTTTGTATTCCGATTTTATTGATTTTAATTGCCTGCCTGCAGTCCTGTTTCAGAAGTGAATCAGATAGCTCGTTATTTGATGACGTTCCAATTGTATTTGACATCGATACGGTTAATAAGGTAGCGCTAAAACTTGGAGATATTAGATATGTTCCTCTTGAAACGAATGATGATTGTTTAATAGGAGATATTGATGAAGTGCAAATAAGGAACGGGAAAATTTATATTGCAGACTTCGATAAAGCGATGGCTCTTTTTGTGTTCGATATAAACGGGAAATTCCTTTACAAAATTTCTAAGAAAGGGCAAGGTCCAGGAGAGTATATCAGTATGTACGGTTTTGACATCCACAAGAACGGCGATATTTATATATTTGACCCTTTCGGAAAGAAAATATTAATATACAGTATAGAAGGAAAATGCTTGAGTGAAATAAATTTTGATTACTATTTTAAAGATTTTTGTTTGGTTGAAAACAAAATCTACCTTTTTGAAATTACGGCTTCCGGAGGAAAAAAAACCGCCGATCTTGCTGTTTATAATATGGAAGATAAACGAACAACGAACTTGTTAAGCGAAAAAAAACACCTTTTCAGGTCACCGTTTAAATTTGGATCGAGCAGTTTTTTTTATTCTCCGAATAATATCTATTACGCTCCAATGTTTTCGCCTATCATATTTGCTGTAAATGAGGATAATATTACCCCTGCAATCGGTGTTAAAAATTTACACCTTCTTCCCGAACATGTCTTAGATGAATGGATGGAGGAACAAAATAAGAATAGATTGATTGAATTAATTCAAAAAACAGATTATTTCACAATACATACATTAGTGTTCGAAACGGACGAGTATTTAACTTTTCAATCTAAAAAAGGAAGCCGTACTTTAGGAGTTATGCTGTACAATAAAACAACAAAGTCTGCTTACACTATCAAAGAATCAAGTTTTTTTGACACAATTGGATGCGGGATAGTGCAAGGAAGTACCGGAAAGGAATTTTTCGGTATAATTAATCTTATGCCTGAACTTGAACAGCATAAGCGACTTCTTGAATCGCGTGAAGAATTGAAAAACCGGCATGAAGAAGATAACCCTGTTATCGTATTTTTCAATTTGGATATGTAATCACTAAGATATTGAATTATTAACTTATAGTCTGTAAAAAGGAGCGGACTTAAAACTAAAATTTTAAAATGAAAAAGGGTTTTTTATTCGCGGCAGAAGCCGTAATCAGAATGAAAGAGAAAATGTTATTATTTTTAATTGTATTATTATTAGGCGGT
>Ga0099364_10004545_pt1 | contig 21006 bp, 20 predicted proteins | sample TergutTh196P3_FD_73070 | JGI IMG/M metagenome (GOLD analysis project Ga0099364, IMG submission 73070) | Microcerotermes parvus P3 segment gut microbial communities from Pointe-Noire, Republic of the Congo - Th196 P3 | ecosystem: Host-associated > Arthropoda: Insects > Digestive system > Gut ... | reverse complement strand
CTATCAATTGAGATTTCACAGTTGAAGGTTAGATTGAGAGATTTGATTCAGGAATATGCTATTCGGGATAATCAAAAGAAGTGAGGGCGTTAGAGGGGAAAGAAAGCTCGGTGTAGATAATAATCTCATACATAACTTAACACCTCTAATCGCAGAAATGCTTATCGTCAAAGTCTAAGTTTAACACACCACAAAACGCGCTGTAATCTGTAAAGAATTTGACTTTACTCAAATTCTTTACAGACTACCGCCATGGTTTCGAGCAGCAACAGGAGCAGAGTCCCTGCTCTACGGTGATGTGTGCCATAGCGGGGGCTTTGGGCATGGGGCGGTGCGGGGCACTCTGCCCTGCCCCACAGCCCCTTGACCGCGCACGCCACGCTACCCCACACCCTCTCGAACACACGCACGCGCCCGCCGACCCTCAAAGCGCACGCACGCGCACACCCGCCCCGTGAGCCTTAATACTTCCTCTTGTAGATATAGTCCTTCGCGCTTTCCTCTACGCATAAGCGCTCCACGTACCCAAGGACCTTATATCTCGTCGTGTCGTTGAGCTTCCTAAACATGCTTAGGAGGTTTTGCTCGGAATCGGTGGTAAGAGATGTTGTCGCGCTCTCGGACATCAGCCAGTCCATCGAAACGCCGAAATAATCAACCATCATTTTAAGCACAGGGCGTCTTGGCACCGCCAAATCATGCTCCCACCTGTAGACAGAGTTCATCGACACTTTGAATATTTTGCTTTGCTCCTCAAGGGTCTTTTTCGTTCTCATACGAAGATTTCTTAACTTCTCACCCAACGTCATTTTTCTAATACCTCCCGGAAATTTTTATGTTATTTTGTTGGAGATATATCGTAGTGGTTTAAGTAACTTGAAAGTCAATATCATTTTTACTTTTTATCTGTATATCTTTTGTAACTTTTTGTAACTTAAAAATGCCGCAAAATAGCCTAAAATTAGAATTTTCACCCGATTTTTCATATTTTTCTCTGAAAAACAGCTTCAAAATCCTTAGAGCCGCTCAAAAGTTTTGTGTTTCGATTGATTGTGAATAAAGATTATTGTAAAATGGTGATACGGACGTTAATGCTGATTTCGCGAAAGTAACATAAGAAAGTAGCATAACATAGGGAGGTGCTGTTCTATATTACAGGATGTTTTTTCTATCCATGAATTTTCTAAGCTGACAGGCGTTGAAGCCCATACGTTGCGATACTGGGATAAAATCGGCGTGTTCTCGCCGCTTTTGCGTAACGAAAAGACCAACTATCGGTACTACACCTCCGCCCAACTGTTGGCGCTTAACTTTGTTACCGTCTTGAGTACGCTTGACATTCCGCTCGAAAAAATTGCAAAGCTGCGTGCTGAACGCAGTCCTGACCAATTGCTTGAACTTCTTCAAACCCTTGAAAATAACATGGATATGGAGCTTCGTAATCTTCGCCTGCGTTATTCAATAGTTCATGCTCGGCGGGATTTGATTACAATGGGTATGAAGGTTAATGATTCTGCTGTTTCCGTCGTGGATTTAGAAGAAAAGGCAATGATTTTGTGGCCATCCAACGAGTATAAGCCCGGCAACACATTCCTTGAGCCGCTTTCAAAGCTCATCAATGTGGCACCCGGTTTACGAATCAATTTAGATTTCCCCGTGGGCGGGTATCACGAGAATTTTACATCCTTTGCAAAAGCTCCCAATCTTCCCGATAATTTCATTTCCATTGACCCCGAAGGCACACATAAAGTTAAAGCAGGGAAATACCTTGTCGGGTATGCCCGCGGCTATTATGCCGAGTTCGGCGATTTACCTGAGAGAATGGAACGCTACGCAGAGGAAAACGCGCTGACCTTGGTTGGTCCTGTCTACACAATGTATCTTTTCGAGGAAATAAGTACGCAAGACCCGTCGCAATACTTGGCTCGCTGTAGCGTAGCCGTAAAAAAGCGGAAAAATACAGAAATGTAAATCAGAACCACCCGTATAACGGGTGGTTTTCCTTTACAATACAGGGGCGAGCTTCGAGTGAAGCCCGCCCCTACAATACCCTGCAAATACCCTGCACTCAGTCCGTTACATACGGCAAGAGTGCTATTTGCCTTGCGCGTTTGATAGCAATCATCAAACGTCTTTGGTGCTTCGCGCAAACGCCGGTTGTGCGGCGCGGCAGAATTTTACTGCGCTCCGACAGGCATTTGCGAAGCCTTGCGACATCTTTATAGTCGATATCCGTAACCTTGTCTACGCAAAACTGACAAACCTTTCTGCGTTTACGGTTCTGGTATCTTCCATCTCTGCCTTCTCTTTCTCTATCTCCTGACATTTAATCGACCTTCCTTTTCATTTAGAACGGCAACTCTCCGTCGTCGTCATCAAGCTCCGTAAAATCAGAGCTTTCGACCGGCGTCATGCCCTCCGTGCCATAATCTTCTCTTGAACCGCCTACGCTTGCCTCTCTATTTTTCTTGCTTTCGGTAAAATAGATGTTTTCGGCAACGACCTCTGCGCTACGGCGTTTGTTGTTTTCCTTGTCTGTCCAGTCGCGTATTTGCAACCTTCCCGAAACCGCCGCCATTTGCCCCTTGGTAAAATACCTGCTTACAAATTGCGCGGTATGACTCCATGCTACGACATCAATGAAGTCTGTCTGCCTTTCGCCGCCGTCTTTCGGTGTAAACCGTCGGTCAACCGCCAGCGTGAGCCTGGCAACCGGCGTGCCGCTTTGTGTTTCTCTAAGCTCCGGGTCGCGTGTGAGCCTTCCCATGATTACGATGTGGTTCATAATGAGTCCTCCTACTCTTCTATGACGGTTATGAGCGAACGCATAATTCCGTCTGTAATTTTGAGTACTCGGTCAAGCTCTGCGGGAAATTCGGGACCCGTTGTGAACTTGACAAGTACATAGTACCCTTCCGGCTTGTCGTTTATTAAGTATGCGAGTTTTTTCTTGCCGATTTCATCAAGTTCGTTCACCGTTCCGTGGGCTTCGATTAAAGATTTGAATTTCTCAACCGTCGCCGCGATTTGTTCTTCCCCAAGGTCCAAGTCGATAATATACATCAACTCGTAATTGGCTGTAACCTTTGCCATTTTTCGTACCTCCTTTCGGTCTTCTCTCATCTGTCGGGATGCTCACGACTTCCCCGCATTTGAGAGTTTATGGCCCCCGGTCGCGCTGGGAGCAAGGATTTTCGCTTCTGCGGGATTTTTCCTTCGCAGATTTTTGTCAATGTAAAAAACTATATCACGGATTTTACTTTTCACATTGCGTTTTACATTGCATTGCCATTATACATAACCGAAAATGTTTGTCAACAACTTTTCTCAGGCACATCAATGACACAAGGCTTGCGTTTTGTAGATTTTTTACCAAAAAGCCTCAGTAAAAGTTGAAGTCTTTATCGGATTTGTATATGTCTTGTGGTACAAAACGGCGAAAAAATTTTTCGCCGCAACGCGAAAAGCTACGCACAAAAAGAACACCGCCGTGCGCAAAAAAGGAACATCTCCACCCACGAAGTTTTTTCGCCGCCACGCAAAAGAACACCGCCGTGCGAAGTTTTTTGTTACGCAAAAAACTTCCCGAGTCTGTCGTAGACAGACTTTTTTTACCACCTGCCGAGTATACCCATCGGCAGAAACTGTACAAGAAACGAAACAAAGTTTATCAAGGCGATAGCACCCACGAGAAATACCGAAACCCTGTACTTGCCGCCTTTTCTTTTAATATGTATTTTGTCGCATATAAAGGCAGTCACGCACAGCACCACGCTTACTATCAGCAAAATATATGCCGTGTTCACAGGTCTTGCTGACCATCTGCCGGTCGAGGTCACGGGGTTTTCGCCGAAAAAAGAGAGCCATTTCCAGTCCGAGCCTAATATGTGCGGGTTAGCCTTGTCCAAAATAATCCACACGGCGACAAGCAGACCAAATGCCGTAAGGCTTAAAACGGTGGTTAAAATATTTAACCAATCAAGTCTTTTGCTTTGCTCGGCATCTTCTTTGTTTGCCTTTTCCACAAGTGCGATAATCGCATCATAGTCTAATTCATCTGCCATTTCCGTTACGGGCGGTTTTTGCCCCTGCTCCTTTCGTTTTTATTGCGCCGTTTTTATTGCGGACAGCCTTTAAGGATTGCCCCTGCGTTCCAAAATCCTTTCGACCATCTCCAACTGCTCTGTCGTGTTTACCCCTATAATATCATCACCGAGGTTTTCCTTATAAATCCCAATCACAGCACCGCGTTTTTTCATAATCGCAGGAATATCCGTAATATAGTATTCATTCTGTGAGTTGTTGTTTTTCAGTTCTTTGAGCGACTGTAGTAACAACTGCGTGTTAAATACATATACCCCCGTGTTAAGCTCCGTGATTTTCAGTTGCTCCTCCGTACAGTCTTTTTCCTCAACTATACAGTCAAAAGCCCCGTCGCTCCCGCGCTGTATTCTGCCGAAAGACATTGCAAGATTTGATTCTCCTGTCAAGAGCGTGCAGTCGTTTTTATTCTCTATGTGTTCTTGCAGGAGCTTTTGATACACCCTGCTCTTGATTGCGGGCATATCGCCGTAGCATACGAGCACCGCCCCCGTGTGTTTTTCGAGTTGCTCTTTTGCCATCATAACCGCATGACCCGTGCCGAGCTGTTGTTCCTGAACGGCGAACGCATATCCTTCAAAACGATTGATAATGCTCTCTTTCTTGTAACCGACGACGAGCGTTATATTCTTTTTTTCGATGAACGACAAAGAATCCGTAACATACCACAGGAGCGGTTTTCCGAGCACCTCACGCATTACCTTAGGGGCATCGCTGTCGTCTGCTTTTAATCTGGTTCCTTTACCCGCCGCAAGCACGACGGCTTTTAATTCACAATTCATAGCTTAAATTTTGACCTGACAGTCACAGCTCAGATTTTTATTTTTAACTGCAACTCACTTTCTACTTGCATTGTAAATGATTTGATGTGATAATGCAACAGTATGAGATTCAATCGTTATGACAATTTATATACCTTTCGGGCGGATGTGCTCCCGATTTTGCTTGAAGACGAGGTGTGCAATAATCTTCCTGTCAGCCTTATTGCGGATGAATCCTCCAAAAGCACACCCGATTGGCTTATGGGTACGGTTACAAACGACTTCGGGCGGATTGTGCTTATCGCGCTTTGCACCAAGCCCTTTAATCTGTTGCTTTACGCACCGAAAGCCGACGGCGACTCGCAGAGCAGCGACACTTCCGACAGCAACGGCGGCTCGCACAGCCGTTACACTGACGAAAGCACCGACAGCTCGCAGAGCGGCAACACTGACGAGAGCCGCCACATCACCGACGGTATACGCACACTCGCAGACGAGCTTCGCCGCACAAGATTCGCTCCTCCCGGTGTTTTCGCGAAAACCGAGCTTTCCCGCGCTTTTGCGGAAGCATACGTCGGCACAACCGAGAAGAAATATCGCAAACAGCTTGTAATAATGAGGCTTGATGAGCTACTGCCGTCGAAAAAAGCACCCGGTCTGTGCAGGGAGCTTACTGAGGACGACCTCTCCTTCGTGCCTTTGTGGGAGCAGGCTTTTTGCCTTGACTGCAATATCCCCGCATTTTCGCAAGCGGAAATCAAAGAGCGTGTGCAAACGCGCATCGGCAAGAACAGTCATTTCATTTGGGAGGACGGACTGCCCGTATCTCAGGCTGTGTTCGGGCGTGAAACCCCAAACGGAGCGGTTGTCACTTGGGTTTACACCCCGCCCATGTATCGGGGGCTCGGCTACGCTTCATCGGTCGTCGGCGAGCTTTCCCGCTCGCTTCTTGAACGCGGAAAGAAGTTCTGTTGCCTTTTTGCGGATGCGAGCAACAAAACCTCCTGCGGTATTTATAGAAATTTAGGGTATTATGATGTCTGCGTTTTTGAGGAAATTCATTTTACTTGATTTTTTGCGTATTTTTGCTTGAGCACCGAAATAATGGATCGAAAGGGCAACACAAAGGATACTGCGAAACACGAGGCATCTTAATCGCCCCTTTTGAGTTGCGGCACTACGCGTTTGCTTGCCTCCAAAATACATCTTCATACGGAGTATCTTCAACGCCGTCAGCGTGTAACCGCTCAATAAACGCATCGAGTTTTCCACGCCACCTACGCTTGAACCATTCCGTTTTACCGAAACATTTTGCAACTGTCGGGCTTACAATATAGTATGTCCAAATGAAAGCGCGTCCGTACCATTTCGCAGCAAGGTAATAATCTCGATAACGGCGCAACATCCAAACTTGCGGACAATCATATGAACCGTACACCGCTGTTGCTATATAGCATCCCCCTTTTGACCTTTTTTGTGATTCATTTTGAACAACATACCTCAATCTGTTATTGGCATCGTCTATAAAATATTGTGGTATACCTTTGGCATAAGAGGCGATAGTGTTTCTTTGGTCTACGTAATCTTTTGGATCACGATATTTGAATATTATCTGATAATAAAGCTCTGTCGCTTTTCTAGCAAGCGTTTCATCTAATGATAGCAAGTCATCAATGTTGATTTTTTCTCTTGCCGTTTTTGCGTAAACATATATAGGCTTTGTTGTGAGGAGAGTTTCAGGGACTCCGCGCCATATTTTATCATTTACATAAGCATCAAATGACGTTATCATAGTAGAGATTTTTGATAGAGCATGGCTACAAATTAAGATTTTGTCATCGATTTTGTTCGTTCGCTCTAATGCTTTGTTGATTGCACTAATAAATTCATCATTAAAAGGTTCTGCAACGGTTGCTTTATTTTCATATCCCACTGCTTTCGTAAACCAACCATACCAGTTATTTATATCGTATTTAAGGATTTCATCACCATAACGGATACATTCATCACCATTGCTATTTTCTACAGCTTGCTTTGCCAATATAAGAAGATTGTCAATTTGAGTACTACTGTCAATTCTAACCGTGCCTGCAACCTCAACAGTTCCTTCAATCATCATTTTTCTTGCTTCTTCAACAGAATACTTTGCCCCACAAAATTGACAAACAAATACGCCTTCCTGTTTTAGAAGGTCTGGACTTCCACACATTTCGCAAACTAGTTTTTTCATCTACTGCGCCTTCGTTATATTAGCATTATGCCTTTATTATTACGTTCTGTGGGTAAAGGCACCAATATCTACATTATAGCACATTCATCGGTAAAATGAAACATTATCTTCTATACACAAATATGTAAAATGAATCGTTGTGGCAGAGTTTTTCCACGAGGACTTGGAATATGGGACGGTTGAACTCTTTGCCGTAGGTAATTGGCATATCTATCATGCACCTTTCAGCACTTGCAATTCGGTAACCGTTCAGAAAAATCATCAGCAAAAATCATTGAAAAATCGCAATAATCATTATTGTTTTTTTATCTTGAATTTGCTATACTTTAGATGAAAGGGATAGGAGATTCAAGCGATGGGAATACTTCCAATGGACATAGAAATATTACCGCCATATGACGATCGCTTATTTAAGGCTATGCTGACGAAACCAGAAGCTAAACCCGCACTTCTGTTTCTTGCTCCTGAAATCGTCAAATGTCCTGTGGTAAATGTTTTAGTTCGCAACGCAGAGCTACCGATTGAGGACATAGGCGAGAAAGCGGAACGCTTTGACGTAAACTGCGCGATAGACGATGATTCTCAAGCAGATATAGAAATGCAGGGAAGCCGTATGAAAGAGGAAAAGGGCGGCAGCCATAACAATCTAAAAGCGCGGAGCATATACAATCTTTGCGACCTGTACTCATCCCAACCGTCAAGAGGGAAATCATACGATAGGTTGATACGAACGTACCAAGTGATGTTTTGCAATTTTCCTGTTTATGCCGAAAGAAAAGGTTTTTTTAACTCCTTTTCCATGCGGCATGACGTAGACAACGGACTGCTCCACAATGCGATACAAGCAATATTTGTGGACTTGACAAGACTAGATGATGTTTTATTGAAGCCTATCCACGAGATGACAGGTATGGAAAAATTCTCAGTGTTCTTGAAATATGCACCGAACCCAGAATACCGCGAAATTGTAAACAAAGTGATAGAATCGGAGGAGGGATTAACCGTGGCCGGAGAAGTTTTAATGAGCATAAGTAAAGACGAGCGGGAGCGTGCTATCTTCCGCAACCGCAGAATTGCCCTTGCCGACCGCGAATCGGATAGGATAACAGCGGAGAGAGCCGGCGTTAAGTTTGTCGCTCGAAACGCTATAAAGATGGGTATGGATACTGATACGATTGTCAAGCTGACCAGTCTAACTCGCACAGAAGTAGAGAATCTATGGGACGCTAACTAATAGCGTCCCATTCCTTAGGAAATTCATTTTACTTGATTTTTTGCGTATCTTTGCGTAGAATAAGACTGTGAGTAAGCTGTGCAGCCGCGTGGGAAGCATCGAAAGGTCTCTCACGAGGAAAGTCCGGGCTCCGCAGGGCAAGAATAACGGGTAACGCCCGCCGAAGGCGACTTTAGGACAAGTGCAACAGAGATATACCGCCTGCCACAGGCAGGTAAGGGTGGAAAGGTGAGGTAAGAGCTCACCCGGCATGAGGGAACTCACCGCCGCTGTAAACTCTATTCGGAGCAACACCGTGGAAAGCGCAACAGGCTCGCCCGGCCGCGCTTAGGAGGTGGCAAGAGCACATCGGCAACGGTGCGCGTAGATAGATGGCTGCTCAAAGTTTGTTTTTGTTAACTCCTTTTTACTTTTCAAACTTGGACAGAATCCGGCTTATAGGCTTACTCACGTTTCACTACTTTAAGAAACCCGTTCGCAGAACACGGAAGGTTTCCTGCAAACACGTACAGCTATCGGAGGTTAAACAATTTGACGGTTCTTTATCATAAGCTAAAAGAGGTTGCGATTTCCGTCGTACCCATTATGATACTCGTCTTTATTCTCCACTTCACCTTCGCGCCCCTTGCGGGCACAATGCTCCTGCGTTTTGTTGTAGGCTCTGTATTTATTATTCTCGGGCTGGCTATACTTTTCATCGGGGTCGATATTGGTTTTATGCCGTTCGGCTCGCACATGGGAGCTTCCTTTGTTAAGTCAAACAAAATGCTCTATATCATATTTGTCGGTTTTGTACTCGGGTTTATCATCAACTACGCCGAACCCGATTTACACGTCCTCGCCATACAGGTTGCCGACGCGCTGAAAAACCCACAGCTCAAGGATGTAATCCGCTTAGTTGTCGCTTGCGGTACAGGCATTACGCTAATGCTCGGTATCGTCAGAATCGTAAAAAATCTCCCGATGAACATCACAATGCTGTGTATTTACGGAGTTGCATTTATTCTAATGATATTCGCAGTACCCGAAATGCAGGCAATCGCGTTTGATGCTTCGGGAGCCGCAACGGGAATTATCACCGTGCCGCTCGTACTGGCACTTTCGGCGGGTATTGCTTCCCGCAAAAAAGACAGCCTTTCCGCTGAACAGGACAGCTTCGGCATGGTCGGCATGATGGCATCGGGCGCAATTCTCGGAGTTTTGGTTCTGAACCTTTTCACTCAATCAGGCGCGGAAATTATGTCGGAAACAGCGGATGCCGCAAAGTCAGGTACAGGCTTTTACTACGAAGCTGTCAGACCCTTTATTGATGCCGCTGTCGGATACGGGCAAGGTAGCAGCCGAATCCCCGGCGCGTTTGAAAAAACATTTTGGGGTATGCTTCCCGTCGTTGTGTTGCTTTTGATTTTCCAGGTTATCAGCTTTCGCCTTAAAAAGAACGCTTTTTTGAGAATACTTATCGGTTTTCTGTACTCCTTTGTCGGCATTGTGCTTTTCTTTATCGGTGTCAACGCGGGGTTCATGGAGGTTGGCAAAGAGATTGGCGCGGCTCTGGCGAAGCATGGAAACGAGCTTCTGGTAGCACTCGGATTTCTTTTGGGTATGCTCTCCGTGCTGACCGAGCCTGCCGTTCATGTCCTAACCAACCAGGTTGAAGATATTACCAACGGTTATGTCAAGCGAAAGGTTGTGCTCGTCACACTCTCAATAGGGGTTGCCGTCGCGGTCGGGCTGTCAATGCTGAGAATAGTTGTTCCCGGAATAATGCTTTGGCATTACTTAGTACCCGGATTTGCTATTATAATGGGCTTGACCTTCTTCGTGCCGAAAATATTTGTCGGAATGGCTTTCGATTCAGGCAGTGTCACCTCAGGCCCTATGACCGCAACCTTTGTGTTGTCCTTTGCGCGGGGTGCGGCTGAGGCCACACATCCCGGTCTTTCATCGCAAGCTATTGCCGCTGAAGCGTTTGGTTTAATCGCAATGGTCGCAATGACACCGCTTATTGCTATCCAAATATTAGGTTTGATATTTAAGATAAAAACGAAAACTAAAGTAACATAAGCCCGCAGATAAACCCGCAGAAAAGTTCGCAGATAAACCAACACATAAGCCCGCAGGAAAACTCGCAGATAAGCCAACAGATAAGCTCGCAGATAAGCTCGCAGATAAACCCGCACATAAGCCAACAGAAAGGATTACTCATAGAAATGGCTGATTACAAGAAAATAACCTGTGTCGTAAATATGGGAGATGCCGCCCGCGTTTCAAAAATCGCGAAAGAATGTGGCGTTAAAGGCACGACCGCATCTATAGGTCATGGTATTGCTCATAAGCACTTATCCTCAATTTGGGGATTAAGTGACGAGCGTAAAGAAATTATTTTTATGATTGCGGATGCTGAAACAACCGCTAAGACGACAGAGCGGCTGTGTGAGGAAATGGCTTTTCACAAGCACAATCACGGCATTGCGTTTGTAATGAATGTTCACGGATATTCCGGCTGTTTAAGCAGCGGAGGAAAAAAAGATGTCACAAAAGAGGTGAAGGATACTATGTACAAGATTATTTATGTGGTTGTTGAAAAAGGTCGCGGAGAGGATGTTGTCACTGCCGCCGAAAAAGCGGGAGCAAGGGGCGGCACTATTATGAACGCTCGAGGCGCGGGTATTCATGAGGTTGAGCATTTCTTCTCTATGGACATTGAGCCTGAGAAAGAAACCGTTTTCATCATAACCAAATCCGAGCAGCAGGATGCGATTGTAAAATCCATAAAAAGCGAGATGAATTTAGACGAGCCGGGTAACGGGATAATGTTCATTATGGACATAAACGAGGCTTATGGACTTTACGACGGAAACGCGGCTAACGGGAAATCGGCTACGCCTAACGGAAACGCACCTGACGGGAATTAGGGTGTTTGAAAAAATCGGCTGACGAGGGCACAGACAGCAAAGGTTCGGCTGACGGAAAATCACCTACGCCTAACAGGAAACGCACCTGACGAAAATTAGGATTTTAAGAAGCAAAAAAATTAAAGGGGTATTATAACTATGAGCAAGCTACCATACAACGAAGCACATTTAGACGAATACATTGATTTGATTGTACGCAAGGGCGTGAACCTGCAACGCGGACAACAGCTTGTCATAAACTGCACAGCGGACTGTGCGTTTTTTGCGCGAGGTGCAATGAAAGCCGCATTTGAAGCGGGTGCTTCAAACGTCCATCTGCGTTGGAGTGATGATATTTGTGCGCGTACAAAGTTTCTTATGGCACCTGACGAGATATTTGACAGCTACCCCGCATGGGATAAGCTGATGTTGGACACACTTTCCGATGAGGGCGCGGCATTTTTAAGCATATCCGCCTCCGACCCCGAAGCCTTTAAGGGCGTGGATTCGGGCAGACTGAGCAGGTGGAATATCGCCTCTTCAGCCGCCCTAAAAGGGTACTACGAACAAATCATGTCGTGCGGTGTGCGCTGGTGCGTTGCTTCCGTGCCGTCGGAGGCTTGGGCGAAAAAGGTTTTTCCGAAAGCCGCAAGCTCTTTTGAGGCTGTTTCTTTGCTTTGGGAGAATATTTTTGCCGCCTCAAGAGTGGGCGAGGGTAACGCCGCCGAAAAATGGGAATCGCACGTCAATACACTTTTAACCCGCGTAAAGTCCCTCAACACACAGCAATTCAAGGCTCTGCATTTTACAAACAGCGCGGGTACGGACTTATATGTGGAGATGCCCGACAAACATCTGTGGCTTGGGGGGGCGGAAACCGCAAAGGACGGGCTTAGGTTTCTTGCGAATATTCCGAGCGAGGAGGTTTTCTCCGCTCCGAAAGCGGACGGCGTAAACGGTACAGTCGTAGGCACAATTCCCAATGTTTTTCGCGGTAATCTCATAGAGGATTTTTCGATAACCTTCAAGGACGGCAAGGTGGTTTCCTGCGATGCTAAGGTCGGCAAGGAGCATTTGGAAGGCATGATAAGCGATATTCCGTATATGAATCAGTTGGGCGAGATTGCCCTTGTCGAGTATAACTCCCCTATCTCAAACACGGGAATCCTGTTTTACAACACCCTGTATGACGAAAACGCAAGCTGTCACCTCGCGCTCGGCAACGCCTATCCCGACTGCATTGAGGGCGGCGGTGCTATGAGTGAGGAAGAACGCCGCAAAGCGGGTATAAATGTAAGCGACGACCACCACGATTTTATGTTCGGTTCGAGCGATATGTCCATTGTCGGCATAAAAGACAACGGCGAAAAAGTCACCGTGTTTGAAAACGGCAACTTTGCGTAGGAATCGGGAGCAGGGTATATACAAATATCCTGCCCCTACATCACACCTACGATACCCTCAACGCTTCAACGCTGAGGCATTTTCCTGTTTGCGGGTCGATTTCAAAGACAGCCGCTTCAATACGGCTCGGACCTGCGGCGGAAACATTCCGCTGGGGAGGATTGCCGAGAAACGTCGATAAAGGCTGTTCGGGCTTCATGCCAATAATAGAATCTATCGGACCTGTCATCCCCAAATCCGTTATATAACCCGTGCCGTTCGGAAAAACGCGGCAGTCCGACGTCTGCACATGCGTATGCGTACCCCATAGTGCAGAAACCCTGCCGTCAAGATAATACGCCATAGCGGTTTTCTCGCTTGTTGCGGATGCGTGAAAGTCCACAAGTATGACCTTTTCTTCGACTTTCTTCAAAATTTTATCAATCTCAAGGAAGGGGTTTTCACTTGCCATATCTATTTCTATGCGCCCAATCAAGTTTATAACGCAGACCTTTCCAAAGGATGCGTCAAGTATTCTCCAACCGACACCCGGCACCTGCGGCGCAAAATTCGCGGGGCGCAGAATAAACTGTGAATCGTCCAAATAGGTGGTGATTTCATTCCTGCTCCATGTGTGGTTGCCGAGCGTGATAATATCAGCACCCGCATCTAAGATTTCATCCGCCAATTTCGGCGTTATTCCCAGACCGCTCGTGTTTTCACCGTTAACTACCGCAAATGCGATGTCATACTGTTTTTTGACGACACGCAGCTTTTCTGTCAGCACATCAAGCCCCGATTCTCCTGTAACATCTCCAACAGCAAGTATATTTACACTCATAAGAAACCCCTTTCAATATTTCACTTGATTGACCTCTCAACATCTCGCAAGCAAGCAACATCTCGCAAGCGAGCTGTGACTAACTGAGAACCCTTATCCTCTTTACTCCGTTGATTTTGCCGATTGTTTCTTCTAAACCGTCAGACAGCATATCGACATCAAGCATGGTGTACGCGCTCATTTTGCCTTTTTTTCCTGCGTTTATCATGTTCTCGATATTCGCGCCTGACGACGAAACCGCACTTGTGATTTTTGCTATCATTTCAGGTACATTGTCGTGGATAACGCATATACGCGGGTCACTTGACCTGCGCGGCAATACGGCTCGCGCAAAATTGACCGAGTTGATGATGTTGCCGTTTTCGATATACTCGATAATCTCCTCCGCCGCCATATGTACACAATTATCTTCGCTCTCCGGAGTGGATGCACCGAGATGAGGAATGGGAATAACTCCATTTGCTCCTGCTGTTTTCGCGTTCGGAAAGTCCGTTACATACTTTGAAACCTGCCCTGATTCTAAGGCTTCCAGCATATCATCGTCGTTGACAAGCTCGGCACGGGCGGCATTGATTATCCGCACACCCTGTTTCATCTTGGCAATGCTTTCTTTGTTGATGAAATGCTTTGTTGATTCCATGTAGGGCACGTTTATTGAAATATAGTCGCATTTCTTGTAAATCGTATCGAGGTCGTCCGCTTTTTCTACTTTCGCAGAAAGCCCCCAAGCCGCTTCAACCGAAAGATACGGGTCGTGCCCGTACACCGTCATACCCAGTGCCAAAGCCGTTTCCGCGATTTTTGCTCCGATTGCGCCAAGCCCGATTATTCCGATTGACTTACCGTATATTTCAGGTCCTGCGAATTTCGCCTTTTCCTTTTCCACAAGCGCGGGGATTTCATCGCCGCTTGATGCAACGCTTCTCACCCAGTCAATGCCGCCCACGATGTCACGCGAGGACATGAGCAACGCGCAAAGCACGATTTCCTTGACCGCGCCCGCATTCGCCCCCGGCGTGTTAAAGACAACAATACCTTCCTCCGCACAGCGGTCAACGGGGATATTGTTTACTCCCGCGCCTGCCCGTGCAATACACAGCAATTCGGGGTTAAACTGCTCGTCGTGGAGCTTCGCGCTGCGGAGCATAATGGCATCAGGGTTTTCTGCTTCCGGCGACACCGCGTATTTCGCTTTATCAAACAGCTCTAATTTGCTTGATTTTATATTGTTCATCAGTTTGACTTTGTACATCGGATAAATCTTCCTTCCTTGTTTTGTCCGCGTCTCCGCAGGAGACGTTTTTTACGAATTTTCGGTTCACTTGCGAGATGTTGCCCGCAGGAGATGATGGTTCGCTTGCGGGGCGTTTTCTACGAATTTTCAACTTCAAACTTACGCATGAACGCGGCGAGCTTTTGTGTGCCCTCAATCGGCATTGCGTTGTATATTGAAGCCCTCATGCCCCCGACCGCTCTGTGACCTTTCAGCGTGTCAAATCCCGCCGCCTTTGCTTCCTTGACGAACTTGTCGTCAAGCTCTGCGCTTTTGGTTCTGAATGTTACATTCATGTCGGAGCGGGCGGCTTTTTCGGCACAACCAACAAAAAGTCGGCTATCATCAATTACATCATAGAGATACTTTGACCGCTCCGCTTTCAGCTTTGCCATTGCCTCAACTCCGCCTTGCTTTTCGAGCCATTTAAGCACAAGCCCTATCATGTAAATCGTGTAGCACGGGGGCGTATTGTGCATAGAATCTGTGTCTATCATCGTTTTGTAGCTCATGAGCTTTGGGGTAAGCGGGTGCTCCGCCCCTGCAAGCTCTTTATTTATGATAACGACGGCGACACCGGCAGGACCTATGTTCTTTTGCGCCCCTGCATATATTACGCCGTATTTCGACACGTCAAGCGGGGCTGAAAGTATGTTGGACGACATATCGCAAACGAGCGGAACACTCCCTGTTTCGGGGACGTATTTCCATTCAGTTCCGTAAACCGTGTTGTTTGAACAATAGTGAAAATAGGAAGCATAAGGTGACACATTTATCTCGCTCTGCGCGGGGATATATGTGTGATTTTTGTCCTCAGACGAACACGCAATGTTGACCTCGCCGTACTTTTTGGCTTCTTTCATTGCGGTATTTGAAAAATTACCCGTTACCGCATAGTCGGCTTTGCCCGTTTTGCCTATGAGATTCATCGGAACTGCCGAAAATTGCAGGGTCGCGCCGCCCTGTACAAAAAGAATTTCGTGCGTGTCAGGCACATTCATTGCCTTTTTCAGGTTGGCTTTCGTTTCGTCGAAAATAGCGACGTAAGCCTTTCCCCTGTGGCTCATTTCCATGACGGACATTCCCGTCCCGTTGAAATTCGTTGCCTCTGCGGCGGCTTGCTGTAAAACCTCAAGCGGTAATACTGACGGGCCTGCCGAAAAATTAAATATTCTGTCTGCGCTCATTTGTCCAAACCCTTTCATAGTTTAGTTTGATTTATTTTACATTACCGTTATTTTCAAGTCAAACAATTTCGCCAAATAGTACGCTGTCTTTAATTCCTAAAATTTTGACATTTTCGCGGCTGTTTTTGTCTATTTTGCCATATTTGCCGTTTTGCGCCCATACTGCCACGCTCAGGTAGTTGCCCGAAAGCCCTGCGCTGTAGCCTGTTTTTTGTGTTTCAAACAAAACATCGAGGGTTTTCCCGATTTGCGCGAGCTTGAATTTTTCGGCAAGCCGTGCGGCGACTTCTCCTGCGATTTTTGCGCGTTCTTTCTTTACGCTTCCGCTTATCTGGTCGGGCATTTGCGCGGCGGCAGTTCCCCTTCGGAGTGAAAACGGAAAGATGTGTACTTTAGAAAATGCGACTTTTTCGATAAAGCGCAGAGTTTGTTCAAACTGCTCGTCTGTTTCGCCCGGAAATCCGACGATTAAATCCGCTGTTATGCCGGAGTTGTCAAATGCTCTTCGCAGTCTTTCTATTCCGCTTGTCACCTCATCTGTGGTGTAGTTTCTGTTCATTTGGCGAAGCACCTCGTCACAGCCGCTTTGAAGCGATATGTGAAAATGGTTGCATAGGTTCGGGATACTCGTGAGCCTCTCGGTAAAGCTCTCTGTCAATATTTCGGGTATCAGCGAGCCGATTCTCAGTCTGGCGTGGGGCGCGTTGGAGCTTATGGTTTGGAGTGCGTCTATTAAGCATGGGCTGTATGATGATATTTCTATTCCTGTAATGACTATTTCCTTATAGCCTTGCTCGCCGAGCTTTTTTGCTTTTGCCGCTACATCAGAGAGCGGCATGGAACGCGGGTTTCCGCGTGCTTGCGGTATCACGCAATAGGAACAGTGGTTGCCACACCCGTCTTGGATTTTCAGCAAGGCGCGGGTACGGGGGGCGGCTTGCTCGGTTTGCTCGGTTTGCTGTGCGGCGCGGGGGGCGGGTTCGGTCCCCGTCGCATGTGCGGTGCTCCGCCCTGCCGACGGCAAAATCGCCCTCGCCCCCACATGAACCGCAAGCAGCTCCTCAACCTTGGCGGCGAAGCCTTCCCTGTCGGCAGTGCCGCCGATTAGGCTCACGCCCAACTCCTCTACTGCGGAGCGTTCAATTTCGCTGTAACAGCCACAGACAGCAATAAGCGCGTTGGGTTCAAGCCTTTTTACACGCCGCACCGCCTGTCGCGACTTTCTTACACTCTCCGCCGTCACGGCACAGGTATTGATAATACATACATCACAGCCATTGCCCGCCTTTATGTGTTCGTGACCGCGCTCACATAAAATACGCTCTATGGTTCTCGTGTCATATTGATTGGCTTTACAGCCGAGTGTCATGGTACTAAACCGCATTTACAAATACTCCGTTTTGGTATACAATCGTGCCGATAAGTTACAGTTGTGCCGATAAGTAGTGTAGGACAGGGGGCTATTATGAACGTCTATTTTGACAACGCCGCATCGACAATGGTGAGAAACGAGGCAATCACGGCTATGGTTTCTGCTATGAGCGAGGATTACGGCAACCCTGCATCTATGCACAAGTACGGTCGTAACTCTGCCGCTCTGCTTGAACACTCACGCGAAAGTGTCGCCGCCGCGCTTGGGGCTGCGCCTGAATGTATATATTTCACATCAGGCGGAACTGAGGCGAATAACCTTGCACTGCTTGGTGCGGCTCGCGGGCTGAAACGCAAGGGACGGCACATCATAACGTCCGCCATAGAACACAGCGCGGTAAAAGAGCCGATTAAGGCGTTGGAGCATGAAGGCCGGGACGTGACATATCTTGCTCCCGACAGCGCGGGACGTATTCCTGCAAAGACTTTCTCCGAATCACTGCGCGAGGACACAGCTCTTGTTTCGATTATGTTAGTCAACAACGACACGGGCGCGGTAAATCCTGTTTTTGAGTACGCCCGCGAAATAAAAAGGCGCAATCTCGACACCGTGCTGCACACGGATGCGGTGCAAGGGTTTTGCAAGATACCTTTCACGGTAAAATCTCTCTGTGCCGACTTGATTACCGTCAGCTCTCATAAACTGCACGGACCGAAAGGAGCGGGTGCTCTTTACGCAAACGGCAGGGTAAGGCTCGCACCTCTCATTATAGGCGGTATGCACGAGAAAGGCAAGCGTGCAGGAACAGAACCACTGCCCGCTATCGTCGGATTCGGACAAGCCGTAAGGTTGGGGTATGCCGAGCTTGAATCCGTTGGGGCGGCAGTAAACGCGTTGCGCGAGTACACAATCGGTCAGCTTCGTTCCCAAATACCCGAAGTTGTAATCATCGGAGAGGGTGATTCCCCATATATTCTGTGTATTTCTCTGCCGTGCTTCAAAAGCGAGGTGCTGATGAATTATTTGAGCGGCGAGGGTATTTTTGTTTCCAAAGGAGCCGCTTGTAAAAAAGGAGCGCGCAGTCCCGCGCTTGAAGCAATGAGGCTTCCCCCAAATGTCATCGACGGAGCTTTGCGCGTGAGTTTTTCGCGTTTCAGCACAAAAGAAGAAGCGGACAGCTTCGTGCGCACGTTGAAAAAAGCGACGGAAATTTTGGTGCGTTGATTGGTGCTTTGAGTGGTACGCTTATTGGTGCATTGAGCGGTGCTTTGGGTGGTACGTTAATTTGATGCGTTGAGCGGTGCATTGACTGGTGTGTTGGGCTTGCTAAACCCCGTATCTGTTGAAATATTGCCGACGATACCCCGTATACTCCATTTTTCGTAAAAGTTCGTGAACTATTTGTGAATTTTTATTAAAATAGTATAGTATTCTCCGCTCAAGTGTAGTACAATACTGCCTGAAAGGGGTGAGGTGCTGTGAGCGAGGTTGAAAACGCAAATACCCCATGTTCCGCTGCGAATGACGACGGCGAGAATAGCACAAAATTGACAATGATGAGTGACCTTTTGACTAAAATGGGGCACGAAATAAAAACGCCCATGACTGCCATATTGGGCATTTCTAAGATTTTGCTTCAAGACAAAACTATTCCGGAAACTGTTCGTGACAGTATTAACGAAATCCACATTTCCGGAGAGCTTCTGCACATTATCATCAACGATATTTTGGATTCCGCAAAAATCGAAGTCGGCAAATTGCAGATACTCTCTGATGAATATGAAACGGCAATCTTGATTGGCGATATTACGAGGTTCATTATGAACCTTATGAGAAACAGTAAAGTCAAATTTAATCTTTGCTTGGATGAGAATCTGCCGAAAAGGCTGTGTGGGGACGAGTTCCGCATAAGGCAAATAGTGACCAACCTGCTTTCCTGCACCTTAAAAAATACGTCAAAAGGCGAGATAGCGTTGTCCTTTTCTGTGCGAAATGACGAAGAAGCAAGCGAAGATAATCTTTCGCTGATAATCTCCGTAGGCAGCACGGGTTTTGAAATAACCGAGAAATCGTCGGACAATTCGTCTGCTCAAAGCTCCGGTTTTCATGATGAGGTTTTTAATGCCATTGATGAGCCGAGCTTTGACAAGAGATTTACACGAAACATTGTAGAGCTGATGGGCGGCGAGATTACCGCAGAGCGTGAATCAGGCAAAGGAACCTCTTGTATCGTGCGCTTGCCGCAAAAACGTGTCGGCTCGGAGGTTCTCGATAAAGATACGATTAAAAAACTTCAAGACTTCCGTGTGGGCGAAGCAAAAAATGTACAGCAGGCAAATGCCGCGCCCGAATCAATGCCGTATGGCAGTGTGTTGGTGGTTGACGATGTGAGGTCAAATATCTTTGTCGCAAAGGGACTCTTGCTGTCGTATAAGCTGTCGGTTGATACTGCCGTCAGCGGATTTGAAGCAATTGATAAGATTACTAACGGCAACGTGTACGACATAATTTTTATGGATTACAAAATGCCGAAAATGGACGGAGTCGAGGCGACCTCCATTATACGCGCTTTGGGCTATAAAAACCCCATAATCGCGCTGACCGCCAACGATTTTGACGGACAGCATGAAATGTTCTTATCAAACGGTTTCGACGATGTCATACTAAAACCGATTGACACAAATCTGTTAGATACGCTGTTGAAAAAGTATATAAGAGATAAGTACAAGCAGACATAGCGGGTGTTGGCTCATGGTCAATGAGGACGAACATCACATGAATAAAGCACTTGAAAACGCTCGGAAAATTAAAGCACTTGCCCCCCGACAAAATGTGCGAAAATTGTTAGAGCAGACCGACTGGGAAAATGGAACTTCGGCCGTAGATTAAATGCGGGTCGTTGTATGTTTTCATGTCGTGATGACAGTCTAAAACCTAACCTCTTTCACTATATCCCCCGCAACCTCAAAGTACCCGTCGCGTTCTGACAGCAACGCCCTATAATCCCGCTTTGTACTAATCGGGTTTGTGCCGAATGCTTCACGGATTTTATAGGCTCTCGGCATTTCGTTTTCGCTGAGGTGTTCTCGGCACAATTTATGAACTCGCAATATGACTTCATCATTCTTGCCTATGTACTCAGGGTTCAAGACAATGTGTACAATAGGCTCTTTTTTATCACCGATTTCAAGACCGACGATTTCACACTCTAATACGGCAGGGTCTTTGTACACCACTCGCTCAATATCAAACAGATACACCTTCGAGCCGTCCGGGGCGATAATGGAATCCTCTGCTCGCCCTAAAACGTTATAATATCCGTTTTCATCACGCACAGCTATGTCGCCTGTTTTTGCAAATCCGTCCTCGGTGAAAAACGCTTTTGTCAGTTCGGGTTTTCTGAAATAACCTTTCATTCGGCAGGGGGATTTAATTTCAAGGTTTCCGCGAATGTTGTCGCCTAAAATGTTTCCGTTATCGTCAACTATACGAGCGGTTACTTCGTGAATAGGTTTACCTACTTTATTTACTAAGTTCGGAACGCCAAATGACAGATGTGTCAATGGTCCAATTTCACTCATTCCATAACCAACAACCATATGCTGACTTTGGCACTTTAATCGTTTTAGTGTTTTATTCACCGCTGTTGCCAATTCAGGTGTTACAAGCTCGCCTCCGCAAAACAATATTCGCACATGTGATAATGCGCCATCAGGCAAATTGCATAAAG
>Ga0099364_10004544_pt1 | contig 21010 bp, 9 predicted proteins | sample TergutTh196P3_FD_73070 | JGI IMG/M metagenome (GOLD analysis project Ga0099364, IMG submission 73070) | Microcerotermes parvus P3 segment gut microbial communities from Pointe-Noire, Republic of the Congo - Th196 P3 | ecosystem: Host-associated > Arthropoda: Insects > Digestive system > Gut ... | reverse complement strand
GCGGAGGCGGAGCTTTTTTGACTTCTTTGCCTTCTTTGTCAAACCCGTCGACGGATTTCTTGTTGCCGTTTATTTCGATGCCTATCTCTCCTCTTTCAATCGCCCGTTCTTTTACTTCGCCTATAATCTGATTATGGCGTTCCTGTTTGATTTTCGGGTCTTTCGTGAGAGTTCTGAGATTCTCCCGGTATTCCAGTTCGTCCTTCTGCTGCGCGGCGTAAGCGTTGTAATTTTCGACTATGCCTTTAATCGAACCCCATTTTCCCGTAAAAAACGCTCCCGCAACCGCCCACGCGCGCTCACTTTTCGTTTTCGGGCCGTCGTAGCTTATTTCGGCCATCTGGGGATTGAGAGTAACAAGCTTGGAATTGCCGTTCTTGTCCGGAGGCTGCATAACGTCGACAACGGTATTTCCCCGCTGCATCGCGTAAGCCGAAACGAGACACATTTTTTCTTGGGGAGTAAGCGGAGGATCGTTATCTTTGCACATCTTATTTATGCTCTCTCCGTTTACGAAAATATTGTCAAAGATGTTTTTCTCGTCTTTCGCCATTAGAGGCATAAGACTGAAATTTTTAGTGTACATCTTACAGCCGTAGTCCAAGTCTTCCTGGCTGAACGAGCTGCCTACGTTGAAGCCTTCCGTGACCCGTCTGCTGAAATCCTCGGTAATCTTAATCGTACGGGTCATGTCGTATCTGAAACGCTTTATATCGCCCTGGTCGATTTTTGAGGGAGTATCGTCCGGACTAATCACGCCGAGCTTACTGCCGCCCGTCGTCCTTATAGGACGTTCCTGCCGTTCGGGACGGTTAACCTCTCTCTCTAACTGCCTGCTCTCTTTGTTCTGCTGCCTTGCCTGATGACGGTCGATGAGAGTATCGAGCTTCTGATATTCTCTGTTATACTGCTCTCTCGCCGAAGTCATCTTTCCGATATTTTTATGTTCCGCAAAAAACTGGTTGATGTATTTTTCGTCCTGGGCTTCAAGCTTGGGAATTTTATTGTCCGCCCGCATATTAATAATCGTGCAGATATCGGACATCAGCTCGTTACGTTTGAGCATCTCTTTAGACCGTTCTTTTAAAGTCGGATTCAAATTCGGGTCGTTGATTCTCGCCTCCAATTTCTCGCGCTGCTTCTCATGCGTGTCTTTCCCCACATAATTACTCTCTTTTTTCCAGTCGTCGAAATCCTTATCGTATTCTCCGAGCAGACGACTCTTTAAGTTATAGACAAATGCGTATAATTCATCTTCTTTTGCAGTCATTCTAATCACCCTTTCCTTTCGTTATGTTTTAAATATTTAATAATTTATAAATTTATCTTCTCACGACCGCCGGTTCTTCTTTTTGTTTCACCGGAGGTTCTTTGCTTATTTTAACGTTCGCCTTATAGTCGGTTAAATTAACTATTCCCTTTGCGCCCATGTTCGCCAGGTCGACCGTCGTGTTACTTACTTTGAACGGAGGCTCGCTTATATTACCCGCCGCATAGTCGATAATCCTCGCTTTCTGAACCGGAGGAGCTTCTCTTATTGGGTCAACGGCTTCTCCTCCGCGGAGAGCCGACTGGATATGCATGCCTATTTTTACGTTTACCATGTCGACCTGACCCAGGGTGAGACCTTTCGCCATATTTATATATTTACCGAACTCCGTGCCTTCGTAAATCGACGCTTCACCGCCGTCCATCCGGTTGTAATCAAATACGCCGCCTCTTAAATTCTTGTTTTCCGGAGTAGAGCTGTAATCGTCCGACATCATCAAATACTGTCCTTTAAGGAACACGCCCCCGATAGCGGTACAGACTCCGCCCATCTTTCCCCACGCCTCTGCGCCTTTAGGTCCGAGATTCTTCTTAAATTCAGCGTCGAACTCTTTTTTGAAATCGTCGTTGACCGTCGGGAGCGACTGGTCGAGGTCAATATACACCGCTCTCATAAATTTCAGGAAATTCATGTTTTTCGCAATATCAGCGTCTTTCGTGAAATCCCCCTCCGGGATTTTTACGTTCATCATAGCTTTCGCCATATCCGACCATGTCTTTGCGATTTCGGTCGTGTCTCCCCTCTGAAGAATATCTATCAGCTCCAGTCCGGCCATTTTCTTCTCCCCGGGGTCAATCGCTCCGGGAGTTTCGATTTGGTCAATCGTATAGCCCTTGCTTAGCATAAACGCCTTCGCCATGTTCACGTCTCTTGTGTTCGCGCCGAACGAGTTCATTCCCGCGATTTTATTCAGATAGTCGTTGATTTCCGTGCCGTCCAAAGGCTGACCCTGTTTGCTTCCTGCGTTAGGGTCGCTGAACATTCTGCGCATATTGTCCGCCGGGAAATATTCCTCGTGAGACCTTCCGAAATCGTAATCGCCGGCCGTAAGCATCTGCTTTTGAAGCTCGTCGCGCCGTTTCTGCAAGTCCGGAGAGCCGATTTCTATAATGGGCTTCGGCTGTTCGGGTTCGGCCGTCGGTTCGAGAGGTTTGAAATGACTCATCAAATTAGCCCACGCCGACGACAGGGTTTTCCCCACGCTGTCGAAGAAGGTGCGCAGTCTGCTCTGCTGGGGCTGCCTGTCCTCCCTCGACAAATCGTCGAACGAAATCTCGCGCGAGTTCTGATTGTTTTTGTCAAATTCTTTTTTATCTGTCATAATGGCGACTTCGTCCGACAATAACAGCTGCTCTATATGAATATTGTCGATTTTATCCTGAAGCTCGTTCATCTTATCGCCCTTCGCCTTTATATCCCGTCCGAGAGCCTCCTGCTCCAAAGCGTTCTTGTCAGCCAGAGCCTTCGCCTCTTCGAGCCTGCCCGCTTCCGTCAGTTCCCACTGCTCTTGCATAAACTCCTGCTGTTTTTTAAGATGCTCTTCTTTCAGTTCGCTCAGCTCTTTTTTAATCGAGTCGATGACCACTTTATTTTCAAAGACTTCAATCGAGTTCGCCTCCGCTCGCTTAACTGCGTTCCTTATTTCTTCGTCTACGCTAATCGGAGATTCAGACGGCTCGAGACTTTCGTTTTTAATAAATTTTATTCGTCTCTCGTCGTAAGTGTCCACGATATTTAAATCCCTGCCTTTAGCGTCGAACGCGGGAATATTCAAAGCGTCGATATCTTTAGATATTTTTTCTTTCGTTAAATTAATAGTCTCCTCTCTCTTTTCATAAAATTCAATAAGCGCCTGCTTAACCATTTCTTTATGATTGTCGTTCCTGAATCTTATATCCAAATCGTTTGACATCTCGTCGAAATTATCTAAATATATACCCAAAAATTTATTCTTCGCCCTTAAATCCCCCAATTCCATGAGATTGTTTGAAATATTGCTCGGAACCGTTTTGCCCGCGTCGGAAAATCTGGTAAGCAAATCGACGTCCTTAGTATTATATCTGGTAGACAGATTGGGAATCTTGAAATTGCCGTACTGCTTACTTACGTCGAGATTAAGCCCGTCGTTTTTTTCTTCTATGTCCTGCATCTGGGCGTTCTGTAAAATACTCTCCTCACGCCAGAATTTTGACTCCACCGCGCTCAAATTGCGAACCTGCCCCAGCGGATAGCGGTTAGTTCCGCTTTCGTTTGGTCTTACTTGCACATTACTCATTTATATTCTTCTCCTTCCGAATCTTATTCTTAATTCTTACTATTTATGTCTTATCAGTCTTCCACCGGTACGCCCGTGTTGCCGTAGTACAGATGCTCGCAGGTATAACATGAAGTCGCGCCTTCGCTTGCGTGCGGACAAGCCGTACCGACGGCGAGATAATATTCCAACATCGCGTTATTCGTCTGTTTCTTGTTGCATACGGCCGACCATACGTAGCCGTCGTGCTCGTGAGACCACGACCCCACTCCGCCGGCGACGCCGTCGAGTTCGTCTTCCGAAAGCTCGGCGCTTTTCTCCGCTTTCATGAAATTGCAGTTTTTGCCTTTTTCTAAAAGCTTCGCGCCGATTTCCTCCGGGGTTAATTTATTTTTATCAATATTTTCCATTTTTGCCGTCTCCTATCAAAAAAATTACATATTGCAGGGACGGACGCCCCCGACCGTCCCTACGTTTTTTTACCCTGTTTTACCCTAATGGTTTTGTTTTCTAATCGCCTGAAAATTAAAATTAATAATTATTTATTTCGTCATACTGTCGTTACTCTTTACCGGAGCTTCCTTTTCTTTTTGCGGCTCGTCCATTTTATGCGCGTTATACGGCGCGGTGATTTCGAATTTCGGTTTTTCCGGAGCGTTGGTCGGCTCGAGAGGCTTGAAATGGCTCATCAAATCAGCCCACGCGGTCGACAGGACTTTTCCCACGCTGTCGAAGAAGCTCTGTATCTTACTCGGGGTTCTCTGCGTTCCCTCCTTTGTCAGGTCGTCGAACGAAATTTCAATGGAATTTTCGTTTTGCTTATCGAAATCTTTCTTGCCCAGTATAATATCCACTTCGTTCTGGAACATTTCGTTTTCTTTTTTGAGCCTGTCCGTTTCAGCCTGCATCTCTTCCATTTCTTTTTTGATTGACTCCGTCTTCTCGCTCAATTCGCGGTCAAGGCGTTCTTTAAGCTGTTCGAGCTCTCCCTCTAACTTCGATTCGAGATTTTCCGTCCGTTCGGCGCGTTCTTTCATCTGCCTTTCGACTTCCGCGTTCTTCTCCGCTTCCGCGTCGGCCATCTCTTTTATCATAGCGTCGTATTTCTTTTCGAGTTCTTCGATTTGTTTCAGATTCTCGTTGATTTCGGCGATGATTTGCTCGGCCGCGGCTTCGGCTTGGCGCTCGCTGACGATTTCCATTCCCTGTTCGATACTTTTGCCCGTCACAGAAATAGCGCGGTCGTTGTCGAAAGTATCCGGCGACGAGAGGTCTCTGCCTTTCTCGTCGAACGCGGGAATATTCATAGCGTCCATATCTTTCGATATCTGCTCTTTCGTCATGTTAATCGTCTCTTCGCGCTTGTTATAGAAATCGGTAAGCGCCTGCTTTACCTGCTCTTTGTGATTGTCGTCCTTGAACTGAATGTCCATCGACTCGGTATAAGTATCAAAGTCCGAAAGATACGTTTCCAGAAATTTATTCTGGTTTCTCAAACTTCCCAAATCTTTTATCCTGAAGGATATATCGTTGGGTATTTCTCTGTCCGCGTCTGAAAAACGGGTCAGCAAATCGACGTCCTTGACGTTGTAAAGAGTCGCGAAGTGCTGCCTGCTCTGCATGTTCACCCCGTCCGGAATATCTAAATCGAGTTTCGGATTCTTCAGCTCGATTTCTTCGAGCATCATGTTTTGGCGAACCCTCTCCTCCTGCCAGAACAGCATTTCCATTTTGTTGAGGGCCCTGAACTGCCCGAGGGGATAACTGTTGTTTTGTTCGATTGTTTTGATTTGAAAATTACTCACTGTGTTTTCCTCCGTTAATTTAATTTATTTATTTTTTATTTTTTATATTTTTGAAATTATTGCGTCGTTGAATATCTTAACGAGGTCAAGTCCCGCGAAAATCTTGAAAAATCTCGTACTTTCGACCGCGTCCTCCGGTATTATATTACCCGCGAACTGTATCGCCCAACCCGCGATGACGATAATAATCAAAGCCTGAACCAAACCCGCGGCCGCTCCTCCGGCCTTGTTAATCAAGTTAAGGCCCGGCAGCTTGAATATCTTCGATACGAACGCCGCCCCTATGCCGAAAACCGCTCTGGCTATCAAAAACCCGAATACGAGTATCCCCGAAAACGCGATTGCGTGACTTACGGACGAAGTCATGGCTTCTTTAAACGTGTGACCCTTTTCTAAAATATTTTTCGCTACGGTATCCGCGAACGCATCCTCTATACCGGCTGAAAACCCGGCCGATTTAAGGGCCTCGGCCGCCGATTCGAGAATACGCTCGGGCTGCAGCTGCGGTATGTTAGAAAAATCAGGAAGAATATCGCCGTTCTCCGCGGCCGCTTCGAGCGCCTTCGCTATCACCGGCTCCAAATGCGGCCGGATTATCTCCGAGACCGCTCCCGCAAAGGCGTTCGCAAGTATCCACGCCGCCCAGACCGCCGCAACGGTAGACAAAAGTCCCGCCGCGGCGTACACGAGACCCTTCCGGAAACCGCTCAAAACCGACGACGCAATCACTCCCAGCGCCAGGACGTCAAGTATAACGCTCATATTTCCCACTCCCGTCTGTTTCTTTATTTATTCACATAACTATATACGCATATCAAGCTGACTGTAGCTCAATTACGGCGATTATATAAGATTAAGCATCCCCGAAAATCCGGTCATATCGAATATCTCCCTGATAGTCTCGCTTGTGCCCCGGATATGATGCCTGCGCCCCTGCGCCCTGCATTTCTTCTCTATCGCGAGAATTACCCTCAACCCCGCGCTGCTGATATAGCTAACGTCCGAAATATCGAGGATTATATCGCCCTCGCTTTCTGAGGAGAATAAGCTCTCCGCCTCGGACTGGAGCTTCACGCTCGTCGTCGTTTCGAGCCTGCCCTCCAGAAATAAAACGTTATTGCTCTCTTCCTTCGCCCTTCTGATAGTTAAATTCCCCGCCATGATTATTTCTCCTTTTTTGTTTTTTAAAAATTTTTAATATAATTTCTGAAGTTCTTCCGACGCGACGATTCTGACCCTGGTCCTGTTCGTCGGACTGGTCACGACGAACGCCTGACCCCGCGCGTTATTGATTATCTCCTCCTGCTCGCTTTCGTTGATTGCGCCCGCCTTTTCATAGAGCTTGCATAAATCGTGCATATCGTTCGGCGCCAGAGCGAATATGAACGAATACTGGCTCGCGTTTATAATAGCCGTGGATTTGCGCGCGATTTCCTCGCTTCCGACGAAGTCCTTGATATTCTGGGTTATTACGATTTGCATACCGTTGTATTTTCGTATCCTTTTCGCCATCTGGAACATAAAGTCCAGCGCGACCGGGAATTTCGTGTCTATAAACACATGGGCTTCGTCGACCACGACGATAATTTTTCTCTGCGCGTTATATTTTAAATTATAGTCCCTGTTCTTAATGATTTCGTTGTCGAGCCATTTCAGCACCAGCAGCATCTGCGCGTTCGCGACGGTATTGTTCCTGTTCGCGAGAAGCGACTGGAAATTGAACACGACGAAGTTTTCTTTCGTCGCGATGGTCGCCTCTCCGTTCCATAGCCTCGCGTTGCGCCCCTCCCCCGCGAATTTCGAAACGTGGGTCAGTAATATCCTTAAATTGTTCTTGCCGAATTCGCTGGTTACCGACTGGAACGACGAGAGCAGGGCGTCGTATAAATCGTCGAAGGTCGGAAAATCAGACGGGGACAAAGCCGTAAGGTCCGTCATTCCGTTTATTCCCCTGTTCGAATACGCGAGCATGATATTCGTGTTGAGCATTTCCATAGCGTCGGAGTTTATATCCGGGATAATCTGACTGAAAAATTCTTCGAGAAACTGCAGGTGCGCCGTGTAGCTGGTATAATTACTCGGTTCGCTTGCCGATATTTCTTCTTCTCCGTCTATATTCCCTATGCTTTCTTCTTCGTCTACGCTCGGAACTATATGGAACGGATTCAGCCGCCCGGTTTTCGCGTTCCCGACGTCGATGACTTTTCCCCCCATTTTTTTCGCGATTTGGGAATATTCGTTTTCGGGGTCGAGTATAAATACTTTGCTGTCCTCCGCGGCGAGGTTCGCCAGTATAGTCTTCGTCGCGAAGCTCTTTCCGCTTCCGGATTTCCCTATGATTACCATGTTGCTGTTGACGTGATTGTTATCCCGCTTGAAAAAGTCGATTAAGACGGGGGAAGAACCGTTATCTCCGAGGAGAATACCCTTCGGGTCTCTCGTGTTGCAGTGTATGAACGGGAAGACCGCCGCCGCGCTCGTCGAATGGATACCGCGCGAATCCCTGCGCATGGGGTCGAACGCCGAAACGCCGCTTCCGACAAAGGCGTCGAACTGCTTCAGCATCATGTCTTCGGTACGGAATCCTTCCTCGCTGAGTATACGCCTGACTCTTCTCTTCGCGCTCACTCTCTCTCCCGGAGTCCTGTCGTAAACCGTGATATACAAATTAACTTCGAACATAGTCTCCGAGTCGTTCTGCAGAAGAAGCAGAAGATTCGTCAGAGTCTCTATATGCTCCTCAAGCTCGATTAGACGGCTGGTTTTACCCGTGGTTTCCTGCTGACCCCTAAGCTCGTCGATAGCCCTGTCAATACGTCTTACCGACTTGTATTTGTCCATCGGACTCATCTTCATCACGACTTTCGTGTCCGGAATGTCAAATATCCTGTGACCCCACGCGTTATAAACGGACGTCGGATAATTAGTCACCCTGAGAACGCTCGTATTCAGCCCTCCGATAATCTGGCGGCGCATCAGAAGACTTATGTTTTCCGGCGTTATCCAGTCCATAATCTCCTCCGAAATTATCTCTTCGGCTTCGCGTTCGTCGAAATCGTAGCCGTAATTATACCGGCAGAACGCCGCCAGTTCCGAATCGCCGAGTATGCGCGCGTTCAATTCGTTCGCGGACAGCAGGTTGCTTACGGATTCGGCCTGCTCGTTCAGCCCCTGCTTGTCTCTGTCGAAAAACGCAAGATAGTAACACGGAGTCATAACCCTGTTCTCATCGTTGAGCCACCGCAGATGCCCGATACGGTCGTTCAGGACCTCCTCTCTGCAGTCGAGCTCTTCTTTGCTGAGGAGCCCGTTTGAATAGGATTTCTTTATTTCTTCGATTTTTTCGTGCTCCGCGTCGATATTCTTGTCGAAATTTATCGGACGGTCGAGCTTTATCAGATTGACCATCATGTCTCCGGACTGCCGGAGAGCCGCGCCGAGAACCCTGTCAATCATATTATTCTGACGCATTTCGCTGTAGAATCTAAACTCGACCGACGGAACTTCAAGCACTTTCGCGTAATATTCTCCGCCGTATTCGATAAACCCGTCTTTTATTCCGGTGAACGGCGCGATGCCTTTAGTCTCCCGCTTCTTAATCGTCCCGCCGAATTTACGCGGCAGAGCGAAATGACGCAGAAGCTGCAGAAACATCATGTAAACCTTATCTCCGTCGATTCGCAGCATCAGTAGTGTGAAAAACAAAAGAATTCCAAGCATAATCCAGTATTTCCCCGGTATATTCGACGAAAACAGTATTACTTCCAGAGCGACCCCCGTAACGCCGATAATCGCGTCGGGCAGGTCTACCCCCTTGAAAAATTCGATTTTGACCCTCGTGTTCTTCGGTATGATACGCATTATATATTCCCCCTTTTTAATAATTAATAATTAATAATCTATAATTAATAGCCGTACTGTAAATTCAGGCTTTGTCTTTTCCTCCGCCCTGAGTCGCGCTCTGCGCTATCTTAGACACGGTTTCAGCCGTTTTCTTGGCTTTTTTATCGGCCTCTTCTTTGATTTGGCTGACCATTCCCGAAGCGTCTCCCATAATAAGCAGCCTTGCCATATTAATCGCCGACTTGATTGCCTTTTCGACTGCTTCTTTTACTTTTTTAGCAACGTATATAAGCTTGTCTTTCATAGCCCCGAGAACCATGTCTTCGGTCGAATCCCCTTCCGGATATACCATTTTGCCTATAATTCCCGAGGATTTAGCCACCGCGAAGACGCTGCCTATTACGAATATGAACTTCACCATAAGGTCTCCGAAACCTTCCGGACCCAGCTTGAAATCCCCGAGCAGAACGACCGGCATTATATAAGTCACAAGCTTTACCGAAACAATCAGTCCGAAACCCGTAATCAGCTTTGATATAAACAAATCCCGCCATTTCTTGAACATCGAGCCTTCCCCCGCCGCAAGCGACGGTATAAACAGAGGACACGCGAGATACAAAAGCAGAATATAAAACAAACGCAGTATAAAAATGCAGATTAACCCTATGTACATAAAGATTAAAACTCCCGCGAGAAGCATAGCCAGTAATAAATCAAGTTCGTCGAGTCTGAAATATTTCGCCGCCGTGTCTTTGTTTTTATAGTCATACTGACCCGACAGAAATTTCTGCCTTACAGGGGATTGCATACTGCCGATTACTTCGCCGTGACCCGCTTCAAGAGTCGTCATGACAAAAACCGAACGAGTCACAGAAGAAGCGCCGCTCCCGATATCGAAAGCCCTGTCCGTTTGTTCCATGACCGCCGCGACGATATGCATCGAACTCAGCATAACAATCGGCGCGAGAAGAAACGCCAGCGCGCTCCTCCCGATTTGACCGAGCGTCGCTCCGATTGATTTTCCCGAATTGAGATTCATCGCGTGCTTCGATATACTTCCTATCGCGACGAATATTAACAAGGCGAGGCTGATTACAGTTATACCCCAAAAAGCGTAAGACACCGCGGGATTCAGGAAAAACGCGTCGAAAAGTTTCATCGGTTTACCGTTATACGATATATTTTTCGTACCCGCCGCGATTTCGAAAAATCCCATGAGGGTTTCAATCAAAGACAGCGCTCCGACAATCAGATAATATGGCAGCGTTCCGAAAAATTCTTCCTCGCTGACTTTTCCGACGGATACGTCGGTTCTGCTCCGCCATAATCTATACCAGTAAAGCTCCGTCGCGGAGAGCGTTTCTCCCGACTCCGCTTTTCTCACCGCCCACGCAATCAAATACCGTTCGAGACCCTCTAAAGAAACTTTAAAAGAATCGAGAACAGGCTGATTTACTATCCAGAGACCTCCGCCCGTACTTCTTGAACCCCAAGCCTTCGCCTTTTCGAAATCCCAGTCCAAAAACCAATATAAATAATCAGATTCGTCAAAACTCAAAAACGGGTAATATCCCTCGTAAGTATCTATGACAAAACTTCTGTCAAATCTGTGTCTGCCCCAGTAATCGTTAATAACCTCAAGATATTCTTTGAAATATTCTTCAGTCAGTTCAATCATTTGGTCGGTATATTCGTCAAGTTTTCCCATTAAGGCAATCAGCCTGCTGAACCCTTCGGCGTATAACGCATAAGTTTCCCGGCTTTCCCCGCTGAAAGGAGACGGACCTTGGTTATATTCCACAAACTTATTTTCGAGAAAAGTGTTGATATACCATGTGCTTAACAAATCAGACGCGCTTCTGTTGTATAATATCCAGCCGGCGCTTCCCGTGTCCAGCTCTTCCTGAAATTCAGCCTCTATTTCCCGGTATAAATTTCTTAAATCGAGAATCTGCGCATAGAGCGCTTTTTTTACTATAGGGCCTTCAAGATATTCCTCGATTTCTCTTATGCGTTCGTCAACGTCCGCTTCGATAATCTGTTCTAAATATTCAACGCGGTCTTCTTCATAAAGCTGATAAGTTACTAAATAGTCCTCCGCCCTTGCACTTCTCATAAACGAATAATACGGGTCGTCGGGGTTAAGAATATAACCTTCCCACTCCGGCAAAACATAAGTCATCGCGCTGTTTATTGCCGCGACCGTTCTCTGATTATATTCAAACATATCTTTGATATGAGTCGTTTTTGTCTGAAGATATAACAGCTCGGCTTTAGTCAGCTCGATTTCTTTTAACAGCCGCGCGTACTCGCTTGCTTCTTGAAGCTCAAGCAATTCATATTCCCAGCCTAAAATCAAAAATAATTGCTCGTAAAGCTCCGTTTCAAGCTCTAAATAATAAGCGTCTCTTTCATAAAATCCCTCGATTGCGTGAAGAGAACTGACTAATTGCGCTCTGTTGGCGTAATCGCTGACATAATACTGGAAAGACAGGATACCCCGCGGGTCGCTGATATATTTGAGAAAATTAGCCAGCAATTCACCTTTACGCTCGACTACTATTATTTTGGTTGGACCCAAAAGACTGCCCCATTCGTTGATAGGCACGCGCCGTTCTTCGTATCTGTGGTTATAAATTTCCTGCTCCAACGGTTTAAGTATATATTCGACGGCAATCACTTTCCATTGGGCTTCGTCGATTAACTCTTCCAGTTCTTCAATCCGCATAAGTCTGAGCGTCTCTTCGTCAAGCTCTTCTTCTATTTCTTCTTCTTCGTAATCTTCATAGTCTTCAAATTCTTCCCCGTCTGTTTCTTCTTCATCTGTTTCTGTTTCTGTATTTGTATCTCCCGATTCGGGAACGCTTGTCGTTTCTTCAATAATATCTTCTTCGGACTCGGACGCAATAACAGGGGAGGGGATAGATGCAAATATACAGAACGCCGTCAAAAACGTCAGCATAAACGCCATCGCTCTGATTTTTTTCGTTATCGTCATAAAATATCACCTCTCCTTTATTTCTGATTACTACCGCGAGTTACGCAGTTAGTTCAAATTTGCTCCAAAGCCCTCTTTTTTAAAGAGGGTGGCAGTCGCGTAAGCGGCTGACGGGTGTTTAGAGCCCCCAAAGCCCCCTTCCGTGAAGGGGGTGGCAAAATGTCCGCAGACATTTTGACGGGGGTTGGGAATCAACGCCGCGCAAGGGAACGCCAACCCCCGCCCTTCGGGCGCCCCCTTCACGGAAGGGGGCAAAGATAGTAAATACGTCAGGCGCGTAACCCGTGATTATTACGCATAATTTAACCGCCGTCCTTTCCTCCGCCCTGAGCTGCGCCCCCCGTTACTTTGCCGACGCTTTCGGCCGCTTGCTTGGCTTTTTTCTCGGCCTCTTCTTTGATTTGACTCACTAACCCCGAAGCATCGCCCATAACGACAAGTCTCGCCGCGTTGAACGCCGCTTTAATCGCGGTTTCTACCGCGTCTTTGACTTTTTTAGCGATATACAGTACCTTGTCTTTCATAGCCCCGAAGACCATGTCTTCTGTCGAATCCCCTTCCGGATATACTATCGAGGTTATCACGCCCGAAGATTTCACCACCGCGAAGACGCTGCCGATTACGAACACAAACTTTACTATTAAATCCCCGAAACCTTCCGGACCCAGCTTGAAATCCCCGAGCAGAATAACCGGCAGTATATAAGTCATAAGCTTTACGGAAATAACCAGTCCGAAACCCGTAAGCAGCTTCGATATGAACAGCTCCCGCCATTTTTTGAACATCGCGCCTTCTCCCGCCGCAAGCGACGGTATAAACAGAGGACACGCGAGATACAAAAGCAATATATAAAATATACGCAGTATAAAAATGCAGATTAGCGCGATATACATAAAGATTAAAATTCCCGAAAGCAGCAAAGCAAGCAGTAAATCAAGCTCTCCCAGTCTGAAATATTTAGCCGCCGTTTCCCTGTTCTTATAGTCGTACTGACCCGACAGAAACTTTTGCCTCACCGGGGATTTCATACTGCCGACGACCTCGTCGCGGCCCGCTTCAAGAGTCGACATGACAAAAACCGAACGGGTTACGGACGCCGCTCCGTTCGACCTGTCGAAAGCCCTGTCCGTCTGTTCCATGACGGTCGCGACGATGTGTATCGAACTCAGCATAACGACCGGAGCGAGCAGAAACGCCAGAGCGCTCCTCCCGATTTGACCGAGCGTCGCGCCGAGCGATTTTTCGGAACCCAGATTCATCGCGTGTTTAGATACGCTGCCTATCGCGATAAAAATCAGTAAAGCCAAACCGATTACGGTCAACCCCCAAAATGCGTAAGAAACGGCCGGATTCTGGAAAAACGCATCGAAAAGTTTCATCGGTTTACCGTCGTACGATATATTTTTCGTACCCGCCGCGATTTCAAAGAATCCCATGAGGGTCTCTGTCAAAGACAGCGCCCCGACGATCAGATAATATGGCAGCGCCCCGAAAAATTCTTCCTCGCTGACTTTACCGACGGATATATCGGTTCTGCTCCGCCATAATCTATACCAGTAAAGCTCCGTCGACGAGAGTATATTCCCCGCGTCCGCTTTTCTTACCGCCCACGCCATAAGATAACTTTCCAAGCCTCGCAGGGAGGTCTTCAGCGAATCTATAACGGGCTGATTGATTACGCGGTAACCCGTTCCGGGTATAACCCTCTCTCCCCAAATCTGCGCGCTTTCGCGCTCCCAGTCCAAAAACCAGTACAAATGGTCCGATTCGTTGAAATTCAGGAACGGGTAATATTCCTCGTAAGTATCTATAGTATAATTTCGATTCCTGAAACTTCTCGCGTCTTCAAGATAATCTTTAAAATATTCCTCGCTCAATTCGACCATTCGGCCGGTATATTCGTCAAGTCTCCTCATCAGGGCAATCAGCCTTCCGAAATCCTCGGCGTATATTCTATAAGCTTCGGAATCGCGGCTGCCGTCGATAAACTCCCGCAGTTTATTTTCGAGATTATCGTTAATATAGCGCGTCTTTAATAAATCGGACGCTTTTCTGTTGTATAATACCCAGCCTGCGGCGCTCGTGTCCAGCTCTTCCTGAAATTCAGCCTCGATTTCTCTGTAAACGTTTCTTAAATCGAGCATCTGCGCGTAGAGAGCTTTTTTCACTATCGGACCTTTCAGATAATCTTCGATTTCTCTTATGCGGTCTTCAGCGTCCGCCGCGATAAGCCGTTCCACATATTCAGTCCGCATTTCTTCGTAGTGAGCGGACGTATATAAATAATCGTTCGAATACATATTGCGTATATGATTGAACTCGGGAGCCGCAGGGTTCAGAAGAAACCTGTTCCAGTCCGGGTATTTGTGCGACATACGGCCTCTTACCGCATCGTCGGTTCTTGCCGCATATTCGAGCATATCCCTGTCGTGGGCCGTTTTTGTCCGGAGATATAAAAGCTCGGCTTTGACCAAGTCGATTTCTTTTATTATCAGCTGAAATTCTTTTGCTCCGTGAAGTTCCAGCAATTCATATTCCCAACTCAAAATCAAAAACAACTGCTCGTAAAGCTCCGCCTCAAGACCTAAATAATAAGCGTTCTTTTCGTGAAACGCCTCTATTGCGCGATAAACGTCTCCCACTCCCAGCATATAGTAATAAGCGGAATAGGGAGGATATGCGTTCGGCGACGGCTGCCCCGACCATTTGTGGTCGTACTGGATTACATGACGCAAATAACCGATATCGAGTTCCTGCAAACCCAAAATCCCGGGTTTTCCCGCAAATCTATCCAGCAAATCGCTCTTACGGTCGACTATAGTAGTTTCACGCCCAACCCAACCCGAGCGCTCTACCCGTTCTTCATATCTGTGGTTATATATTTCTTTCTGCAGCGATTTAAGCGTATATTCAGCTGCAATAACTTTCCATTTTGCTTCGTCGATTAACTCTTCCAGTTCTTCAATACGCATTAGTCTAATAGCTTCTTCGTCAATCTCTTCTATTATCTCTATTTCTTCTTCTTCATAATCTTCATAGTCTTCAAATTCTTCACCGTCTGATTCCTCAATAATATTATTTTCAGCGATATCTTCCTCGGACTCGGACGCGAAAACAGGGGAGGGGATAATAATAAATATATAAAATACCGTCAAAAACGCCAGCAGAAACGCAGCCGCTCTTACTTTTTTCGTTATGACCATAAATATCACCGCCCCCCATCTTTTTTTTGATGATTATAATTACTAAATATCAGGATTTATATTCGAATCGTCCGTATTATTTACAATATTTTTTTCTTCCTCTTTTTTCTTCCTGATTTTCTCAAGCGCTTCCTGCTGTCTTTTTTTGAGTTTATCAAGTTTTGTCTGTTTTTCCTGCTCCATTTTACTGATTTCGACAGTTCTCTTTTCCTCTATTTCCCTGATTTCTTCCTCGCGCCTATTTTTGATTTCAAGCGTTTCGGCTTCCCATTCTTTCTTTTGCTCTTTCGTAAATTTATGCTGCTCCCTTCTCTGAATATCGGCGTCAAGCTGTTTTTTGAGTTCGGATATTTGCATTAGATATTCCATGCTCACGTCTTTGATTTTCGGGTCTACATAATTTATTCTCGACATCTCGCTGATTACGCTCGCTCTCTTTTCTTCCAACAGCCTTATTTCTTCCTCGCGCTTATTTTTGATTTCAAGCGTTTCGGCCTCCCATTCTTTCATGCTTTTACCTAAAATATTAGGATTCTCCCTCGCGTTTATATCAAGTTCAAGCTGCATTTGCTTTTCTTCTATTTCAAGCTCACGCCTTACCTTTTCTTTATGCAGCTGCTCTTCTTTTCTCTGTATATAGGCGTTTTCCTTTTCGAAATTATCAGTCAGGGTTTTCTGGCGTAATTTTTGTATCTTATCTATTTGGGCCATATTGCTCTCGACTGATTTTTCCAGCATAACGATTTCATCGCTTCTCTTTTGTTTCAAAGCTTTAATTTCGTCAAGACGCTTGTTTTTGATTTCAAGAGTTTCGGCTTCGAACTGCTTTTTATTCTTTTTCGCCGCTTTCTGCTTTTCCCTCGCTGAAATCTCCCGGTTAAGCTCCTCTTCTTTTCTTGATATTTCAAGCTCGTTCCGCTCTTTTTGCTCTTTTATTTTTTTAAGAAGCTGCTCCTGTTTTTTCTTGATTTCGTTGTTGAGACGGGTTTCCTGAATATCCTTTTCGATTTTTCTTTCTTCTCTGAGTTTCTCGAATTTCCCGTATTTTATATCCAGACCCTTCTTGCCTTTCTTTTTGAGCTCCGCGTCGAGTTTCGCCGCCGCTTCGGGGTTCAGCTTAATACTCCTGGCAAATTCCTCGCTGTCTTTTTTATATTTGGCCTCTTTCATTATATATTCGTTTTGTCTGATGATTTCTTTGAATCTTCTTATATCGGCGGCCTGCTCCTTAGTCTTATGGGTATACGCGGGCAGACCCGCTTTACGCAGAAGCCCCGCTCCCAAATCGTGGGTTTTTTTGAGGGCTTTGTCCTTCGCCGCCCCGATTGTCTGGTCGCCTACGCCTTGCGCGAATCTCTTCGCCATTTTTCCGACGCTCCGCGCGGGAGCCATAGCCTTATTCATCGCCTTTGATACGCTTGAATTAGCGAACGAGGCCGTTTCCCTCTCGGCTTCCGCTCCGTGAGCGCTCAGTACGTTGGCTAAAAGCGTATTTGACTTATACGCCGCGTACATACCGCCGAGCATAATTAAAAGCTTGAATAAACAGTCGGTCAAATCGTTATTTGAAATCCTTAAATTATCGTTCCATAATACCGGAAGAAGCATAAGAACTATTTTTAGAGTTATAAGAGACGCGAACCCCATAAATATTTTCGAAACGAAGAGTTCCCGCCACGCTTTGAATTTATTGCCGTCGTCCAGCGGCATCGGCGCGACGACGAAAGGCGCGGCTATATACAGAAGTACGACGTCGAAGACCCTCCGCATAAACAGCAGTAGAATAGCGACCATCATAAACGCCGAAAACCACGCGCCTATCATAGCCGGGAGCGCGAACATACGCAGCGGGTCGAAATGGCTCATGAAATCAATCGGATTCCTCCAGTTGATTTGACCGGATATAAGCTGTCTCCGGTAATTGATTAAATCGGTCTCTTTCGGGGCCGCGACTTTACGCAGACTGTCTATAGTCAGAGCGGACGACAGGATAGCCGCCTGGGAGTCCGCTTTCGTTCCCCCGTATCCCCCCGAAATCGCCTGGTCCAGGACGGTATTCACCTGACGCATTACAAATCCCGAAATATTAACCGCGGCAAACGCAAGTACGGGAACCAGCAGAAACGTCATCATCGACGTTCCGACCGAACGCATAACTTTCCCCAGAGGACGCTTCAGGGTCAAATCCCCCATCGAACGCAGTACCGCGAATATCGAACACCCTATGCACAAAACCAGGGATATGAGGGTAGTTCCCAAAAGGGTATATCTGATAACTCCCTGACCCATTATAATATCCATGAGGGTGAGCTGGGTCTGTTTCATCGACTGCGCGGGACTGCCTTCGCTTTTAAGCAGCGGAACCAGCCTCTCGTACATTCTCTCCGAACCCGGAGTTATATTATTGCTTTTCATCCATTCCTGAGTTTCCGGAGTATAACGCCCCCAGTCGCTTTTAGGTCTGCTCAGGTCGGCGACGATAGTGGGATTGTTGTCTATCGACGCTCTCCAAAGCGGCTTTACGGAAAAGAAAACCTGTATTGAAAAGAAGTGGATAGTCCGTATTCCGTCCGCCTGATGCACTACCCAGTATTTATACGAAGCGAAATAATCCTGGCTCCATTTGAACTGGTCGTAACCTTTGCTGGTCATCCACGAGTTCATTTTGTTGCCGACTTCAAAATATCTGTCATAATATTTCCCTGATAAAATATCGAGATTGGGTTTGTTTAAATCGATATTCCCCAGTTCCCGCGTGATTTTATTATTGTCAAGCGATTCCCAGTCGTAATATCTTACCTTATCGTACATTCTCGCCGCAGTATTATAGCTTACGTAAGCGACCGGATAGCCTAAATATCTGTGGTAAACGCTCGTCGGCTTAATATCATAGTGTTCGTACGGGCAGAATAATTTCGCGGGGTAAATAGGCTCTTTGTCAATCTTTTGACCAAAAAACGTTCTCAGCATATAATCCTCGGCCGCTTCGCGCCTGGTTTCGAATTTCCCGAGTCTGCTTTCATCGTCTCCGCGTACCGCATAATATGTTTTTCCTTCATACTGATACGTGTCAACCGAGGTGAAAAACTGACCGCCGGAATTTGAATAAGTCAGGAGAGGAAGCTTGGGGTCATCCCCGTAAACGCCGTTGACGATGTATTCTATCTTATTCGGCATCCGATAAATTTTATCATAGTTCTTTAGGGGATCAGGAACGCTCCTCCACAAATCTTCCATACGCTTGTACTCTCTGTCTCCCATTCCGAAAAACGGCTTAAAATGGTCTTTGTCGGCCCACATGATTTTATGAACCCCGTAATAATTATTTTCGTTAGAGAGTTTTCTCTCGTCTTCTAAATATGCTTTCATTCTTTCAATGTCAAAACAGAGAAAATCGTCGTAGTCCGCGGGTATCGTCTGAAGCCTGTTGACCGTTTCGGTCAGTGTCAAACCCTGTCTCACCGGCTCGATTCCCGAGAATATGTCTATCGCGCCGTTTAAGACGCTCGCGATAATCAACGGCAGGGCCATGAGCGAATATATCACGAAACGAACCGGTTCAAGAAGAAAATCCACGACCGCGTTCACTCCGCCCGTTATCCAGCTTCCCAGAGAGGAAACGTCCACGGGGTCGCCCGACTTCGAAAGCAAAGCGGGAACGAAAGCGGCGAATCCGTTAAGACCGGCGCGCGAAATTTTCGAGACAGCGGCCTCGTAAAACCGCTTTATTTTATTTATAAACATTTGTTTGCCGCCTCCTCCTCTGATTTATTTTAAATACAGGTCTTTATTACCCTGACTGCTTTTATTATCCATATTATCCTTATATAATTTCTTCACTCTGTATTTGTGGTTCTTGCCGGATTTTTTTGCCAGTCTTTTCTTTTCTTTGTCGGTTAAAGGCATATTTTCCTGATTCTTCAGCTTTTCTAACTTCTTTAACTTTTTGTATTTTTTCTTCATAGAATCGAGAGTCTTCGACTGTTTCCTCAATTCTTTCTCCGATTTATTATTTGCGGTCGTTCCGCCCTTAACAGGCAGTAAATCCGAAAACATTTTCTCTTTTTTTGACTCTTCATCTTTCTTTTTCGCCTTATCTTTTGCGTCTTTTCGTTGGTCAGATTTATACGTAACGGTCTTTTCAGCCGCTTTAAACGCGAAGTCCGTAACGCCCTTGTCGATTTTCTTCGCCGTCCTCATTGCCGCGCTTCCCGCTTTTACGAAAGTGTTCTGAGCGGCGAACGTCGAAGTCTCTTTGTCCGTGTCTCCTCCGCCTCCGAGCATTAATAAATTATTTATTAAAGTATGCGATTTATACGCGGCGTACATTCCGCCGGCCATAATCATCAGCTTCAGCACAGTATCATAAGTTTCGTTGTAGTCTATAAGAGTTATCCCGCTCGTCCAGATTAGCGGCATCATCAAAATCACTACTTTAATCGTAAAGACCGAAGAGAACCCCGACAAGACTTTCGATATGAACGCTTCTCTCCACGCCTTGAACTTCGCCCCGCCGTCGAGAGGCATCGAACAGATAGTGAACGGCGACGCTATATATAACAGCAGAAGCTCGTAAACCCTCCGGGAGAACATCATCAGAACCATAATCATTATCATCAAACAGAACCAGGCGGTTATAATAGACGGGATTAAATACATTTGGAACGGGTCGAATATGCCTATGAACTGTATCGGCTCTTTCCAGGTTATTCTTCCCGAAAGCAGATTCCGCTTCTGCTTTTCCAACTCCAAAGCCCGAATCTCTCCGGCGGGAACGTTTCTCACGCTGTCCTCCGTCAGCGACGCGGCGATTATCGCAGTCGCCATACTCGTCGGCTGCTGCGAAGAACCCGTCGTTCCCATGTCGAACACCTGATTCACCTGTCGCAGTATTATCCCCGATAAATTTATAGCGACCATTATAAGCACGGGAACAATCAGGAAAGTAAACATAGTCTTCCCTATAGTTCCGATAACCTGACCCACAGGACGCTTAACCTGCGAATCTCCCATAGAATTGATTACCGCGACAATCGAACAAGCCATGCACAGAGCGAGAGAGATTAAAGTCATACCCCAGAATAGATAACGCATAATACTGCTGGTGAAGAACATATTCATTATATTGCCGCCGCTTTCGCCGTCTTCGGATATAGCCCCGAGGTCGCGCCCCTGATTTATAAATTTCGAGAGCTCTTCGTACATCTGTTCAGTACCCGGAGTTATATTATGGGCTTTCATCCATTCCAGAAAATTTTCTGTATAACGCGCAGGGTCGTTCCTGCCTTTCTTAACGTCGGCGACGTACTCCGGATGGTTGTCTATGTACGCTCTCCACATCGGCTTGACAGAGTAATAAAACTGCAGGGAAAAACAGTGGTCCGAGTGACCTATACCCGATTCTTCGGTCCAGTATTTAGCGTTCACCCAAAACTCGACTCCGTCGTAATATATGAAATCAGCATATCCCGCATCATACATATCGTCGTTCATTCGATTCCCGTAGTACGAAAAATATCCGTCGCCGAGCTTTTTCTCATAACGCACCCACGAACGCCGCGCGGTCTGTTCTTTCGT
>Ga0099364_10004543_pt1 | contig 21010 bp, 13 predicted proteins | sample TergutTh196P3_FD_73070 | JGI IMG/M metagenome (GOLD analysis project Ga0099364, IMG submission 73070) | Microcerotermes parvus P3 segment gut microbial communities from Pointe-Noire, Republic of the Congo - Th196 P3 | ecosystem: Host-associated > Arthropoda: Insects > Digestive system > Gut ... | reverse complement strand
GTAGCAACAGTATATTGACTATCGGTTTGGACGTCGGTCGTTATCCTTTTCCAAGGATATTCAGATTCGGCATTAACGTCGGTTTTTAAATCATCATTATAAATTTAAATAAAAAAGAAATAAATATGAAAACGATACGTTTGTATACAATAGCAATCATCATGTTCCTCGTCGGATTCTCGTCGTGTAGCGAAGATTTTTTAGAGATCAAGCATACAGACATCGTAACCCCTGATGTCTTTTTTCTCAGCAAGGAAAATGCTGAGATGGGCTTAAACGGCATTTACGATTTGCTTTTAGGCGAGTGGAGCGGCGGTGATGTAGAAAACAATTGGAACCAAAAGCCTCAAAAACAAATCAGTAATTTCCCTACGATGGATATACAAGGCAATGGTGTTGATCTTCAATTAAACACCTTCACAGTCAATGCCGATTTTTATATGTTTGGCGACTCATGGCGACGCTGTTACAGAGCCATTGACAGGACAAATCAGTTTCTTGCGAATCTGGAAAAGATTAATCCTGCCTTTCTGGAAGGCGAAAAGGAAGTATGGTCAGCCGAAGCCCGTGCGCTACGCGCATGGTTTTACATGTTCTTAGTTCAAAACTGGGGCGGCGTGCCCATGTTGATGACCGGAGAATCCTACTCAACGCACCCCGGTAAACAAAGAGCATCTCCGCAGGAAGCCTGGGATTTGATTATCGAAGATTTTGAATATGCCAGGGAGCATTTGCAATGGCAGCCAAGAAACGGAGAAAAAGGACGCGTTACCAAAGGTATGGTCAAATCTTACCTGGGGTTATGCTACATGTACCAAAAACGTTGGGATGACGCCAAAAAAGAGTTGAAGGAAGTGATTGATAGCGGAGTGTATGATTTGAATCCGTGTTACGCATACAATTGGGTGATTGGTAAAGGCTGGACAATGGAAAGCATATGGGAAATCAATTATCCTGAATGGGATTATATGCACACAGGCGCCCAAGATCAGCATTGGGACGCCGTTTGGTATGCTGCTCAGATGAGTGCAGCCACCGAATATGGCGGATGGGGACCTGCGTATACCACCTATGAATTTGTTTGGTCGCATGAACCGGGTGACAGACGTTTGGAATATAATGTAGTTCAATTCGGAGACCTTCATCTTGCTTACGCGTCACAAACATTAGGCGTACCGGGTTCTGCGCAGATAGGCGCCAGTAACAATTATGCGCAACCGTTTGTGGACGCCGAAATTGTACCCAACAATTTTAGCCAAAAAATATGGAAATACCACCCTGTCAATAGATTTGGCGCTTTACCCATTACCTACCTGCGTTACGCCGGCGTGTTGCTGAACTATGCCGAATGTTGTTTTGAAACAGGCGCTGATGCAGAAGGCTGGGAATATATAAAAAAGGTTCGCGATCGCGCTTGGGGTAAATTTGAAATGAATGCCGTGAAGCCGCCAGCCGGAAGATGTATTGAAATAACGCTGAATACGGATCCGACCATAGAAGCGTCAGATGCGCAAACCTATTATTCTACGTATAAAAGAACAGCCGGATATAATGGTGGTTATGTCAATACATTTATTGGGTGGATGCCCAACAATGCCGGCACGGGCGATTCAATAATTACGACTCCTGTAGGTTCAACTCAGCGAAGAATAGGTTTATATGAACGCAAATATTATGAATTTCCTGTAGCATATACGCCTTATTCGATTCCTGTATGGAAAGTAGCGCTGATCATGGAACGCAGGCATGAGCACTTCGACGAGTATTCAAATTGGCAGGATCTCTGCCGTATGGGGCTTGCCAAAATATATCTTGATGCGGAATATCCGGTCAACAATAGAGTCCCAGCTAAAATTACTCCGACCGGTACACACGAAGAACAAGTGAATAGTTTGAAAAATTTTGACTATACCGGGAAGATTGGTACCATGCGAGAGAATGATTTTTATGACTACCAAATGCTCCTTCCGATTCCAACCACTGAATTGGATGCTAACCCTGCGTTAACTCAAGAAGATCAGAATCCCGGATGGTAATTAAATTGAAATATAAAGATAAGATGAAAAGAATAATCAATGGTACAGGATGGGCGCTCATCATAGCTGCGATGTTTGCCTGCAAACAAAATGTTGCGGTTGACTGCGGCGATTTGCCGTACATGCCGATGAAAGCGATTCATGAACACTCGCTGGAATATATCTGGCAGCAAAAGCAGGTTCTTGAGTCCAAATTGTTATCGGATGCGGAAGCGATCGATACATGGGAACATAGAGGAGAATATGGACGCGTGACTTTATCAGATGAGAAGTCGTATCAAGGGAAATACTCCATTTTGTTAGAATCGCCCACGAAAGGTACCATTCCGACTCCTGCGCGGGGCTGGGGCGCTTCTACCGCTTTCTATAAGGTAAATCATGAGGATTGGACGGACTGGAACCGTATCACATTATGGATTTATCCCGATATGCCCGGGCACAAAATAATACCCATCAAATTGGAATTGCGTAACGACGGCGAAGAAAAAGTGCCATGGTTTTATGCTCCTCTCGGTCAAACCCAATTAGTCGTTGAAAACCAAAAATGGAACAAGATACATTGGGAGATTGCCCATTTGGGAAGAGATAAAGTAGCGGGCATATCCATCATTTACGGTATGCGGGGTAATACGATTGACGCTTCGGAAACAGCCCGTTACTTTATAGATGAAATCTACCTTGAAAAGGTTCATTCCGATCATATTGAAGGCTGGGATGTGGCGCCGGGCGAGATAGCGTATAACCACGCAGGCTATGTAAAAGGCTATCCCAAAGTAGCCTTTACCTCTGAAACCGCTGGACAAAAATTCTATTTGAAAGACCATACATCCGGCAATACTGTAAAGGAAGGCGTTGTTACTGCCAAAACCATGCCCGTTGGTACGTTCCAGTTGATGGATTTCAGCGATGTGAATACCGAAGGCGCCTACGTTTTAGAAGTGGGCAAACTGAAAACAAAACCGTTTACCATCGGCGCTTTTTCGGAAGTTTACAGGAGTTCAATCATCAAGACGGTCAATCATTTCTACACGCAACGCTGTGGAATTGCCATACCCGGCATACATGACGCTTGCCATTTGGACTGGATATGCACGCACGAGGGAAAATCCTTGCCGGTTCATGGCGGATGGCACGACGCGGGCGACTTGTCGCAAGGATTGGTGAATACTTCTGAAGCGGCATATTCGATGATGATGCTTGCCGAAAAATTGAAGAAAACCGATCCTGTTCTGTCAGCCCGTCTGTTGGAGGAAGCCGAGTGGGGAGTAAGTTGGATGTTAAGAACCCGTTTTGACAATGGATTCAGGCATGTATGGGGCGTAAAAGATATGTGGACGGATAACATCATCGGCACCATTGACGACCATAACAGCGTCGCCCGCAAAGACCCTCACGCCAACCTGCTTTCGGCAACTACCGAAGCATTTGCGGCTATGGCATTCAAAGACAAAAATCCGCATCTATCCGCTTATGCCCTGAAATGCGCTATTGAAGATTATCAATTTGGTATCGACATGGATTCGCGCAGGACAAGCGTAGAACTTTACGGAGCGGCGCTGAACGCAGCCTTGGCTTTATATGAGGTTACTTCCGACGAAGCGTACAAAAAGAACGCAGTAGAACATGCCGACTACATACTAAGGTGCCAACAACAAGACGCCCTGGATTCGGAAGTTCCACTGAAAGGCTTTTTCTACCGCACTCCGGGAAAGGACGACATACTTCATTATTCGCACAGAGCGCACGAGCAGGATGTAGTTGTTGGATTGGTCAAACTGTCGGAACTTTTCCCGTCGGAAGCAGCCCAATGGAAGAAAGCGCTACAGTTGTATGCCGATTATTATAAAGAAATATGCGCCTACACAGCCCCTTATGATATGATTCCCGCCGGAATATATGATGTTACCAAAGCACGGGATGAAATGGAAGTTGAGCAAATCAGAAATGGCGTTAAGTTGAATGATCGCTATTATGTCAAGCGATTCCCTGTTTGGAAGGAATATCGCGGGAATAGCGGGACAACGCTTAGTCAGGCAAAAGGATTGGCAGTTGTAGCGAATTTTCTGAAAGATACTGATTTGTTGCATATTGCTTACCGCACATTCGACTGGCATCTGGGCGTCAATCCGTTTGCTCAAAGTTTGATGTACGGCGAAGGATACCGGTTTGCTGCGCTGTGTAGCGCTTCCAGCGGCGATATTGTTGGCGGACTTCCGGTGGGCGTTCAAACTCGTTTTTTCGGAGATGAACCGTATTGGCCCACAGAGATTTGTTGGACATGGAAAGAAATCTGGGTGCATCCTTCTACGCGATGGTTGATGCTGGCGTGTGATTTTACTCATTAATGTACCAAAATATTCGGATCAGAAATATGTAATAATTTAATTTTTATACACATGAAAAACATAAAAAACATTTTTAAATGGATGCCTGTTTTTTTCCTGTTTGCCTGCTCATCTCCTAAACTAACGATAGAACTCGGCGAATTGGATGTAAGTACCTTTACGTCAGGCTCTAATTCGAGCATCTGGAATAATACTGTGATTATAAGAGGCGAAAGCGAAGTAAAAGTGAACCAGTCAATTTCGGGTAATCCCTTATCCATTGCTGGAACGACGTATGAAAAAGGAGTAGGCGTACATGCCAACAGCGAAGGTTACATTCGGTTGAGCGGAGAGAAAGGCCGTTTTACCGCTTTTGTCGGGATTGACGACTTTGCTGGGGGGATCGAGCGCGGAGCCAAGCCGTCGGTTGTATTTTATGTCTTCACCAATAAGGGGACAGCCTTCAACAGCGGCGTGATGAGAGCGGGTGATGCCGCAAAACGGGTGGATATAGATTTAAAAGGGGTTACCGACCTTTATCTCGTGGCGCATGGAACGCCCGATAGATTCTACCGCAGTTTCCATGGCAATACCAACGATCATGCCAATTGGGCGGATGCGAAATTTACCGTGTGTACGCCTCCTGTCGCCGTAAAAATTGATACTGAGGAAACGCCTTATATTTTAACGCCTGCGCCCGCGCCAGCGCCCCGTATCAATGGTGCGAAAATTACGGGCGCGTCGGCAAACAAACCGTTTTTGTTTACTGTTGCCACATCTGGCGAACGTCCGATGACGTTTGAAGCGGAAGATTTACCCGACGGCTTGACGATAGACAGCGAAAAGGGCGTCATTACGGGGGTGGCTAATACTCGCGGAAGATATACTGTTCCCGTAACGGCAACCAATAGTCGCGGCTCGTGTCGCGATACCATCCAAATCGTTATCGGCGGCGACCTTGCATTGACGCCTTACATGGGATGGAGCAGTTGGAATGTCTTTACTTCAAACATAACGCAGAAAGGTTTGGAGGAGACCGCACAAGCCATACACGACAAACGGTTGATCGATTTCGGATATACTTACGTAAATATCGATGACGGTTGGAACATCAGGGTGCGAAGGAGAGCCAACGATCCCGCGATACAAACTCCCGTGAGATTTGCCGATGGCACGATCCGTACCAATGAGAATTTTCCTGACATGAAGGGACTTACCGATTATATTCACAGTTTAGGGTTAAAAGCAGGATTATATTCATCGCCGGGGCGTTCCACCTGCGCAGGGTTTGCAGGTTCGTTCGGATACGAAGTCAGGGATATAAAAACGTATTCCGACTGGGGTTTTGATTTTCTGAAATACGACTGGTGTTCCGTCCAGGATGAAATGACGCGTCCGGAGAAGTGGCCATTACAAAAGCCTCATCTGATGGAATGGCATGACAGGCAACAACCTTATCTTCAGATCAGCAATTTGATGAAAGCATCCGACAGGGACATGATCCTCAACATATGTCAATACGGTTATGGACAAGTATGGCAATGGGGCAAGGAAGTTGGCGGACACGCATGGAGAACCACCAGCGATATCGGCGCTAACATTCCCGGATTAGTTGGCAGCATGTTTCAAATCGTTTCTTTACACGAAAGTTTGAGAGATTATATCGGCCCTGGCGGATGGAACGACCCCGATTATCTGCTTTTCGGAAATACATGGAATTTTCAGGAGAGAAGTGTTACTCCTACGCCGTATACGCCTTCCGAACAGTACACCTGCATGACTTTCTGGTGTATGATGCCGGCACCACTGATTTTCAGTGGTGAGATGACCACCTTGGATGATTTCACCAAAAATGTGCTTTGTAATGCCGAGGTCATTGACGTAAATCAGGATAAATTAGGGAAAGCCGGACGTATTATTAGAAATCAAGACATGGTCGAAATCTGGAAAAAGGAATTATCCGATGGAAGCACAGCAATCGCCATATTCAATAAGCGTCCGTGTCACAGCAAAATTGAAGTCAACTGGCAGGAACTTGGGTATAACGGAGGTTATCTTGTCCGCGATTTGTGGCGGCAGAGCGATCTGGGCACAACAAGGGAAGTAACATCATTCGATATACCCCGGCATGGTTGTGTGATGCTTAAAATGAAAAAAGGTAATTACTAATTGGAGCAATAATTAGTAATATTAAAATTTTTTATCACCTTTACGGCATGAAAAATTGCAGAGGTCACAAATGTTGTCAGGAAATCAAGCGTAAAAACCGGTCAAGATAAGAAGAACCGTATGAAGGGAGACCTTCAAGTACGGTTCTGTGTGAGACTTGAGGTGAAATTCCCCTGGTCTACCCTGCGTCATCCGCGTTCTAATTGAACCATCCCCTAAATGAACTTTTGATGGTTGGCAAATTTTTGCCCGCAAACCGGACTAAGCAAGGGCTTGGACAATAACTCATCCATCAAATTGTTGACATAAAAAGACTTGTTGTTGCGGTTTATCTGTCTATCCTCTATTTTCAATATATCCATGATATGATTAAAAAGGCTGAGCAACGACATGCCGCTCTCGGTGATTATTTTTGCATCATTCTGAATTTCGGTATCCGCTTCTTTCGACTGCGCGATCATTTGTGAGATACCGAGAATACAGTTCAGTTGCGAACGTACCTCGTATGAAATTCTGGCATGAAAATTCGATTTCAGAACTTCAGAGGCTTCAATAGCCTGTTGGGCTTTATCCAATTTTTGTTGAATCATTATTTTAAAAATTTATACTATTATTATCATTAAATTACGATGCTTTTGACAATTCGGAAGCAGGTAGATACTCTATCGTAAAATAGAAGGATGATCCTACGCCTTCGGTCGATTCTACCCACATGTCGCCGCCCATCATCTGGGAGAGGTTGCTGGCAATATTCAATCCGAGACCCGTGCCTCCATACAAACGATTGGTTGACAGTTCCGCTTGACGGAAACGCTCGAAGATAATCTGATGTTGTTCGGGCGCCATGCCGATACCGGTATCTTCCACAACAAATTCGAGTTGATTGGGCGCCGATTGCCGGTATCCGAAACGGATGTATCCTTTTTCGGTAAACTTGATGGCGTTGCCTATCAGGTTACTGAGCACCTGACGCAGACGCACAGGGTCAACATGCGCTACGCAGTCATCCATAAATTGACCTTCATCAAGAATCAACTCGATATGTTCTTTGTTGTTGCCTTGCAAATACGTTTCAAAAAACATATGCAATTCCTTCATTAAATTGTTGATATGCACCGGCGCAGGAACAATGTTCATCTGATTGGCTTCAATCTTTGCAACGTCGATGATGTCGTCAATCAGTTTCACCAATTGCATACTGCTGTTGTTGATCACGTCGATGTAGTCGTGCTTTCTTTTGACCGACAGATTGTCGGAGGCAAGGAAGCGCAGGAATCCTGTGATACCGTTCAGGGGGGTGCGTATTTCATGCGACATGTTGGCGAGAAATGCCGATTTGAGTTTGTCTGCTTCTTCGGCTTTTTCTTTGGCAAGAACCAATTCCACAGTTTTCTTTTCGACCATCTCTTCGAGGTGCGACCTGTATCTGTTCAATTCTTCGTTGGTGGAGTACAACTCTTCGTTGGTGGCGTACAGTTCCTCGTTGGTGGACGCAAGTTCTTCGTTGGCGGTATTCAATTCGTTGGTTCGTTCCTGCACCAAATATTCGAGTCTTTCGCGGTAGGCGGCTAATTCGGCTTCGCTGTTCTTTCGTTCGGTGATGTCGGTGACGATACCGTCCCAGACGGTCAAAGCGCCTTCGTTACGCGGACGCGAGACGATGTGCATACAGCGGTCGCCCAGGTGAATTTCGAAATTGTGGACGCTCAAATTCCGGGCGCTTTCTTCGATGGTTTGCAAAAACATCGGGAACTCTTCGGCAGGTATGGTAGCGAACACTTTAGTGATGTCGGATATGGCTACGTCGGCTGCTATTCCCGTAACCGATTCCCATGTGCCGCTGACGTACAACATGCGCATCTGGCGCGTATTGACGTCGCGCACAAATTGAAAGAGAGAACTGTTGGGCAAATTGTCGCCCAGCATTTGCAGCCTTTTCCTTTCGGCTTCCAATTTATCTTCCATTTCTTTACGGTGGGTAACATTGGTGACTACGCCGTCCCAAACAATATTTACGCCTTCGCGACGCGGACGCGCCACAATTGTTATCCAGCGGTCGTTCAAACTTGTTTCAAACACATGGTCGGTCATGGTCCGCGCACTGTCTTCTATAGATTGTATCAGGGCGGGCAAATCGTTCGGATTTACCGTGTCGAATAATTTAGAGATGTCTGCCAATGCCACGTCGGCTGGAACTCCCGTTACCGCTTCCCATGTGGCGCTGACATACGACATGCGCATTTGTCCGGTTCGCAAGTCGCGCGTAAATTGATAGAGCGTGCTGCCGGGCAAATTGTCGCCCATCATCTGCAGGCGGTTCTTTTCGGTTTCCAACTCGCGTTCTGTTTTTTTACGGGCGGTGACGTCGCTGATGATACCGTCCCATATAACTAATGAGTCTTGGCGATGCGGTTGCGACGACAATTGCATCCAGCGTGTGCGCCCGTGAACGGTAACGCGATATTCTACATTGATACTGTTCAGCGTAAGCGCGCTGTCGTCTATGGCTTTCATAAAAGACGGCAAATCGTCGGGATGTATCATGGCAAATACCGTATTGATGTTGTCCATGGCGACGTTGGCTGCTATGCCCGTCACTTCTTCCCATCTTGCGCTGGCATACGACAAGCGCATTTGACCTAATTTTTCGTCGAGGATCACCTGATAGAGCGCCCCGTCGGGAAGGTTGTTACCTAAAGTTTCTATACGTTCCTTTTCGGCTAAGAGTTTCTTTTCGGCTTCCTTCCGGTCGGTGATGTCGTAAGCCACTTCCAACTGCACTTTTCGTCCGTCTACCCATTCGATTGGCGAAATGTCATATGCGTAGTGCCGTCCGAATTTTTCATTGAAATTTTCCCAGTGAAGCACTTCATCCTTTCCACTGCCGTTGTCGCACATATGCTTGCGCGGACAAAAATCGCACATGCAGGTCTGGTCTTTTTGCAAGACTTTCCAACACTCTTTGCCTTCAATATCGTCGCCTGCCAATTTTTTGAGACTTTTGTTGGCATAAAGAATTTTCATTGAATCGTAATCAATGGCAAACACTTGCGCATTGATGTTGTCCAATACGGTGTGCATGGTTTGTTGCGACAGGCGCATGGCGGTTTCTGCCTGATAACGCTGCATGGCGTTGGATACGATTTGCGAAAGGCTTTTCAGCAGTTCCACTTCGTTGCGTTCCCAGTCTCTGTTTTCGACACAATCGTCGAAGCCAATGAATCCGTAATGAACGCCGTTGCTTGTCAATGGCAAACAGACAGTCGATTTTACGCCAAAGGCAGAGAGTATGTTAACGAGTTCGGGATTGAGCGTATTAATGTCTGAAGTACAAACGATTTTGCCGGAATCGAATACGTTGAACAACGGCTGCAAGGTCTCAATCGGCACATTTTGCAATTTTTCAATGACGGACGATGTTACTTCTGCATCGTGCCATTCGTAAGCGCAATTGACGGTAGCCCCGTCGGCGCTTTTTTTGAAAACGTATACGCGACACACTCCGGCATAATTCCCTATTTCAGCGAAAGACGAATTGAGGGTTTCTTGCAAATTTTCTGACGATTGCATTTTTTGTAACACCTTGATCAGGATGTTCTGCCTGCGATTTAATATTTCTATATCTTTCTGTTTGGCAATCACTTCCGATGTTTTTGCTTCAATCATGGTAACGTCGCGGCTTATGCCTCCCATCATCATTCCGTCGGGCATGGATACCGGAAAATAAAGGACATTGAATACTCGATATTCCCCTGTTTTACTGTGCTTGATGTATCGAACAAGATTAGTGGGCTGCATTGCCTTCACCATTTCCTTCAATTCGGCTTGCATCTGTTTACACTCCTTTTTTGTTCGCTTTTCATACGGAAAAACCAATTCGGCTGCCTCCCAAATGTGCATTTTCCCGACAACCGTTTCTTTGGACAGCCCCGTTATTCGTTCATAACCGCTGCTCCATTCTCTGACAATTCCTTTGTTGTCTACCAATACCATTCCATCATCCGAATGGTCGAAAAAACTGCGAAAACTGGTTTCGCTTATCTGCGTGTTTACTTTACTTTTTACTGTATCATTCATTGTTTTAAGTATTTGATATTTTACATTATATCCGTTTCATCTATGACTCCCTCAAACAAGGCGAGCAAAAGATTGCCATTTTCAATCACCATGTTTAGATTGTATCGAATAGCCGGATCAAGGTTTCCTGATTTGTGTACTACTTGCGTCAATCCGAATAGTATTCCGTTCAACTGCGTGTGTACTTCGCGCGACAATAATGCTTTCATATTGTCGATTTCTTTTACGGTCGGTTTGTTCATTGTCAACTCTTTATATTGCATTTTACTTTTTGTTTTATTTGGAAATCATGCTTGATTCTACTATAAATACAATTGAAAATGAAAAACGGGTAGGTGGGGGGTGAAAAAAAATTGACCGGCAATTTTTTCATCGGGTAAAATCCGACCTTTATCGGGAAAACGATTATCTTTGCAGAATATCTGTTCTGAGCCGCAAAGAACCCCCGTATCTTTGCACCATCAAATTTTTTATTGTCAAACAAATTAAATCTTTATCAAAATGAGACGGAATAGAATAAAAGTAAGTTCAATAATCTGCGGATTATTATTTTTAGCGGCGGGTGCGTTGCTATTTGGGTTCAATTCGGGGCTTTTGCTTCCTGAATACAAAAGCGTTGTTTTTTCGTGGCCCATGCTGTTGGCTGCGATAGGTTTTGCTTTCCTGTTTTCGCGGGATAAATGGCTGGCAGGCGTTTTCCTGCTGCTGATTGGCGGGTTTTTCATCCTGCCGAAGTTACAAATCGAACGGCTGGACTTCATTGCGCAGAACGGCTGGGCGATAGGGTTAATCGTGATCGGTATTATCGTGATTTACAAAACGATTTCCGGGAAGCATCTTTTCTACCGAACGGAGTGGCATTGTTCAAATAAGGATTGGCAGCCCAACGATTGGAAACAATACGAAGGCGGATCAGAAAATTTTGAATACAATTGCGTATTTACCGGCGGAAAGAAAAAACTGGATACCCAAAACTTCAGAGGAGGCGAGGTAAACAGCGTATTCGGCGGTATGGAATTAGACCTGACGGATGCGCAAATGGCTGAAGGCGTCCATTTTCTTGAAATCAATTCGGTTTTCGGCGGAGTAATCATTTATTTGCCTGCAGACTGGAATATTGAAATTCGACAATCAACTCAAGTCTTTGGCGCTTTTGTGGATAATCGTCCCAAGCCGAGTTTCGAAGTGGACGAAAAGAGAAAATTGATTATTGAAGCAAACGCTGTATTTGGCGGAGGCGAGATTAAATGCAGGTAGTTTTCAGTTTTCAGTTTTCAGTTTTTAGTTTTCAGTTTTCAGTCACCAGTAACCAGTCACCAAATATTCAATTGTGAACGGGAATCCAATATTTAGTAATTATCAGTCGAGGATGTTTTATATGGGCGTCTGGGCGCTTGTGATCATTGTACAATCGGTGGTAGTGTATCTATCTGCCACCGATTTACATTTTGCGTTTGCCCTTGTCGATTCAGCAATTTTCAATTTCATTTTTGCCTGTCTTATTGTATTGTTGTGGTATCCGGTACGGTTCAACCACTGGGAGGTAAAAACATGGCATTTCAACTTGGCGGCGCATCTTACGCTGGCTTGTATGGTTATTTTTGCATGGCTGTTCTTCTGTTACATATTGTGCTTGTTGATAGGTCTCGGCAGTCCCGTCTACCTTCGTTTCTTGACCATTTCTCTTAGCTGGAAAGCGGTCGAAGGCATCTTGTTCTACGTGGTGGCGGCGCTGGTATATTACCTGTATATCTACGTGGCGCAATTGAAAGAAAAAGCCGCCAATGAGTTACATTTGAACAAACTGCTGCGAGACGGTGAATTAAATCTGTTGAAATCGCAAATCAATCCCCATTTTCTGTTCAACAGCATGAACTCGGTTAATTCGCTGATTAACAAGAATCCGTTGCAGGCGCAAAAGATGCTGGTCGCCCTCTCCGATTATATGCGTTATGCCGTTCTGTCTACCAAACGCGAGTATGCAAAGGTGGTCGATGAAATGGAAAATATTGCGCGGTACTTATCCATCGAGCAATTGCGATTTGGCGATAAACTGTTGTACGAAACGGAGATCAATCCCTCCTGCCATGATGTGGAAATTCCGGCAATGCTGCTACAGCCGCTGTTCGAAAACGCCATCAAGCACGGGGTATATGAAAGTTTGGATACTGTCCGAATCACGGTCAAAATCAAAAAAGACCGTCAATATGTAAACATTGAAATCTGCAATGATTTCGACGAAGAAGGCGATTCGCAAAAAAAAGGTTCGGGAACGGGATTGCAGAACATCCGGGAGCGGTTGCGGTTGCTCTACGGAACATCAGCCGCCATGCAGACAAAGGTGGAAAACGGAGCGTTTACGGTGATGTTGAAAATCCCGACTATTTAATCAACGCACACCCTTTCCTCCATCACGGCAAGCATATCGCTCAACAATTCCACTCGTTCCTTAGTCACTGCCACGCGCCCTGAACGGATAAATTGCAGTACGCCCACACGTTCGCTTAATTCCTTGAACATCGCCTGTGTGTCGGCGTAATGTCCCGTTTTAGAGAATACTACATAATCGGCGGTCATCTCAAGGACATGCGCATTGTAACGGCTGACAATATCCTCAATAGAGCCCAATTGCATCAGACTGTCTGTAGCCACTTTATACATGGCAATCTCTTGATGAACAATCCCTTCGTCGGTGTTGCAGTAAGTCTTGATGATGCCCACGCGCTTGTCAATCTGCTTGGCTACTTTGGCGATGGTGTCGGGGTCGGAAAAAGCCGTGATGGTGAATTTATGAATCCCTTCGATAGCTGAAGGCGACACGGACAGCGTCTCAATATTGATCCTTCGCCGCGTAAAAATGATGGTGATTTGATTGAGCAAGCCAACCGTATTTTCCGAAAAAACAGTTATGGTATATAATGTCTTCTTTTCCATGATCGTATTTTTTTTGCGATTGATTTCATTTTATTTTTTGGAATCCCCTAACATGATATTGGTAACGCACGTACCGGCGGGCGTCATCGGGTAAACCATGCCTTTTTGTTCCACAATTACTTCCAGCAGATACGCGCTGTCGCTTTGCAACATCTCTTGAATGGCGCTGTCCAAGTCTTTGCGGTCGCTTACCCTTCTTCCGGGTATGCGGTAGGCTTCGGCAATCTTGACGAAGTCGGGGTTGTTCATGGGCGTTTCGGAATAACGTTCCTGAAAAAACAGTTCTTGCCATTGCCGTACCATCCCCAGAAAACTGTTGTTCAACAAGATGATTTTCACGTTGGTGTTCGATTGCATGATGGTTCCCAATTCTTGAATGGTCATTTGCAATCCGCCGTCGCCCACGAAGAGGCATACGGTACGGTTCGGTGCGCCGAATTTGGCGCCTATCGCCGCCGGCAGTCCGAAACCCATCGTACCCAGCCCGCCCGAAGTGACCACGCTGCGCGTTTGCCTGTATTTGAAATAACGCGCGCCCATCATCTGATTTTGCCCTACGTCGGTCACCATGATGGCGTCGTTGCCGGTGGCTTCAGTTACTTTGTACACCACTTCGCCCATTTTGACGGGTCCTTCCGTAGAGAAAAGTTCCGTCCGTATTACTTTCTCCATTTCTTTGTCATACAACGGCTTGAAGCTGTTTCGCCATTCCGTATGCTTGTTTTCCTTCAGCAGACTGGTTACAGCCGGAAGCGTTTCTTTAGCGTCGCCCAGTACGGCTACCGTCGTTTTCACGTTCTTGTCTATTTCGGCGGGGTCGATGTCGAAATGAATAATTTTAGCCTGTTTGGCGTAGGTTTTCAGGTCGCCTGTCACGCGGTCGTCAAAACGCATACCGATGGCAATCAGCACGTCGCACTCGTTGGTTTTGATGTTGGGCGCGATGTTGCCGTGCATACCGAGCATCCCTGCATTAAGCGGCTCGTCCGAAGGAAGCGCCGACAGCCCAAGTATAGTCGTTCCTGCCGGAATATCGGCTTTTTGCAGAAAAGCGAGCAGTTCTTTTTCGGCATTCCCGATGATGACGCCTTGTCCCACCAACGCCAACGGTTTTTTTGCGCCGTTGATGATGCGCGCCGCTTCGGCGATGGCGTCAGGCTCCGGTTCGGGAACCGGAACATAACTGCGGATGTGCTTCAGTTTGTGCGGTGTGAAATCGACCTTGGCGATCTGCGCATCTCTGGTAAAGTCAAGCACTACCGGACCCGGACGACCGGTAGATGCGATGTAGAACGCCTGCGCCACTGCCCATGCCACATCTTCGGCTGAACGAATCTGATAAGCCCATTTGGTAATCGGCTGGGTGATACCCACCACGTCGGTTTCCTGAAAAGCGTCGGTGCCCAGCATGGGCGAAGCCACCTGCCCCGTAATAACAACGATTGGGGTACTGTCGATCATCGCGTCGGCGATGCCCGTGATGGCGTTGGTAGCGCCCGGACCTGACGTGACGATGGCAACGCCGGTTTTTCCCGAAACGCGGGCATAACCCTGCGAGGCATGTACAGCGCCCTGCTCGTGACGTACCAGCGTGTGGCGCAACTTATCCTTGTAATCGTACAAAGCGTCGAATACCGGAATGATAGCCCCTCCCGGATACCCGAATATCGTATCAACGCCTTCGTTGATGAGCGAGTGCATCAGCGCCTCGGAACCTTTCATGTAATTTTCAGACATACTTGTTTTCTTTTGGTTACTGCATATTTCAATTTTCCTGATTTCATTCAAAACAAAAACCCTCCCGCTTGATGCGAGAAGGTTTTTTGATTTTTAAGTTTCTGACAACACGCCATCCTCACATCAGTTTTGGCCAATGAGCGCCACCACAATGTGGGTGAGGATAAGAGAATTACATGTCATATTATTAAAAATTTTACGTATGAAAAGAGGCTGCAAAGATAAATATTTTTTTTTACCGACAATAGTTGATGAAATTTTTTTTTATTTCGTTAGCCTGTATTATTCACAAAAAGCGTTTCTTTGCATCCCTGAACCTTTAACTCGGCGAAGCCAATCAAGTTCAGGGACGTGCTGACCTCATTTTTTTGTGAATAATACAGGTTAGTAGGCAATAGAAGAATTTCATTTTTAATTGCAAGAAAAGTTGTAAGTTTGCGTCCTCAAAATTTTATTGAATTGTTGAATCATACATGATGAACCTCGAAAAAATATTGTCTCGCCATGCAGCCGCTGCGGTTGCATCGCTTTACGGAACAATGCCTGACGAAAAGTTAGTTCAGGTGCAGGAAACGCGCAAGGAATTTGAAGGTAACTACACGGTAGTTGTCTTTCCTTTGTTGAAAATCTCAAAACAGTCGCCGGAGGCAACGGCAACCGCCATCGGCGATTATTTGCAGACCAGCTGCGCGGAGGTAGCCCGCTACAATGTCATCAAGGGCTTCCTGAACCTCGTGATTTCCGATGCCTTCTGGCTGCAATTTCTTAACGGAACAACCATCGACGGACAATACGGCTATACCGCTCCGGCGGAAGGCGCCCCTCAAAAGATGGTTGAATACTCGTCGCCCAATACCAACAAGCCGCTTCATCTGGGGCATATCCGCAACAACCTGCTGGGCTGGTCGCTGTCGAAAATACTGGCTGCCGCCGGACACCATATTATTAAGGTAAATTTGGTGAACGATCGCGGCATCCATATTTGCAAGTCGATGCTGGCATGGAAGCGCTGGGGAAACGGCGAAACGCCGGAAAATTCAGGCAAGAAAGGCGACCATCTGGTAGGCGAGTATTATGTGAGGTTCGATCAGGAAAACAAAAAGGATGCCGCACTGATGCAGGAAGCGCAGGAGATGCTGCGCCAATGGGAAGCCAAAGAACCCGAAACGGTAGCCCTGTGGGAAATGATGAACGGATGGGTGTACGACGGTTTTGATGCGACGTACCAACGGCTGGGCGTCAGTTTCGACCGGATATACTACGAATCGCAGACCTACCTGCTGGGAAAGGAAAAAGTAATGGAGGGGCTGCGCAAAGGCGTCTTCTACCAAAAAGATGACGGTTCGGTATGGGTGGATCTCACCGGCGACGGATTAGACGAAAAACTCCTGCTGCGCTCCGACGGAACTTCGGTGTACATGACCCAAGACATCGGCACTGCATGCCAGCGTTTCGAGGAATACAACATCGACGAATTGGCGTATGTGGTGGGCAACGAGCAGAATTATCATTTTCAGGTTTTATCGCTCGTGTTGGCAAAATTAGGCTATCCTTGGGCTAAAAACTTGAAACACATCTCGTATGGCATGGTAGAACTGCCCGAAGGCAAGATGAAATCGCGTGAAGGAACAGTGGTAGACGCTGACGAGCTGATGGACGAAATGCTGACAACGGCGCGTAACATGTCGCAGGAATTAGGCAAGTTAGACGGATTGTCATCCGAAGAAGCGGAAAAAATTGTGCAAACCATCGGCTTGGGCGCGCTGAAATACTTTATGCTGAAAGTAGACCCGAAGAAAACCATGCTTTTCGACCCAAAAGAATCTATTGATTTCAACGGCAACACCGGACCCTTCATTCAGTATACGCATGCCCGTATCTGCTCGGTACTTCGCAAGGCAACCGAGATCGGTATCAACATCCAACCCGTCAACGCAGAAATCGCATTGAATCATAAAGAAGTGTCGTTGATTCATGCCATCTACAATTTCCCGAAGATTGTATCCGATGCAGCCCAAACGTACAGTCCCGCATTGATTGCCAACTATATATACGATCTGGCAAAGGAATACAACCAGTTCTACCACGATTATTCCATCCTGAAGGAAGACAACGCAGCACTAAGAGATTTTCGTTTGTTGCTGTCGAAAAACACGGCGCAGGTGATCCGTACTGCTTTAGATTTGCTGGGGATAGATTCGCCGGAGCGAATGTAAAAGAGACGAAACGATGCAGATTAATTTTGAGATGATCGAAAAAATGCCTTAGTTTGCGTTTAAAATGGAGAAAAAAATGTTCGAAAATAATGACTTTGGAAAAGTTTATGTGGCGCATTTTTCAAAAATGAAGCGCTTTGCCCAGGAATATGTCTCGTCGGAGGAGGACGCGGAAAATATTGTGCAGGACGTTTTTCTTGAATTGTGGGAAAAACGGGCGGTTTTGTCTATGCCGGTCAATTTGATGGCTTTTTTGTTTACCGCTACCAAAAACAGATGCGTGGATCATTTGCGGCACAAGACGGTAGTCAGAGAAACGGCGGATAAACTGATGGAAGAACAACGACTATTACTGAAAATGAAGTTTGATTCGTTGGAGGCGTTTGATCAGAATTTTTTGACCGACAGCGATATTGAGGAGATTCTGAACAAAGCCATCGAGGCATTGCCTGAAAAGTGTCGCCAGATTTTTATCAAAAGCCGTATCGAAGGGAAAAAGCAAAAGGAAATAGCCGCCGAACTGAATGTTTCCATCAATACTGTTGAAACACAGATGGGAATCGCTTACAAAAAGTTGCGGGATGAATTGAAAGATTACCTGCCCTTGCTGTTTTTTCTCTTGATTTGATGATGCACAGATATAAAAAAAAATGCAGTCCGCTTAGCGGATTTTCCTTTCTCATGCGACTACTATAATATGGAAGATAAAATTATCGAATATTTTGAAGGGAAAATGTCCCGGGCAGAAAGTGCAGATTTTTTGCGGTGCGTGGAGGCGGATAAAGAACTTAAAAAACTGTTTATCAACACGCAGAACGTTTATGCTTTGACCCGTATGATCCCGAAAAAGGAAGACCCATATCTCGGAAAAGCGGCTTACGAACGATTCATGCAGATGACCCGACGCGGCATCATACGCAGGATCATAGTGAAATCGCTTGCCTATGCCGCCACCGCCGCACTGTTGGTGCTTGCCACATGGCATTATGCCGGCAAGCCGGATACAACGGATACACCGATAAGGACAACCGAAGTGTATACCCCGGCAGGACAGCGGACAAAACTCACCCTCGACGACGGATCGGTGGTATGGCTCAATGCGCGGTCGACATTGGCATATCATTCCGATTTTTCGCTTAACCGGCATGTAGTATTGACCGGAGAAGCATTCTTTGAGGTGGCAACCAACCCCGACAAACCGTTTACGGTGGCTACCCGCGGCGTCAACATTACCGCGCTGGGAACTAAATTCAATGTAAACGCCTATCCCGAAAACGACGGAACACAAGTGGCGCTGATTGAAGGCAGCGTGAAAGTGTGGAATGACGACGGACAGGAAATATGGCTACAGCCTGACCAACAGGCGCATTACCGCAGCCATCAACCAACCCCGCAACATGAGTTACCCCATGAAGAAATAATACCGATTGAAGAACAACGGGACAGCAAACTGAGCCTGCAACCCATCGAACATAAAGATTATTTCCTGTGGACAAGCGGAATATATAGTTTTGACAACGAACCGTTGACGCACGTTTTCCAAAAATTGGAGCGTTACTACGACGTCAAAATTCAAGTTGCCGATACGTCCATATTAGATAATGAGTTCACCGGAAAATTCCGGCAACAGGATGGCGTGGATATGATTCTGAGAATCATACAGCACATATACCCATTCAAAATCCAAAGAAAAGAAGAAACCATAGTATTAACCAAATAAAACCGAATGCCCATGGAAAGATAAAAAGAACCAAGTAAAAAATACGGCAGGTACCGTTAATACCCGCCGTAGAGAGCAAACACCAAAAATCAAGAAAGTTAAAATTTAGTATTCACGTAAAAAAAAATGTAAAGATATGTGTATAGAATCATTTTTAAAAATTAATTTGCAAAAAATATGTAAGTTTATGAAAGTTTCATTTTTTCTATTGTTCGTCTGTGTGAGCCAAATGTTGGCTGTACACGTGAAAGGACAAAATGCCGTAATTCACTTGCCGGAAGGTAATCTGTCGGTGGCACAATTTTTAAGCGAAATTGAAAAGCAAACCAACTATTTAGTGATTTACAGCAACAGAGAGGTAGACACACAACGGAAAGTCGACCTCGGATTCACCACGGGAACGGTGGCGCAATATTTGGACAACGCTTTTGCCGGTACAAATGTGCGCTATGCGTTCGATAACGATTACATCATTCTCAGCCAGCGGTCGGAACTTGTTGGAAAAATACTGCAAGGCATCACCGTTACCGGAACAGTGACCGACATTGATGGCGAACCATTACCGGGCGTAAATGTGGTGATCAAAGGTACCAACCAGGGAACAACCACCAACGCCGGCGGTACCTACTCCATTGCAGCGCCCAACGCAGACGCTGTATTGGTGTTTTCGTTTGTGGGCTTCAACACCCAGGAAATTGCGGTGGGCGACCGGCGCATGATTGATGTGATGCTTTCGGAAGATGCGCAGCAACTTGAAGAGGTGGTGGTGGTAGGTTACGGTACACAAAAGAAAGTGAATCTGACCGGCGCTGTTGCCGTAGTCAGCGGGCAGGATATTGCGTCGAAAGCCTCTACCGACGTGTTGAGCGCCATGCAGGGGCAGTTATCGGGGGTAACTGTGTTGCGCAACAGTGGAAAACCCGGCTCGGAAACAGACGGAACAAGCGCCATACGCATCCGCGGTTTTACGTCGTCCAACGAAGCCTATGCTTTGATATTGATTGATGGCGTGGAAGGAAATTTGCAATCATTAAATCCCGAAGATATTGAATCGATTTCGGTATTGAAAGATGCTGCATCTGCTTCCATTTACGGCGCGCGCGCCGCTGCAGGCGTTATATTGGTAACGACCAAAAAAGGCGCTGCCCAAAGAACAAAGGTATCCTACAACGGGTCATTCGGTATCAATGTGCCGGGTCATATGCCAAAACGCATTCCGGTATGGAAAGAAATTGAAATCATCAATTTACTCCGAATGAACAATTCCGGTACACCCGCGAGGGACGAGGAACATACTTCATGGATGTCCAACCCCAACATCATAACTACTCCTAACGGAGCGCGTTATACTTTTGAAGGGAACACCAATTGGCTGCATGAAGGGACAAAGGAATATACCACCCAGCAAACCCATTCGGTATCGGTTTCCGGTGGAGGCGGGAAAACAAACTATTTTGTTTCGGGCGGATACCATACCAAGAACGGATTGCTCAAATACGGTCCCGACGATTTTAACCGTATCAACCTTCGCGCCTCCTTGAATAACGAGATCAATCAATATGTGGATTTCAATGTGAACGTGGCATACGAAGGAACCGTACAAAAAGAAAATCCGTATGGAGCAGAAAATGTCTTTGGTCTACTGTACAGAAATTTAGGATGGCAAACCATTTATTTACCCGAAGACGATACCAATTACAGTATCAACCCATGGAACACCGACTATCAGCGAAATCCCATCCGAATCATGAAAGAGGGGGGGGTAGATAAAACGCAGCGTCAATATGTTTCGGGGAT
>Ga0099364_10004542_pt1 | contig 21010 bp, 25 predicted proteins | sample TergutTh196P3_FD_73070 | JGI IMG/M metagenome (GOLD analysis project Ga0099364, IMG submission 73070) | Microcerotermes parvus P3 segment gut microbial communities from Pointe-Noire, Republic of the Congo - Th196 P3 | ecosystem: Host-associated > Arthropoda: Insects > Digestive system > Gut ... | reverse complement strand
TTGCAGTAGCGATATATGATTTTGTCATATATTTACTTTAACATGTTTTGAGGAAATACTACGACTGGCTAAGGATAAACAGGACAACTGCGCCAATAACAACGAGGGCGGCGACAGCAATTAGGATGATTGTGGTGAGGTTGGATTTTTTCTTGGGGGCGACAATTGAGCCTGGGATGGCGGTGTCGGTGGCCGCTGGAGCGTCGGCGGGGGCGGCTGGTGCAGCAGCACCTTCGGGGGTTGGAGCGGCGGGGGCTGGGTCTGCAGGATTAGCAGCAGCCGGTGAGGGCTCCTCAGCAGCAGGCGCGGAACCGTCGGTGACTTCTGGGGTGGCGGACTCGGCCACGGCAGGGTCGACGGGGGAGAGGACTGGGTCGGGTGTTTCAATAATGTTGGGGTTTGAGGGTAAAACTGGGGCATCAACCTCGACTGCATCGACGGGGATGGCGTCGGCGGTAGGAGCGGTGTCAGCGGCAGGAATGGTGTCGGCGGCGGAGACGGCGTCAATAGGTTCGGCGACTGGTGCTGGAGTGACAAGGTCGTCTGCTGCGCTAGTTGGAGCTGGCGTTATGTTGTCATTTGGTAAGTCTGGGTTCATTTGATAATCTCCGTTAGGTTAATTCGCTTAGTTACTTTGCTTTATATTAACGCTTATGACAAATTTTTTCAAGTCTTATCCAATCATCAATAGATAAGTCGGCTGGGCGGGCCGATTCGGAAACGTCAATTTGCTGGAATTTGGCGAGAATATCGCTGCGAGGCAATCTCAGCGTGACAGATAAATTGGTGGCGAGTTTTTTGCGGGGGGAACAAAAGCCAAGTTTAATTAACGCCATAGTTTGCTCGGTGGCGAGGGGCTTGGAGCGGGGCGTCAGCACGACGAGCTGGCTGTCGACTTTGGGGGCGGGAGTAAATAGGTCGCGCTTGATGACTGGTCCGAGGGAAACTTCGGCGTAGATTTGGGCGGAGAGGCCGAGAATAGAATACTTGCCCTGCCCTGCCGCGAGGCGCTCGGCAACTTCTTTTTGAATGAGGAGGGTGATTTGGCTGGGGCGATTTTCGGCGTGGAGAAATTTTTGGATGATGGGCGACGTGATGTAGTAGGGGATGTTGCCGGCGACGACGTAGTTTTTTGGTAGCTTGCTGAGGTCGTAGTCGAGGATGTCGGCATGGTGGACTTTTAGGTTTTTGCCTGGGAAAGATTTTGGTAAGTTGGCGGCTAAATTTTCATCAAACTCGACAGCGATGACGTGGTCGAAGTATCTAAATAGAGCGCTGGTAAGAGTGCCTAGGCCAGGGCCGATTTCTAGGATGGTGCGAGATTGCGGTTTGTGGAGACGTTCCTCGGGTTCGTTGTCATGAGTTTCATCGCTTTCGTTTGAGCGTGTGCCAAAAGCGGTAATTCTCGCTATCTCTAATAAAGTCGCCCGGTCCTTGAGCCAGTTTTGGCCGAGGGATTTTTTGTTTTTAGGCATTAAATGCCATCTCGGATTGACCAGTCGGTGGCAATATCGAACTGCTCGGGATTGCTGTGAGCAAATGAGCCGGTGTCGTAGACTTTGCCAAGGCCGAGACTGGTCTCGACGATGCTGCAACGCGGATAACGGCTGAGGTCGGCGGCGACAATGACAAAACCTTCGCTATCGACTTTAACACCGTCGGCGCGTACTCCGTAATAAGCACTGCCGCCACATTCACGTGCTTTGATTTGCATTACGCCGCTCATGTTGAGGTCGTAATAGGTTTCTTCACGGAGAATTCCGGTGGGAGTGGTGTAGCGATTGCGACCCATGGCGGCTGTGAGCGGTCGCATGCTGATGGCGCGAGCGCCGAGGGTGACGTGTTGCGTGATAGGTTCTTTGGTGATGATTTCTGAGATGGGTTGGCGGGAGATTTCTTTGCCATCCTTCATTTCGATTTCGTAAGTAACGGTTTTTTGGCCAACTTCTCCGGCCTTGGTAACTAGGCGATAGCCGACGTTGTATGAATAATCGTGCGTGATTTGCTCGAAGAAGGGGGCTTCTTCATCGACCGTAACGGTCTGTTTGCCTTGGCGATGCAGCTCGAGCGAAAAACCTTCTCTGAGCTTGGTGTCGAGTGGCTGAGAAAGCCAGTCTGATTCGGCAAGACTAATTTTGCGTTCGGCAAGAAAATCCGCGACTGTATTTGCCCCGGTGCGGATGCTGAGGGTTTGGCCGTAAAAGTTGAATTCGATGGTTTTAGCGCGCATCACGGCATAGGCAAAAGGAAGTCCGGCCTCGATAAAATTGTCCAACTTGGTGATTTTGACATAATCTCCGTCTTGGAGCCCGATGCCGGCGGCGAGAACGATGTCTTCAGGAGTGGAGGCGGCAGTCATGATTTTGTATTGCCTGAGGCCATCGACTACAATGGCTGGTTTGGCACGATAAATGTTGATACGAAAATTTTCTGAAACTAGCACTTCGTTAATGTTGGGCTCGACAATGTCGGCGGCATCGATATGAATATTCGCCCTGTCTAAAACATCGGTTACGGTGCCGGCGGTGGTTTTGAGGGTTAGGACCTCTGACGTGCCGTGGTCATAAATCGTGACAAAATGTTGGCCAGTATAAATGTCGCTTAATATATGTTCGCCGTCGTCGGCAAAAGAAGGTAGGGCTTTCATGGTGATGGCAAAAATCAGAGCAACCAAAATAAAGCCGAGGATAAAAATTGAGAGAGTATATTCCTCACGATGAGTCTTCATGTACGGGGTATATTATATCATACTAGTTGAGTTTAAACCAGGCCCTACCGATGGTGACGAGCGTGTTGCCTGGGAGATTGAACTGCTTGTTGGTGTCATAATTACGGATGGCGGCGAGGAAATCTTTGAGCTGTGGGTGGGTGGCGGATTTGCCGACTTTGGCGAGGCCGGCGCGGAGAATTTCGATGGCGATGTCGTCGTCCAAGTTAGTGAACCAGTCGCGTTGGTATGTGTTGTTTGCGGGCAGGATGTCTTGCAGGATTTGGTCGACTTCGTGCTTGATGGTTTTTTGCTTTTTGTGAAGGTTGGCGATTTGTTTTCTTTGTTCGGAACTAAGTTCGGTAAGTGCATTGCGAACGCGATTGCGCAGATAATAATCTTCGGTATTGGTGGAATCGTGGCGAAAAACGAGCTGATATTTGGCGGCGTATTGGCGAATTTCTTTTTTTGTCATGTTGGCGAGCGGACGATAAATGTGCGATTGCCCAAATGGAACGAGGCCACGCCAGCCGGTGCCGCGGAGAACATTGATAGCGATAGTTTCGATGAGGTCATCTTGGTGATGGGCGGTATAGATTTGACCCTGGTGTTCTTGGCAAACTTTTTCGAGGAAGGCATAGCGACGCTCGCGTGCGTGAGCTTCGGAACAATTAGCGCCAAGCTCTTCTTTGATAGAAATGAAGGGCAACCTGTAGCGCATAGCCAATTGCCAGACAAATAGTTCGTCTTGGTCGGAGTTTTTGCGAATGCCGTGATTAAAATGGGCCACAATAACCGTGGAGTCGCGGCGCATCATATCCAGTAGAGCTACCGAATCAATACCGCCAGAAATTGCTAGCACTTTTTTCATATGTTATTATTATCTCAGAAAGAGGTAAGGAAGAAAAATGCTAGTGGTTGGTTCAAAACTTTTAGGGCATCCGGTGTTGAGCCTGCATGTGGGTGGCGAGATTGCGCGGACGACGGAGCCGATTATTGACCCTGATGGATTGAAGATTATTGGATATACGCTGACTGGACCGCTGATTCGTGGCGAGGTTGGCAATATCTTGGATATGGGGAGCGTGCGTGAATTTGCGCAAACTGGTTTTATTGTGGATTCGGTTGATGAATTTGTGAATCGTGCGGACGTGGTGCGGATGGATAAGGTGATGTCGTTAAACTTTAATTTGGTTGGACTAAAAGTGGAGACGGTGAGCAAAAAAGCGCTGGGTAAGGTGGCGGATTATACGCTCGATACGGATAGTTTTATGGTTTACCAGCTGATTGTGAAACGGCCAACTTTGAAGGCGTTGATGGACCCGGAGTTGACGATTAATCGTTCACAGATTGTAGAAGTGGATGATTATAAGGTGGTAGTGAAAAATGAAGACGAAAAAGTTGAGGTGAAGGAAAAGACGAAGGCTAAGGATTTTGCGCCGAATTTTGTGAATCCGTTTCGTGAACCGCAGTTTTCGCCGATTCGTAATCGAACCCCTGACGAACCAGATACTGAATGAGTTTTTGGGGGTCGGTGTATTTAGTGCGTTTTTTGGTGATGATTTTGGTGATTTCGGTGTGGTCGGCGCGGTCGGTCGAGGCCAGTGCTTGGTCGATAATGGGTTTTTCGATGCCTTTTTTGACGAGTTCTTGTTCGAGGCGACGACGACTGATGCCTTTATTAGCGAAGCGATTGCTGAGCCAAAACTGCGCAAATTTCTGGTCGTTTAGATAGTTTTTGGCAGTGAGTTTGGTAATGATGTCGTCGATGTCCTCGGGGGCGGTTTGTTTGCGGTATAAATAATCGTGGGTTTCTTTGCGGCTGCGGGGACGCATGAGCACCCATTGCAGAGTGCGTTGATAGAGTTTCCCGGAAATGGAGGCGTGTTTGAGATTGTCGAGTTCTGGCTGGTCGAGTTGCTGGCCGATTTTGAGTTTGAAATCTGCAAGTTGGGCGATGTCGAGCGAAAAGCTATATTTGCCGTCGATGAAGATACTGACGCGATTTTGATTTTTTTGCTGAGGATTAATCGCAGTGATTTGGTGCGATTTGGGGTTGAGGCTAGAAATTTCCATGATTTTGTGATATAATTGTAACATAAACAAGCGGTAGGTGTTCGTTTAAAAATTGAAAAAGGAGGGGCACGTTATGAGCGTAAAACCTAGTAGGAACGTAAAACCTGGTGGTCATTATTGCCTGATGAGCCCGCAAGAATATTGCAGGTTGGTCGGTGGTAGCATCGACCCAAAATCGGGCGACGTGATGGACGGGGATGGTCGTGTTTTGTGGGAAGGAAAGTACACTGGCGCATATCAAATCGCACAGTCGTTTGGATGCGATTTTCTGTGTTTTGTTTTTGGTGTAAATAGCGGCAATGCTCATATAAAAGTGGTTTCGGCACTGTCCCGTCTTATACATATGGATGTGTCTTATTTTGTGCCACTGGATGCATTGTATGACCCAGATCATAAGCCCAACTTTATTTGATTTTCATGAGGCAGCTCTACGGAGCTGCCATTTTCCTGCTTAAACTTCGGCCTCAGCCTGAGCTTTGGCACGGACGGCTTTTTCGATTTTGGCGCAGAGTTCGGGTTTTTCGCGGAAAAGTTTTTTGACTTGTTCCCTGCCCTGGCCGAGAGTTTCGCCCTCGTATTTGATGAAGGCGCCAGCTTTTTCGAGGATGCCGTAGGCGACGGCGAGGTCGAGGACGTCGCCGGTTTTTGATATGCCTTCGTTGTACATGATGTCGAATTCGGCGGTGCGGAAGGGGGCGGCGATTTTGTTTTTGACGACTTTGATTTTGGTGCGGTTGCCGGAGATGTTTTCGCCGTCTTTGATTTGGCCGATGCGTCTGATATCGATGCGGACGGAGGCGTAGAATTTGAGGGCGTTGCCGCCGGTGGTGGTTTCGGGGTTGCCGAACATAACGCCGATTTTCATGCGGATTTGGTTGATGAAGATGACGGTGGCTTTACTCTTGCTGATGATGCCGGTGAGTTTGCGCATGGCTTGGGACATGAGGCGGGCTTGGAGGCCCATTTGGGAATCGCCCATGTCGCCGTCGATTTCGGCCTGGGGAACGAGGGCGGCGACGGAGTCGACGACGATGAGGTCGACGGCGCCGGAGCGGACGAGGGTTTCGCAGATTTCGAGGGCTTGTTCGCCGTTGTCGGGCTGGGAGATGAGGAGGTTTTGGGTGTCGACGCCGATTTTTTTGGCGTAGGCGGGGTCGAGGGCGTGCTCAGCGTCAATGAAAGCGGCTTGGCCGCCTTGTTTCTGGAGTTCGGCGAGGGCGTGGAGGGCTAGGGTGGTTTTGCCGGATGATTCTGGGCCGTAGATTTCGATGATGCGGCCTTTGGGGTAACCGCCGCCGAGGGCGAGGTCGAGAGAGAGGGCGCCAGAGGGGAGTAGCTCGACGTCGATTTTGTGTTGTTCGCCTAGTTTCATAATGCTGCCGTCGCCAAATTGTTTGGTGATTTGGGCGAGCGCTAACTCTAGGGCTTGCGATTTACCTTCGTTTTTTGCTGATCTTTCTGTATTTGCTGCTTTGCTGCCCACCGGTTCTTGGCTTTTTTTGGCCATCATGTACCTCCTTGTTCTTGGGGTTATTATATCATGGTTATAGACTGGATGAAGCGAGAGCGAAAGCGTGAGGATTAAGATTTTTATTGGTCCCAGGTCAGGTGCTTGTGTAGGACATCTTTATCGGAATCTAAATCAAGTACGTGCATTTTTCTATGACAATTTGGACAAAGCGCCACCGTGTTCTTTGTCGTATCCTCGCCACCACTGGTTAGCCACATAATATGGTGACTCTCGAGATACGGCTCCCCGTCTTTTCCTAGAAATGGCGCAGGACTTCTGCATAGTTGGCATACCCCATTTGCGCGGCGTTTGGAGAGTTCGGCAATAAATGCATCGCGAACATAGGCATAGGATGCAATTCTGCGCCTACTTGGTTTTTTACTTTCATTTTGTGCGGCACGACGCTTGAGTTCTTTATCAGAAAGTTTCTTTGCTTCCTTTTGCTTTTCTTGCCGATTTTTTTCAAGATCATTGCTGTCTAATAGGATTTCGCCAGTTTTTACTTTCAGTGGAAATATCCACACTTTTCTGGCGACACCATCGTCGCCATCCTGGATATCTTGATGTGGTTCACCTGATAAATAGACGACGCCCCTATAGATATACCGGTTTTGTGAAAAAACTTCGAACAAATGAACATCAACGCCGTTATGGATAGACTCTGTCAAAGTTTTGTTATATCTGAAGTCCAGCGATTGGTCTCCATTCTTGCCCATTCCCGTATAATGCAATTCGTCATCAATCCATCTGTTTTCATACAGTGTTTTTGTGTGATCGGAAACTAGTACTAGAGAATTCGTGCTATTTGACCCACGCATTCCGCCTGCGTTGCCACACCTGAATTTGGAAACGATGTCGTCGTTTGATAGGACATCACCAACCCGTATTTTTAGCTCTGTATTCATTGAGCCTCCTTAGTGAAGTTTCGTTGACTATTATATTACAGTTACCCCGCTAAGTATGCTGTGGATTATTAGTTGGATTTTTTCTTCTTCGGTTTTGGTAGCGGGGTGGCGCGTTCGAGGATGGTGACGGCTTCGCGGGCGAGGTCGCGATCGTCGATGTCGAGAATGTACCTTTGCGATGCGCCTTCGTAGGGGAAGCCCTTTTCGGCGGATTGCATGATTTGTTCGAGCTCGGGGATGATTTTGAGGTAGACTTGGTCGTCGCAGATGAGGACGATGGGTTTTTCGTTGACGTAGACGCAATATTCGCCGAACATTTTGCGGGAGCGGAGGGCGCCGATGCCTTCGAGTTGATTGATGGTGTATTCGACGAAGTCGGGGGAGGATGCCATATTGCCCTTCCAGCCTTACATTAGCCTAGCTGTTATTAAATAATAATATCATTAAATGATGAGGCTTTTCGTGATACTATAAGAATAAATATGATTGAGTAAATACCCAATCGTCTAAGATATGATAAAATATAAAAACAAAAAAGGAAGTGAATAATGGACAACAACGGATTATATTTCTCGGTGAAAGGCACCCTCCAGGACGAGCAAGTCAGTTTGGATAATTTGTCGTTGCCCATAATTAGCGAGTTCGTTGAATACGTTTCTAAATTCATCAAGGGTGACGAAAAGATAGACCTGGGAAGTTTAAGGGTCGCTGTAAAGCCTGGATCATTTGCTTTGACTGTCCCGCCTGAGACAGCTATTATTTCTGCTGTATCTGATTATCGGATTGTAAAAAACACTGGGAGGTTGGACGGCATAAACCCTGTCAGAGCTCGCGTTCTTGCTGATTTGCAAGAAAAAGCTAGAAAGAACGCCGACCTTGTCTATACTATTACTGATAGTAGCGATGGGCCTAACGCGAATCGAACTTCAATAATAATCTCTAGCGATTCTGACTATAAAACTACGATAGAAGATCAGTGGATCCAGACCGAAGCATATCTTTACGGTAAGGTCTACGATTTGGGTGGCAAAAATAAATCGAACGTGCATATTGAATTAGAGAACGGTGGTACCATAAAGCTCGATGCTACTACGGAATTGTTGGCCGAAGACACTGAGAGTCGTGTTTATAAAAACCAGTTAGTTCGCGTGCGGGCTGAACGGAACTTACGTACTGGCAATTTAAGAAACGAGCACCTAGTGTCGTTCGAGAACTACAGCCCGCGTCACGACGAAGATGAGTTTCAAAAAATTGTCGCACAAACTCGTGAAGCTTGGTCTGATGTTCCTGATATTGTTGTTTGGGTGCAGGAATTAAGAGGGGTATATGCCTAAGCAACAACGAGAGTCAGTTATTTTAGATACCTGCTTTCTTGTGACGCTTTATAATGATTCTTATCCACAGCATACAGTAGCAAAAAAATACTATGAGTATTTCATTGCAAACAATATTTTTATGTATATTCCCGCAATTGTTGTTGAAGAGTTTGAGATTAAAGAGCCGATAGATGCTATTGAACAAACTGGAAACTTTGTAGTAGGCTTGCCGTTTGGTCGTGATGATGCTAAAAAATCTGCTGAATTTAAGAATAAACTTTCGACAGTTAACCGTGGCAATTCTTCAAAGGATGCTGTTAGTAATGATATAAAATTGCTAGCCCAAGCCGCCAATAGTGGTATAACCTACTTTATTACTGCTGACGAAACCCTAAAAAGGCATTGCGAAAGCTTGAATGCCAGTGGCGATCTGACGACTATCCCTATTATGATTGATGCTTACGATGAGAGTATATTTAATGGTGGTCAACTTTCGCTGGGTGTATAATTTCTTTGCTTAACGCCTGAATCGACGCCATCGGCTTGTTACTTCATTAGGTACTTTGCTGATTTGGCGAGCTTGATGCTGAGGTAGTCGTTCGGATCAGTAAACTCAAACTGCCATATATTGTAGGTCTTAGATTTATGATCCATTTCAAAGAACAACGTATAGACTTTTTTTCTAGTATGTTCTCGCCATTGCCTAAATGGATAATACATCTGGCGAATGATGGTGTTTGTCGTCTTGTCTGATTTAGCCTCAATCAAGACAATCTTATCTTTCCCCTCGTACCCAGCATCCACTTCTGTTTGCACGCTCTCTACTTTGACTTCCTGGCTGCCAACGTTAAACCCAAATTTCGGAGTGTATTTTCGTCCTCGAATAGTTAACACGAGGCTCGGGTCGTCCATAAATGTTCTGATAATGCTTGACGCATATGCTTTGTCCAAGTGCTGCATCTCTGAATCCCCAATTTCCGAGGTGTCTAGATGAAAATCTAGTTTAGAGGAGTACGCTATTGGCTCAGAGGTAATTGGCGGAATGTCCATATACCCATCGCCTTGCAAGATGGCATAGGTGCCATTTTTAATTGGCAGTAGAAATAAATTATTGTCGATAAAAACATCAGGACGATCGGATCTCGAGTCTTGTTTGCACAGAATTCGGACTTCTTTTTTCGTAGTGCTACGAAAATCTTGAACCGACTCCTTGATTTGATCGGCGGTGAGAACGAAGGGTTTTCTATTGAAATCGTGGGCGTGGATATTATAGTCCTCAAAGATTTTTTGCCAGGATTCTGAACTTGCCATTATTTTGCTCCTTTTAGTTCCTTATAGCGCTTAATTGATAAATCTAAATATTCTTTTTCTATATCAATACCAATAAACTTGCGTCCGTATTTTGATGCGGCGATGCCAGTGGTTGAGCTGCCTGTGAATGGATCGAGAATCACATCTCCTTTATTGCTTGCTGCCAAAATGATGCGCTCGAGCAATTTGAGCGATTTCTGCGTAGGGTGCTTGCCGAAAGTCTTTTCCTCAGGCCTAGGTGTGCCAATAGACCACACGCTGCGCATCTGCTTGTTGGGTTTTTTCATGAAATCTTCTGGGAAATCACCATCTTTCATGTCTTTGTAATTAAAAGTGTGGCGTCCTTTTTCATTTTTACGTGCCCAAATTAGGGTTTCGTGGCTGTGGGTAAAGTAACGGCAAGCAAGATGAGGCGAAGCGTTTGGTTTATACCAAGCAATATCGTTGAGAATTTTATACCCCAGAAGCTGCATGGCGTAGCCACATTGGAAAATGGAGTGGAGCGTTCCGCTAACCCAAATTGTTCCGTCCGGCTTTAAAACTCGGCGACACTCTTCAAGCCAGCGCATATGGAAAGCAAAATCACTCTCGATGCCCTTACTCTCATCCCACTTGCCTTTATTTACGGGGACTCTTTTGCCAGCATGGACAGAAAAACCGCCATTCGATAAGTTATACGGCGGATCAGCGAAAATCATATCAATGCTATCTTCGGGGATTTGCTCTAGGAATTCTGTGCAATCTTCCTTGAACAACACAAAATCTTGAGCCGCAAAAATGGCTGACCCAATCAAGTCTTTGTCCAAGACTTCCGGCATGATTGCCTCTCTTTTCATGATTTGATTTTACTATATTCTCCTCGTTTTTCATGGTGATTTTGCGAAAGATGGCTTGCGTTGTGGTGCAAAGCGGGCTTTCCTCATCTGATGTTTTGTGGTACAGTATCGGATGTGAGCGGGCCGGTAGCTCAGCTGGTTAGAGCATCTGCCTCTTAAGCAGAGTGTCGTGGGTTCAAGTCCCACCCGGCTCACCACATTTTTTTATGCTTCGAAAAATTGTTTGGATTTTTCTTCGGAAAATTCACCGACTGGTAAAGCGACTGCGCCATTCGGAGTGTCGACTCCAATCTGCCTGATTGTGGTTGGCAGGTTCGAATCATCTTTTGGGTCTGATACGGCAGTTAGTAGTTCGCCCGTATATGTAATGACTGCGCCTATAATCGTTTTGTCTTTCACTTCGCTGCGGCCGTTCAGTAACGATGAGAAATGCTCTAAATCTGAGATGGAAAAGTTTTCGCCTGGATTTTTCAATGATAGCTCGTCGAGCAGTGGTTGTGGAAGTTGGTCGAAGCCTTTGTATGAAGGGTTCTGCGTGGGATGGGAATGGCCGTCGACAATTATGTCGTAACCTTCGTGGCCAGTAATCGAATCGTATATTTTGATTTTTTCATGCGGGTTGGCGCTTGACTGATCGGGCGTGGTTGATTGCGGCAATATGATGGCTCGCTCAATGGAGTAGTATTCTTGGCCGTTGTGCTCCCTTCGGTTGCCAAGCCAGAGAAAATTATACTCAACATTATTTTCGTTAGTGAGTTGAAGAATTCTCTGATAGTCGGCATGGACGTCGGCGCTAAACATCATCGGTCGTTCGTTGGTGGGCAACAAATCTGGACTGAAGGAGCTCATCTCGGTGTTTTCGACGCCGTGCTTCTGCTTGACTTGCTCGGTTTTTCTGGTGATTGTCTCTACAGCCTCATCGTATCGTTTGAACCGCTCGGGGTTTTCGGGCCGATTGATTGTGCCAATTTTAATTTCCAAACTCATTTATCTCCTAACTTGTCATTTATTATAGCACAAAAAATTCATGTCGTGATATAATCTGACCATGACTAAGCAATCGGATTACTACACAGAAATTGGGGAGGTTATTGCAAAAGAGCGGGGGCTGAAGAACATGACGCAGGCGCAATTGGCCGAAAAAGTAGGGACTAGCCAGTCGGCCATCAACCGCATTGAGAAGGGCCGACAAAACGTTTCGCTTGAAATAATTGAGAAATTGAGTAAGGCGCTGGGGACGCAGATTTTGGCCATTTCCGACAGTAATTCCCAGGGGTACAGAATAAATGGCGGTCACAAATTGAGCGGCAGCGTGACGATAAATACATCGAAAAATGCGGCCGTTGGATTGCTTTGCGCGAGCTTGTTGAACGAAGGCAAAACGACTTTGAAACATTTGGCGCGAATTGAAGAAGTTTTTCGGATTGTTGAAGTTTTTAATTCGATTGGCGTCAAAACCAAATGGATTAACGGAAAAAGAGATTTGGAAATTATACCACCACGCGTATTACAGATTGAGTCCCTAGACGTTGAGGCGGCGCGCAAAACGCGCTCGGTGATTATGTTGATGGGGCCACTGCTGCACAAATTTACTCATTTTACCCTGCCCTATGCTGGTGGTTGTTCGCTAGGTTCGCGCACGGTTGAGCCGCATTTGCATGGACTGCAGTCGTTTGGCTTGAGCGTCGATGCGACTTGTAACTCTGGTTTTTATGAGGCAAGCGTGGAGCCGACGAGCAATGAGGATTGCAAAATAGTTTTGATGGAGCGCGGCGATACTGTGACCGAAAACATTTTGATGGCGGCGGCGCTTTGCACTGGTACGACGACGATTGTGGGGGCTAGCCCGAACTATATGGTGCAAGACGTTTGCTTTTTCCTGCAAAAACTAGGCGTGGAAATTAAAGGTGTGGGCACAACAACTTTACGAATCAAAGGTCGCAAAAAAATTCACATGGATGTGGAGTATGCGCCGGCGGAAGACCCGATTGAAGCGATGAGTTATCTGGCGGCGGGAATTGTGACTAGGTCGGAGATTACGGTGAAGCGTGCGCCGATTGAGTTTTTGGAGATTGAGTTGGCGATTTTGAAAAATATGGGTTTGAACTTTGATCTGTCGGAGGAATATTTGGCGGAAAATGGTCGCTCGCGACTGGTGGATATTGCCCTGAAGGAATCTGAGTTGGTGGCGCCGATTGATAAGATTCACCCGATGCCTTTTCCGGGACTCAATATCGATAATTTGCCGTTCTTTTCGTTAGCGGCAGCGACGGCACAGGGCCAGACATTGATTCATGACTGGGTGTTTGAGAATCGCGCGATTTATGTGGCAGAGCTTTCGAAGTTGAATGCCGATGTGCAGTTGCTTGATGCACACCGTGTGTTTGTGACTGGTCCGACGAATTGGCGCCCGGCGGAGATGATGGCGGTGGCGGCACTGCGCCCGTCGATGGTGATTTTGCTGGCGATGCTGGCAGCTCCGGGCAAATCGGTGTTGCGCAATGCCTATGCGATTGCGCGCGGCTATGAGGATTTTGCGAAGAAATTGCGGGGGTTGGGGGCGGATATTGAGCCATTGACGGGTATATAAAAATAGCAAGAACAAAATGTTCTCTTTTTTCGACAAATCACATAAGTCTCGAAAGAGAACATTTTGCCCTTGGCCATAAAAATCTTAAAAAATGAAAAAATCTCATGTCAATTGCGCCGTTTGTGCTATAATTCTTGCATATGTCAATCACACGCGAGGAGATTTTGCATCTGTCGAAAATGTCTGGGTTGTCTTTTTTGGACTCGGAAATCGAGGGCTTGGAAAAGGATTTGAACAACATTTTGGGCTATGTTTCGCAGCTGGATGAGTTGGATACGGAGAATGTAGAGCCGACTTACCAGGTGTTTGAGATGCAGAATGTTTGGCGCGAGGATGAAATTGAAAAATTTGAAGCAAGTCGCGAAGATTTGTTGGCGCTGGCCGCTGACGCGCGCGACAACCAGATAAAGGTACCGAAAGTATTATGAAAATAGCAGATAAAAATGTGCGGGCGGTGGATTTGGTGCGCGAGGCACTGGACAAGGCGAAAAAATTTGAAGAATATAATGTTTTTATTTCGTTGAATGAGCAGGGTGCTTTGAAAAAAGCGAGAGAAATTGATCGTCGGATTGCTGCTGGCAAGCCGGTGGGCAAATTGGCGGGCGTGCCGTATGCGCTGAAAGATAATTTTTTGAGCCGCGAGGGCAAAACGACGGCAGCGTCAAAGATGTTGGCGAACTTTCAGGCGCCGATTACTTCTACGGCGGTGGAACGGATTGAGGCTGAGGGAGCGATTATGATTGGGCGGACCAACTTGGATGCGTTTGCGCACGGCGGCAGTACGGAAAATTCTTATTTTGGACCAACTCGCAATAGTCGCGACAAGACACGCGTGGCTGGGGGTAGCAGTGGTGGTTCGGCAGTGGCGGTGGCGCTGAATATCGTGCCGTTTGCGTTTGGGTCAGACACTGGTGGCTCGATTCGTCAGCCGGCGGCGTATAACGGTATTGTTGGTATTAAACCGACTTTTGGCACAGTGAGTCGTTATGGGGTGGTGGCGATGGCGTCGTCTACTGACACAATTGGTTGTTTTGCGGCGGATGCGGCGGATGCTGATTCTGTGATGGGGATTATGGCCGGGAGTGACGCGAAGGATTCGACTACGCTTCCTGATTTTTGGGCGGAAGAGCCGACGGACAAGAGGTTGCGTGTGGGGTTGATAACGGATTTTATGAGCGATGGCACCGATAAGGCGGTCAAGGACTGTATCGGTATTTTTGCGGATAAACTAAAGGCGACCGGTCACACAGTGGAAGAGATTGCGATGCCGACTCTGAAGTATGGTTTGGCGATTTATTATATTGTGCAAACGGCTGAGGCGGCGAGTAATTTGTGTAAATTTGATGGTGTGCGCTATGGGTATCGGGCGGAAGGTGCGAAAGATTTGGATGGTTTGTACGAAGGCAGTCGCAATGATGGGCTAATGCCGGAAAATAAACGTCGGATTATGATTGGAAATTTCGTGTTGAGTTCTGGATTCTTTGATGCGTATTATTTGAAAGCGCAAAAGGCGCGCACGCTGTTGATTGCGGAGTATGAAAAGGCGTTTGAGCAATTTGATGTGCTTTTGTGTCCGACCGCGCCGACGCCGGCGTTTGGGTTGGATGAGAAAACGGGCGACCCTTTGCAGATGTATATGGGCGACTTGATGGCCGTGCCGCCGAGTATGGCGGGGCTGCCAGCCGTGTCGGTGCCAGCGGGCGAAACCGCAGAGGGTTTGACCGTGGGTGCGCAGTTAATTGGTCCGCGGCGCAGCGACCGATTATTGCTTAAGTTGGCAAAGGAGATGATGTAATGGATGGCTCGGTTGTAATGTTGCTGGTGGCGGGCTTGATTGTGGGGATTTTGATTTTTATCGCGATTTCGGCGACGAAAAAACGCGGCACGACGTTTAATCAAGAGGATTACCAGATTGATTTTTTGAAGATTGAGAATATGTTGACACGAGAGAACGAATTGTCGCATAATGCAGCGATTGTGAATGGTGATAAACTGCTCGACCGGGCGATGTGCGAAATGGGCGTGTCGGGGAAGAATATGGGCGAGCGTTTGAAGAAGATTGGCAAAGAAAAATTTTCGCAGTTGAATGCGGTGTGGTATGCGCACAAATTGCGTAATCAGATTGCGCATGAACATGGTTTTTCGGTGGATTACAAACAGGCGAAAAATGCGCTGAACACCTACAGACAGGCGCTAAAAGATTTGGGGGCAATATGACAAAGTACGAAATGACGATTGGCATCGAGTGCCACGTGCAGCTGAATACGAAAACGAAGTTGTTTTCGGCGACAGATAATGACGCGGTGGATAAAGAACCGAACGCTTGTGTTTCGCCGATTGACTATGCCCTGCCAGGTACGTTGCCGGTTTTGAACCGGGTGGCGGTGGAGAAAGCGGTGAGGGCGGGATTGGCGATGAATTGTGAGATTAATTTGAGTTCACGATTTGACCGCAAGCATTATTTTTATCCGGATTTGCCGGGTGGATACCAGAAAACACAGATGTATCATCCGATTATCGGTGCGGGCGCGGTGGAACTGCCGGATGGTTCGGTGGTGCGGATTGAACATGCGCATTTGGAGGAAGATGCCGGCAAATTGACGCATTTTGACAATTATTCATTAGTGGATTTGAATCGGGCGGGTACGCCGTTGATTGAAATTGTTTCGATGCCGGACATCCATAGTGCGGCGCAGGCGCGAATGTATTGTGAGGAGCTGCACCGCTTGATGCGTTATGTGGATGTTAGCAACTGGAATCTTTATCATGGCAATATGCGGTTTGATGTGAATATTTCGATTGCACCAGAGGGGGCTGACAAATTGGGGACGCGAGTGGAGATTAAAAATCTGAATTCGTTTAAGAGCATTGAACGAGCGGCGCAGCATGAATTTGAGCGGCAGGTTGCCGTGTTGGAAAAGGGCGAGAAATTGGTGCAGGAAACGCGAGGTTGGAGTGACGATACTGGCAAAACTACGGCGCAGCGCAGTAAGGAAAACGCGCAGGATTATCGTTATATGCCAGAACCGGATGTACCGCCGATTGTTCTAGAAAAAAAATTCGTGAAGGATATTGCGGCGGAGATGCCGCTGTTGCCGGGAGATTATCGCAAGATGTTCGCTGTGATGAGTTTGGACGAGTCGGAAGTGACGGCGATTGTGAATTATCCATTGTTGGCGGAGAGATTGGCGGCGGTGCTGAACAAAAGTTCTGCGCTGGCGGCGCGGGTAGCGCATTGGTTTTCTGGCGTGCTACTGGCAGAAGGAAACATTGATAAAGATTTTGCGTTGGCAACGGTTGCGGAGTTGACCGAGTTGTCGGAGATGGTGGAGCGAAATGAATTAAGTTCGACGGCCGGCAAGGAAGTTTTCTTGGCGCTGTATGAGTCGAAGAATACTTCAAAGACGCCACGCGCTTTGGCGAAAGAGATGAATTTGTTGCAGGAAAATGACGAAGATGCGCTTTTGCAGATAATTGATGCGGTGTTGGCGACGGGGGAATGTGCGAAAGCCGCGGAAGATGTGCGTGGCGGCGAGATGAAAGCGATTGGATTTTTGGTGGGACAGGTGATGAAAAAATCTGGGGGCAAGGCTAATCCAGGTACAGTTAATCAATTGATTGTGAAAAAACTAAAATCTTAGTACTTGTGTTTTTATTGTGACGTGTGGCGCAATAAAATGTGAGCGTGGTTGGGGCACATTTACGAGGCGCAATGACGGCTTCGTAAACAATCCTAGATGGACAGGGGCCTGTTTTGAAAGGAGTAGCAATGACTGCGAAAATTTCTATTTGGAGATTTATAGTAGTCGTGGAGTTACGACTGAAAAAACGAAACCGTTAGTATGAACTAACGGTTCCAACCAATTAAGAGGGATGTTCTAGGCATCTCTCTTATGTTTTTATATTAACGTTCGTAGTGGTGAATGTCAAGATTTTATGCTATAATGAAGTCTCAAGGAGACAATTATGAAATATAAAAAACCGACGAAGGCTGTGATTACCGACGCTGGATTTGCGAGCCGGTTCCTGCCAATTACCAAAACTATTCCTAAGGCGATGATGCCGATGGGTGCCAAACCCGTGATGCAGCTGGTGGTAGAGGAGTGCGTGGCGGCAGGGATTAAGGAAATTATCATCGTAGCGACGGCTGAGGGGAAAGCAGTTTACGAGGATTACTTCGGTAATCCAGTGGAGCATGTGTACAGGCAATTGGAATCGCAAGGTAAAACAGACCGTTTTGAATCAGTAAAAACAGTGTTGGATATGGCGGATGTGATTGTGATTGAGCAAGACCCTGCGTTGCCATATGGTAATGGTTCGCCAGTAGCCAGCGCGCAGCCGTATTTGAACAGTGACGAAGCGTTTATTGTGCTTTATAGTGACGATGTGATTATCGGCGAGCAAGGCGATGTGAAAACTTTGCTAGACGCACATAAAAAATATCCGGACGCGAAAGCAATTATTACTTCGCAGGAAATGCCAGAGGACGTTTGGTATCGATATGGAATGGTATCCTTTAAAGACAAGAAAAAACTGACGCTGAGTCATATTGTAGAAAAACCGAAGACGCCGAAGGATTCTCCGTCGAATGTCACGTCGTATGGACGTTATCTACTGACGCCGGAGGTTTTTGAGCATTTGATTCCGAAGAATACTGGACTGGATGACGAGTTGTGGACGGTGGATGCAATTACGAAATTGGCAGTGACGGGCGATGTGTTTGTGATTCCAAGCAAAGGGCGTTGGCTAACCACTGGTGACCCAGCAAATTACTTTGCGGCATACAAAGAGTTTATGAAAACGGAAGGAAATAAATAATGGATATTGCGGAATGGATTTTGGTAATGTTTTTGTCGACGGCGCTGCTGGTGTTTTTGATTTTGGCAATTGTGTTGGCGGCGAAATTGATTGGTATTACCAGAGAAGTAAAGAAAATTGTGATTAAAGGACAAGACATTGCGGATAAAGCGGATGACATTGTGGAGAACGTTAAGGGGATGACTAGTGTGGGGGGGCTTGTCAAAACGCTCGTGAATAAATATACTAAATCAAAAGATGGCAAAAAGCCGCAGTAAACTCATAGAAAGGGTGGACGAAATGGCAACAAAAAAGAAACAGAATGGCACAGGAACATTTTTCCTTGGTGCAGCAGTGGGCGCAGTAGCGGGGGCGGCTGCAGGAATTCTAACTGCACCAAAATCCGGCAAGCAAACGCGCGCGGATATTGCGCGTGGCACTAAAAAAGCTGCTCGCAAAGTAAAATCAGAGAGTAAAAAACTAGCTGCAAAGGCCGAGAAAGAGTTTAGAAAGGCAACTGGTGGCGGACGAAAAAAAGCGAAGAGTTCAAAATCTCGAAAATAAAGATTTGAGAGCTGGGGAATCGTTGCTCCGTGAGCTTTTTTATGATTGTTATAAACATCGTGGACGGATTTACCGTTTAAATTTTATTCGTGGATTGTTTTTTGGGTTGGGAACAATACTCGGTGGCACGATTTTGGTCGCCATATTGGTAGCATCAATGAGTATATTCATCCATATCCCTGGCGGACTGGGCGACTTTTTCAGATGGATTATTGATACGATTCAAAAACGGTAGTTAGGCTACGTTGCGGAAGATAATTTTTTTGAGTTTGGCGGTGATGACTCGGACTTCGCTGAGACCGAGGAAATAACCGGCGATGATATAAGTTACAAGACTAGAAGATGTGATGAGCATAAATTTGGGGAAGGTATCAAAGAAGCTGTTGTCGGTGGCGAGGAGGGGGAAGAATTTGGTCATGGAATAGGCGATGGCGCCAGCGATGCATGAGGCGAAAATGGTTTTGAAGAAACTTCGCCAAAATTCGTGAGTTAAGAGTTTGCCGCGCATTTGGACGTGCTGCACGATAAGCAGAATGCCGACCTCGATGATGGCGCCAATGGACTGGGCATAGGCCAGACCTTCGGGACCGTAACCAGAGATTGTGAACAGAATGGCGAGCCCGATGTTTAGTCCGATGGCGATGACGGAAATGATGAGGGGAACTTTGGTATTTTGATGGGCGTAGAAGCCGCGCGTGGCGAGGTGAAAGACGGAGCGGCAAAAGATGGAGATGACGAGGGCGCCAAGGACGGCGGAGATTAGTGGGTCACCGCCATTTTTGATGAAGTTGACAACGTAGCCGCGAGAAAAGAATGTGATGACGGCAACTGGCATGGCCATCCAGATGATAGTACGCAGTGCCGAACGGAAGGTTTGGCGAAAATCTTCTTCCTTGCCCTGCCCGACATCTTCGGTAAGTTTGGGGAAGAAGGCGGTGGAGATGGCGACGCCGATGAGGTTGATGGGCATTTGATGTAAGCTCATGCCTTGCTGATAAGAACGGACGGCGCCGTCGGCCATGCGTGAGGCGAGGTTGGTGTTGACGATGCTGTTGACGTAATCAATACCTTGGTCGAGCGAGCGAGCGGGCAGTAGTCCAAGCACGGCGCGGAAGCCCAGGTTTTTCCAGTAGACTTTGAATTCGTAGTCGAAACCGAGACCGAAAAGGCCAATGAGCGAGGTGATGACTTGGAGGGCGGCGCCAAGGACGACGCCAAGAGCGACGCCCATGATGCCGCCTTCGAAAAGTTGAACGCCGAAAATGTTGATGCCACCGGAGAATACGAAAATGCCGATGAGGATGCCGACGTTGTAGAGGGCGGGAGCGAGGGCGAAGAAAACGAAGCGGCCGACGGCCTGCTGGATGGAGGCGAGGACGGTGGCGATGGCAAAGAGGAAGGGGTTGATGGCGATGATGCGCATCATGTTGATGGCGAGGGTCATGGGAGCTTCGTCGAGACCTGGGGCGACGATGAAACGAATTAATGGGTCGGCGAAAATCATGATGAGGATGCTGGCGATGAGGCAGGCAAGGGCGAGTACGTTTAGGGTGCTTGAGCTGAGTTCCCAGGCAGATTTTTTGTTGCCGGTGGCGAGACGTTGGTTGAAAACTGGGATGAAGGTGACGGAGAGGGCGCCGGAGACGAGGATGAAGAACATGAAGTCGGGGATGGTGAAGGCGGCGGTGTAGGCGTCGATGCCGGCGGGGTAGGTGTCGAGATAGAGGGAGTTGAGCCAGCGGTCCCGGAAGATGCCAAGAAGGGCGGAGAGGAGCGTTGAGCTGGCGAGTAGGATGGCAGCAGAGCGAATCGACAGTTTGGCATTAGCCAAAGCCACTACCGACTTGAAGCGGAGTTTGGGGAAGTTCATGGGTCTATTTTAGCATAAAGGGAGGCCCAAATTACTTGTCAATAATCGCCGTCACACAAGTCTCGAACTTCAAAAATGACATCTTTCTCGGCATCAAGACCAAATAATTGTACCCAATCCATGGCATATTGCTTCGCCTGCTCAAGAACACCTTGATTACCGCAAGAATTGACATTTACCTCCAAGTAGCGCTCGCCGGAAAGATACTTTCTAAGTTGGAGATAGACTGCAACTCCGGATGGTGTTTCGCCATGATGAGGCAAACGAAGCGACATAGCATCGTAGGGATTAAGATTGTCGGCACTGAACATGTCCTTACATTTGAACTCTTTGTAAATTACTAGGTGTTGGTCTAGACAGGAAGCCAGCATTGGATACCCCGATAAATTGGGGTTTGTCTCGTTAGAAGACCACTCGTATTGAATTTTATATGATTGACGAATTTCTTCTATGTCTACTATGAAGCTGCCAGAATGCACATCTGTAATTTCGTTATATACGATATCCGCGGTTCCTTCCCGGATTATG
>Ga0099364_10004541_pt1 | contig 21014 bp, 20 predicted proteins | sample TergutTh196P3_FD_73070 | JGI IMG/M metagenome (GOLD analysis project Ga0099364, IMG submission 73070) | Microcerotermes parvus P3 segment gut microbial communities from Pointe-Noire, Republic of the Congo - Th196 P3 | ecosystem: Host-associated > Arthropoda: Insects > Digestive system > Gut ... | reverse complement strand
TGTGGGGAGTCCTTGCCCGATTCGGCATCGAACCGAGTACGCCGACGAAGTTTGCTCTCGGCTTGTTCCTGATTTCGGCAAGTTTTTGGGTGATGATACCGGGTGCTATCGATGCGAAACTGACGGGCGGGAAAGCGATGTTTTACTGGTTGTTGCTTTGTTATCTCTTGGCGACTTGGGGAGAACTTTGCCTTTCGCCGATTGGTTTGTCGATGGTAACGAAACTTGCTCCGGTTCGTTATGCGTCGATTGCGATGGGGTGTTGGTTCTTGGCGAGTAGTATTTCGTACATTTTGGCGGGCTATATGGCGAGTTACTTCGGCAGCGGCGAGGGAATTAGTTTCTTCTTTGGTAAAGAGAGCGGACTTGCGGACTTCTTCCTGCTGATGGCGATTATTCCGTTTGTCATTGGTGCCATTGCGTTGGTTATGGCTCCGACGCTGAAGAAGAAGATGCACGGAGTGCATTAAGGGAACCTCTAATCATTAACTTCAGAGCCGCGACCGGAAGGTCGCGGTGCTTAAATTTTAGCGTCGCAACCTTCCGGTTGCGGCTCTGGACTGGATTTTTAGTTGCCGACCGCCCTACCTTTCGCTCCAAGTCCGAAACTTGTTAACGGACGGAACCTTATACCTCTACTTCACCCCCATGCGTCCGTTCCCTACCGCCCAGCAATCACTATGACGGCGATACATCCGAAAGAACAAACCGTCAGAGCAGTCAAGAATACCATACAACCGCCCATCGCCTTGCCTAACTTCCGTTGCCGCCCTGCCCTCGTCAAAGGAATACCCAACTTTCGGGAAAACTGTTGCTTCGCACGGGTAACGCCGAGCAACCGCTAAGAAAATCCGCCGAGGTTTTGCCGCCTTCTTCTTCGCATATTTAGATATTGACCCCATAGTTTCTCGCGAGTGCACCGAGTCCGCCGCTAGAACCTTCGCCGACCGCCCGGAACTTCCATTCGCCGCTGTGCCGATAGAGCTCGCCGAAAATCATCGCCGTATTTGTACTAGCGTCTTCCGCCAAGTCGAAACGAGCAATCTCGACATCGTCGTCCATATTGACAATCCGAATACACGCCGAACTGACCTGACCGAAGTTCTGACCATGCTGGTCAGCATCGTGAATCGTAACGACAAAAACAATCTTTTGAACATCAGACGCGACAGAATTGAGCGTAACGAAGATTTCTTCATCGTCCCCTTCTTTAGCCCCGGATCGTTCGTCACCGGAGTGAACGACACTCCCGTCAGGAGTCCGTATTGTACCGTCCGGCTGAATCAGCGGTTTGTTACCGTAAAACACGAAGTCGTCGTTGCTTCGGATTTTACCCGACTCCGATAGGAGAAACGCCGAAGCATCCAAGTCGTAATCGGGTCCGTCGGTAACACGAACATCCCAAGCGAGTCCAACCTTGATTTTGTTCAAGCCCGGCACTTCTTTGCTCAACGAAATGTTGCCGCCTTTGGTGAGTGATATTGCCATAGTTGTGGTAAAGGGTTAAAATTCCAGTTAGCGTTCTTGGTTTTACACGCCCCAGTCTTTGAGTTTTGCCCGAAGTTCTGGTGCGAGTTCTTTTGCGTTTTCCTTCAAGGATTTTAGGAGGAACTTCTCGTTGGCATCGATTTCGCTATCTCCTTCGAGTTTTTCGATCAGCCATGCCGCTTCCTCGGCATCGACAACTCCCGGCGAGGTTTCGTCCTTCAACAGGAAGTCGCACACTGCTTCGGCAAACAATTTAGCCCACGCAGCGGCGTTGTTCTTGCCCTTGACAGCATCGTTGATGGTGAACAAGGCTTCTGCCTCTTCTTTGTCGATCTTGCTATCGGCGTAGAGCCGCTTTTTCAGTTGCTCGACCTCCGCTTCGTCAATGACTCCATCTTCGAGGATTGCCTTAACGACTTCGTCAATAGGGGCGTTCATGTAATCGGTCATAATGTTTTCCTTTGGTAAAAGTGGTGAAGGTTAAGCGTTTGCTGGGAAAGGATTGACAAACACCCTTGCGGCAAACTCGTTGTCCAGCGGCAGCAAGCCGCTTTTATCGTCGCCGATTAACCGCAGTTTGTCCAAAATTTCCTGGGCATTGGCTTCTTCCTCCACTTGCTCGTTCACGTACCACATCATGAATTGGTAACAGGCGTGGTCGGATTCTTGCATGGCAAGGGTGGCAATCGCGTTGATTCGGCGTGTGACTTCTCGCTCATGGGAGAGTGTCATTTCAAAGATTTCTTGAATGCTTGCAAACGCGGCGGGCGGCTTTTTGATTTCCGCAAAGGTCGGTGCTGCACCGCGTTCCAATATGTACTCGTAAATATGAGTACCATGCGCCATTTCCTCCTGCGCCTGGATGAAGAGCCAGTTTACCGCCCCTTTCAGACCGAATTGATCGGCGGCAGCGGACATAGCAAGGTACAGGTAAGCCGAATAGTATTCAGCATTTACCTGGTCACTTAGTGCTTGGGTTAATTTTTCGCTTAACATCGTTGGTTGGTTTGGTGTCAGAGTATTGGAGCATTATACCGTAAACGAAAGCAAATTACACCCCTTCTATGTGGTGTGTAAAAATAAAGTGCAGTCCGTTAACATGTTGTCAACCTGGGCGAACTATACTATGGCACGCCATCATTGTACTTTATTTTCTTTGCGAACTTTGCGTATCCTTTGCGTTCTTTGCGGTTAAAAGAGAGGATTTAACCGCAAAGTACGCAAAGAAAATGTCCCAATTTGACACCGTTTACAGTATAACCCTTTAGCCATACGTTGCATTTTGTTCGGCAGAAGTATTACAATTTTTCTCCTTTACAGGTGGGGCAGGATGTTAGGAAGGATATGCTGAAACGTCTGCCCATTGGCGGGTTCGCCGATGGCAGCCATTTTCCATTCGTTGTTATGCCGATAGATTTTCGCCATAATTTGTGCGGTTACGTTTCCTCCGCCGCTAAGCGTGTACTTGGCGATTTCTTGGTTGTTCGCCAGATTGATCAACCGGCAGAAGGCATTGTCAATTTCATTGAATGTCTGACCGGTGAAACTGTTGATCGTGAAGACGAGACTCGTAACATTTGCCGGTACGCGGGCGAGTTCGACGTTGATCGTTTCGTCGTCGCCGTCTCCTGCTCCCGTTCGGTTATCGCCGGAGTGTTGAATGCTTCCGTCCTTACTTGCTAGTTGCCGGAACCAAACGACATCGACGATGTTTTTAGCGGCATCGAACATAATGCATGTGGCATCCAGGTCTATTTCTTTTGGCTTTGTGAAGAAGCCCAGTATTCCCTTTGGTTTTGCGGCATCCCAACCTAGTCCCATGGCGATTCGGGTGAGTCCGCTTCCGCCCTCTTTTTCCAGAGAAATCTTTTGTCCTTTTACGAGTGAAATTCCCATTGTGCGTGTTGTTTTTTGAGTGTAAAAACCTGCGGAATCGTTCCGCCCCAATCGCTGGACGGTTACTGTAACATGTTTCGATAGGGGGTGCAAGGGCACTGCAAGATTCCCGACAAGGAAGCGCAGTCCGTTAACACGTTTTTCCATCAGAGCCGTGACCGGAAGGTCGCGGCCCGCCGGGCGGTTGCGTCGGCGATAGCCGACTGGGGGCGCGACAACGTCTTCCGGGTATCTGTGCGGAGTACCGCACGTTGCCGCCCGGCGGTCGGCAACCTACCTTCCAGCCCCAATGCCCCCCAAAGATGTTGACCAAATTAGCAAACACGAATACGGGAACGCTTGGAAAAATCGGCACACGGCTAAAATGTTGCCTTTTTTCTTCGCGAACTTTGTGCCTTTGTGGTAAAAAAGGAAGACTTTATCTGCGTTTCAATTTGCCGATAGCCGCCAAAACATGTATCTAGTCGAGGCAGAAAAAGCCCATTGGAGTTCGAGCGGGCGGCGATTATTCAGGACAAGATCGAAGAGGTGCGTAAGCACATCGGCAAGAGTGCCAGTGCGAAGATGTTACTAAGGACGCAAACTGTGGGTCGTCACCCTATCGTTCCAATCCTTCCCGCAACAACAGGAACGCGGTGCAGAGCAAGAGTAATACCAACGATACGCACCAGAGAATACAAAGTGCTAGTGCCGACCAATCGAGTGCCGAAGCAGAAAATGTGTCGCTTAACAACGCAAATACCCGACCGAATAGAAACAAAATGACTACGCCGATAGGCAAAAACATGACTGGCACGAGCAACCACGCCAGTGTACGTCGATCCGTCAGAAATTCGAGTGGGGCAGGCAAACGATCCATAGAACCATTATAAGCGGTACTGTCTGTTTTTGCAAGATAAGACTTCCGCCAGAAAGTAATATGCCCATAAAACAGCCCTGCCGTCATTGCGCTACGCTCCATTCCGGCTTCTGTAAACACGAACAAAAGCCGGAATGAAACGCAGTGTAACCTCAGCAGCCAAAACGTTCCAGAATAATCAACCTTATTAGACGGATGATCCGGTCGCTCCATTGCATTGCGCTCTCGGCTTTCATCAATCTTGCACGCCGTCGACAAGTTTTCCTAATGGGGGTAGGTTGCCGACCGCCGAGCGGCAACGTGCGCCATGAAAATTACTTGGCCGCACTGGAACCGAGAGTCGTTTGGTTATTCTCTGTCGGCTATCGCCGACGCAACCGCCCGGCGGTCGGTTGACTACCTTCTGCTCCAATCTGAAACGTGTCGACGGACTGTTTTTCTGCCCCGACTATATTCCCAATTCCGGCAAATCGGCTATACTATCGGTTCCTATGGAAGACTCCCCTGACATTCCCGAATCTGTACCTCCGAAGAAGAACGTCTTCCTCCGCCTCTCCGATGGAATGTTCGGCACCGTCCGCCGTCTTTACGATTGGACACTCTCCTGGGCAAATACCCGATACGGTACACCCGCCCTCGGAACTCTCGCCTTTTGCGAAAGTTCCTTCTTTCCGGTTCCGCCAGATGTATTGCAAATCGCCCTATCGGCGGGAAAGCCGCTCCGGTCATTCTGGTACGCAACCGTCAGTTTGGTCGGTTCCGTACTGGGTGCGTTGTTCGGCTATCTCATCGGATACGTTTTTTGGGAATGGATACCCGGCGTAAAGGATTTCTTTTTTACCTTCGTTTTTTCCGAAGAGATATTCGGCAAAGTCGGAGAACTTTATGAAGAGAATGCCTTTCTTGTGATTTTCACGGCGGCATTCACACCGATTCCCTACAAGGTTTGTACGATTGCGGCTGGTGTTTGGGAAATTTCGTTATTAACGTTGATAGTCGGTTCCATCGTTGGTCGAGGAGCACGTTTTTATGCCGTCGCCGCTGTGATGTACTTCCTCGGTCCCGCCGCAAAAAAGTGGATCGACCGATACTTTAATTTACTGACGGTACTTTTTACGATTCTCGTTATTGTCGGGCTTGCGGCGATGGCGTACTTCGCGGGATAGCCAGCCCATTGAACCGGCTATTCAGTGCTGGGACGAATTGCTTCAAAGTACCGGCGGATCACCTGCCGTTGTCCCAACGGAATCGGCTCGGAGTCGAGAACCGACTCCGATATTCTTTGATAGTGTTGAAACTGCTCCCGATAACGCAACAGACTCCCCTCCGGCGTGAGTTCCGCATCCACTATGTCCGTTTCGGAAGCTCCTTCCTCGCCTAACATTCCCGTAAGCGTTTCCTGTTGCCGCTGCCCCTGCAAGTCGGTCTCCTCGCCCGAAGTAGGATTGCCCGCCGCCCCAAACCCCCAAGTATCCTTGGCGGTTTCCGATTTTTCCGTACCAGTACCGCCATCCATATTGCCGTCTCCGTCTCCGCTCTCCGCTTTCAACATCTCCAGCATCATCAGTTGATGGAGAAGGTCTTTGCCGATTTCCTGCCGCACTCCATGCTTTTCCACTTCGTTTGCCAACGCATCGGTCGCCGCCTTCGCCTGTTCTCCATCGCCGCTTTCAAGAGCGTCGGACATCTTTTGCGCCGCCTCTTGCAACGGCTTTTGATTACGCTCTTCTGCATTGTCCGCAAGAATTTGCATCTGTTCTGCCATCGCTTTGCGTTCCGGCGGCGAGAGCGATTCCAACGTTTCGGCATCCAGTTTTTTCAGTTCCATTGCCGCCTGACTGTAATCCCCCTTTTCCAGTGCGACGCTGATCGGCATGGTTCTCTCGGCAAGTTCAAGCGTTCTCGCCAGTTCTTGCAGGGATGCGTCCATCGTTTCCAGTCGGAGCGAATCAATGACGGACTGGAACGCCGACTCCATTTCGGAAAGAGTTGCCAGCGATTCTCTCACGTTTGCCGCATCGAGTTTGGTCGCCAAGATTTCCAACCGCTTGGCAAATTGTTGCATCATCGGTTCGTCGACGTGCTTTTGGGCGAGTTCGTCGGTTTTGGCGACGACTTCTTTGATGGCGGCATTTTCCATCGGCAATGCTTGGGAGATTGTTTCGATGTTTTCGGGAGATCGGGAAAAGAGACCGGGAACGTATGCAATCGCCAGTCCGACGGCGAAGTAGATTACGACGGCAGACCAAAAGTTTTTGGTGAACTGTACCGGCTGCACTGCGCCGGGCTGGATGGCAATGATACGATTGGCGGCATCTTCGATTTGGAGTTGTTCCATTGGTGTTCGTTCTGCACGTTGGAGCAGGGCGACTGCCGTAACGGTTCTGTCTTTGAGTTGGTAATGTTGGTCGATCAATCGTGCTGCTGCCGAATCGGAGTTTGGTCGTGTCAAGCCGAAGAGTATGCATGTGAACAGGATTAGCAATCCGAGTGTCGGCGAGAACCACATCACGGGGGCGGCGGCGATGAGTCCCCAGACGCAGTAGTAGTTCACCGTTCGATGCGCCCGTTGCAGTTGCTGAACCGTTTTGATCTGTCGATGAAAGCGGTGAATCATAATGGAGACAATATATCAGAAAAACGGGAGAAGATACAACACCGGTAAGCTATTTTACCGTATTGTGTTTTTTTGCGCAGAGGCACCCAAGAGTCTGGGATTACGCAACGGCAGAAAAAATGATATACTACGAAAACCATGAGCCGATTCACATTGACATTGTCGTTTCTGTTTTTAACGTCCCTGTGTGCAGCAGCGGATGTTCCGAGTGCCGTCAAAACCGTAGAGCCGTACTTGATACGCATCGAAACCATCGGCGGACACGAAAAAGTCGGCAGAGAATTCGCTAACGAAGGAACCAGCACCGGCATTTTACTCGACCGTGAGGGACATGTCATTACCGGTGCGTTCAATTTCCTGCACGATCCCACCTCGATCTTGCTGGTCTTTCCCGACGGTACAAAAAAGGTTGCCAACAAAATTGCCACTGATCGTCTGCGGATGCTTACGCTGCTCAAAGCCAACGATTTTTTGGGAGGCGAAATGGCACCGCTGGCAATGAGGAGCAAAGAGTCTATCCGCACCGGTGAACACTGCATTGCGGTCGGAGTGGTCTTTTCTGCCGAGCCGAATGCGGCATTGGGAATCATCAGTGGGCAAGACCGCATCTGGGGTAAAGCGATTCAAACCGATGCCGCCATTGGTCCAAACAACTACGGCGGTCTGTTGATCGACACGTCTGGAAAAGTGTTCGGCATTCCTGTACCGCTTTCGATGATGTCGCAAGATGTGGCGGCGGGTGCGGAAATGTACGACGGAGGAGTCGGTATGGCAATCCCCTGGGAAGACGTAATGGCACTGTTGCCGAAATTAAAGGAAGGTAAAGACCTTCTTCCGGGTTCGCTGGGCTTTGCCTTCAAGGACAATCAGATATTCATTGGCGAGCCGGTGATTTCGGGAGTGCAACCCAGTTCCCCCGCTGCGAATGCAGGACTGAAAGTCGGGGATAAAATCGTGAAAATTGATGACGTTGCAATGCCGACGGCGTTAGCGGCAACGAAAAGTGTCCGGCAGCGGTATGCGGGGGACACGCTTGCAATTACCTTTTTGCGAGAGGAAGCGGAACAGACCGTTTCGTTAACGGCGGTGGAGGATAGGCGAAGTGAAGAGTAAAGGGTATCTCTAAAAATGTCCAGTACCTCGACAGGATTTGAAAATGGAGTGTTCTTTTTGGATACTTTTTTTTCGTTTCGTCTGCACCGCATTGCGTCGTAGTATTAGAGAACGTCAGCAGTCCCCTGCGGACGCAGTGGAAACGATATTGGCTTTCAAACCGACAGAAAGAAACTGTTGAATATCATTGTCCAAAACGTAAACAATCACGAGTGATGCCGTCGTAACACCGGTTCGTCCGCGTAAATCCCAGTCGACCGATAACTCTGTCGTTTCTCCCGGAAAAAGTTCACCTTGCCTTAACCGAACATTATTACATGTACAAGAGATAATAGCGTGAAGAATCCGTATCGGCTTGTCCGTCGTATTTTTGATAGTAGCCCTTCCCTGAATAACATTACCCTGTACAACATCTTTTTCCTGAATATCGCCGAAATCGATGACGGCGGGTTCGGCAAGCAAGGGAGGCGACGGCGGAGGTGGAAGAGGGGGAAAACGGGTCAAGTCCCAATAGTAGAAAGCCGCGATACTCACGCTAAGAAGGCAAATCGACAAAGCATTGATAAAGGGTAACAACGATGGTTTTTTCATGTTATGAAGGTTCTATTGGTTCCGCCAACGAAGGTAATAGCGAGCGGCAAGGTAGGCGGAAATGACGGCAACGTTGATACACAGGACGATTATTATTCGTTTTTTTCTGTTAGGATCAACGTCTCGCATTACCCAATGTTCGCCGAATTCGCCGTGAGCGAAGATTTTTTCGCCGTCCCATTCGAGTTTGCCTTTTCCCGGCGGAGGAATGTCAAGTTTCCATTCTACCGGCGTACCCGGCTTGAGAAGATAGCCTAAACTCTCCAATGTAAAACGCTTCGGATCTATCGGCTGGTTAATCGAAATGACCTCCAATGTGTTCTCTTCACGAACTCTTAACTGATCGTTTCGATATTCTTCAAACGTCCAAGCGACGGGATACCACACACCTGAGGGTTCATCCAGTTTTAGGTCATTTTCCAGTATCATATGAGTCCCTATTAGCGAATCTTTCCTGACCATACGACGAATCGTGTAATTCTTGGTAGGGTCAAGCCAAATTTCATCAAGCCGACTTTCGTCAATGTGATAAACCCTGGCTGTTTTCTGAAGTTCGTCCAATCCTTCTTTAGAAAGAGTCCAAAACTTATCGGATTCTCCAGTCTCAATTGGAATGGTTACGAACTTAACAGGTCCATTAGTTGCAACTGCTCGTCTTATCACCACACACTGACCCCCTCCGAACTCCTCCTGAACAATCATTGTGCCAGAGTATTCCCGTTCCTCAAATTTTTTCAGATATGGCGATAAAGTTACAAAATGTCTCTTTTGAAAAAAAATGTCGTCAGTTACGAACCCCATTGTCTTAACGTAAGGGATTGTAGTATCTTCCGAAATACCTATAACAGAATAGAGTTTATCAAAATTTTTTCTCTCGTACAAAATCAACGTCTCACAGATGGGATCGGGAAGTCTCACATGATCTGGCACATTTTGCGTTGGCATAACAGATTTTGGGTGCGACGTAAAGAAAAACGATTGAGTGTTGCTCATATAGGGAGAACAATACACGGTCGTTCGGTCACCGACTTCGCGTTGGACACGTATTTTGTCGCCTTCAAATTCTATATGAAACGTAGCATCGTAAGAACGTGGCGGGTTGCTGCCTAGAATCTGGTGACGAGTTTTCACTTTCCAATCACCGGACTTTACTACATCCTGATTCGAGCGAACACGTTCCAGCAACTCCGCAACGCTATGCTCCGCTGCTCTTGACGTACAAACACATGCAACCAATGACAAAAAAAAGATAAGACGGACAAACATTTGATGCGCAAAACAAAAGGGGGTGGAAAATTATTTTGAGAACACTAATCGAAAACGCACACACAAGCACACCTACCCTTTTCAACGCTGTGGTTCATGCCGAAGAAAGAGAAAAAGAGTGTGAAATGTCATTCTTGGAGTTATCTCGTGGCAGTCACGGCGGTTACTCGGAACAACTACCGGCTGTAAACCCATTTGCTGTCTGATTGATTATGACAGTTGGAAGACAACGGTAAATCACTGCAACATCTTCGAAAAACACCACCAAATCACCAGTTCTAACCTCATCAACGAAAAACACTTCGATGGACTCCCCGCAATCGTATTCATCGTAACATGGTGCAAAAGCATTACTAGACTTGTTGCATAACCCCGATCTTGCTATAATATGTGGGGTTGCGTAGTGCATTTTAGCAAATTTTCTTTTTCCCGTCAAGGAGGACTAATGACCCGCATTGAGAAAAAATTGAAGTTGACTGACGAAAAATTCAAACGTCGCATCGGAACGACCAAACCGGTCTTTCTCCTGATGCTCGATATTCTGCAAGCCGCCTACGACGAATTGCACCAGTCCGGTGGAAAACCGCCCGACTTGTCCGTCGGCGATAAACTCCTCATCACCCTGAAATACTATCGCGAATGCATACTAGTCGCAGAGAGAAAACCGTTTCCTGCATGACCAGGATTATTTGCATCTGACCCCGGTGTAGCGCAGGAAGGGCTGTTCGGCGGCAGAACCGTCGTAAAAGCCGAGGAAGGACTGCGTCCATCTCCGAAGGAATAATATCCACGCGTAAATCGGAAAGGAGTACCCGGAGTGGAATTGTACACCTTCCTATCTGAAGAATATCCAATGCACACTCCCGGAACCGGCAGTGCCTCTATATTGTAAAACCCGCCCTTGATTCGCGTATCACTTGCATTCGCCGCCGTTGCGGCTTCGGATAGCATAATCGTGTTGGAGGTTCCGTCCGCAATCGAATTCAATGACTGCGTTCTCAACTCTATCCGTCGGGGATTGCCGGGCGTATCGTCGCCGAGACGACGTATTCGACCAGAAAACACTCCTCGAGTTGTGTGGGCTTCTTCCGCTATCCTTTGGATGGTGTCTCCTAGCGAGGCAACGTAATTGGTTCTGGCATTAGCATTCTCGATTGAAGGACTCCTTCCGTTAGGTTCGGAAGGGCAGATGAAACCGGAAACCGATGGTTTCACCCAATCATGATTTCCCCAAGCGTCGGCGAAGTCGGAAGCGACATACGCGTCGTAACGTGCGCCTTGCTCGATAAAAGGCAGGAGCGGCATAAGAAAACTGTTACATGCCCAGGGACCGGCACCGAATCGTCCGCCTCGGAGCGGCGGAAACTCACCAAACGTGTCGTTGTAGTTGTGCAGACTAATCCCCAGTTGCTTGAGGTGGTTTGTGCATTGCATTCTTCTTGCTGCTTCTCTTGGGCTTGCACGGCGGGCAGGAGCAGTGCGACGAGCATACCGATGATGGCGATGACGACGAGGAGTTCGACGAGGGTGAAGGCGCGTTTTAGCGGTTTCACTTGTGAAACGCGATTGTTTGTGCGCCGCACAAGTGCGGTCGCCAAAATGGGCACTGCGGCTAAATTGCCTGTCTTGCCCCCCCCCCAAGTTAACATTTTGTTTCGAGAAATAGTCATGAAAACCTCCTTAACAGTTAGGAATAACGAAAAACCAATGTAGCTAATACCTCTATTATACTCTATGGGGGAGCGAATGTCAACATTTTTTTCCGATTCATCTGGTAAAATCACAGTCCGTTGACAAGTTTCAGTTTGGAGCGGACAGGCAGGCAACCGCCCGGCGGTTTACATTGGGACTCCAATGCTCTTTTCGGCAACGACAACGGCGGACATTGTTTCGACGGGCACGACAAGACGAATGTTGACGAAACCGGCAATTTCTAAATCGGCACGAATTTCGTCAAAAGTATAGACCATACCGTTTTGCGTTTGAATCAACATGTTAACTCCGAACAATGCACCCTGTGCCGGCGAAGTACGATCAGACTCCATCACAAAATCCCGGACAGCAATCCGCCCGCCCGGATTCAATGACCGATACGTCTTCTCGTAAAGCATTTGACTCTCCGCACGTCCAAACTGATGAATAATCGCACTGATCCACGCAAAATCGAAACCGACCGGTAATTCATCCTGGTAAAAATCCCCTTCGGCAAACGCCACCCGGTTCTCCTGTGGTGTCCCGGCAAAACGCCGCCGAGCCTCACGAATGGCAACCGGAAGATCAAAAATCGTTCCCTCCGATTGAGGAAGTGCCTCCAAAAACGCCAACGTGTAGGTTCCTGACGCACCGCCGATGTCGAGGAATCGGATATTTTCCTTAGTAAAATCGAGCACACCATATTTTTTCAAGTCTTCGATCATCGGACCAGCGAAAATCCGACCGATAGAGTTCATCGCAAGGATGAAGGAAACGCTGTCCGCTTCCGCTCCGAGAATACTGCTTTGCTTTTGTGCCGGTTTTCCGTCGGTAACAACTTTGGCAAGTTGCGTCCAATTGCGTTGACAGTTTCCTTGATGCCGAAACATTGGAATAAACGTTGCTGGATGCCGGCTGTCGAGAAGTTCTTTATAGGGTTCCGCCACGGAGTATCGGGCATCTGCCGATTTAACAAAATATCCCAGCCCGGCGAGTGCATCGAGCAATATGGTCAATGCCCGATGGTCGAGTTTGAGGGATTCAGCAAGATCGTTTGCTACGACACTATTGGAGCGTTCGAGGATATGCGTCGCCAGATCGAGTTCCGCCATCGCAAACAGCACAGAGGCTTCTTGGAATCCTGCACCGGTAATCCGAAGTCGATCAAAAGCGTTGAGAGTGGTCATGAAAATGAAGAGGTAAGAATCGAGCGATCGAATGATAAACTGCCGTTCTCTATTTGTCAAGCATGTAGCCCAGTAGGTGTGGCAGTTTCGTTTATTTTGTGAATCCGAGTCTTTTTAGGAACTTTTTTGGCTTGTCCCTTACCAGTGCCGCCACCGCCGTCAACGGATCCTTTCCCTTCTTCAATAATCCCGCAATACCGTTTTCTTGATCGTCATAACAGAGGCAAGTTTCCTTGTAATTTTGTGTCCATAAGTCATGCAATAGCCAGCAACGATTCTCCACTCAATATCAGGATGTCTGACATATTTTTTTGCCTTTTTGCGCATTTCCTGGTTATCCAAGTTAACGTTGATAAGCAACATTTGTAACGTGAACAAACTTGCGCAAGCAAGATAGATCTCATCTTTATCGCTGGTGTAATAAATGATGTAGGAATCCTTGAATCGATAAGACTCGAAATCCTCGAACCAAGGAAATAACTTGCGCCGAACAGGATCATTTGTCTTCAGCGGCAACGGCATCGTGTTTCGAAGCAATTCAGCATGCCATTCCGAGTCGGACGATGAGTCATACACCGATGAACCATACAACGCTTTGAGGTTGTCCTCTGCTAAAAATGTCATAGTTTTCTCCTGTTAAAAACGGAGGCGTGATTTTATGTGACGCTTGGTTAGATCGTTAATGCCGGAGATAGAGGCAATAAACCTCATTTTTACCTCATTTTTCTGACAAAACAACCTCAGTAGCCAGATGCACCCCACAGACCTCAACCTCATTTACCTCATTTCGCACACAATAAAATGAGGTAAATGAGGTTAGTTTTGATAGCACTCTTTTGCTACTGAGGTTGTTTAGTTTTTGTAAATGAGGTGAAAATGTGGTTGGTTTACACGCCCAGTTTGGGTTCTTCTCAAAAGCACACCTCCAACGCTGTCTTTTCGACTTCGATCCTCAACGCTTCCCTCGCATCCTTAAACTCTTTCGGCAGAGGATACCCATCGCCGGTCTTTTTGTTTTCAATGTCTAAACCATCTTTCGTGCGCTCATACAAGTAATGTCCGCCCCAAACGCCAACGCCCGCCGCCGTCGGATAGTTTTCCCAATCGACCACTTCATAACAATACTTGCGGTACTCTTCCAATGCCTTGTTACCAATCGCCGACAAGTGTTTCCAATCGAACAATTCCGAGTCAAAAGGATTGAGCATCGCACGAACCAGTCCGCCGTTGCGCACTTTGCCGCGACTCGTGGTGATCTCCGTTTCGGCTAACATTGCCGTCGTGCAACGGTTACGCTCGGATAACAAAGCATACAACATGGCATCCGCTTTTTCACGAGGCTTCAAATCACGGGAAGGGGCAAGAAAGCAGTCTTCGTGATTGATCCAAGAGTGGTTAACACTCCAAAATAATCCCAGACCGCACAATACTCGTTTATAATTTTTACCGTTGATAAAAACAGGTGCAAGATTATCAATCACGTTCCCGCTGACCATACCGCGAGATTTGTCTTGTGTTCTCATATAACACGAAATCAATCCCGCCGATGCCAAAGTGCCATCGGGACGTTTATTACTCATTTTCGATTTGCCGTCAAATGCTTTTAAGCCATTTGACTGTACAATCGTTAAACTATCTTTTGGCAAACCTTCGTGTGTGAAAAAGTAATCACGAAAACTGCGTTTGACATCTTCTTGAATAAAACTTTTCTGTCCGCTGAAGACTCCGTGCGGATTATCCTTGACGTATTCTAATACGTCATATGTCATCCTTCCCCATTTTCCTTTTTCCCTGTTGTCCAGAACCGAAAAGGCTATCGGAAATTGTCCGTTTGCTCCCGACTGTTTCCATTTTCCTGCACAACAGATGAATCCGCTCTTGAATTGCGGTCTCCAAAATTGTCTTCTCAATCGGGTATATTCTTTGGAAACGAACACTTTTATTGTGGAATATAATCCTAAAACATAGCGTCCTTTGAATTCATCTTGAATACGGAAAAGGAATTGGGCGTATTTTTCTTTAATTCCCAGAAAAGCCCCTCTGCCTTTCATCCTTTCCTTAATAAGAGAAGCCGTAACACCCGCCTTGTGCCACGCAGTATCATCAGTTTCTTTACCACTGCTCCCTTCCCCATATGCGGATTGATAAAGAACAACCATTTGATAGTAGGGTCTTTCATATCCTTTTGCAGTTCCGGCGGCAGTTCCGGGGTCTGTTGATTGATAAAATCGAATCGAAAAATCTTTCGACCATGCGTGTGCGTTTTCAAATACGCCACTTCGGCATTGTCTATCGTGGACAAATAAGTGTATTGCAACGCATCTTCAGGAATGACATTGATGACCAGTCCGCCCTGTCCCGCACTGTTTTCCCAAATGCGCCATGTGCCGTCCTTCCAAAAACCTTCGCCGAGTTCCTTGACAATGTACTCCCAACCCCGCTGCGCCAAAGGAGTGATCGTGTAAAATTGTCCCTTATTTCGACGATATGTTATGTCTGTTGTGAACATTATGTAAAATATGTCTAAAAGAACAATTCCAACGATGTTTTACTCCTCAAGTTTATGTTTCTTCAATATTTCCTGCCAAGCGGCAATGTGAAACTCCTGCACTTCTGTCGAATTCTTGGCATCCCCAATGAGGTTGCGAGTATAGGACTTGATAAAATCTTTGCAATTCTCGACGAAACGTAAATAGTATTTCAGACTTTGATGTATGCCATTAGCGATAATGTCCAAACCAGAGTCGTTGCGGATTTTCAGGATAAACCTGTTGATGTAGTCCTCTTCGTCCGGCGACATAAAATTCTCCTTTGCAGTTGTCAAAACATAGTACCGTTCAATGCCGGTATCTTTGGACTTTTTGACGACATCGAAAATTACATTGCGGTCTATTGGAATACCATGCTTTTCATGTCCGTTCACTATTCCATTATCTTGAATTTCTGATTGTTAATCGTCCAGTTGCCTGACAAAACGACTTTATCATAGCCGCGATCTTTGAAAAAATCATCGAATGTTTCCGAATCCGACAGAGGAAATTCGAGTTTCATTTCTTGGATAATTGCAGCGACAATTTTCCTGCCCAACGTTTCTTTGTACTGTGGCAGAAAACATTTGTTGTACCATATTTTTAAGTCATTTTCGGTAATGATTCCACGCAACTTTTCATCTAATCCAATCTGTATGATTAGCGAGCGAATAGACTCCATTTCACATGACTTGCAAACAATGAGCAACTGATCCGCCCGCACTCTGTTACATATATCAACAGCCGCTTGTGGTTGCAATGATAAATGCTTAACCTGTACAGCCGGTCCGAAATTTGCCCACATGTCCAACCCGGCATCGTTTGCATTTGCCGTTCCTACACGAAAGAGACGAGCAGGTTGTTCAATCACCGGATGCTGTGCATCACACCCTAAAACTAAACGTGAAAAGTCCTCGAATTCCCGAAGTAGGGAAAGAGCGTTTTTATCTATTGACAGCGAAACTTTGGCGTTCATTTCGGAAACCAAAGAATCGAAGAGAGCGTAAACTGCTATTTCATAAGCCTTGTCAACACTGCCTCGAAATTTTGCGTTATTCTCAAAAAAGCCGAGAAAAGATTCCAACGAAAATTCTTCGGGGTGCATTGATCCCAGTTTTTGGCGTAAAACTGCGATAGAGTCGAATTTGTCACGTACATGAAAATAAATATAACATTCGACAATGCCATTACTTTTGTTAGCAGAAGCCAATTCAGCCAAGTATTTCGGTGGTAGCACTTCACTATCGAAGAGTTGATCCCAATATCGAGAATTTAATTGAGTCGTCTTTCGATGTAATCTTTCAATAACGCTTCTCATCCATTCATAAGATTTTCGCCGATACGATTGCGAATCAGTTATATCCAATCCAGACTCTCGGTTTCGATACAAAATTTCTGCAACCGCTATCGGCTTATATAAATCCGCCCGACTCTTTTTAATAAGAGTGTCCAATCGCTTTTTTGCTTCTGTTAACACGTTTATACCCATTCCCTTTCTAACTCAAATAGCCGCTGTTTGCTTGCTGCCATTGGTTTTTGCACAGTCCGATTTCTTAATGCTGTCATCATTTCGGCGGCGATAGCAGTAATGACAGGAACGGCAACGGCATTACCTGCTTGCGCTCGGATTGCCGCGTGTGCCACGACGATTTTATAAGATTCAGGAAAGCCTTGAAACCGTAACATTTCCCTGCCTGTCGGTCGGCGATTTCCGTTCACGAGCAGGTAATTGTAGGAAGCGTTATGCCGCAATGCACAAGAAAACGGGTGCATGCCGATATGCCCGCCTTTGTTTTCGTGCCATACTGAAGGATAAAAAGGAGTCTGTCCTTGCTCCTTAATTCGTTCTAGCCGTTTTCTACAAATCATTTCTGATGCCCGGAGAGTCGAGTCAATATCATCTTCATTTTCCAAAACGTCATTCAGGCTTGGTCGCCAACCATAGATATGAGGGAATTTAAAACGCAATGGCTCGGCAAAACCAACAATAAAGGTTCGTTCACGTTTTTGTGCTACTCCAAAATCCAATGCGTTCAAAACGGCGGTATGAGTGTGATAGCCGATTTCGTGCAGTTTGTCCAAAACAACTCTACATGTGTTTCCATTGTCATGTGTTTTGAATTGTTTGACATTTTCCAAGAGAAAAGCCGTCGGTTTCTTTTCGCAAAGTATACGTTCAATTTCAAAAAATAGTGTTCCCCTCGTATCCGTAAAACCTTCACGTTTTCCGATAATACTAAACGGTTGACAAGGAAAACCAGCGAGCAAAATATCGTGATTCGGAATATCGTCCGCATTGATGCGTGTAATATCACCTGCCGGTCTTTCGCCGAAGTTGGCTTCATAAGTGTCTTGTGCTAACGTATCCCATTCAGACGAAAAAATGCACTGCCCATCGACAGATTCAAAACCGAGTCGCATCCCGCCGATACCCGCAAAAAGATCGATAAACCGAAACGCCCGCCAGAGCCGCGAGACAATCACTCGCGTTGGTGTTATGAGCCGAACAAGAACATTTTCCGAATGATTCGGTTTATCACTTGCCCACTCGATCTGCATAGAGGGTAAACCAAACTGTTCGGCAACAGAAGCCGCAAACGCATCCGGTTGTTCTAAAAAGGAAACAATTTTTGATCGCGCAAAACGCACCATAACACTTCCGATTTTTCATTGAATTCTGCCCTCATTCTACCCCACCTTGAAACATTTGTCCACTCCAACGCCAAGTCTTGCGACGGTCGCCATAATATCGTCGGCTTCGAAGCCCGGCAGGGAGAGTGTGGGAATGCCGAAGGCTTCGAGGATTTCGTGTACGAAAGCGATCTGCGGTTTGAGGTCATCCGGCATTTCGCTTCGGTTGGCTTTGTATTCGGCGTAGAGTTCGGAGCGGAAGGTTTTCCTCGGCAGATCGAAGGCACAAAAGAGGTAATCGGGCTTGTAGCGTTCGATGAGTCCGAAGAGATCTTTGGTGAGTCCATAGACGGCTCCGACCGGCTCTCCCTTCGGACTGTTCATCGGAGGAAGAGCATGAAAGAGTTGGTACAAAAGTCCATGTGTGTCAAGGATGTATGTGGTTTTTGATGTTGACATAATTTTGTACCTATTTCTCCGCCAATCTTCTTTGCGTTCCTTCAAAATGATCGCACACCCATTCTACCTTTTGCTTGACAGTTTTGAACTTCTCCTGACCGTAAAGCGTTTCGTCAATGACATCGAAAGGAGTCTTTCCCGCGACCGATTCAAAGTTCGCCACTGTTTCTATGTCCAAAACCTCTAAATTACCGCCGAGCGGCTTACGCTTTTTTATCCAATCAAAATCGCTGCTGCCGTCATAGCATTGTCCCGTCATCACCCGCTTCAAACGTTTACTGGTAACGTCAAGAGCAATGCCGTTTTCGTTGTTTGTACAAAGTATAAACTGCCGATTGCCGCCGTCCGAAGCGTTCAATTCCAACACTGCTTGTCCCGTTGTACCGCTGCCGGCGAAGAAGTCAAGGACTATCGCATTTTCCGGCGCACTGATAAAAAATAAATCTTTTATTAAGTCTATCGGTTTGGGATTGTTGAATTTTTTATCGCCCAATATGCTAACCAGTTGATTCGTGCCGTTTCCGCTACTGTATTGCGGCTTGTAAAAAAGTGTTTTTGGTTTTGCTGACGGCAACTCATCTATTGTCGGTCTTTGCTTTTTGTAAATTGAAACGCCGCCGTTTTCTCCAGCGACAATGACATCATCTAATTCTTTTTCCAGTTTTTCTTTGCTCCATCTCCATGACATCTCTTTTCCTTGAGTAATAGGCAAGAGTTCTATGTAATTTTCCTTGGGTTCCAAACTTATGGAATTATCGCTGCCAACATAAATTGGATAAAAAAGATTGGGTCTTCTTTCCCGCGGTGCATTTACTCCCGACGACTTTAAGTTAGCCCCTTTTTTAAAATAACCTATTTCATCTTCTTGCCACTCTTCCATGATTTTTTCTTCATCTACTAAAAAATTGTAGAACACTGCATTGCTTTTGTTTTTTGCAAAAACTTGCGTGTATTCGTGTGTTCCGGCAAATGCAAACTCGTCTTGATTGCCTTTCAAATTCATGATTGTCGGCAAATTCGCCACAAAATTACTTTCCCCAAACACTTCGTCAAACAGGCATTTCACATAGGCTTGATTTCTATCATCGATACTGCAAAAGATCACGCCGGAGTCACTTAACAGTTGCTTGGCAAGCCATAGACGAGGATAGAGCATCGACAGTAAATTGTCTCTCGTCAGAGCATTGTCGTAATTGGTCTGGGCAAACGAGCCCATACTGTCTTTGCCGTAAGGCGGGTCAATGTAAATGACATCAATACCGCCTTTGTATTCAATGAGCAAATTCAACAGGGCGGGATAGTTATCGCCGATGATCAATTTATGCGTGAGTGCTTTCGGATTGGTTACAAAAGAAAGAGCGTCATTTTTTTTGAAGTAGCGAATCGTGTTGCTCTGTTTTTCGAGCCGTTTGTCAAAATGAAAGCCGGTGCGCTTGTAGGTCGTACCGAGTTCGGCAATTTGGATGGCTTCGTCCAGTGTGTCGGCATTTTCCACTAGTTTCTTCAACAGAGCGAAGTTGCTTTGTTCGAGTATTTTGTCGTTGACTCTTTTTTCGAGGTCGGACAGGATTTCTTGCTTGCCGGTGAGTTTTGCCATGGTGTTATTTTACCTTAATTTGCGGCGGTGCGTTTCTGTACGCCGCACAAGTGCGGCGGCTAAAAATTGCGGCTCTGTTAACAAAAACGATTACGGAGAAGTCTTCACAAAACTCTCAAACTGCTCTTGAGTCAAAGTCTCTTCTTTCCCTTTGTAAAAACGAGTAATCTTCCAAATGTCTTTATCGACAACCGGAAGATAAAAAATCTGCTTGGTCAACTTCGAGGCTTGTTTATAACAATTTTTCAGTTCCGCTATTTTGCGCTCGTAAACGGCTCTGTCAAAAGCGAAAGCCTTCGATTGATTCACACTCTTCACTTCAAAAATGTGGATTCTGCCGAATCGGTCTTTCATCACAAAGTCAGGAAAGGAAGAATGCACCCCGCCCTGATAATACTCAAACTTAATGGACGAATTCGCTACGTAGTTTTTGCCCCAAAGCAAAATGTTCTTTCCCATCGCTTCATCGGCAACCTCTCCGAACTTCCCTTGCTTCGCATTTTTGCCCTTTTTGTTTTTGCCTACCGTCAACGGCATTGCGGCTTCCAAAGAAAGGTCTTTCAGAATCCCCGCCCAATCCTGCTCCGCTGCACTGTCAAAAGAAAACTTTGGTTCTCCCTCCCGGCGTTGCCAAACCCAATTACTGATCCTAACATAATTCTCACGGTTGGTATAATGACTCGATAACGCTAAAGAGACGTTCCCCTCTTGCACTTCCATACTTTGCTCATAATCGCAAAGATACGAACTGTTAGCCTTTTCCAGTTCCGGCAGATACTCCGCCGCTTCCCTCCATTTTGCATAGTCCGACGCATAACCGTACACCATGTCACGTACTTGATTGTCCGTCTGACGCAACCGCCGACCTAACTCAAAAATGCTCGCAGGCGTTGCCTTCTTTTCCTGCTTTGCTAAAAAGGAGGCAATCTTAAAATCTTTCTTTTTCGTCAAAGGTTTCAATTTCGTTGTTTTGATACGGACATTGTCAACAATATCTTCATCATGTAACTTTACGCCGTAAGTCTTTCGTTGTTCTTCCGAAAGCACGCCCCACACCCAGGCGGTCACTGCCACTTTCTGTGCCTTTTCT
>Ga0099364_10004540_pt1 | contig 21014 bp, 12 predicted proteins | sample TergutTh196P3_FD_73070 | JGI IMG/M metagenome (GOLD analysis project Ga0099364, IMG submission 73070) | Microcerotermes parvus P3 segment gut microbial communities from Pointe-Noire, Republic of the Congo - Th196 P3 | ecosystem: Host-associated > Arthropoda: Insects > Digestive system > Gut ... | reverse complement strand
TGGGCAGCACCAATATATTAATAGAAGATAACCTAATCGATGGGACTGGCTGGTGGAGGATGGAACGTTCCTGGGAAGCCGGCAGTATTAAGACCCATGGTGCCGACAGGGCGCTTTTCCGCCGTAATGTCATTTCCAGAAGCCTTGGCTGTTCTGCAATTTGGCTGGATGTGGGGCATGATAACTGCCGCATAACAAGCAATCTTTTAATTGACACCCTGGAAGGCCGTGAATGTGTATTCATGGAAGCCAATGTTACTGAAGAAAACCTTATCGATAACAACATAATCTGGAATGTTGAAGGCCGCTTCGACAGAAACGCAATAGTAAAACCAAATACCTCTGCTCCCTGGTATAAAGAAGTAGAAGATACTTACGAGAGCTATACAGGGAACGTGGAAAACGGCTGGGGCATTTACAGCCTGGGTTCAGATCGTCTGCGCATGGTTAATAACCTTGTGGGTAAATGCTATAACGCAGGTTTCTTTAATAAGGTTGCACCATTCAGAATGGTTAACCAGAGGGGAAGTACGGACAGGCTGCACAAATTCTTTAATAATATTTTCTACGAGTGCGGAGAAGCTGCCATTAAACTTCCCAACGAACACAGCGAAGCGGACGGCAATGCCTATGCTCAAATGCCCAGGGCAGGCGGTTACTTGCGTATAATGAGGCCGGCTCCTACCCTCTGTCTCAGCCTGGAAACATGGCAGGAATTTTTCAACTTTGACCTCAATGGCTGCCTCAATGACATGACCATAGAGATTGACAATAAAAAACTTGAGATGATCGTAGACGTAAAAACAGAGCTTCCCAAAGTTAAGGCAGATCCCAAGGTAAAATCTGATTATTTCACCGACACGATAGATGATGCTAACCGTATGGCAGGGCCCATAGGGAATTTAAAACCGGGTAAAAATGTAATTAACATAGACCCAAGGCGTTATAACAGAACCTAAAAGGAGACAAAATGAAAAGTGATTTTTTTGATCTGCTCCCGGACGGAACCAGATTCGCCTTTTGGGACTGTGAAACAAATTTTACTAAAACCTATTATGTTTCCAAAAATGGGAGCGATACCAATCCTGGTACAAAAGATGCTCCCTTTCTTACTATAGGAAAAGCAGCGGAAGTCCTGCAGCCCGGGGAAAGGGCAGAGATAGGAGGCGGTGTTTACGATGAGTTTGTCCGCCCTGCCCGCGGGGGTGAAAGCGCCCAAAAGATGATAAGTTACGAAGCAGCCCCCAGTGAAAAGGTTGTGGTAACAGGTGCAAAACAGTACAAGGGTGACTGGATAGAACCCTACGGCTGGCGCACCCATGGTTTGGGAAAGTATTATAATCTTTCTGATACCTTTGATCCAAATGCCAAGGTATACGAAGGCACTTTTGAAAAAGACGACTTTGATAAAATTAATCCCTTTACCATGATCAATGCCGCAAGCCAGCCCTTCGGCGGCTGCGAGTTCTGGTTCCATTATACACCTAACGAAGCAGACTGGGCTCCCTTTTTAAAACGCCGCGGGCTGGTTTTCTGTGACGGCGAATTCCTGACCCAGGTAAGCTTTTGCTGGCAGTTATCACAGGTGCCGGGCTCTTACTGGGTGGAGGACTCAGGTTATACCTTCTTTGTGCGTTTAAAAGACGACAGTCATCCCAGGGATCATGTCATTACCTACACCTGCCGTGACCAGCTTTTCTCCCCTGCCGTTCCCTATACAGGCTATGTGCGCGTAAAGGGCATGGAATTTGAGTTTGCCGGCAATGGCTGCCCAGGTTCGCAAAAGGGAGCCCTGTCAACTTTCTGCGGGCATCACTGGATAATTGAAAACAATAAGGTACGCTGGGCTAACGGGCTGGGTATAAGCATAGGCCACGAAAGCCCGCAGCGTACTTCCGCAGAGGCATCAGGCGGGATGATAGTGCGGAACAACCATGTAAGTTACTGCGGAGTCTGCGGTATTGCCGGTCTTCCTACAAGGTCTACACAATATTCCGGCATCCTTTTAGAGTACAATGTGCTGGAAAATAACTGCTGGCACGATATTGAGTTTAACTGGGAAAGCGGCGCCATTAAACTTCATGGTGTAAAAAACGGCTTGTTCAGGTTTAATATCGTTAAGAATAACGGTTATGGTTCTGCCATTTGGTCGGACTTTGGAAATATAAATCACCGTATATGCGCAAATGTTGTGTTAAGCGGGAAATCCAGCATCATGGGTGCCATCTTTATTGAAGCATCGGACGTGGATAACCTTGTGGATCACAATATTGTATACGACTGGCATTGTAACCATTTGGGAACCATACCGCAGAGAACATCGGGCGGAGGGCATGGAATTTACGAACATGATTCCGATTTCCTCCGGGTGGAAAGAAATATACTTTTGGGCATGGAAGGCGCCGGTGTTTTCCTTAACTGGGGAGACCCCATCAGAATATGCAACGGCCACGGCCCCATAGGCGTGGGCTTTCGCATAACGGAAAACATTATTACAGACTGCCAGAGAGCCTATGTATTCCCCACCGAAAAAAACTTCTCTGACGGCAATATACTTGGGCACGATTTAAAAAACGGTCCCATCCAGATAGAGCGTAACCATGTTGTTTACGAAATGCTGGACACAAGAAGCGCAAGAATGTTTCATGACTGGGAGAAAGACGGAAAGGTCTGCGATATTTCGTATAATATTGACAAGGATAAAATGAAGCTGCAGCTGGTATTTACAGTAGATGATAAAAAACTTGTCCAGGACTACGATATGAACAAACCTTTTGATTTACAGCCTGTATTTGATTTCCTTAAGCCCCTTGATACTTCGGCTTATGAAGCCTGGCGTATGTAGGGATAAAGGATTAAATAAATATTTTTATGGGGGTTTAGAGTGAAAATTACCGAAGTTAAAACTTTCCTTGTGGAAACAGGAAGGCAGAACTGGCTCTTTGTTAAAGTCATAACAGACGAAGGTCTTTATGGCTGGGGCGAGGCAAGTGTGGAAGGGCAGAACAAAGCCACCGAACAGTGTATACACAAGCTTGCCGGACGCAGTGTAATCGGGGAAGATCCCCGCAGGATTGAGTATATCTGGCAAAAGATGTACCGTCACGGTTTCTGGAAAGGCGGGTTTATCCATATGTCTGCAATTTCAGGAATTGATATCGCACTTTGGGATCTTGCAGGAAAGATCTACAATGTTCCCACCTATATGCTTCTGGGCGGAGCTGTAAGGGATAAGATCAAAACTTATTCACATGCCTTTACTGCCGAAATGGCAAAAGAAGTAATTGACATGGGCTTTGCAGGCGTAAAAACCGGAGCAGGGGCCGTCAGGGGAGTTTACGATCCCAGACCCGATACCAAAGCTCTTGCAAAAAGACTGGAAGAAGTACGCAAGATTATTGGAGATGAACCTCTTATCATGATAGATAACCATGGTAAATCTTCTCCGATAGAAGCAATAAAGAAGATGAAAGCGGCACAGCCCTTTGATATTCACTTCTTTGAAGAAGCTATTCCGCCGGAAAATTCCCGTGCATTCAAGCAGATTCGTGCTGCCTGCCCTGACATGACCATTGCGACAGGTGAGAGGCTCTTCGGCCGCTTCGATTACCGCGAAATTGTGCAGGAAGGCGTCATAGACATTGCACAGCCGGATGTCAGCCACTGCGGAGGTATTACAGAAATCAAGAAGGTAGCATCCTTCATTGAACCCTACCACATCAAGTTTGCACCGCATAACCCGAATGGTCCTGTTTCTTCTGCTGCAAACCTTCATGTTTGTGCGACAGTACAGGGCTTTGATATTCTGGAATTTGCTTCCCAGTCCATCTATTCAAGAAGCGATATAATTACTACAAAACTTAACCTGAAACCAAAAGATGGTTATTTTGAACTGCCTCTCGGCCCTGGTCTGGGCATAGACTTTGACGAGAAAGCTTTTGAGAAATATCCATTCAGCAACAAGCAATATGATCCCCAGTTCTGGCCTGACGGCGCAGTAGCAGAGATTTAATTTTTACGGCAATTCCAGGACTGCGGTTTTGGAATTGCTCTTTTTTTGATTTATGAATGAGGAAACGATAATAAACCAGAGGAGAGCTTAATGAATAAAAATGATCTGTCTTCCCAATTACCCAATGGAAACTTTTTTCCCTTTTGGGATGATGAAACTGATTACAAAAATATTTTATATGTAGATGGAAATAATAGTGCGGCTGATGATACAAACCCCGGAACCAAAGACAAGCCGTATAAAACCATAAATGCAGCTGCCCAGACTGCGGTACCCGGTACAAAGGTACTTATAAAAGGCGGGGAATACAGGGAAACAGTTTCCCCCTTGCAGGGCGGAAAAGACAATAAATCCATGATCTCTTACGAGGCTATGGACGGTGAAAAAGTGGTAATTAAAGCTTCCTGTGTGGCAAAGAATTATAAACCCAGCGAGGGCTGGAGGGTAATGGACAGGCGTTCAAGGGAAGCTCCTCCTCCCGGATTAAAGATCTGGGAAATAACCCTCGATCCGGAAGAATTTAAAGGTTATAACCCCTTCTGTGCAGTTAATATAATTCACGACAGGTTATTTATTGAATATAACAAAACCGACATGACCACCTACTTAAACCGCAGGGGCATGGTATTTATAGACGGGAAACCCTTAAAGCAGGTTCCCCTTTACAATCATATGTCCAAACAGGATGGTACCTACTGGGTGGAGGCGAGCGGGAAGAAAGTCCATGTAAGGCTCCCCGGAGATTCAGACCCTTCAAAACACCTGGTGGAACTAACAAACAGGGAACAGTGCTTTGCACCGGAAGTCCCCTTCCTTGCCTATATCCGCATGAAAGGGCTTACCTGCGCTCATGCTGCAATGGGTGCTCCTGTTCCCCAGCGCGGCTCAATCTCCGCATACCGCGGTCATCACTGGATTATTGAGGACTGCACCATAGACTGGGCAAATGCGGTGGGAATAGACTGTGGAAACGAGTGCTGGCATCACGAGCCCATAGAAGGGCAGCTGCTCGGTTACAATATTATCCGCGGCAATACCATTAAAGATGTCGGTGTCTGCGGTATAGCAGCAATGGGAACAACAAACCTCTTAATAGAAGATAACCTCATTGAGGGAACCGGCTGGCAGAGAATGGAACTTTCCTGGGAAGCCGGCGGTATTAAGGTGCACCGTGCAGTGGATGCCCTCTTCAGGCGTAATATTTTTACACGCAGCATAGGCTGTGATTCCATCTGGATGGATGTAGATAATTTTAACTGCCGCCTGACCGGTAACCTCCTGATTGACGGCATAGATTCCAGGGAACATATCTTCATGGAAGCATCCAGAGATCATGAAACCATGATAGACAATAATATAATCTGGAATGTGGAAGGCAGATATGACCGCAATGCAGTCCCTGTGGAACCAGGCTCTTCCGGCTGGTATAAGGATCAGGAACTAAGCGTAGTAAACGGCTACGGTATTTATAACGAAGGGACAGACAGGCTCCGCATTGTAAATAACCTGATAGGCAAGTGCAAGGACTCAGCCTATTTTGCCAAAATTGTCGCCTTTCGCATAATGACCAAGAGGGGCGGTACATCCAGGGAATGCGAGTTTTACAATAACCTTTACTACGACTGCGGCAGCGCGGCGGTGAAATTCCCCAACAATCACAATAAATCTGAGGGAAATGCCTATGCAAAAATGCCCGGCGGTTATGTACGTGTACAGTACCCCTCTCCTACCATGTGTCTTGATCTCGCTTCCTGGAGGGAGTTTCTGGGCTTTGACCTCACAGGGCATGAATGTGCCATGGGAGACATAGAAATAGACATTGACAGCAAGACTTATGAAATGACCGTCGATGTAAAAAATGAACTTCCCAAAATTAAGGTTGACCCAAAGACAAAGACAGATTATTTCTGTAATTCTGTAGAAGGTGATATGCGATTGGCAGGTCCCTTCAATAATTTAAAACCCGGCAAAAATGTAATTAACGTCGATCCCAGGCGTTACAAAAGGAGTTAAGCATGAGTGCACAGCTAACCTGGTACGGTCAGGCAAGTTATTTAATTTCGAATAACGGCGTTACGATTTTAATCGATCCCTTTTTTACAGATTCTATTGCAGAAAGCGGCTTTGTCCGCCTCTACGATTCTCCTGTAAAAAAAGGCGAATTAAAGGTAAATTACGTTATTTCCACCCATAACCACGGGGATCATATGGATGTGGAGACCCTTAAGGATATGATCGATTTTGATAAATTCTACGGCCCCTCATCCTGTAAAGATCCCCTGATAGCTGCAGGTTTTCCCGATGACAAAATAAATGCCTTAAACAGGGGAGACAAAATCGAGCTGGGCGGAATGACGATTAACGCTGTACATGCAGAGCATACCCCGGACAGCATAGGCGTCATCATAGACTGTGACGGAGTAAAGCTATACTTTACAGGGGACAGTCTTTTTAAGAGGGAACTAAGCCAGGCAAGGGAACATTCGCCTGACATCCTTTTAACCTGCATTAACGGCAAGTTCGGCAATATGACCTGGCAGGAGGCATTTATTTTTGCACACTCCCTGAAGGTAAAGCTTGCCATCCCCAACCATTACGATCTTTTTGCGATTAACACAGAAGACCCCAATCTTTTTGTAAACGCATTTAAAAGAAGCAAGATTAACGGGATGATTCTGGATACCTGTAAACCTTATGACATTGCTTCCCTTTTAAAGAGTTAGTTAAGGGAGATAAAATGGTCTTTTGGAATTATGAACTTAAACCAGGTAAAAATATTTTTAGTATTGACCCACGCAGGTATTTGCCTGCATAATATTTTTAAAGGAGAAACTAATGAAAAATCTTTCCATTGTTTTTTTGGCACTGCTTGCTTTTGCAGTCTTAATTGCATGCGGCGGAGGTCAGCAGCAGCGGGGTGTTACTGAAAGAACTGTAGTCAATGTTACACCCAGACCCTTAACTGTAACACCGCAATTCGGAGAACAGGAATGGTGGCCTGAACCGGCTACTTCCTATTCTACTAACCCCCGTTATCCCTTCCAGCCTGCAATTTCCAACACAAACGGCTTCCCCATTACCCAGGAAATTACTCCCATGAGGATTGCCGCTGTAGGAACTGAGGAACGCACTGACTATGATCTTACCTTGTACCTGGAAGAGCTGACAAATATCCGCCTTGTTTGGGATATGATTCCGACAGGAACTGCCGGTGCTGAAAGATTGAGCCTGATGTTTGCGGCAGGAGGAGATGATCTTCCCGACATTATTTACGGAACTACCCACCTTTCTACTACTTTCCAGATTACAGCCGGATCTGCCGGCTTGTTAATTCCCCTGCAAGATCTAATTCAGGATCACGGTCATAATTTCTTAAAATTAATTGAATATGATCCCACTGTATGGCCGGCAATGGTTTCTGCAGACGGAAATATTTATGCTCTTGTAGACAGGGCAAATCAGACAGCCAATATGGTTAACCGCCGTTTCTGGATCTTTGATCCCTTCCTTACAGCTCTTAATATGCCCATGCCCACAACTACCGAGGAATACTATCAGTACCTCGTGGGTGTAAGGGACAGAGACCCTGCCAATAGGGGACCTGCTGGAAGAAACGATTATATTCCTCTTATAGGAATGACAAACGGTTGGCATGGCAGGGTAGAAACCTTCCTTATGCTTGCTTTTGTTTATAATGATGACGGTAACCGCCTTGTGCGCAGTTCCGATGGTACTATTTCTTCCACTGTTACTACTCCTGAGTGGAGGCAGGGTCTTGAATACCTCCGCCGCTTAAATGCAGAAGGGCTTTTGGCTACCGATTCCTTCACTATTACATCTGCTGAAGTAAGAGCCATTGTAGAATCTCCCGGTCCTGCTACTGTTGGTTCCTTCCCCGGCGGTTCCATAATGAATGCTGCAGATCTGGGCGGAACCAGGCGTACAGAATTCCGTCATGTGCCTCCTCTTAGGGGACCTAACGGAGTACAGATGGCATATTTTGATGAATTTGCCAGCCTCAGATACGGACGTTTTGCCATTACATCCGGTTCACAGATCCCTGAAATTGCCATGAAATGGGTTGATTACCATTATACCCCGGACTTCTTTACAAGAAACCGCTATGGTGTCTTACCCCGCGACTGGTTTATACCTCCTGCCGGCACCCAGGCAATTTCCGGCGGACCTGCTATGTATCAGGAAATACTTTTATGGGGGGAACCCAATACAATCAGATGGGGTGACGCTGCTGTACAATGGGACAGATTCGCTTCCTACCAGAGAGCTTTTAGTGATCCCTATGAGCTTGAGTATGTGTTATGGAATGCAAGACAGGCTTACTGGCCCTACCGCTTCATGAACAGTGTTCCCAATAATCTTCCCTTTACTGTAGATGAAGGAAGGACATTTAACGACATTGCAACGCAGATCAGCCAGTATGTAGATCAGTCCCTTGCACAGTTTGTTACAGGCCGTACTGTTCTTAACGATGCAAACTGGACTGCCTATGTACGCAATGTAGAAAATCTGGGTCTTGCTCAGATGCTGCAGGTTGCACAGAGTGCATTTAACCGTTCATGGGCAGAAGCTCTCAGGAACAGATAAAAAAAAGAGCTTGCCTGCTATTTAATAATAGGGTAAAATTATTCAGTACTATTTTTTAAGGAGAAAAGAATGAAGAAACTTTTGATTTTCTTGCTGGTGCTTACAGTCTCCGCTTCCCTCTTTGCAGCGGGCGGCGGTCAGCCTCAGCAGGGAGGAGTTACTGAAAGGGTAGTAACCAATGTTACACCCAGACCCCTCGCAGTAAGCCCGCAGTTTGGTGACAGGGAATTCTACCCAGAGCCAGCTACTTCGTATTCGACGAATCCAGCTTATCCCTTCCAGCCGCCTATTTCCAACAGGAATGGTTTCCCCATTACCCAGGAAATGACCACCATGAGGGTAATGAGGCCTGGTCTTGCAAGTACTACAATACTTGACTGGGATGATAATGATCTTACCCTCTTCCTGGAAAGACTAACCAATATCAAAGTTGAATGGGAACTGATGGCTGCCGGAACTGCCGGTAACGACAGATTTAATCTCATGATGGCATCAGGGGAACCTCTTCCTGACGTACTCTATGTTGCTCCCACCATGGGTGAAAGTGCTGTCCAGGTTACACTGGGTTCAGCCGGAATCTTAATTCCCTTACAGGATTTAATCCGGGATCACGCCTTTAATTTCCAGAAACTCCTCGATTATGATGATACAGTATGGCCTACCATGATGATGGCTGACGGTAATATCTATGCATTGGCAGACAGGGCAAACCAGACAGCCAATATGGTAAACCGCCGCTTCTGGATCTTTGATCCCTTCCTCACCGCTTTAGGTATGCAGGTTCCCACCACCACAGAAGAGTACTATCAGTACCTCGTGGGTGTAAGAGACAGAGACCCTGCAAACAGGGGACCAGCCGGCAGAGCCGACTATATCCCCCTTATTGGTATGACAGACGGCTGGCATGGCCGTGTAGAAACCTTCCTTATGCATGCCTTTACATTCAACGATGACGGCAACCGCTTTGTCCGCAGTAATGATGGTGTGCTTTCTGCAACTCATATTACACCTGAGTGGAGACAGGGTCTTGAATACCTTCGCCGCTTAAATGCAGAAGGCCTCTTGGCAACAGACTCCTTCACCATTACCTCTGCTGAGCTTAGAGGTATTGTAGAAAGAGCAGGCCCCCCCACAGTAGGTTCCTTCCCCGGCGGAAGTATTGGTAACGGAACAGACCTGGGAAGTGAAAGACGCACCCAGTTTAGGCATGTTGCTCCTCTTCGCGGACCCAATGGCGTGCAGTTGGCATATTATGATGAGTTTGCCAGCCTCCGCCGCGGGCGCTTTGCAATTACTTCACATTCACAGATGCCCGAAATCGCAATGAAGTGGGTAGACTACCACTATACGCCTGACTTCTTTACAAGAAACCGCTACGGCGTACTTGGAAGGGACTGGTTTATACCGCCTGCCGGCACACAGGCAATTTCCGGCGGGCCTGCAATGTATCAGGAAGTACTGCTCTGGGGTGAACCCAATACCGTAAGGTGGGGTGATGCCGCAGCACAGTGGGACGTATTTGCATCATACCAGAGAGCATTCAGTGATCCATACGAACTTGAATATGTGCTCTGGAACGCAAGACAGGCATACTGGCCTTACAGATTCATGAACAGCGTACCTGCTGCACTTCCCTTTACTCCGGATGAAGCACGTACATTTAATGATATTGCAACACAGATAAGACAGTATGTAGATCAATCACTGACTGCATTTGTTACAGGCCGCACAGTCCTTAATGATGCCAACTGGAATGCTTATGTAAGAAACGTTGAGAACCTGGGTCTTGCGCAGCTCTTACAAATTGCACAAAGTGCATATAACAGATCCTGGAGAGATTCTCTCAGAAGATAATCTTCCGGGGAGATAACTGCCAGACAGGTTTTTAAACCAGTCTGCGGTTAGGCATTATCTGTAGGCTCCTGTGTATTTTTATGCAGGAGCCTAATTTTTTCTATACTATTTCACAATGTATTTTTATAGGAGAGTATATGGCAAACTTAGATCCATCGGCTCAATTACCTCATGGTGATTATTTTCCTTTTTGGGAAGATGAAACAGATTATAAAAATTTTCTCTATGTAGACTGTAATAACAGTGCTGCAGATGATTCAAATCCCGGCACCAAAGAAAAACCATTTAAAACAATAAATGCCGCTGCCCAGCTTGCAGCTCCCGGCACAAAGGTAATTATTAAAGGCGGTGACTACAGGGAAACTGTAAGGCCTGCACGCGGCGGTGATAATGAAAAGGCGATGATATGTTATGAAGCTGCAGAGGGTGAAGAAGTAAAAATTAAGGCATCTGTAATTGCCAAAAATTTCAAACCTTCTACCGAATGGAGGATTACCCCATTTTTCCATGTGGGACCGCCTCCTACAGGGATTAAGGTATGGGAAATTACCCTCGATCCTGAAGATTATTTGGGTTATAACCCCTTTAATGCAATAAACATAATTCATGACAGGGTTTTTATAGAATACGAAAAAACCGATATGACCACCTACCTCAATAGAAGGGGTATGGTATTTATAGACGGTAAGGCATTAAAGCAGGTTCCCCTCTTTGCACAAATGGCAAATGAGGAAGGAACTTACTGGATAGAGGCAAACGGGCAGAAAGTTCATGTCCGCCTTCCTGGGGATGCAGATCCAAAAGATCATTTGGTAGAACTCACCTGCCGCGAGCAGTGCTTTGCACCTAATATTCCCTTCCTTTCCTTTATTCACCTAAAAGGGCTCATCTGTTCCCATGCTGCAACAGGAGCGCCTGTTCCGCAGCGCGGCTCAATTTCTGCATACCGCGGCCATCATTGGATTATAGAAGGCTGTACCATAGACTGGTCCAATGCTGTCGGCATTGACTGCGGAAATGAGTGCTGGCATCACGAAATGATCGAAGGTCAGACCCTGGGTTATAATATAATCCGCGGTAACAAGATCCTTAATGTGGGTGTCTGCGGACTTGCAGTAATGTACTCCAGGCATCTCCTTGTGGAAGATAATCTTATCGAGGGGACAGGCTGGCAGCGTATGGAACTCTCCTGGGAAGCAGGAGGGGTAAAGGTGCACTTTGCTGTAGGTGCATTGTTCAGGCGTAATATTATTGCCAGAAGCATAGGCTGTGATTCCATCTGGATGGATGTTAATAACTTCAACTGCCGCCTCACCGGCAACCTCCTCATTGACGGCATAGATTCCCGTGAGCATATATTCATGGAATGCAGCCGCGATGAAGAAACCATGATTGACAATAATATAATCTGGAATGTGGAAGGCAGGTTTGACCGAAATGCAGTCCCTGTAGAACCAGGTTCATCAGGCTGGTATAAGGATCAGCAGCTCACCATCGAAAATGGTTACGGCATCTACAACGAGGGGACTGACAGGCTCCGCATAGTCAATAACCTTATCGGTAAGTGCCATGATTCCGGTTATTTTGCAAAGGTGGTTGCTTTCCGCTTGATGGGAAGGGGAGGGACTTCCAGAGAATGTTCCTTCTATAATAACCTTTTCTACGACTGTAAAAGCGGAGCAATTAAAATGCCCACAAAGCATAATAAGGCGGAAGGAAATGCCTATGCAAAAATGCCCGGCGGTTACCTTAGGGTTTTTTACCCCTCCCCGACCATGTGTCTTGATCTTGCTGCCTGGAGGGAATTCCTCGGCTTTGATAAAAATGGGCATGAATGTGCCATGGGAGATATTGACATTGACATAAACAGCCAGACCTACGAAATGGTTGTGGATGTCAAGAATGAACTTCCAAAAGTCAAGATCGATGAAAAAACTAAGACAGATTATTTTTGTAATTCTGTAGACGGCGGAACGCGTATGGCCGGCCCCTTTAATAATTTAAAGTCCGGCAAGAATGTGTTTAATATCGACCCCAGACGGTATAAAAAGTAGGAGGAGCATAGATGAGTAATATCGATAAATCCAATCAAATGGAATCTGCCAAATTACCTCAGGGAGATTATTATCCATTTTGGGATGACGAAACAGAATACAAGAATTTTCTGTATGTGGATTGCAATAATGCCTCTGCTGATGACGGGAATCCCGGAACAAAGGAAAAACCCTTTAAGACCATTAATGCAGCAGCTCAAATTGCAGCTCCCGGAACCAAGGTATTAATTTCAGGCGGGACTTACAGGGAGCATGTAAAACCAGCCCGCGGCGGAGATAATGAAAAAGCCATGATCTCTTACGAAGCCGTAGAAGGCGAGGAAGTCTTTATTAAGGCTTCGGTTGTTCATAAAGTTTTTAAGCCCAGTACTGAATGGCGGCTTGGATCACTCAGGGACAGAGGGCCGGCTCCCAGCGGAATTAAAGTATGGGTGATAGAAATTAACCCTGAAGACTTTAAAGGCTATAGCCCCTTCTGTGCGGTAAATATCCTCCATGACAGGCTCTTTATAGAGTATGGCAAGACGGATATGACCACCTACCTCAATAGACGCGGAATGGTTTTTATTGACGGTAAGCCCCTTAAACAGGTTCCCCTCTTTAATATGATGGTGCAGCAGGACGGAACATACTGGGTGGAGTCCAACGGGCAGAAGGTTCATGTGCGTCTCCCCGGAGATGCCGATCCCCATAATCACCTGGTAGAGCTGTCTGCACGGGAACAGTGCTTTGCGCCTGTTACTCCCTTCCTTTCATATATCAGGATAAAGGGTCTCACCTGCTCCCATGCAGCTACAGGATCCCCTGTTCCGCAGCGCGGCTCAATTTCTGCATACCGCGGCCATCACTGGATAATCGAGGGCTGTACCATAGACTGGTCGAATGCTGTGGGCATTGACTGCGGTAACGAGTGCTGGCATCATGAGCGCAATCCCGATCAGATTCTGGGCTATAATATAATCCGGGGCAATATTTTAAAGGACGTTGGTGTATGCGGGATTGCCATTATGGGCAGCCGCTATATGCTTATAGAGGATAACCTGATTGAGGGAACAGGCTGGCAGCGCATGGAACTGTCCTGGGAAGCCGGCGGTATTAAGTTCCACGGCTCATACGGCACCCTCCTGAGGCGCAATGTTTTTGCACGCACAATAGGCTGTGACTCTGTATGGATGGACGGGAACCATTTTAACTGCCGCATTACAGGAAACCTATTTATTGACGCCATCGACTCACGCGAGCATATCTTCATGGAATGTTCCAGGGACGAAGAAACCATTATTGACAATAATATAATCTGGAATGTAGAGGGAAGGTTTGACCGTAAGGCAGTACCTGTGGAACCAGGATCATCCGGCTGGTACAAGGAACAGCAGCTCACAATCGAAAACGGTTACGGCATTTACGGAGAAGGTTCCGACAGAATCATAGTTTCCAATAACCTCATAGGCAAGTGCCATGATGCAGGTTATTTTGCAAAGATCGTTGCCTTCCGCTTGATGAGAACCAGGGGCGGAACAGCCAGGGAATGTGAGTTCTTCAATAACATCTTCTATGAGTGCGGCAGTGCTGCCATTAAGCTTCCCACCGAGTTCAACAAGGTGGAAGGAAATGCATATGCAAAAATGCCCGGCGGTTATTTAAGGCTTCTCTATCCTGCTCCAACTATGTGTCTTGATCTCTCCGCCTGGCAGGAATTCCTTAACTTTGATCTCACAGGCTGTGAAAGCGACCTTGAGATTGAAATTGACGGAAAAACAATGGAAATGACAGTTAATGTTAAGGCAGAACTCCCAAAAGTAAAGATGGACTCCAGGGCAAAGACTGATTATTTCTGCAATGTAGTAGAGGGAGATACACGTATGGCAGGTCCCTTCAGTAATTTAAAACCTGGTAAAAACGTATTTAATGTAGATCCCAGAAGGTATACCAGATAATTTAAAAGAATTTAAAAAATATAGAAAAAAGAAAGGGCTGCAGTGATAATCACAGCAGCCCTCTTTTTTATGCTATTTGCTTTACAGCAGAAAACCTATTCTGCAGCGAATGACTGGTAAATGTCCTCGCGTACTGTAGAGCGTCTTCTGGTGAATGATGCAAAGGCGGCGTCTGCAAAACCTCTGGATATACCAAGGAGGAATTCATTAAGGATTCCTGCCATGCCTTCCAGGGTTTTCTTTTTTCTCTTAATGGAAGTAATATCTACATCCAGGATTAGACCCGGTTGTATGTGGTAGGGGTTAATCATGTATTCAAAGCGGAGGAATTCCTTTTCTAAAAACTGTATTCTTTCTTCTATCAAGCGTCTTTCTTTCGGATACTGGTAATCATACATGGCTTTAAGTTTGCTTCTCATAAGGATAATTTTTTGTTTTACCTTATCCTTTTCGAATACATAAGTTCTGTTAGATCTTTCTACTTCAGTTTCTGCAGGTTTTACAAATGTAATTTCATCCCATGCCTTGTCGATTTCTTCGTAAACCGGGCTTCCGTGCTTGTCGTTAATCTGTTTTTTAATTTTGTCTTTCTTCCTTTTTGCCAGATCGTTAAAATCGTTTATACGGGACATGTTCTTTGAATCTTCGTAAATTACAGTAATTAGATCCCAGGCATGTGCAATCTCTGTCTCGAAACTCTGAAGCTGGATATCAAAAGATTTCCTCTCTTCTATTAACTGGAAGTTATCGATGTACTTTAACCTTATCTGATAACGTTCATCCGGAAGTACAGCTGCATTTGTATCTTCATATTCCCTTATTACCAGTTCCCTTCCGTTTTTATAGTTCTCAATAAACTGGTAACCCATTTTTGAGGTATCCAGAATGGAGGTAATGGAATTGATTGCGGTATTAAATCCGCGGCTTCTGATGTTTTCTATGTCAATAATCTTTTTAATATTCTCGCGAATATTCATCTGGTCAAAGTCATCAGGATCTATCTCTGCCCTTAAGGTAGAAATTCTGTCCATAATGTTTTTGGCAACAAGTGTATACCGCTTGGACTTTTCGTTCTCCCAATCGTCATCTGTGTGATCCACTACTTTGCCAAGCTTGGTAAAGATGATCTCGCTGTCTGTCAGGTCTTCCAGACCTTCTTGCTGTCTTTCGTCCTTTAATACTTCGAGTTCAGTATCAATATTATCTATAATGTTCCTTGCCAGTGCATCCTTAATCAAATAGGCAATCGTCACCTGATAATGGAAAATGGGGCTGATTAATTCTGAATCCAGAATGTTGATGGAAAGCTTTACATCTGTAACAGTAAAGGGTTTTATTACATTATCCTTGAATGCACACTTAATAACAGAATATGCATTGTCACCCTGAATAAAAGATCCCGTATCTGTCTTCTGTGCAAGGATATTATTGGTCAGGGTTTCCAGTTCGTTCACGCCGCGCTGGACATGACCCTGGAGATGACCGTACATATTTACTACGGACTTTTCTATCTCACCTGTATTAAACTTGTCTGCTCCTCCCACTTCATCCAGAAGGGCTGCAATTTCCTTGGGTGTATATCGTGCCAGAACCTTTGTTTCTTCTTTGTCCATATAGTTACGGACTTTCTTTGTCATCTCGTCTTCTGTAGTAACAAGATAACGGTTAAACATGTTTTGGAAATTCTGGTTAAAATAATTGTAGAGCTTTTCCTTCATACCGCCCATTATGTCCAGTCTTTCAAGGACATCTTTGGGAAGCTTGGAAGTCAAGTGATGTATTACCTTATTGGTTTCTTCTTCCAGAAGCTGGTTAACTTCTGCCTGCTGATCCCTATATTCCTGTGCCAGAGAGTTTCTGGAACCTACTGCACTGGGTTTTTCGGGATGAAATACATTAGGACTTTTTGGAAGATCTATTGCCATTTTTTTACTCCTGAGTTAATAATATCAGATAATCGCTATTAGTGTCAAATACTATTTTGCTCTCTTTTAGGGGTATTTATGTGGGTTTTTATTTCAATTTTTGTCCTTATTTTTTATACCCTGATAGTGATATATAATGGAATTAATATCCTGGGTTTACTTAGGTTTTTCTTTCCTTTTTTCAGATCCTATGCTTTTTGGCCGCTTTTTATCCTGCTTTGTTACTCTATGATCTTTATTTTCCTGTCCAGGTCTGAGAGGTTTAGCTCGCTGAGGAATATGGCATTATATCCAATTCCTGCCATGTTTTATATGGCTCTGTTTTTGGTAATTTTTAATTTTCTCCTCTTTTTGCTAAGACAATTTGGTAATATCTCCATAATACCCGGGTTTTATGCAGCAAAAACGGGAATAGCCTTGATTTTTACAATAATTATAATGTTTTACGGATATTTTCATGCCAAAGACATAAAAACAGTGCATTATTCTGTGAATCTTGATGGATATTCCAATGGAGGGAGCCTCCGTATTGTTTTAATTTCCGATACCCATATAGGCGGGATGACTGACAGAAGATGGCTGGGAAGGATTGTTGATACAGTTAATGCGTCGGAACCCGATATTATTTTTATTACAGGGGATATTTTTGACAGAAATCCCGGTACCATGCCGGACAGGGAGAATAAAATTGCAGAATTAAGGCGGCTGTCCGCCCGCCTGGGTGTGTATGCTGTTGCGGGGAATCATGATGTAGATAGATTCACTTTTGGGGAAGAACCGGAGACAGTTACAATTAATGAATTTCTTGAAAGTGCAGGAATTGTTTTTTTACAGGATGAGGTACGCTTAATAAATAATAGCTTTTACTTAATAGGAAGGAGAGATATTAGACCCATAGGCGGTAGTGTAATAAGAAAGTCTGCATCAGAACTTGCAGCAGGATTGGATAATTCCTTCCCCATTATTTTCCTCGATCATCAGCCCATGGAGTTCAGGGAAATGGAAGAAGCCGGAGCAGACCTTATACTCTCCGGTCATACCCACAGGGGGCAGTTCTTCCCCGGGAATATTGCCACTTACTTTCTTTTTAAAAGAGCGGGGGCTGTTCATTACGGACACTGGAGGGGAGAGAGAGCCCAGGGCATTGTCAGCTCCGGTGCAGGGGTCTGGGGTCTGGTTTTCAGGCTGGGTTCCGGAAGTGAAGCTGTAGTTATAGACTTACAGCTTTAAAAATTTCTCCGGGCTCATCCAGTTCACTTTGAGCCTGAATAATTCTTAGTTCCGGTAGGGTTCCGGTAAGCTCTTTATTATATTCCCAGCTCTGTTTTAATATTCCGTAAATACTTGCGGTGCAGAGTTCCAGGCTTTTCTTTAAATCTCCTGTTTCCAGATACCTTGCCAGAAATACAGAGGCAGTAATATCGCCGGAACCTGCCATGCCTGGTCCCAGGGGCAGTAATGGAGTTTCTATGGAATATTTTCCCCCGCTCCCGGATGCAATCATCCCGATTTTATTTCCCGCTTTATTATTTTCTTCTGTATTAAAACTTGTCAGGAGTACTATTCCCGTACCTTTTTTATGTATTATATCTATGGCTTTACAGGCACTTTCCATGTTTATTATTTTTTGTCCTGTCAGAGCTTCCAGCTCAAACTGGTTTGGAGTAATAATATCTGCCAATGGGATTAGCTCATTTTTAAAAATTTCCGGTATGTCCGGCTTTACATAAAAGCCCCTGCCCACATCACCCATTACAGGATCGCAGCAGTAAATTGCATTTTTGGATGCAGTTCGAACTTTTGTAACTGCATTGATGATTGCCTTACCTACAGCAGCATCTCCCATATAGCCGGAAAGGACAGCACTGCATTTTTCCAGTACTCCTCTTTCTTCAAGGCCGGTTACCAGCTCATCCGCCAGCTCTCCGCCCAGGATCTTTCCCTTCCATGATCCGTAACCTGTGTGATTTGAAAACTCAACTGTATTTATTGCCCAAACCTCATGTCCAAGTCTCTGCATGGGAAAAACTGCGGCACTATTTCCTGCATAACCATACACCACATGAGATTGAATAGATAAAATTGCCATTATTTTTCCTTAATTTCGGTTCAAATCCGCATCCCTTAAATATGTCACTGTTTCGGGAAGGGCGGATTTGAACCGCCGGTCTCTGCGTCCCGAACGCAGCGGAATAGCCTCTATCCCACTTCCCGAGTTAAAATCAATAATAAATTATATGGAAATGAATTGGCCGAGTCAATCATGTTTTATGAAGAACATAGATATTTGCTTTTTTACCTGAGACCAGGATGGGGATTTTATTTTTAAGTATTAATGACTGCCTTTTTTCTATTAATGGCTCCAGTTCATTTGCTGTGAGTATTACTGCTCTGCCATTGGGTTTAAGCAAAATGGAAAAATTCTTCAGCATTTTTTCATTGAAAGCCTCAGCTGACAATTCCATTTTGCTGTAATGCCCCCAGGGCGGGTCTGTTATTATTGCGTCGAAACTTTCAGGATGGAAGCTGCTTTCATCCCGAAAGCCGGAAGAAAAAAAATCTTTTTTTATGATTGTAAAACGATCTGTCATTAAGCTTTTTTTGTTTTTGGTTATTTTTATGCAGGCAGGATCAATTTCCAGGGCTGTAAAGCTTTTTACCGGAAAGTATTTTATTGCTGCTTCCGGGATGGAGCCGTATCCGCAGAATGGATCTAAAACAATATCACCTGTTTTAAGTGAGCCCAATCTGCATAAAAGCCAGGCTAATTGACGGCTTAGTTCACCTGCTTTAAGTGTTTTTTCTGCGGAATGTGTCATGCGCTTCATGAAAACTGAAAATCCCTCCCTGCGGTACAGAAACCAGAATTCAGTGTCAGGCATCGAGCGGTTTAACAAGAGTGAAGAACTTTCTTCAATAAAGTATTCCATTTCTTTCCTGTGTTTTTCACTCACAGAGGCAGGTGTGTTTTCCATGGAAAATACCAGGCGGAAAGTTTTTATTTTTTTTGTGTTTAATGAAAGTACATCCTTTGATTTTTTTGGGATCCCCTTATTCTTGATTTTATTTATATGCCTTATAAGGGGATTCTCACCGGATGCCGGAGGAAGTTCCAGGAAATCTATCACCGCAAAAATATTGTTAAAGCAGAAAAAGTTTAATTTGTCATAAGTCTGGCTGGTTTCAAATATTACAGCACCTGAGAGTAGCTTTGTGATATTCGCATCACTTAGCCTTTCTTTTATTACAAGAGATATTTGTTCTTCCATGCCGGCAGCGAAGGTGCCATAGAAGGTGTTCATTCAGCCTGGTTAATTACTTAACTGCATCCGGTTGTATTACCGCAGGTATCGTTGCGACACCTGGAATTTCTTAACTGCATCCGGTTGTGTTTCCGCAGGTGTCGCACTTCATGCAGGTTCCGCTTCGAATCAGGGTCAGGCTTCCGCATGAAGGGCAGGGGTCTCCTTCGTAGCCTTTCATTCTTGCCTGCATTAAAAGTTTATCTTCCTCTCTTACTGCCGTTTCCGGGGCAGGTGGTTTTTTTACTGTGCTGCTTTTTCCGCTTCCTTCATTCCTGGTTCCCGTTGTTAAAAGATCCTCCGGCTTTATCTGCCCGAGGTCTTCTCTTTTTAAATAACTTATTGCCAGGTCCCTGAATACATAGTCAATTACGCTGGTTGCCATTTTTACATAATCATGTCCTCTGACCATTCCGTTGGGTTCAAAGCGGCTGAAGGTGAAGGCATCCACATACTCTTCCAGGGGAACCCCGTACTGTAAGCCCAGTGATACTGCTATTGCAAAGCTGTTTAATAAACTCCGGAAAGCGGCTCCTTCCTTGTGCATGTCAAGGAAAATTTCACCCAGGCTGCCGTCATCGTATTCGCCGGTTCTTATAAAGATAGAGTGCCCGCCGATTTTTGCCTTTTGCGTATAACCAGTGCGCCTGTTAGGCAGGGACTTCCTGGACTTTCTGGTTTTTTCAGTTTCCTGGTTTTTCTTTACAGCCGAACCCTGGGCTGTAAGGGATTTTTCTACCTTTAAAATTGAATCTGCAAGAACATCGGTTCCCGGTGCAAAGGAAGACAGGGGCTGTGAGAGCTTGGAACCATCCCTGTACAGGGCAACTGCCTTAAGAGCGAGTTTCCATGCCAAAAGGCATGCACCTTTTACATCTTCATAGTTTGCACTATTGGGCATATTGATGGTTTTTGAAATTGCTCCCGATATAAAAGGCTGGCAGGCTGCCATCATCTCTACATGGGCTTTCCAGGCTATAAAACGTTTCCCGGTTTTTCCTGACGGGGTAGCGGTATCGAAAACGCTATAATGTTCTTTCTTTAAGAATGGCGCTCCTTCCAGACCCATGGTACCGCAGGTATATAGTTCCGCCGCTTCTATTTCCGCCTCACTGTAACCCAGGTGTTTTAATAAATTAAACCCCGGTGCATTATAAATACTTTCGCCTAACTTTAAATTGTTTTCCATAAAGTCTTTGCCCAGGATCCAGGAATTAAAAACCCCCTCCAGGCTTAAGGAACTCTTTACAGATTCTTCAGCCAGCGAAAGAACTTCCGGAGTAAAACCTTTTTTACTCAGGTTTTCCGGGTTTATAACAGGAGAG
>Ga0099364_10004539_pt1 | contig 21019 bp, 15 predicted proteins | sample TergutTh196P3_FD_73070 | JGI IMG/M metagenome (GOLD analysis project Ga0099364, IMG submission 73070) | Microcerotermes parvus P3 segment gut microbial communities from Pointe-Noire, Republic of the Congo - Th196 P3 | ecosystem: Host-associated > Arthropoda: Insects > Digestive system > Gut ... | reverse complement strand
AAATCCTAAATTTAATGAAAAAAGTCGTTTTTTTACACAAGCCGTTGTTTCAGAATTGTCTATCTTTGCAAAAATTTTAAACAAATATAATATGAATTACGATTTTATACAAGAGTATTGTCTCTCAAAAAAGGGCGCAGAAGAAGATTATAAGCAAGAATGGGATGCCATTCGATATTGTGTTCGTGGTAAAATGTTTGCGTTAGTTGGTCACGACAACGAAAAAAATCCGATAATTTCGGTCAAACATAAACCCGAATACGGCGTGGAACTACGGGAAAAATATAGAGATATAATTCCCGGATATTATTTGAACAAGATGCACTGGAGTTCGCTATTTTTAAGCGGAAACGTCCCCGAAACAGTTTTGAAACAGATGCTTGACGGTTTTTATGAATTGATTTTCAATTCGTTACCTAAAAAAGTTCAAAATGAAATTACAAACCAAAAAATAACTGAATAAAATGAAAGTAAACAGATTAACGCCAAATTTGGCTGTTGCCGACATACGGCAGACCGTGCAATTTTATTGCGATAATTTAAGTTTTGAGTTGGTTATGGCAGTTCCCGAAACTCAAGACGGAATAGACCCGCAACTACTTGACGACAAAGAATATGTATATGCGATGTTGAAAAAAGACAACACCGAATTGATGTTCCAAAGAATAGATACGCTCAAAGAAGATATTACTCTTTTTGACAAGGATTCAATTGGAGCAAGCATGTCGTTATATTTACAGGGAAAAGGAATTGATGACTTTTACAATAATTTGAAAAATAAAAACATCCAAATTTCTGAAATGCGGCTTACTTGGTACGGAATAAAAGAGTTTTACATTAAAGACAATAATGGTTATATTTTAGGCTTTGCCGAAGAAGTGCAAAAATCTGAAGAATAACAAATTTTTATCAAAACCTTATACAACCTTTTGCTTATTTTTAGTACTTTCAATTCTAATTTTAACCGACGAGTTAAATTGTCATTTCTGGTTATTGGAATTGTGCGAAGTTGTTCTACTTTATTCTTAAAATAATTATCAGAAAAATGATTATTGGACAAGATGATATGTCGCAATAATTTCAGTGTGAATTTAATTGTCTCATATTTAACAAATGGCAGAGCAGCGTGATATTCAGGATGTTGCAGAACAAACATATATCGTTCAAAATATGCGTCACTGTGGTCAATAAAATTTTTTTGAGCCAATACAATATCATTGGGGTTGCAAATACTGCCCTTTCTTTGCAGATAATAATAATATTCGTTGTGAAGGTAAACAACTTGATTTGCTTTATGAAAGAGAAAAAGAGTAACAAAATCGTCTGCTAAACCTCTACCTTCCGGGAAATCGATGTTTTCGAACAAGGATTTTTTAAAAATTTTGTCCCACATAACTGAATACCATTTTTGATTGTCTAATAATAAGAGTACTGCTTCTTTACGTGGAACTATTTCATTTTTTCCTTTTAAATCTTCGGGTACGTTGTGTTCAATTCGTCCGTCCTCCCACACATAGCAAAAGCTACACATAGCAATATCGGAATTTGTATTAATTAATGCTGTCATCATATCAGAATACATACGGGGTTCAGTCCAGTCGTCTGCATCAGCAAAGGTAATAAATTGCCCTGATGCAATATTAACTCCATCTTTTCGTGCGTTGGATGCGCCTTCGTTCTGTTTATGAATGACTTGAATGCGACTATCACGTTTTTGCCATACATCGCAAATATCTCCCGTTGTGTCAGTGCTGCCATCATTGATAAGAATGATTTCCAAATTGTTATAAGTTTGAACTACAATAGATGACAAGCACTTGTCGATAAATTTTTCGACATTATAACAAGGGATAATAACTGAAAGAAGAGGTGTCATATTAATTTGATTTTTTTTGGTAAGCCACTAATTACTGCTACTAAGGTTGTTTATTGAAAAAATAAGGTACAAATAAGGTTTTTACTGTTTTACTGATTTATTAAAGGGTGGCGACCGCAAGGGTTCGCCCCATTCACTCATTCACTCATTCACTCATTTTTCTACCAAGCGTTGCATTCCTAACGGAATGCTTTCTTGCTCATTTACTCATTTACTCATTCTCTCATTTACTCATTCACCCATTCACTCATTTTTCTACCAAGCGTTGCATTCCTAACGGAATGCTTTCTTGCTCATTTACTCATTCACCCATTTACTCATTTACTCATTCACCCATTCACTCATTTACTCATTCACCCATTCACTCATTTACTCATTCACCCATTCACTCATTCACTTCTTAAAATAAAACTTTATAATATTTTGAAACTCTAAATCTTTTGTAAAACCTTCATTTTTAAGAATAAAAGCAATTCTTACGCGTAATTCGTTAAAGAGATATTTTTTTCTGAAAATCATCACTTTAAGCATCAAATATATTATTCCTTTAATTTTTCTTAAAAAACTTTTTTTGGATTCATGGATTATTTTATCATATTTCTCTAAAATAGGGTTTGAGAGTTCCATTGAATTTAATAAGTTTTTTTTGTAATTCCATGTCAATCTATTTGGTGGCAAATAGTGTTTTAGCAATAAAGATTCGTCGTAGAACAACTTATATCCGAGCAATAAAATTCTTTTACAAATTTCGCAGTCGTCTCCCGATGTTAAAATATTTCCTGTTCTACCTTGATTTAAAAAAGGATGCTTAAAATTAAGCACTTTACGTAAAATATCTTTTCTTGTCATCAAACCTGCTCCCCAAATCCAACCTTTATTAGAAACATCACCAGATTTATTTGCTTGTTCTCCTATTGCATAATAAATTTGAAAATCATTGAACCAATCGGGGAAATCGATGTCGCTTACTGCCATTGTTTTACCGCTAAGAGCGCCAATTGGAGGGTTATTTTCCATCAAATTGTATGCTATTTGTAGATAATCGGGTAGCAGCCAGTTGTCGTCATCACAAAAAAGAATATAATCATATCTCGCTTCGTTACTCCCTTTTCTGCGTGCAAACATTTGTCCGGGAGTATCTTCGTCAATTATCTTAAATTTAAAATCGGTATGATATTTATTCCATTCCGACAAAGCAACCTCTTTTGTTCTGTCGGTGGAGGCATTATTGACAATTATTAATTCAACAGGTATTTCTTTGTTAAGTTGTTGTTTTGCAATATATTCCAAAGTTTTTGGCAACCGTGTTTCACTATTGAAACAGCAAAGAATAATTGAAATTCCTTTTTTCAAAGTTTTAAAATTACAATTAAGCATTCTGCAATACATTTGACAATTTTTAATATCATTTCGGCAAATTTCAGCATCTTTTGAATTCCAAATTTCTTCGGGAGAAGATGTTTTCAAAGAGCCAACAGGTTTGATATTAAAACATAACCTAACGTTGCCATAAGGGTCAACTGCAAAGTTTTGTGTACCTACGGTGCAAACGATTTGTTTTAAGATATCGGATGGCTTTTTTAAGAATAGTTGGTACGCATCTAATTGTTCAAACGAATTGTGAATATTATCATTAGCGCTTTTCAATGCTATCAATTTATCAATAATTGGGACAAAATCTTCCGACATTTTCAAATATTTTTCCTGTAAATTTTCGGGTATTATGTAGGAAGTTGTGTCTAATCCGCTTGTCTCGCTATATGCGTGGAATGAACTTATGTCTTCAATAAGTTGAAACATTATGCCGTCTAATTGATTTTTGGAAACAAACTCAACCAATGGAATAACTTCTTTTACGTTTTCAGGGAAAACAATAGTTGAAATTGAAATTGACAAATTGTTTCTTTTTTTCTTTTTTAAACTGTTTAACATTAATAATGCCTCTATCACTTTTTCGGCACTTTTTTCTCTTCCTCTTGATTTATCATGGATTGAATGGTCGATGATTGAATTTAAAGAAATATCGAGGGCATTTAGTTTAGAATCAATAATTTTGTGATAATATTTAGAAATAGAAAATGCGTTTGTAACGACCATAGTTCTGATATTCAAAGAATAAGCATACTCAATTAGTTCAAAAATATCATTTCTTAAAAACGGTTCGCCACCCGAAAAACAAATTGAAAAATCTTCGCCAAGCCAATGTTTTAGTTTCAAAATAATATCTTTCCACTCTTGTGTAGAAAGTTCTTTATCAATAACATCAGCGTGATTAATGTGCCATTTTGCGCATGTATCACACCTCAACTGACATCTGTCGGTTATATCAAAGGTAATTTGTTGGGGCTTTTTCATCTGTTTATATTTTCACGGTACAGGGTACAGGGTACAGGGTACAGGGTGCGTCTCAAGGTTACTCTGTGTGTCAGTGTAATTGATTTTTTTGTTACACAGAGGGGCACAGAGAACACGCAGAGGGGCACATAGATTTTCATTTAATCATTTTCTACCAAAAGATATATTCATTTCAATAAATTCAATGCTTTCTTACTCACTACTCACTACCCACTACTCACTACTCACTACCCACTACCCACTACTCACTACTCACTACCCACTACTGACTACTCACTACTTACTACTCACTACTCAAATCTCACTACTATTTTTTCCCAATAATAGCCTCTACTTCCTCAATTGTGATAGGGATTCTATCTCCAAGAATTCGTGCACCTGATTCAGTAATCAAGATATCGTCTTCGAGTCTTATTCCTCCGAAGTCGCGAAATAGTTCTACTTTTTTGTAATTAATAAAGTTTTCAAACTTCTTTTCTTTGAGCCAAGCGTCAATTAATGCGGGAATAAAATAGATACCCGGTTCGACTGTAATAACAAAACCTTTTTGGAGTCTTCTACCTAAACGTAAGGATTTAAGTCCAAATTGTGTAGAGCGTTGGATTTCATTGTCATAGCCAACAAATTTTTCGCTATAATCTTCCATGTCGTGTACATCTAATCCTAACATGTGCCCTAATCCATGCGGGAAAAAGAGTGCGTGAGCACCTTCATTAACGGCTGTTTCAATATCACCTTTCATCAGTCCGATGGATTTTAATCCTTCCGCAATGACGGATGCTGCTAAAAGATGCACTTCTTTGTAGGGAACACCGGGTTTTGCGGCATTAATTGCTGCGTTATTTGCATTTAAAACAATTTGGTAAATCTCTTTTTGATGTTGGGTGAACCCTTTTGCTACGGGAGTTGTTCGCGTATGGTCAGTAGCATAATGAAGCGGAGATTCAGAACCAGCATCAACGAGCAATAAATCGTATCTTTTTAATTTGTTTCCGTGATAATGATTATGAAGCGTTTCGCCTCTAACAGAACATATTACGGGAAAAGAAACCATTCCACCACCCGAAATGGAAATACCTTCAATAATTCCTGTAATTTCTTGCTCGGTAGTACCCGGTCGTGCAATTTTCATCGCTGTTGTATGCATTTTGTATGCGACGCTCATGTGACGTTCCATTTCATCGATTTCTACCTCTTCTTTTATACTTCGCATTTCAACGCATGCCCTTACCAAATCCTCTGAAAAAGATTCGCGAACTTTGTTTGGTGAAATACCTGTTAATTCGCTTATTAGGATTATGTTTTCTCCACGATATGGCGGCGTAAAATGTATTTTTCGACCTTGTTTTACGGCTTCACCAATTATCTTAAAAAGTTCATTATAAGGCAATACTTCCGAAACGCCTGTTAATGATGCTTTTTCAAGCATGGATGATTGCGGTCCCATCCATATTATGTCATCAAGAGTATAATCGTCTCCAAAAAGAATATGACGGTCGTTGTCAATATCAATAATGCCCGCTAAACCTTGTAAATCTATTCCGAAAAAATAGAGAAAGGTACTATCCTGCCTAAAATGGTAGGTATTGCTTGGATAATTCATCGAAGAATCATTGTTCCCAAGAATAAGAATTATTCCGTTCTGTAATTTGGTTTGTAAACTTTTACGTCTGTTTACATAAACTTCTTGTTTAAACATTTTTTATATTTTAAGTTGTTGGTTTTTAGTTTTTTTAGTGAATGAGTAAATGAGTGAATGAGTGAATAAGTCTTCAAAATTCAATTTTTTTTAATTTTTAGTTCGTATATAATTAATTCAACAAAACATCCTTAGTAGAAAATTTTTTATCAACTATAAGCATTCCTTTAGGAATGCACCGCTTGGTAGAAATTGACCAACCCTGACACCTTCATTCCGTTAGGAATGCATCCTATTCTTTTTCTTATTTTTATCATATTTTCCCCAAACATCCTTAGTCGAAATGAGTGAATAAGTACTCAAAATTCAATTTTTTTTAATTTTTAGTTCGTATATAATTTGTTCCATACATGTTGCTAATATTTTATTATTAAACGTTATTTTTTGGATATATTTTATCAATTAGCAAATCTTCTACTCTTTTAGCAGCAGTTAAAGGATTACATTCAGGTTTGAAATTTTTCTTTATATTTAAAATTCAATGAACTGTCAACATCTACTAATTTTTCTTTAAGCAAATGGACGTTAATAAAGGTTTTATTTTCAAGATATAGATAAACCAATAACCGATTTTGGTTGTCGTATTTTTGTTCGTCAAATTTCAAAAAAACTCGTTTTCCGTGCAATTTTTGTTTTAAATATTCTGTTGCTTGTCCGTTCATTTGAGGATTTTGTTTTATTCCTATTAGCCTTACAATTAAATCATTATTTAGTTTTAGAAGTTCGGGGTTAATTATTTCTTTCACAGAAAACAATTCCTCTCTTTTTGTCGAACTATCTGCGTCTATTTTAGATCCGTATTGCAATTTTTTTACATCTATTTTCTTGTCCAACTTATGGACATCAACAAATCGATAGGGTAATTTTTCAAAATCAATTTTCGTTTCGGATTGTTTTATATATTCTGTTTCAACTTGCGAGAAAGTGTCATTTCCACCGATTTTTTCCTTTATTATCGGAACAAATTCGGGATTAATTTCATACCCAACAGAATTTCTGTCTAATTTTTTTGCAACCAACGCCGTTGTTCCGCTACCAAGGAAAGGGTCTAAAATTATTTCTTTGGGAAAAGAAAACATTTTTATCAGTCGAGCAGGCAATTCTTCGGGAAACATCGCCAAATGTTTGTCTTGTTTTGCTCCATTGAAATACCAATGTCCGTTAAAATATGTGTTCCACTCTTCATTGGTCATTGCAGAATTTTCTTTTTGTTGGGCTGTTGGTTTTGGAGCATTTCCTTGTTTCTTAAACAATAAAATATACTCAAAATCTAACTTCACAATGCCATTTCTGGGGTGAGGAAAACTTCCCATTACAGCGCCACCACCCGTGGTATTCATTGTTGTCGCTTTTTGCCAAATTATTTGTCCCATAAAATCGAAACCGACCGTTTCGCAAAATCTTATAATTTCAGAATGTATCGGAATGACTTTGTAGCGACCATAATAAACCGACCTTGCAAATTGGTCGCCAATATTTATACACAAACGACAGCCATCATGCAAAACCCGATAACACTCCGACCACACTAAATTCAGATTGTTGATATAATTTTCGTAACTGTCGTTAAAGCCAATCTGATTCTCTGTTCCGTAGTCTTTGAGTTGCCAATAAGGAGGTGAAGTGATAATCAAATGAACGGAACGGTCTGTTAATTCGTTCATTTGACGGCTGTCACCGTTGATTATTTTATGTATTGTCTTCATCTAAAATTTTTTGCAAAAGTACATCTTTTTTTAAACATTTCAATTTTATTTTCATCTTGACTTTTCTGTCGGTTGCTGTGCTCCACTCCTTGCAGATAATGGCAAAGTTTTTTTCACTTTCAAAAAACTCTACTAACCTACATTATTCATATTATTTATTTTAACGCAAAGTCGCAAAGCATTAATAGTTTTCAGTTTTCAGTTATTTTTTGTGGTCCTTTGTGGTTAAAAGATATTTCCATTTCTTGTGAATAATGCAAGTTAAAAAAGTGCGCAAAAATAGTATCAAAAATTATAAGTGCAAAATTACATTTTATTTTTTATTAAAAAAATATTTTTTCGATTCAACGTTTTTTAGGGAACTATTTTGTTGCATGGTTGCTGTTCCAAAATGGCAGCGCATTTCTCCTCCTCTCCCTTCTTTTTTTTAACTTCGGAAAAACTTCGGAAACTTCGGAAGTTATTCGGAAAAACTTCGGAAATTGGAACTTACAAAATGTACAAATATTTTGATTTATTTGTCTCGCCCTTTTTGGTAAGAAATTCTTTTTCAATTAGTTCATTCAGGTCAGTTCGAGCAGTTCTGTCAGTTACATTGAACTTTTGAGCATATTCCGAAGTTGTGATATTGCCTTTTGACTTGAAATAAATGAGAGCGCCAGTTTGCCGTTCGTTCAATGCAAAACCTTTCAGATATTCGGGGAAATAAATGTTTTTGCGAAAAACTACCCAAAATCCCGAACTTGCAAAATAATACAAAGGCTGCGGTAATCCTGCCTCAGCACATAGCTGGTTCATTTTTCGAATGCCACGACCCCACGCCTCAATATAGCCAATGTGAAAAAATGCGTTGGAAATATCGGGATTATGAGGTACGGAAGAATGTTTGCCTTGCAATGTATCAATTTACGTTACAACTTGCCCACGATATTCTTTCTCAAATAGTCAAATCCGTGTATCAGTCTACCCCCTAATAAAAATCGCTTTAATTATCATACCTGCCATTTTTGGATTTTCTTTGAGTCGGCGAGTACAATAACCAAACCAATCAGTGCCATAAGGAACGTAAACACGCATATTATTTCCTTTTTTGATAATGCTTGCTCGTAACTCGGGCGTAACTCCGTAAAGCATTTGAAACTCATACTGTTCGGGTTTCAAATCATACTTTTTGATAAGTTCGTATGCGCCGTTGACAAGAAACTTGTCGTGGGTTGCAATACCTACATAAACGCCATATTTGAAGAATGTTTCCAAATTTTCAAGGTATTTTTGATTGATTTGGTCGTGCTTTTTGAATGCAATGTTTTCGGGCTCTTGATAAATTCCTTTGCAAAGCCTGATAACCACTGGAGTTTCGGGAGTATGCATTTTTGAAAGCATTTCAACGTCAGCGTCACTTCTTTTTAGGTATGCCTGAATAGCGAGCCCAACATTCTTTGGAAATTCTGCATGTAACCTTTTGTATAAAACAAGTTCTTTGTCAACGCATGGAGAATCTTCCATATCAATTTGAACAAGTCTGTTGGATTCTTGTGCTTTGACAATAATTTCCCTAATGTAATTGTAACAAAGTTCTTCGTCTAATAAAAGACCGAAACTTGTTGGTTTAATTGAAAAAGTAACATTAAGGTTTTCTTCTTTTCCGAACCGTTCCACAATTTCTGCATAAACGTTCTTATTAGTTTCTGCTTCGGGCAGTTCGGTAATAAATTCGCCCAGAAGGTCGATGGTTGCACCTGAACCTTTGACATGCAACTCTTTTGATGATTTAACTGCATCTTCTAATGTTTCGCCCGATACATATCTCTTCGAAAAAAGCCATACAAATTTTTTTGGAAAATAAGGCAAAATCGATGCTATAAATTTGTTAAACATAATTATTGATATTTTTTATTATTTATTTTATTTTTTATTTTTTTAGCCACGAATTACACGAAATAACACGAATTTTTTTTATTTATATAAACTACAAACTCTAAACTCTAAACTTTAATATCTAAACTCTAAACTCTAAAACCTCCCTGCTTTTAAAGTATTTTGCAAAAGAGAAACGATTGTCATTGGACCCACTCCACCCGGCACGGGAGTAATAAAACTACATTTAGGAGCAACATTTTCAAAATCGACATCACCTTTCAGTCTCCAACCGCTTTTAGTTTCGGGTGCTTCAACGCGTGTTGTACCTACATCAATTACAACAACACCTTCTTTAACCATATCTGCTTTCAAAAAACCGGGTTTACCCAACGCTGTAACTATAATATCAGCACGAAGACAAATCTCTTTCAAATTTTTGGTGCGACTGTGACACACCGTAACGGTGGAGTTGCCTTCATTATTATTCAAAGATAATAGAATGCTCAAAGGACGTCCAACGATATTGCTTCTTCCGATGACAACTGCATTTTTACCATTTGTATCGATTTTGTAACGTTTCAGCAGTTCCATAATTCCTTGCGGTGTAGCGGGTAAAAAACAAGGCATACCAAGTGCCATTTTCCCAATATTAACGGGATGAAAGCCGTCAACATCTTTGCTGGGAGAAATCGATAGGGTAATTTTTTCTTCTGAAATATGTTTTGGCAAAGGTAGTTGAACGATAAAACCATCAATGTCATCATTATTATTAAGGTTTTCGATACAATCGAGCAACTCTTTTTCAGTAACATTTTCAGAAAATCGGATAAGCGTTGACTTAAACCCAACCTCTTCGCATGATTTTATTTTTGACGATATATATGTTTCACTACCTCCGTCAGTTCCAACAAGAACAGCCGCCAAATGCGGAACTTTCCCACCTTCCGAAATTATACTTTTTACTTTGGCAGCTATTTCTAATTTAATTACCTGCGCAGTTGCCTTTCCGTCTATTAATTGCATATTTTTTATTTAGTTTTCAGTATTTAGTATTTAGTATTCAGTATTCAGTATTCAGTATTCAGTTATTTAGCCTACATTATTTATATTATTTATTTAAATGCAAAGGCGCAAAGTTGAGAACGCAAAGAACGCTAAAAGTTTTCAGTTTTCAGTTTTCAGTAGTCGGTTATTTGTTTTTTTTTATCAGTTTTCATTTTTTTTCAACCGTGAACCCTGTACCGTGAACCGTGAACCGTGAACCATTTTCCCATATCTAATATCTACACTCTAAACTCTAATATCTAACTTACCTTCCTCCCATATTTGAAAACATATTTGCCAAATTACTACTTTTTCCTTGGGACATCATTCTCATCATTTTTCTAGTTTGGTCAAATTGTTTAATTAAGCGGTTGACGTCGGGTACTGTTGTACCGCTCCCTGATGCAATTCTTCTTCTACGACTACCGTCAATAATAGCAGGTTCATTTCTTTCGGCGGGTGTCATTGAAAAAATGATTGCTTCAATACCTTTAAAAGAGTCTTCTTCAAAATCCATATTTTTGAGCATTTTATTCATACCGGGTATCATACCTGCGAGGTCTTTCATATTGCCCATTTTTTTGATTTGATTAATTTGGCTCAAAAAGTCGTTGAAATTGAACTGATTTTTTGCAATTTTTTTGTGTAGTTTACGTGCTTCTTCTTCGTCATATTGTTCTTGCGCTTTTTCTACTAACGAAACGACATCACCCATTCCTAAAATTCTTGTTGCCATTCGGTCGGGATGAAAAATATCTATTGCGTCAGTTTTTTCGCCTGTTCCAATGAACTTTATTGGTTTATTTACAACGCTTCTTATTGATAGTGCGGCACCACCGCGAGTATCACCGTCAAGTTTTGTTAGAACAACTCCGTCAAAATCTAATCGGTCGTTAAATTCTTTTGCAGTATTAACGGCATCTTGCCCTGTCATTGCATCAACAACGAAAAGAATTTCGTGAGGATTAACGGCTTCTTTAACTGCCGCTATTTCGTTCATCATTGCTTCGTCAATTGCTAAACGTCCCGCAGTGTCAATGATTACAACGTCATAACCTTGCATTTTTGAGTGCCTAACAGCCTCTTTTGCTATTTTTACAGGATTTAAGTTGTCTGGCTCGGTATAAACGGGTACTTGAATTTGTTCTCCAAGCACTTGTAACTGATTAATAGCCGCCGGACGATAAACGTCACCCGCAACTAACAATGGTTTCTTTCCTCTTTTGGTTTTAAGGAGATTAGCCAATTTACCACTGAAAGTAGTTTTACCCGAACCTTGTAATCCCGCTATTAGAATAACCGCAGGATTTCCTTTGATATTTATATCGGTCGAACTGCTTCCCATTAATTCGGCAAGCTCATCATTGACAATTTTCACCATCAACTGTGCGGGTTGTATGGCTTTTAGGACATTTTGTCCCATTGCTTTTTGCTTGACCGTTTCAGTGAAATTCTTTGCAGTTTTATAATTTACGTCAGCATCTAAAAGTGCCTTGCGGATTTCTTTTAATGTTTCGGCAACATTGATTTCCGTAATTCTTCCTTGCCCCTTCAAAATTTTAATTGACCGTGCAAGCCTATCTGATAGATTTTCAAACATTTAATACAAATATTTTATTTAAAAAACATTGCAAAAATAATGCTTTTTTTTAAATTTTCATAATTTCTGCATTTTTGGGGTAAAAATTTTTCACTTTAAACTCGATGGATATTAACTACTATTTAGGTGCTTTATAATACAAAAAACCTGCAACAACAATAAATACAAAATTAGGTATCCACACAGCGAGCCATGGAGGCGCGTTTCCGTTAACGGCAAAAGTAGTAGAAATAGTCATAAATAAAATATATGTAAAACTAAGGGCAATTCCTACTCCGATATGCAGTCCCATTCCGCCTCTAACTTTTCTGGATGCGAGTGAAACTCCCATTATTGACAAAATAAAAGCCGAAAAAGGTGAGGCATACCGCCTATGTTTTTCTATCAAATATTCTTCTACATTACCAACCCCACGCTGGCGCTGCTCTTGTACGTATTGCGTTAACATTCGGTTTGTCATTGTTTCATAAAAATTGCGTTCTGCTTTGAAATCGGAGGGCAACATATTTAATGTTGTATCTAAAAGGTCTCCTTCTGTAATAATCTGTATTTCGGGGCTAATATATTCTCTTTTAACATACTTTTTCAAAGTCCAAAAAGATGAATCAGGATTATATACTGCTTCTTTTGCTGATATTTTCATTATCAGATCTTTACCTTCAAATCTTTCGAGGCTAAAATCATCGCAAACGTCACGTAAAGAAGAATATCGCCAAACATAAACAAAAACGCCGGGGTCAATTTGCATGTGAATATTGTTTAAGCCTGTTTCGCGCCGTTTTTTTATATATTTATTTTCAAAATCTAACCTCGTTTTATTTGCAGGAGGAATAACATAACTGCCTAATACAAAAGAAAATGAACCAATGATGGTTGCGCCAAGAATATATGGAAACATCAACCTCCTAAAACTGACCCCGTTGGATAAGATGGCAATAATTTCTGATTGGTAAGCCATCTTTGACGTAAAAAATATTACTGCAATAAACACAAAAAGCGGGGTAAAAAGGTTCGCAAAATAGGGAATAAAATTAAAATAATACTCAAAAATAATAGATTTAAGTTTTACGGCACTATCGAGGAAGTCGTCAATTTTTTCTGCCATATCAAAAACAACTGAAATGCTTAATATTAGCGCAATAGCAAAAAAGAAGGTGCCAAGAAATTTTTTCAAAATGTAAATATCAATTTTTTTCATATTAATTATAATCTAACCATTATTTGTTTGATAATCTTATTTTTCCATTCAACAAAAGAGTTTTTTAAAATATGTTTGCGTGATTCTTGCATAAGCCAAGAATAAAACGCAAGATTATGTATCGATGCAATTTGCGGACCGAGCATTTCACCTGAAATAAAGAGGTGGCGCAGATATGCTTTCGAATATGTTATATCAATTTCACAAGTTCCTGTTTCGTCTATTTTCGTAAAATCATATTTCCATTTTTCATTTTTTATGTTAATGATACCATTTTGCGTAAATAACATACCGTTTCTACCGTTTCGTGTTGGAATAACGCAGTCGAACATATCAATTCCGAGTGAAATTGCTTCGAGAATGTTAGCGGGCGTACCCACACCCATTAAGTAGCGGGGTTTATCGAGTGGTAGGATATTATTCACAACTTCAATCATTTCATACATAACCTCTTGTGGTTCACCAACGGCTAATCCACCGATGGCATTTCCAGCACAATTAAATTGTGAAACAAAATCTGCCGATTGCTTACGTAAATCTTTGAAACAGCAACCTTGTACAATTGGAAAAAATGTTTGAGAAAAGTTGTAGAGAGGTTTTGTATTTTCAAAATGTTCAATTCCTCGTTTAAGCCAACGGTGAGTAAGTTCCATTGATTTTTTTGCATATTCGATATCAGAATCGCCGGGTGCGCATTCATCTAATGCCATAATAATATCTGCTCCGATAATTCTTTGTGTATCAACAACATTTTCGGGAGTAAAAAGATGTTTTGAGCCGTCTATATGTGATTGAAATTCTGCACCATTTTCTGATAATTTTCTTCTTTGACTCAACGAAAAAACCTGAAAGCCGCCACTATCAGTCAAAATAGGTCTTTTCCAAGCACAAAAATTGTGTAGCCCGCCGGCTTGTCGCATAACTTCAATTCCGGGACGCAAATAAAGATGATACGTATTTCCGAGAATTATTGTCGCTTTTGCTTGTTCATCTAAGGCTTTTACGTCAATTCCTTTGACACTACCCGCTGTTCCAACGGGCATAAAAACAGGAGTTTCAATGTCGCCGTGGTCAGTTTTGATGCTACCCGCACGTGCATGCGAAAATTTATCACTATTTTGCAAAACAAAAAACATATAATAACAAAAGATTTTAAATTTGTTTTGCTATATAAACGAGGAAATATGATTTTTGTTGTTTTATAATTAATCTATTTCCTAACTTTATTTTAACGCAAAGTCGCAAAGTTGAGAACGCATTAATAGTTTTCAGTTTTCAGTTTTCAGTTATTTTTTGTGTTCCTTTGTGGTAAAGTGATATTTTCATTTCTTAAGAATAAAGCAATATATGAATTATGCGTGATAGAACAAAATTATAAAAAAACAAATTTTTGTAGTTTTTTTGAAAAATTTTTGTGAATATAAAAATAAGTTGTAATTTTGCAATATAATAAAAGGAACGAAACTGAATTTAAAAAGGTCATAATAGCAAAATAAATCCAAAAAAATGCAAGTAAAATTTCTCGATTTACTAAAAGTTAACGAGCCATATTTTCCAAAATTATTGGAATCCACACAGCGATTTTTTGAGGGTGGCTGGTATATTTTGGGAAAAGAAACTGAGGCTTTTGAAAAAGAGTATGCCGATTTTTGCGGCTCAAAGCATTGTATTGCCGTCAGTAACGGTTTAGATGCACTCCGATTAATATTTGAGTCGTATAAGTCACTTGGCAAAATAAAAACAGGTGACGAAGTAATTGTGCCATCAAATACTTATATTGCAACAATTTTAGGCATCACACAAAGTGGTTTAAAGCCAATTTTGGTCGAGCCTGACATCTCTACGTATAACCTTGATAGCCAAAAAGTTGAAAAGGCTATCACAAAAAATACGAAAGCGATTTTGACTGTTCATCTCTACGGGCAATTGTCTGATATGGCACCTTTGGAAAATATTTGCAAAAAGCACGGCTTGTATTTGTTTGAAGATGCCGCACAATCGCAGGGAGCATCTTATAAGGATGGAAGAATATCAGGAAATTTATCAGAGGCAGCGGGACATAGTTTTTATCCCGGTAAAAATTTAGGTGCACTCGGAGATGCAGGTGCCGTTACTACAAGTAACGACGAAGTTGCTAATACAATTAAAGCATTAAGAAATTACGGCTCTCACAAAAAGTATTATAATATTTATGAAGGTTTTAATATGCGTTTAGATGAAAATCAAGCGGCATGGTTAAGAATTAAATTGCACGGACTTAACGAAGAAAACGAAAAAAGAAGAAAACTTGCTCTAATATATGATAATACTCTGAAATTGAAAAACTTAATTGTACCCAAACAAGCCGAATACGGTAAACATATTTATCATATTTATGCTGTTTTACATCCAAAAAGAGACAAACTACAAAGTTATCTATTAGAAAATGGCATTCAGACGTTAATTCACTATCCCGTTCCGCCGCATAAGCAAAAAGCATTCCAAAGTTGGAACAATCTTTCTTTTCCTATTGCTGAAAAGATTCATGAACAGGAATTGAGCTTACCAATGAGTCCCGTACATACAGTCGAGGAAATCGAATATGTTTGTGATACAATTAACCATTTCAAAGAATAATTAATGATGGAAAATAGTCCCAACAGATGTCCCGAATTGGTAACTATCATTGCACTTTGTTATAATCAAAGTCGTTTTTTGAAAGAATCTTTGTACAGCATTATCAACCAAACTTGGAAACCAAATCATATTTATATCATAGATGATTGCAGTACAGATTGTTCAGTATCAACAATTAACGAGTGGATTGAAGAGACAAAATTTCCAACAACATTAATTTGCCACAAAAAAAATATGGGTATTACAAAAACCATCAACGAAGCGTTGTCTTTATGTAAAACAAAATATTTTCAGCCGTGGCCCTGCGATGATATTATGATGCCCGACAAAATTGAGAGTCAAATAACTTATTTAGAAAGTTTAGATTGGCAACCCGGTTTCTTATATGGTGATATACAATGGATTGATTTTAACGGAATTATTTTAAGAGAATCAGTGATTTCCGATAGAAAAAAATTATTTCCAAACAAACAAATGCCGTCAGGAAATATTTTCAAAGAATTAGTTGAATTTGGCTGTTTTATTCCCACTGCATCTGGCATTTATACTACACAAGCACTAAACGAGTTAGGCGGTTTTGACGAAAATTTATTTGCGGAAGATTGGGATATGTTCATGCGAATTGCATCAAAACAAGGAATTGCTTTTAAAGATAAACTTTTTAGCAAATATCGAAGACATTCCGCAAGTACTGAAATGAGCAGAGGAGATAAATATTGGGAAGGTCATTTCAAGATTTTGCCTAAATATCTCGGAATAAGCAAAGAATATGATTTTTTAATATGGCAAACAATTGGATATCACGCCATTGCCGCTAAAAAAGATAAAACAAAAGGAACATGGAAATGGATTTGGAAAGCAGCAATACATACTCTTAATTTTAAACTATTAATTATATATTGGATAGCGAGAGGTTAGAAGTTAGAGTTTAGAGTATAGAGTATAGAGTTTAGATATTAGAGGGTAGATATGGGAAAATGGTTCACGGTTCACGGTACAGGGTTCACGGTGCACGGTGCAAGGTTCACGGTTGAAAAAACTGAAAACTGAAAACTGAAAACTGATAACTGATCACTGATAACTGATATACTGATATACTGAAAACTAGATACTAAATACTAAATACTGAATACTAAATACTAAATACTCATTCACTCATTTACTCATTCACTCATTCACTAACTACTAACCACTAACCACTAACCACTAACCACTAACCACTAACCATGTATCAACAACAAAAATTTATAGGGGCACACGTAAGTGCTTCGGGAGGGGTAGAAAATGCCCCGCTCAATGCTGCCCAAATTGGTGCAAATGCTTTTGCGCTGTTTACTAAAAATCAACGTCAATGGTATGCTAAACCCTTGACTTCAAAAGAAGTAACAAATTTTATCAAGAACTGCGAACAATACAATTTCAAACCCGAATATATTTTGCCGCACGACAGCTATCTTATTAATTTAGGACATCATATACCCGAAAATTTAGAAAAATCAAGAACAGCATTCTTAGATGAAATGAAACGATGCGAACTTTTAGGATTAAAGATGTTAAATTTTCATCCGGGTAGTCATCTGAATATGATAACATTAGATGATTGTTTGCGGAAAATATCTGATTCTATTAATATAACCTTAAATAAAACTAACGGAGTTACCGCTGTTATTGAAAATACCGCAGGTCAAGGCTCAAATGTGGGTTTCAAATTCGAACATATTGCTCAAATAATTAATTATGTGGAAGATAAAACACGTGTGGGAGTATGTTTTGATACCTGTCACGGATTTACTGCTGGATATAATATTGTTGAAAATGAGGGTTATATGCAAACTTGGGAAGAATTTGATAAAATTATTGGTGCTAACTATTTAAAAGCCATTCACTTAAACGATAGTAAAAAACCACTTGGAAGTCGCGTAGACAGGCATGATAATATCGGTTTAGGATTTCTGGGAGTTGACTTTTTTTGTAGATTTATTAACGACCCCCGTTTTGACAATATGCCAATAATCCTTGAAACGCCCGATGAAAGTAAATGGAAAGATGAAATAGAACAGTTGCGAAGTTATATTGGAATTGAAAAATAGAAGGTACTTCCTTTATTTTCTTCAGATTCTACCCAAACGTTTCCGCCTAATTTTGTTACAATGCCTTTAACGATGGGCAACCCTAAGCCTGTTCCGTTTCCCATAAGAGGATTAATTTTTATAAAATTATCAAAAATTACATCAAAATCTTTGTTGGAAATTCCTATCCCGTTATCTTTTACATAAAATGTTAAACTATTTATCTCCGCATTGATACCGATGATCACCTGACCATCATCTTTTGAGAATTTACCCGCATTTTCTATCAAATATTCAAAAACCATTTGAATGTATGAACGGTCTGTTATTATTTTTAAGTTTCGGTAATGTAGGAAACTGTTATCAATAATAAATTCTAACTGTGGGAATCTATCTTTATTGACGGGAATAATAAGTTTTACGATATCAGTTTCGATGTCAAAAAGAGTTATTTCGTTGATATTCAGAGTAAACTGACCTGTTTCAATTTTAGAAAGTTCTATGATATCATTTATAATTGAAATGAGTTGGTAGCAGTTATCGTTAATTGCTTGAAGGAATGTATGTTTTTCTGATTCGGGGATTTGGTCGTTAACAAGCAGATTTGAAAAACCAACTATTCCGTTCATGGGGGTTCTTATTTCATGTGAAATATTGTTCAAAAACGCAGTTTTAAGTCGGTCTGATTCTTCTGCTTTTTCTTTTGCTTTGAATAGAATTTCTTCGATGCTTTTTTGGTCAGTTTCGTCTACTAAATAGCCATCTAAATATGTATATCCTTTTCTGGGTGATTTTGACGCTTTTGCACGTACGTGAAACCATAAAGTTTCATTATCTTTTAAATATCGGAACGAAGTATCTAATATTGAGCAGGTTTGAATAGCTTTTGTTAATGACTTTAAAAGGTGGTCGCTGTCTGCTGTAGAGATGTTGCTATCAAAAAACAATATGCAGTCATCCTCTTGTCCCGTCAATTGTTTCCAACCCGAACTCAAAAATATTGAATCACACGACCTTATGTCATTTGTATTAAATTCCATCCTGAAAACAGCACCATTAAACATATTGTTACACAAATTGGCATACTGCTGTTCCTTATCATCTAATAAAACGCTCTTATATTCTACTATCTGTTCTAACTCATCTTTGTGAGTTTTTAACTCTTCATTAATTTGGTTGATACGGTTGCGCTGCTTAATCAAAAGAGTAACAGCGAAAATTAATATTCCAATAAAAAGAACGCTTATTAAAAGAACATAAATCATTACTTTTCGCTTGGTATCTATCTCTTCAATTTTGCTTTGAGTCTGCTTATGAATTTCTCTCTCAGAGAAACGCAGCAATTCTTCCTGTATTAATGAAAAATTTCTTGTCCTTATAGAATCGCCAAGTATATATTGATGTTGATAAAATGAGGCAAACTCATACATCTGATTGGCATAATAAATCTCTGCGATAAGTCTTTTTATTTTGTGAATAGAACTAAGATTATTTGCCTCAATTGCTAATTCGAGAGCATCTTTGGCATAAAACAACGCTTTGTCGTAATCCTCGGACTCATAATATATGACCCCAGCTACATTATAATACTCATAAAGACTGTGATGATTACTTTCTTCTACTAAATCGATTGATTTACTGATATAAAATATTGCGCTATCGTATTGTTGTATATTTTTATGATACATCGCATAAGAGGCGTAGGAAAGAGCTATTAACGGATTAACGTTTATCGATTGACTTATTTGCAAAGATTTTTGACAATAAATATAAGAAGAATCATATTGTTCAAAACTATTGTAAACATTGGAAATATTATTATAAAGATGTATTAAATTCCGATTCAGATTTTCTTTTTCAGCATATTCGATGGATTGTTTATAATAGAACAATGCTTTTTGGTTTATTTCTAACTCTTTATAAATTGAGCCTAATAATGAAATGATACCCATTTTAAGGTTTTCAATTTCTTTTGTTTCGTCTTCAAATTCCAATCCTTTAAGCAGATAATTTATTGCAGAAAAATATTCGTTTTGCTCGTATAATTTTAGTGCGATTAAGTGATATTGCTTCAATAGGACTTTTATATCATGCGAAAATTCTGCCATTGTTATTGCTTTCTCGGAATATATATCAGATGTTTCATAATCTTTCATATGGTAGTACCCTGTTGCCAAGGTACTATACAAAGCAGCCAAGTTGCCGAAATCGTCTAATTTTAAAAATAAATTTTCTGATAGTTGGGCATATTCAATGGCTTGGGTATATTCTTTTGTTATGAAACCAGCAACTGAAAGGCGATAATATGCTTTTGCTTCTATTAATTCGTCATTATTTTCAATAGCGTATTCTAAAGCTTTTTGAGCATATTCACGAGAATCATCGATTGAAATATCCAACGCATCAGATGCTAACGTTATTAATTTATCCCCTTCGTTAGAAGTATCATGCCTATCAACTTTTTGATTACACCCCCAAATAAACAGGCATAAAAACAAGAACGTAATATAAAAATTTTTTAGCATTATCGTATCTGTTCAAAAAAAATATTTTATTCTAAATCTAAAAAATGGGTTTTACGCATTATTTTAAATTTGGTTTCAAAAAAACGAAAAAAATTGTGAAATATTTTAAATATTTTAAAAAAAAATTTTTTAGTGATGAGAAATAAATCCCTTGTTTTATATCGATGGAGTTGCTTATGATTTGGGTTTTATTGACCGCCGAAACTTCAAACGCGTATAAAAAAAAATGACAGGACTGTCTCTTACGGAGTTTAATTCGGCAATTTTCAATCCCTCAAATAGTTGTTTTTTTCCCTCAAAATGGGCTTTGGGGGTGGAAAGGAATAAACTTTTTCCAAATCTACGGGGACGTCCTTTGTGTATTTCGGTAAACTCAATAACAATTTCGGTAAACTCAATAACAATTTCGGTAAACTCAATAACAATTTCGGTAAACTCAATAACAATTTCGGTAAACTCAATAACAATTTC
>Ga0099364_10004538_pt1 | contig 21020 bp, 24 predicted proteins | sample TergutTh196P3_FD_73070 | JGI IMG/M metagenome (GOLD analysis project Ga0099364, IMG submission 73070) | Microcerotermes parvus P3 segment gut microbial communities from Pointe-Noire, Republic of the Congo - Th196 P3 | ecosystem: Host-associated > Arthropoda: Insects > Digestive system > Gut ... | reverse complement strand
GTCGTTTGTTGCCATCGCCATATACTTTTCAATCCTTGCGGTACGTCCGCCTCCGTTTGTCGTTATGGATGAAATCGAAGCGGCACTGGACGACGCTAATGTCTTAAGATTTGCGGAACATATGCGCAGGATGTCTAATAATACGCAAATGATAGTAATAACGCATAAACGTGTCACAATGGAAGAAGCAGACGTCTTGTACGGTGTCACCATGCAGGAGCTCGGAGTTTCAAGTATTTTGAGGATCGATCTTGACGAGGCTGAGAAACACATTAAATCAGAATCCCGTAATTCATGAGCTTTGACTTTTGGTGCGGCTTGGTGTATAATCAGAAAACACATTTACTCAGTGAGGTATAGTATTGGGATTTATAAATAAGCTCAGAGAGGGTCTGGCTAAAACCTCAAAGAATATTTCGACGCAGTTGGGCGGCATGTTCGCAGCGTTCACCGGCGCTAATGACGAGTTTTTCGAAGAACTTGAAGAGACTCTGATACTTGCCGATTTAGGAGTGCAAACAGCCGCGTCCGCAGTTGAGACACTTCGTGAGGAAACCCGCAGCAAAGGATTTCGAACAGGCGATGAGATCAAAAACGCGCTTGCATGTATTCTTGCAGGGCTGCTGGACGTCGGCGCCAGGGAACTTAAGCTTGACTCAAAACCGTCGGTGATTCTGGTGATAGGCGTCAACGGGGTCGGAAAGACAACGACCATAGGAAAGCTTGCGCTTAAGTTTAAAAACGAGGGCAAGAAAGTCCTCCTTTGCGCCGGTGATACTTTCCGCGCCGCAGCCGGGGAGCAGCTTTCCATATGGGCTCAGAGAGCGGGGGCAGACATCGTCCGGAGGGACGAGGGTGCGGACCCGGCTTCCGTTGTCTTTGACGGACTCAGCGCAGCCAAAGCCAGAGGGGTGGACGTAGTTATATGTGATACCGCAGGGAGGCTGCATAATAAGTCGAATCTTATGAATGAACTTAGCAAAATAAGCCGGGTCATTGACCGTGAACTTCCGGATTCAGACAGAGAAACTCTGCTGGTGATCGACGCAACCACAGGCCAAAACGGGCTTATTCAAGCCCGGCAATTTAAAGAAGCCGCTAATATTTCCGGAATCGTTTTAACAAAACTTGACGGAACGGCAAAAGGCGGCATTGTGTTTGCGATAGCCGATCAACTTCGCGTCCCGGTGAAGCTCCTCGGAGTCGGAGAAAAGCCGGATGATTTGATTGAGTTTGACTTGAGCGATTTCGCGGAGGCAATACTGGGGTGAACAATTCACAATTCACAATTCACAATTCACAGTCTGTTAAGCATGAAAATGCCTTTGTTATTGCGACAAACAATGCGGGAAAGCTGCGGGAAATGCGTGATATATTGTCAAAACTCGGAATTGACGCCATGTCGCTTGCCGAAGCCGGAGTCAGTATCGAGGTTGAGGAGACGGGCGTAACATTTAAAGAAAACGCTTTTCTGAAAGCTCAGGCAGTATGCGAGGCGACCGGCAGACCTTCAATAGCCGACGATTCTGGACTCGTTGCAGACGCGCTGGGCGGAGAGCCGGGCGTATACTCAAGCAGCTTTGGAGGCGACGGGCTGAGCGACAAAGAGCGATGCGCGTATTTATTACAAAAAATGGAAAATACGGAACAAAGAAGCGCAAAATTCGTCTGTAATATAGTGTGCGTATACCCGGACGGTAAAACTCTTTTTGCGGAAGGGAAGTGCCATGGAGAGATATCGGCGGTGCAGCGCGGTGCCGACGGGTTCGGATATGATCCGGTGTTCCTGGTAAATGGCACAGGAAAAACTATGGCGGAACTCACATCGGAAGAAAAAAACAATGTGTCACACAGAGCGTTGGCGTTAAAAGAATTATCGAGAATTATATTGGAGAGTGATTCGCATTGAGAATCGGCATTTACGGCGGAACATTCAACCCACCTCATATAGGCCATTTGAGATCGGCTAAGACCGCCGCGAATCAGCTCGGACTCGATTTACTGATTATAGTCCCTTCCGGGATCCCTCCGCATAAACCATTACCGGATGATACGCCGTCCGCTGATGCTCGTCTGCATATGACGCAAGTTTCATTTGCCGGATTAAAAAATGCCGTTGTTACCGATATCGAGGCAAAAAGTCCGCATGTGAGTTACTCCATCGATACAGTTGCATCAATAATGCGGGAATATCCCGGAGCAGAGTTGTTTTTGCTTATGGGAACGGACATGTACCTGACGATATACCAATGGAAAGAAGCGCCTGCCTTGCTTGATATGATAACTCCGGTTGTTTTTTCACGCGGCTCGGGTGACAGGAAAAGAGTTGCAGATTACTCGGATGTAATAGAAAAACGATTTGGCGTCCGCACAGAAACTGTGATTAACGACGTAGTTGATATCTCATCGTCGCAGATCCGGGACATGTTCCCAAAGCGTAAAGGTGTGGAATATGTTAACGATGAAGTATATTCATACATAATATCAAAACGATTTTACGGTGCAAAACCTGACTGGGAATGGCTGCGCACCCGCGCGTACTCCATGCTTAGTCCAAAGAGGATACCCCATGTAGTAGGATGCGAAGAAGAGGCAGTGCGACTCTCAAAACGTTGGGGAGCAGACTCGGACGAAGCTCGTGAAGCCGCAATTCTTCACGATATTACTAAGATATTAAAACCCGAAGAAAACATCGCGATTATTCAAAAGCACGGTGGTTTCGTCGGTGATTTAAACAGAGGCGAGGAAAAGCTTCTGCATTCAAAAACTGCGGCAATTATAGCAAATACTGAGTTTGGAGTATCATATGCTGTTTCGGAAGCGATAATATGGCATACAACGGGCAAGGCGCGTATGACAGATCTGGAGAAAATCATATATCTTGCCGATTATATAGAACCGACAAGAGACTTTGAAGGCGTTGATGCTTTGCGCACGCTTTCATATGAAAACCTTGACGAAGCGATGCGTATGGGTATCGAAATCACAATTGCAGACCTGAAAGAGCGCGGCATCGTACCGAACAGGAAGACTATAGACGCGCTGGACGATCTACTGAGTATTTAAAGAGGTACAAAAGAATGAAAATACTGGGAAGTAACAGAAAAGGGCGGCATGTCGGCAATGGCGCCACCACCGCCGACATTAATCCTCCCGTGAAGAAATTGACAGATGTCAAAAAAGGTACGGGCGTCAAAAAAGGTAATAAAAAATTTCTGACGGTCGTGGCTATCACTTTAGGCGTGCTGGTCGTTCTAACCGGGGCTATCACTATATACTTAAAAGCGGCGATTAATACTCCGCCGCCGCAGCTTGGCGGGAGAAGGCCCAACCCGGACCGGGCTGCAGCACTGGAACCTTCTAACGATCCCGCCGCTCCGGCTTCTCCGGGCGAACCGGCGACAGAGCAGCAGCCGGTGGAAGAAATAGATGAAAGGGTACCGGGCAAATACACTTTCCTGATATTCGGATCTGACGATCACTCAACCGACACAATTCTTACAGCCACTTTTGATACGATCAATTATACGTTCGAAGTGGTCAGCATCCCGCGTGATACGATAGCAAACGTGGGTTGGAGTACTAAAAGAGTCAATACGATCCTTGCAAATATGCACTATCGTTACAGGGGAGAAGAAAACGAAGATGAAAAGGCGATGGAGGCGACAGTAGAAAGGTTTGCCGATATCCTCGGATATAGGGTTGATTTCTGGGTCTTTGTTGATATGAGAGCGTTTGTCAACCTTGTCGACTCGATAGGCGGAGTGACGTTTAATGTTCCTGTAGACATGAATTATCAGGATCCGGTCCAGAATCTTTCCATCAATTTCAGGGCCGGCGAGCAGCTACTCAGCGGTCCACGGGCTTTGGAGGTGGTGAGATTCAGAAGATACAGGAGCGGTGACATAGGCAGGATCAGCACCCAGCAGGCGTTTTTAAAGACAGCTATAGAGCAGATACTGGCAAATATCGGCCTAAGACAAGTTCCGGAACTGGTAGATAATTTTATAAGATATGTCAAAACTAATCTTGAGTTGAGCCATTTGATATATTTCGGTAACGAGTTTCTCAAAATGGATACTGAGAATATCAACTTCCATGTTTTGCCGGGCAACTATAACGACGCTGTTGACAGGGCATCGTATGTGAGCATATATGTCAATGACTGGCTTGAACTCATTAACAGTACTATCAATCCGCTGGATAACCCGATCACCATTCAGGACGTCAGCATACTGACCCGCGGCGCCGGCGGAAGGTTTTATGTGACGGACGGCAGATGGGCGGGAGACTCGTCCTGGGGCGCTACAAGCAGGCCACCATCCACATCAAGTAATACTAATAACAATAATAACTCAGACGACCCGGATGAAGACGAAGAGCAAGACCCGCCGGAAGAAGGAGATGCGAGTCCGCCTGGTGAGGGGGGAAACACTCCGCCGCCGGAAGATACCGCGCCTCCGCCTGAACCTCCGCCTGAACCTCCGCCCGAACAGCCGCCTGATTCACCCCTGCCTCCTGACAATAGTTCACCGCCGGGTGATGAGGAGTAAGCAGAGTATTCAAACAAGACCTAATGATTTATAGAAAGGATTTGTTATAATAAGTGTTAAATCCAAATGAAGTTGCCGATTTAATTGTAAACGCGCTTGACAGCAAGAAAGCTCGGGACATAGTTATGTTAAGAACAACAGACGTCACCGTACTGGCAGACTATTTCGTGATTTGCACGGCAGGCTCGACAACACATATCAAGACTTTGACGGATGAAGTCGGAAAAGTGTTAGCAGAGAACGGAGAAAATCCGCTTCGCGTTGAGGGCCATAGGTCAGGCGGCTGGGTGCTAATAGACTACGGTTGTGTTATAGTCCATCTGTTTCTTAGTGAAATGCGTGAGTTTTACACGCTCGAACGGTTATGGGGGGACGCGGAGACAATTCATAATGCATAATAACTCATGAATGATATGATGCGAGGACGAGTATGAAATATGATTTTGCGGCTATAGAGAAAAAATGGCAGACCAGGTGGGAAGCGGAGAAGCTATTTGCGGCCATTAACGGCGGTGAAAAGCCAAAATACTACGTGCTTATAGAATTTCCTTACCCGTCGGGCGAAGGTCTGCACATCGGTCATCCGCGTCCTTATACAGCGATGGATATCGTCGCCAGAAAAAAGCGTATGCAGGGTTACAACGTCATGTTTCCTATCGGGTTCGATGCCTTCGGTCTGCCGACAGAGAACTATGCAATCAAAAACAAGCTGCATCCCGCAAAAGTCACGCGTGATAACATAAAACGCTTTTCCGCCCAATTAAAGATGCTGGGATATAGTTTTGACTGGGACAGATGCGTAGATACCACAGATCCGGATTATTATAAATGGACACAATGGATTTTTCTAAAACTGTTTGAAAAAGGGTTGGCTTATAAAGCCTTGATACCGGTAAACTGGTGTACCTCTTGCAAATGTGTGCTTGCGAACGAAGAAGTCATCGTCGGGGAATGTGAACGCTGCGGCGCTCCTGTCGTCAGGCGCGAGAAGAGCCAGTGGATGCTTCGTATAACAAAATACGCGCAGCGGCTTCACGACGACCTTGATGAAGTAGATTTCGTAGATCGGGTAAAAGTTCAGCAACGCAACTGGATCGGGCGCTCGGTCGGCGCTGAGGTTGACTTTAAAACTACGACAGGTGATATGCTCCGCGTTTACACTACCAGGCCCGACACATTGTTTGGCGCGACATATATGGTCATTTCGCCTGAGCATCAGTTGCTTAAGGTATGGTCGCCGGAGAACATTGATGAAATCATTGAGTACCAGCAGGCCGCAGCAAAAAAGACCGATTTTGAACGCACTGAACTGGTCAAGGATAAAACAGGAGTCGAGATTAAAGGGATACGCGCAGTAAACCCCGTGACCGGTGGAGAAATACCGATCTTTATATCAGACTATGTCCTCGCTTCATACGGAACCGGCGCGATAATGGCCGTCCCGGGACATGATCAGCGCGACTGGGAGTTCGCTAAACAGTTCGGACTGCCGATAGTCGAAGTCGTTTCCGGAGGAAATATCGAAAAGGAGGCTTTTGAGGACTGCGAAACAGGTGTGATGGTCAATTCCGGAATTCTGGACGGTCTTCCGGTCGAAATCGCCATAGCTAAAATAACACAGTGGCTGACAGAGCATAGTTTGGGCGAAAGTAAAGTCAATTTCAAGCTGCGCGACTGGGTTTTTTCACGCCAGCGTTACTGGGGTGAGCCGATCCCGATAGTTTTTTGCGGCAAATGCGGCCATGTGCCGCTGCCCGAAAGCGAGTTACCGCTAGTATTGCCGGATGTAGAGAGATATGAGACTACGGAAACAGGGGAGAGCCCGCTGGCCGCGATGACGGACTGGCTCTCCACAATATGCCCGAAATGCGGCGGCGCCGCGCAGCGTGAGACTGATACAATGCCGCAATGGGCAGGTTCAAGCTGGTATTTCCTGCGTTATACAGACCCTCATAATAAAAAAGAGCTGGCCTCGCGAGAGGCGCTGGATTATTGGACGCCCGTAGACTGGTATAACGGAGGCATGGAGCATACAACGCTGCATTTGCTGTATTCGCGCTTTTGGCATAAATTTCTGTATGATATCGGAGTGGCGCCAACGTCAGAGCCATATATGAAGCGCACGAGTCATGGATTTATCCTCGGCGAAGATAATCAAAAAATGAGTAAATCACGCGGAAACGTGATAAATCCGGATGATATAATAAATAAGTACGGTTCAGACACTCTGCGTTTGTATATCATGTTCATCGGCGATTTTGAAAAGACTGCTATATGGTCTTCAAGCGCCGTTAAAGGATGTAAACGATTCTTAGACCGCATTTGGACTCTTGCCGTGAGTGACCCGGTCGGAGATGATATATCAAGTGTTCATGAAACCGCAATTCACCGAGCTATCAAGAAAGTCGGCGCAGATATCGAGAGCTTGAAGTTCAACACCGCTATTGCGACGCTTATGGCTCTGGTCAACGACTTTTATGACACTGCACCTTCACGCGGAGATATGAATATTCTGTTAACATTGCTATCTCCGTTTGCGCCACATATCGCCGAGGAGCTTTGGGAGATGCTGGGTTTTGAAGGATTCGCCTCAGTCCAGAAGTGGCCGGATTATGACGATAACAAAACGCTCATGCAAGTGTGCGAAATCGCGGTACAGATCGGCGGCAAACTCAGAAGCACCGTGGAAGTCCCGCTCGATGCCGACGACGATACAATCTTGAGCGCCGCGCTGACAAATGAAAAAATAGCCCGCATCATAGAAGGCAAAGAAATTGTAAGAAAAATAATTGTCAAGAATAAACTCATTAATCTTATTGTGAAGTAACGGTGAGCAGTGCTCAGTGAACAGTGGTCAGAGGACGTGGGCTTAATGAGGTTTTTGCTACTAAAAAGCGCAGGGATCGTAAACCTGCGCTTTGCAGGGGTTGTAAACCTGCTCTTTTGCGCTCCCCTAAATTGAACAAAATCTTTATTTTGTTCAATTTTATAAATATCAACAAGCCTATTCCCTCGCCCTCACTATTCCGAATTGGCGTCATTCTGCATTCTGCATTTCTGCATTCTGCATCGGAATTATTCCGAATTCCGAATTCCGCATTAACTTAATTCTGCATTCTGCATTCCTGCATTATTCATTTCCCCGCAGCAATCAACAGCTCCTGTTTTATGTCCCACAGTTTTTTTGAAAGGTCCACATAGTATGTTTGCGGGTTTTCAAATCGCTTTACTTCATCCCACAGCAAGTCTATCTGCTCAGCGCAATATTTTTTTATTTCCTCTATGCCCGGAAGTTTGTAAACCAATTTACCGTTTTTGAAAACCGGTACTAAAAGCTCCTTCGCCGTGAAGTCAGTCAAGGTTTTCGTTTTCCATGTTGCAAGCGGGTCAAAAATTGTGCGTGGTGTGTTATCGTCAACTGCCTCATCATACAGGCATAGTTCATCGGCCAGGGCCTTTCCGCTGTTTTTATCGAAATACCGGTACACTTTTTTAAAATGAGGGTTAGTGATTTTTGTGAGGCTTTCGCTCACTTTTATTTTAGGAATGACTCTCCCCTGCTCATCTTCCGTTGCCGCAAGTTTATATACGCAACCAAACACTGAATCGCTTTTAGCCGTTATAAGCCGTTCGCCGACGCCGAAAATATCTATTTTTGAATCTTGCATCACAAGATCCTTGATAAGATACTCATCCAAAGAATTTGAGGCGACGATTTTGCAATCAAATAGCCCCGCATCGTCAAGCATTTTCCGCGTCTGCTTTGACAAATACGAAATATCACCGGAATCCAAACGTACTGCGCAGTTTGTAATTCCCTGTGGCAGAAGCACATCTTTAAAAGCCTTTATCGCGTTCGGTACTCCGCTTTTAAGCGTATTGTATGTGTCTACCAGCAGCGTCGTGTTATGCGGATAAAGTTCGCAGTAAGTCTTAAACGCCTCATACTCACAGTCAAACATTTGCACCCATGAATGCGCCATCGTCCCGCTTGCGGGAATTCCGAAAAACATATCGCTGATCGTGCAGGATGTTCCGACACAGCCGCCAATATAAGCGGCTCTGGCGCCGATAATAGCCCCTTCCGCGCCCTGTGCTCTGCGTGTGCCAAACTCCCAGACGCTGCTGCCCTGCGCCGCCCTGACGATACGGTTAGCTTTTGTTGCGATCAAAGATTGATGGTTCAGTGATAAAAGAATAAACGTTTCCACAAGTTGCGCTTCAATTATCGGCGCCCTCACCGTCATAAGCGGCTCATTCGGAAAAACGGGCGTACCTTCCTTGACCGAGTAAATATCACCGGTAAAGCTAAACGATTTCAGGTACGATAAAAACTCCTCGCTGAAAATACCCTTTGTACGCAAATATTCAACATCTTCGTCAGTAAAACGTAATTTTTGAATATACTCCACCACCTGCTCCAAGCCAGCGGCAATCGCAAACCCGCCCTGATCCGGTACCGAGCGAAAAAAGACGTCAAAATATGCGACCGTCTTATAATACCCGTTGCTGAAATACCCGTTACTCATAGTAAACTCATAGAAATCACAAAGCATGGACAAATTTGAATAATTCAACCCTCTCTCCCCTTCCGATCCGGGTGTGTAGTGTTATATTGCGATTACAAGGGATTATACGATGATTATTAGTTATTTGCAAGACCCGAAAAATTATGGTATTGTAAAGAAAATGATTAAGGAGGGCATTATCATGCCAAACGACAAGTATACATCAATCGTTACTCTTGATTTTCAGTACGCACATAGGTTTATGAACTGGCAGCGGGAAGCAAAACACCTCCACGGACACTCAGGCCTTTTAACGATCGAACTCGAAGACACAGTAGACCCGGTAACCGGATTCGCGCATGCGTGTAAAGAAGGCTTCAAAATAGCATGGGAAGTTTGCGACCACTTCCACCACGCAACCCTGTTTCAAGAGGGCGACCCTCTGCTCGACGCTGTTTTAGCGGTATACGAAAAGGAAGGCATTATCAATGACCCCGAGCACTGTGTCCCACTTAAAAAAATAGACCACGCCCTCGCCTGGTCATACCCGGAATACAGAATAGTTGTGACAAAAAAGGTTTCCACTGTCGAAAACCTTTGCGAGCTTTTCTACGAGCTCCTGAAAGACAAAATGCCAATAAAGAAAATCACCATGCGCTCGTCTTCAATAAATGCGGCGTCAAAAGAGTTTAAGTAATTAAAGCATAAACAAGCCCCGCGTGATTCTAACCTCTCAAAAGGTAGTCGATCACGCGGGGCGCACAGTCCCCGGCTGGCCGCAGCAGCAAAGCACTGTAAAACACTGCAATAAGTTGCAAACTCGGCAAAATTAACTTGCAATAAGTTGCAGCATTAATATATAATAGACTCGGGAGGGGTATATATGCTGCGACGAAAAATCTTAGAGCGCTTTATTGAATGGAAAAACAACGAGAATAAAGTCGCGCTGCTTGTCAAGGGGGCGCGGCAGGTTGGAAAAACAACATCTGTTCGTGAATTCGGCAGGGCGAGTTACGACAGTTTTATTGAAGTAAACTTTGAGCAGTCGCCTCTTGCCCGACGCGCTTTCGACGGAAATCTTGACGCGAGGACCATAATACTAAATTTGTCCGCTATGGGATACGGACCCTTCATAGAAGGTAAAACTCTTGTTTTTTTTGACGAGATACAAAGCTGTCCTAATGCTCGCACCGCGATAAAATTTCTCGTTGAGGATGGGAGATTTGAGTATATAGAATCAGGTTCGCTGCTTGGTATAAACTATAAAGATGTTTCCTCATATCCTGTCGGCTATGAGGAGCAGATTGAGATGTTTCCGCTGGATTTTGAGGAGTTTTTATGGGCGCGTGGTATAACACAGGATGTGATCGACGCTGCGCGGGACTCATATCGAAACCAAAGTCCTGTCCCGGATTTTCTTCATCAGCAGCTTATGAGACTATATTATGAGTATATAATTGCCGGAGGCATGCCTGCCGCTGTAAGCGCTTTTTTGGTAAATGACGATTTTGCACAAACACTACGCATGCAAAACATAATACTTGGCAGTTACCGAGACGATATCGCAAAATATGCCGATAAGGAGAAAGACAAGGCAAAAGCCGTGTTTGATACCATACCGGAACAGTTAAGCAAGAAAAATAAGCGGTTCATACTTGCCTCACTTGAAAAAGGCGCAGGTAACCGCAAATACGAACAGGCAACGATGTGGTTGTCGGACGCGGGGATTGCATATCACTGTTTTAACGTGACGGCGTTGGAACTACCATTGTCTTTTTCTGAGAAACGTAATCTATACAAACTGTACATGTTTGACACAGGGCTGCTCTGCGCTATGACAATGGATGGTATACAAAACGCGGTACTTTCGGGCGATATTCGTGTAAATGAAGGCGCTTTGGCCGAGAACACAGTTGCCACCGAACTTGCGAAGAGCGGCATTCCCCTATACTACTATGACAAGAAAACCCGAATGGAACTTGATTTCTTATTTAAGGACGATGGGCGCTTATCTGTAATAGAAGTTAAGTCGGGCAGCGACTATCGCCGTCACGCAGCGCTGGATAACGCCCACGCGGATAATCCCGGGAGGTTTAATCGCCGTATAGTGTTGTGCAAGGGCAATGTCGAGACATCCTCCGGCGGAGTTGTTTATCTTCCACTTTACATGACAATGTTTATGTGATCACGGATTTAGCAGCCAGTCCAGCACATTGATTTGCCGTATGCCATTATGTGACAGGGATCGAAAACATGAATTATGAAACAAAATGAACTGGCTGCAGAATTGTTTTTTGGCGGATGGTCTTTTGATTAGAAAAATGAGGTAAGAGACAATATGGAAGCGATAAGTAACATTGATAAATATTGCAAGTTAGCGCAAACACTTGGCGCAGACAACGTGAAGGTTATTACTCCGAAAGAGGTTGTTTTTGACGGACGAACGTTGCTCAAGTGTATGTTTGGCTGCTCTTCATGGGAAAAAGGATGCACATGCCCTTCCAGAGAAGGGTTTCCCAAACCTTGGGAACTTGAGCCACTATTTCGCAAATATAATAAGGTGCTGATTATTCACTCAACTGATAAGAGTACCGCGCAAAAAGCCGCATATGCTGTCGAGCGGGAGGCTTTTCTCGATGGCGACGCATTGGCTTTTTCAACATCTGATTGTGCTTTATGTGAAAAGTGTGCGGGCGAGATGGGGCTTGAGTGCCGCAATGTAGCTATAGCGCGCCCTGCATTTCACAGTATAGGGGTCGATGTGTTCACAACCGCTCGAAACCTCGGCCTTCCAATTGAGCCGCTAAGATGTGAAAACGATCGGCAAAACTGGTATTCGGCTGTGTGGCTGAACTGACCATTATTCCGGGGTCACGCAGTCTTACAAGTTCTTCAGATGTCAATTGACTGTTCATTAAGTCAATTCCGCCGCATCGTCAACCTCTTTTTTTCAGATGATGTGGTTGTCATTTATCAGGTATGGGGTTATAATCGATATGTCAGTCTGATTTTCACTGTTGATGATTAAATGACTGGCTATGGCTTGATTTATATACTGATAGAAGTGAGACAACAAAATGGTATTGAAAAATGGGCAGGAATTGCACATTAGAAAAGCTGAGAAAAAAGATGCGCAGAATATCCTTGATTATCTGAACATAGTCGGAGGCGAGAGCGACAACCTTCTGTTTGGCGCGGGTGAGCTTAGTTTGACCGTTGGGCAAGAAGAGCAGTTTATCGAAAACATGAATAGTTCGTTAAACTCGGCGTTGTTTGTTGGATTGTCAGACGATAAGATCGTTTGCGTCGGAAGCGTATCCACGCCGGGCAGACAGCGGATTTCCCATCAAGCCGAAATTGCGGTATCTGTGCTGAAAGCGTTCTGGGGAATAGGAGTCGGCAAATGCTTGATGAGTGAGATCATCAATTTTGCGAGGACCAACAAACTGGAAATATTGCATTTAGGAGTCAAGGAAGACAACGTCCGAGCAACTGAGCTCTATACCAAACTGGGCTTTACAAAAATAGGCGTATACCCAAAATTCTTCAAAATCAACGGACAATACTATGACCAGATTCTTATGAACCTATACCTATAGACTTTCTCGATAAGTCTTGCTAGAATACGTTGACAATACGAAATTGAAATGAGGTAAGTCACATGATCATGAATTCAAGTAAAGCCGAAGAATCGGCGATCCTTAACCTTGCGTACAGCGTGTGCGCGGCGGCGCGGACGGCGCCGAAAGCCTGTGGTGTTGACCATCTTGAAACAGCAGTCCTCACCGGAGAGGACAAAAGCCGTGTTACTGCTAAAATGCGGGAAATCGGCGAAAACATCGGCGAAGCCGGAAGGATCATGCGCCGTGACGCGGACAATGTAGACGCCAGTGGCGCTGTCGTGCTGATTGGCGCGAAATATGAAACTCGCAGACTCGGCAAAATATGTAAACTCTGCGGCTTTGAAAACTGCGAAGCTTGCATAGAAGCGGGCGCGGCTTGTGTGTTCACTTCTATGGACCTGGGGATCGCGCTCGGTTCGGCGGTGTCGCTCGTCGCCGATAACCGCATCGACAACAGAATCATGTTTACGATTGGTCAGGCCGCCGCGGCGCTCGGGCTGCTCGGCGAGTATAAGCTGATCATGGGCATACCGCTGTCCGCTTCAGGCAAATCGGTGTTTTATGACAGGGATAGATAAAATGAATTATGAAACAAGATGAACTGGCGTCAAAAATCTATGCGATAGTTGCTGAGATCCCGCCCGGTTTTGTCCTAACCTACGGCACTCTGGCCCTGCTCGCCGGCGCACCTCAAAACGCGCGTCTTGTCGGCCGCATAATGTCCAAAGCCCCGCGTGACTTAACCTCTCACAGGGTAGTAAATCACGCGGGGCGCACAGTCCCCGGCTGGCCGCAGCAGCGGGCTTATCTGGAAGCGGAGGGCGTGGGGTTTAAGGAAAATGGGAACGTGGATTTGAAGCGGCATTTTTGGAGGGGGTGAAGTTTGAATAAATTCAAACAGTGGTCAGTGATCAGTGGTCAGTAGACGAGTATCACGGAATCGGCTATATGTTATGCAATGACTGCTTCCTGATAGACAACACTGTCCTTATACAGCGTTTCGGGTGCAATGTCTATATCATCATCCAGCCATATCACAACGCCATGTTCTACCTTTACGGATTTGAACAACTGAATGTCCTCCAATGGGCGAAAAGCCGGATATCCCAATAAGGTTGACGCATCATAAAGCCGTTTCTCTCCCGTGCTAAATGTAAGCAAAAGCATCATATCATCTAGTGCAATAACCCTCTCGACTTCAATATCCGGTGTCAATTCTCCGGCATACGCAATTCCGTTGATTACATACATGCTGGTACGCCCCTCCCTATTGTTTGCTGTTACAACGGTTTAATCTTGTCAAAATGCTCTCCGCGAACGGCTTTGTTCCATGCGGCATAGGCTTCTTCTTCATGCAATGCCAGCCATCCGACAACCATTTTCAACTGCAATTACTGCCTATATTATATTGCTTTGGAGTGACAACATTAAGCCGACATTTCTGTTGTAGCGCCCTGCTCAATCATTGTCGGAGGTCCGAACAATTGATTGAATAAGCAGTTCGCACAATGAAGCGCAGCCATCTCATCAGTAACCATAGTTGGTTTGAATAAGTCCGAATAACCGTCAAGTATGCTTTTATTTATGAGGTTCCCCGGACCGATAACCATTTGGATGTCATAGCAAATCGTATCATCAATAACTACGCCAAGCATGGGGCATTTGTACTCATTATCCATCCAAAATCGCCTCCAATATAGCAAATATTCCGGGGTCGAAGTCTTCTTTTCTGTATGCGCTGAGTAGTCTTTTTGACATGTTAACAAAATTATATTATATTATCCTTTAAAAAGTCAAATTTTCTTATTTTTATAGGGTAATATCGAACTGTTTGCATGAAAGGACGCGCTTATAAATAGCAATACACACAGCGTCACGGCGAAAAAAACATATATTGCAAGAATATCCATAGTCGATGACCGAGAGGAATCCGTTAGTGATCACTCTGTTGATACTGCATATCTGGCAGAGCATTTAGCGCCGTTAATACTGAAATCGACAGCGAAGCTTGCCGCACTGCTGCACGACGCGGGGAAAAACTGTGATGATTTTTATAACTATATTGTAGCATCCGCAACTAATCCGGGTTCGGTCAGGCGTGGCACTGTAACACATTCTACTGCGGGCGCAATAATCGTTGACGAGCTAGCCGCTGCACAAAAAGCAGAACGGTTTACAGCGGAAATGATACGCCACGTTATTATTTCGCACCATGGAGTTAATGATTGTGTTACTCCTGATGGTAGTGTGAAATATGATCTGCGCAAAGAAAAACAGCAAATGATTGATGATATACGCAGCGAAGTGCATAGCTCTTTCCCCGAAACAGAGTTAAGAGAACTGTTTAGACTGAGTACGGAAGAATTATCGAGAACAGTACGCGAGATTTCTGAACTGACGAGTGGAAAACAGATTGGAGCAAAATCATTCTATTGGGGAATGCTATTGCGTTTGCTGCTATCTCTTCTGATAGACACAGACCGAACGGTTAGCGCTTGCTTTGCTAAAAATGTTGAGCCGGAACCTATTGATCCGCCAACTGAGACATTTTGGTATGGGCTAATCAAAAAACTTGAGACTCACCTTTCTGAAAAAGCAATTGACACTCCAATTGCGCAAATGCGCCAAGAGATACCCCAGCAAATCCGGATAAATTACCAAAGAGTTTTAATGATTATTCAATTACTGTCAGGCCGTTAGCCATCGAACCCGAGGTTTTCAACTTTGTATAAGGAAGAAGACTATTTACAACTCTCAGGCATTCAGCATTTCGCATATTGCCCTCGCCAGTGGGCGTTAGCCTATTTGGAAATGCAATGGCTCGAAAACCTGCGTACATTTGAAGGCCGACTGATGCATGAGCGTGTGCATGACGGAGCAAGCAGTGAAAAACGCGGGGATATCTTGACCATTCGGGGTATGAAAGTGTTTTCCCGCACATTGGGGATCAGTGGCGACTGCGATGTTGTTGAGTTTCATCTGAGTGAAATCGGCGTACCTTTACATGGCAGACAGGGACTCTATCAGGTATTTCCAATCGAGTACAAGCGAGGCAAACCGAAGGAACATGACGCCGATCGGCTGCAGTTATGCGCACAGGCCTTGTGCATTGAGGAAATGCTCGTATGTAAAATTCCACGCGGATATCTTTTCTATGGTGAACCCCGGCGGCGCACAGAGGTTTTGTTCGACGCAGAACTCCGTGAAGAAGTAACAAAAGCTTTCAGTCAAATGCATGAGTACGCAGCGAGGGGCTATACCCCAAAAGTTAAGCCGAGAAAAGGTTGCACAGCGTGTTCGCTGAAGGATATTTGTGTACCAAAACTATGTAGGAGCCAATCCGCACGGGGGTATATCAACACGATGTTGGAAGAGGAAATTGTATCTTAGAAAAATTCCATTATATGAAAGGTTGAAAATAGATGCCGATAAATAATATAAAAGTACATAATTTTACCGTTTTCTCGGATTTTGAAATGAAATTAGGAAATGGCATTAATCTGATTATTGGGGAAAATGGTATAGGTAAAACACATTTATTGAAAATAATATATAGCTTGATAAAAACACAACAACAATATAATGACACAAAAAAAGATGGTAACGCCCAACAGATGAGCGTTCCAAAAGAGTTAGTGATCAGCGGTCTAGCTACCGTGTTTGATGTTACTGACGAGTATTTAAAAAGTAGTATGAGCAGTTCCGATTTTTCCCTCAAGCACAACATGGTTTTCCAGTCAACTCAAACACAAGTGCTATTTATACCTTCAAAAGAAATGCTCTCACATGCCAGAGGGCTAACCTCTATGAAGAAAAAATACGGCGATAATATGCCGTTTGACGCAACGCTGCTTGATATAATAGAAAAAGCACAGGCATGGAAATTGAGCAAAGCACCTCCTTTAGCAAAAAGTATCACACCGGTATTAGAAAGAGTAATAGGCGGCGTTGTTGAAATAAAAGAAGACGGTAGTTTTTGGATAAAGAAGACTGACGGTAAAATGCTGCCATTTTCAATGGAGGCTGACGGACATAAACTGTTTGGCTTGTTATGGCAACTAATTATGAACGAAAACATTACCTCAAATAGCGTGATTCTGTGGGATGAACCTGAAAACAGTATAAATCCAGAGAATATCCCGGTACTTGTGGAATCAATCATTGAGCTGCAACGGCATGGTGTGCAATTAATTATGGCATCTCACAGTTATAATTTTGTCCGGTATTTCGATGTGTTGCGTAATAAGGATGACTCAGTTAAGCATTTTTGTCTGTATAAATCTGACGAGGGAAATACTGTTAACTCATGGGCGGAGAGCTTTAGAAACCTTGTACCCAATCCGATTGATAGTGCGGGAGAGCGGCTTTACAAAGATGCGATTGGTAAAGCCATGGAGGATGCATAGTATGGTTTTTGACGAAAGCGGGTACAGGTTTGATTTTACGAGTTGTTTGTCTGTTCAAAAAGCCGACATTACGACATATCATGACTTAGCCAATGTGGATTTTATAATGGAAACGAGCGACAATATAGTACTAATAGAGGTCAAGAACCCTGATCATCCAAACGCTACGACCCGAAGCCGTAAATCATTTCTTGAAGATTTGCGCTCCGATGTATATCCTTATCTGATAAGTGATAAGTTTAAGAATGTATTATTATGTACATGGGCGCGAGGTGAGACGCTTAAAAAACCAATTTGGTGTGTTTTACTCATCGAGTTTAGCATGATGACAAAAACGGATATTGCAATGCTGCAGGAAAAAGTTTTTAACCGACTTCCCTTTTCATTGAACAAAGCTGAGTTTGGAAGTAAGCAACATTTTGAAAAACGATTTGATTTATTAGCGGTCAATGAGTTTTGTTCTATGTTTCCTATGGTAAGTATTGTCGAGGTCGACGAATGCGAAAGCTTTTAAACACTCTTTACGTGACGCAGCCGGATACCTATCTCGCGCTGGACGGTGAAAATGTAGTAATCCGCAAAGATAACGAAGAATTGATGCGGTTGCCGCTGCACAATCTGGAAGGTATAGTCGTGTTCGGATACACGGGCGCAAGTCCGGCGCTTATGGGAGCGTGCGCAAGTCGCGGAATTGATTTATGTTTTCTCAAACCTAGCGGTCGATTTTTAGCACGAGTGTCCGGTGAGATACGTGGTAATGTTTTATTACGTCATCGGCAACACCAAATTTATGATGATGAAAAAGAATCACTTGCCATAGCAAAGAACATGATATCAGGAAAAGTGTACAATGCGCGCTGGGTTTTGGAGCGAGCGCTGCGCGATCATGAGATGCGGGTCGATGTTTCATTGCTTAAATCAACATCACTATCATTAAAGCAGTCTATCACAAGCGCATATGAGTGCATTAATCTGGATCAGCTTCGCGGTGTCGAAGGCAGCGCAGCCGAGCGGTATTTTAGCGTGTTTGATCAATTGATTCTTCAAAACAAGGATTTCTTTTCTTATAGCGAAAGATCAAGGCGTCCTCCGCTTGATCCAGTTAACGCATTGCTATCATTTGCATATGTTCTTTTAGCAAAAGAAACTGCAAGCGCCCTCGAAACTGCGGGACTTGATCCGTATATGGGCTTTTTGCACAGAGGCCGCCCCGGCAGACCTTCACTTGCGCTAGACCTAATGGAAGAACTTCGTCCGGTCATTGCTGATCGATTTGTGCTTACGTTGATAAATCGTAAAGAGATAGCAAAAGATGGGTTTGAGAAAAAAGAAAACGGAGCGGTTATTCTGAAAGATGGAGCTCGTCAAACTGTATTGCGAGCTTGGCAATCGCGTAAGCAGGAAACCATAACTCACCCATTTTTAGACGAGAAAATTGCATGGGGGCTTGTTCCCTATTCACAAGCGTTACTTCTTGCGAGATACTTACGTGAAGATATTGACGAGTATCCCCCATTCATGTGGAAGTAGGTGCAAAATGTTAGTGTTGATCACTTATGACGTAAGCACTCAATCGGCCGAAGGACGGCGTCGCCTGAGACAAGTTGCGAAGCAATGTGTCAACTACGGTCAACGTGTACAGAATTCAGTTTTCGAATGCGTCCTTGATGCAACGCAATGTGCTAAAGTTAAAAGTCAATTATTGAAGATAATTAATGATGAGGAGGATAGTATTCGCTTTTATTATTTGGGAAACAATTACAAAACCAAAGTGGAACACTTCGGAGCAAAAGCGTCTTTTTCTGTAGAAGATGTGCTGATTGTTTGAAGTGCGAATGCCAAGCGCTCATTAGTAAACTGGAGCTTTCGCACCGTTTTCATTGCATAATTTAAAGAAAAAAGCCAGTTACCTCTGTAAAACTATTACTCGCGACGTTATTCTTGATGTATGTTGTGCCTGTTAGCTAAGCATCATCAAAATATCGTAGTCACCGTCCCTACGGACGGTGTGGATTGAAATTGCTCGTTCATTTTCTGCCGCTTCACGCTCCGGTCACCGTCCCTACGGACGGTGTGGATTGAAATAACACACGCTTGATAGGGCAGCCTGACTACGCGGTCACCGTCCCTGCGGACGGTGTGGATTGAAATTATACATGATGTTGTCCCTCACTCCCACTCGACACCACAATCGTCAACTTAAACGTTTATGCTAGGACGATTTGGCTCGTGGTATTCTGATTGCCTGTATTATCCATATCCGATAGGCTATCCGATTTTTTGTTGCCATTTTGTTGCCGGGTGAAAAAGAATTTCAGTCTTCTTTTGGTGCATTCTCTGAATAACTAATTCTTTTTATCTTAAAAATGAATCTTCTTCATATGTAATTTGAATCTCCTTACGTTCTGAAATCTCTACCGAGCGGTTCTTACCAATTTCACTAACAATATATTCCATATACTTGGGAATGATTCTTTGAGTTACACAACGCTTTAATATTTCACCCGCAGTCGTTAGCATTACGTTCCCAAATGGAAATGCCTTATCAGGATATTTTGATATAGTCGTTGTAATATCAAAGTAATTCAAATGGATTTTTTAACAGTCTTGGAATCATATCTCATCACATATCCCACAGTAGTATCAAACTTTATCAATCCTAATGATTCTAAATCTTGCAACGACATGAAGTTTATCTTTAGCCCTTTCAACAAAGAGCTATCAGAATCATAGTGTATGAGTACGTTTTTTCCGATTTGGGGAACAAATCCACTATTTGTTTCTAGGATTATAGCTACTTCTAACGAGCAAATATTAGCAAACACTTCTGCTTGCTGTTTGGTTATTTCTGATAGAATTCTTATAACATTGAATGATGTACTGTTTGGAGCTTCAAATTCTCCAGCTAATACTTTTGCCCACATAAGCTGAAGCTCATCATCATATACGAATTTTGCTTCGTTCATAAATTTATCGAGAAAAGCAATGTCAACACCAGAGCTAAAAGAAAAATCTGTTCCCTCTTTAGCATTATCTACAGCTAATTTGGCTATTTTGCTTTGGTTGAGTTTGTGCTTTAAATCTGTGTGTGATGTTGCCAAAGCTATGGCTTTAGCTTCGTTAGATAAATTGCTTTCTAAAATATCTTTCCGATATATTTCAAGCGAAAGTCTTTTGCTTTCAAGCGCAGGGAACAATGTGTTCAATATATTTGAATTTTCTTTCAATACTTTACCTGCCGTTTCAGTAAGTGCTAATGCTTCTTTTATCATCGCACCCTCCTTGCTTTACATATTGGAATATTCCGATACCATAAATTAAGATAGAACTGAGTCAACGATACTAAAATCGGTTGATATGAAGTCCGAACTATCCAATACAAATTGTTCTTCTCGATACTGTCTTTTTGCTGCTATCAGAGCGGCACCTTCGTCTTCAGCGTCAGCGTCAATTTCAACAGTTCTCTGGAGTGTCTCAGTTATTTCTGCTTTGAACATTATTTATTCTCCCCAAAAGAATAGTCTTATCCCATAAAATTCGTGTAGTTAATAGTTTTTACTGTTGAATTAACAGACGATTTCTAGCAACCTCTTTCCGATTTTTTCTACCACTGGCACAACTAACGCATTACCCATTGTAAAATACCTAAACTTCTCCGGCATCCCGGTGTTTGTCCAGTCGTCCTTAAAGCCATTGAGCCGTTCGCATTCGATTGGCGTCAGGAGCCGCAGTTTTCCGGTCACGGCATCTTCGATAACGTGGGTACTTCTGTTGATACTCGACTCACTTGTGAGCATCGTCCGGCTCGGTTTGTCAAGGTCATCTGGAAAACAAATGCCACCTTCGCTAAAATAGTATGGCTCGCCATTTGGACGAACGCGGGGAATCTTCTTTGGTCCTTTCAGGTATTCCCACTTTTCCGTCGAACCA
>Ga0099364_10004537_pt1 | contig 21021 bp, 23 predicted proteins | sample TergutTh196P3_FD_73070 | JGI IMG/M metagenome (GOLD analysis project Ga0099364, IMG submission 73070) | Microcerotermes parvus P3 segment gut microbial communities from Pointe-Noire, Republic of the Congo - Th196 P3 | ecosystem: Host-associated > Arthropoda: Insects > Digestive system > Gut ... | reverse complement strand
AATCCTCCTGAATTTGATAAGAGGGGCACAGCCTACGGCCGCCATATTACCTGATATGATGGTCATTTGAGTGGGGAGCTAGCAGGGGGAGTTTTTATATTTTTAGTACAAATTATTCGCTAAAAAGCAGGGCTGTAAAAGTATAGAGTTCTGCGCCGGGTGACTGATAGGATAGGGGAGGGAGCCCTGCTTTTATACATATATAGTCAAGATATTCCAGGCGTGACCAGCCTTGTTCAACTGCTACTTGGGGGAGCAATACACCAGAATGACCTTTATGTATTAGGTATAAACCATGTTTTCCAATTTCTACCGTCTCAGGATTTTTGCATAATTCCATGGGAGAAAGTACAGAAATTTCCAGATTGATGTTTGTTAATTCTTCCAGTGTCAGAGGAGGAAAACGCGGATCATTAAATGCTGCTTCTATTGCCATTATTCGGACAGTTGCATATAGCGGATCTTTAGAGCTCATTCTGCCTATACAGCCTCTAAGCTTATGCATGTTCTTTGTATGCATACTAATAAAAACACCGCAATTTTGAGTTAATTTTTCTGCGTCTTGGACATAATAAGGATTTCTGTTTTCAAGTTTTGCTGATATGCTTTCTCGTGCATCTTTTAAAAGAATGTCTTTTTCTTTATTGGATAGATTCATTTTATATTCCTGATTTTGTATTGTTAAAAATATTGCTTACGTTTTCAAGTACGCCATTTGAAATTTCAATGGCTTTTGTTATTGAGTTTTTAATTACTGCACTGTCATCTGCACTGCCGGCTGTTTTTAGTATATCTATTAATGAAATTAATGGATCAGAAATTTCCTTAAATTGTTCAAAAATTTCCTCGATTGATTCATTATGTTCTTTTAATGATAAATGCGTTTTTATTCTTCTTATTAACAGCTCGCTGACAAAAGGTTTATGTATATAATCCAATGCACCCATGTTAAGGCCAAACATTTCGCTTGCAGGGTCTATGCGTCCGCTTAAAAAAATAAATGGAATATCCTTGAATGCTTCGTTCTTTTTAAGTCTTCCGGCGGCTTCGTAGCCGTTCATTTCCGGCATATCAACATCCATTAGTATTAAATCCGGTATTAAATGCTCCATTAGTCCAAACATTTTTGCAGCGGATGAAGCAGGGTAAACCATATAATAAGGTTTTAAAATAGACTTACAGGCTGTAAGGTTAGTATTATTATCATCTACAACAATGATTTTTTTCTGCTCTGTTTTCATAAATTATACTCCTTTAAACCTCTTTCTATTTCAGAAAAATCAAGATCATCTGCTTTTTCCCTTAACCATTTTACTATATCACTGCCTTCATCATAATCGTAAGATTCCAGTTCGTATAATATATCGTCAATACCATTTATATTGTAATTTGAACAGTAATCTACAATGCGCTTTAGTAAAGTTTTATCTGGATGAGAAAGTTTAGGTTTACTTTCTTGTAAGTCAATTTTCTCCATATATGATTTTATACTAAAAATTAGTTTTTCGGTCTTTTTTATAAATTCGTCGTTTCCCGCAATTACTCCTTCATAATCACCGGATCTTGCAATTGTTTCCAGTTTATAGGCATTTTCGCTTAGATCCTCGGCTGCAATACCTGCAAGTATTCCTTTTAATCCATGTATGGTTATTACATACTCCTGTAGATTATCTTCTGTAACTGCATTTAACTTAGTGATTATAGCAGCTGCGTTTGTAATAAAAGAACGTATAACAATAAAATAAATATCCTGGTCTCCACCGTATAATGCATTGGCGGTTTCACTGTTAAGACCGGGTATATTGATCATTATTAGTTGTTAGACCTTGCTTCAAAGTAAGTATTTTCCAAATAGGTCTCCTTTATATTTTTTTCCTTACTTGAAGTTTACCTTATTTTCTTTTATATGTAAATAATGAATATAATTGAACAATTTGAACGTAATATTGGGGCAATTAACCTTTCTGAGCAGGAGATTTTATCCAAAAAAAAGGTGCTTATTGCCGGCTGCGGTGGGCTGGGAGGCTATGCAGCTGAATACCTTACGCGAATTGGGGTAGGGCATATAGGACTTCTGGATGCTGATATTTTTTCACTGTCTAACCTTAACCGTCAGCTTTTATCACTCATGGGTAATATTGGTTATTGCAAAGCAGAAGAAGCAAAAAAAAGGCTTTTGGACATTAGAAGTGATATTTCGGTAAATATATATAATGTTTACTTAAATGAAGAAAATTCACCTGATATATTAAGGAATTATGATGTCATAATTGACGCATTTGATAATTTTAAGAGCCGGCTTATTTTGGAAAAAACAGCGGCTGTTCTTGGCATTCCTCTGGTCTTTGGTGCCGTACAGGAATGGAGTGCCCAGGTTTCCGTTATCTACCCGGGAGATTTCCTGTTATCCAGGTTATGCCCGGAAAAGGAGGATAATGCCAGTCCCAGTGTGCTTTCCTTTACACCTGCATTATGCGCTGCAATAGAAGCAGCGGAAGCAGTTAAGATCCTGCTTGATAAAGATGATATATTAAGAAAAAAACTTTTAATTGCAGATCTAAAATACGCTAGCTTTGATATAATAGATCTATCTGATAATAATTGAAAGTAAAAGCTGTATTATACCTGTAATTAATATGGTCCTTATGCCAAGGAACAAAAATTTAAACGCCTTTTCCTGTTTTTCTCTGTGTTTTTCTGCTTGGCGTTCTGCAATAGTGCTGTGATCAACCAGAATGCTTGGTTTTACCAAAGCAGGCACAACAAAAAATATTATTGCTGTGCAAAGAAAGATTAACCCCATAAGGAAAAGTGAATTAAAAACATAGGCTAGGGTAAAAAATCCATGTCTTATAAAACCAAATAAAAGGGCGAAAAGAGCCATTACAAAAATTAAAACCAAAGATACTAAAATATCTTTTAAAAATGCTTTTAATTTTTCCGGCATTTATTCCTATTTTCCCATTAAATGACAGGCACAGAATTGCCCGGGATTTATCTCCTTTAGCTCCGGTGTAGTATCTTTGCATATATCAATGCGTTCCTGGCAGCGTCCGTAAAAACGGCAGCCGGGAGGAGGTTCTATAGGGCTGGGAACATCGCCTTCTAAAATGATTCGTTCTCGTTTTTCATCTACATCAGCTATGGGGATTGCAGAAAGCAGCGCCTTGGTATAGGGATGAAGAGGCTTTGCGAATAATGATCTGTAATCTGACATTTCTACAATTTTACCAAGATACATTACTGCAATGTTATCGCTTACATGTTTTATTACTCCAAGATCATGCGAAATAAATAGATAGGTAAGACCAAGGTCTTTTTGCAGATTGTCCATAAGGTTTAGTATCTGTGCCTGAATTGATACATCGAGGGCGGAGACTGGTTCGTCCATAACAATAAACTGGGGGTTTAAAGCCAATGCGCGGGCTACACCTATGCGCTGCCTTCTTCCGCCATCAAGTTCGTGGGGGTAGGAGTTTTCAAGGCGTTCTGCAAGACCAACCGTATCCATTAAAGAGCTTACCATTCTGGATAATTCTGCTTTGCTGTTTGCCTTTCTGTTTATTTTTAAGGGTTCTGCAATTATTTCCGAAACACTCATGCGAGGGTTTAACGAAGAAAAGGGATCCTGGAAAACAATCTGCATATTTTCCCTAAGTTCCCGCATTTTTTCCCTTTTAAATGTAAGTATGTTTTCACCCTTAAATAAAATTTCCCCTCCTGTCGCATCTACCAAGCGCAGTATAGTTCTGCCTACAGTAGATTTCCCGCAGCCGGATTCACCAACCAAACCAAGGGTTTCGCCCTTGTTGATGTAAAAATCTATGCTGTCTACAGCGTGGAGCATGCCTCTTTTTGTTTTATAGTATTTTTTAAGGTCTTTTACCTCTAATAATTTTTCTGCCATTTTTTCACCTTCTGCATGTAATTTTCTTATTGGACTTCCCCGTAAAGCAGGCACCTAACGCTGTGGTTTTCTGTTATTTCTACGTTAGGAGGAGTATCCTGAGAGCATTCAGGTTTTGCCATTTCGCAGCGGGGATGGAAAGGACAGCCTGAAGGCAGATCTACAGGGTCTGGCATAAGACCCATTATGGGTTTTAGGTTATCTACGTCTTTTTTTAGATCCGGCAGGGAGTTAAAAAGACCTATAGTGTATGGATGTTTTGGGTTTAAAAAGAGTTCCCTTTTTCCTGCATATTCAATAATGTTTCCTGCATACATAATGGCAACCATGTCGCAAATTTCTGCCACTATGCCGAGGTCGTGGGTTATCATTATCATGGATGTGTTAAATTCACTTTTTAGGTTCTTCATTAACTGCATAACCTGAGCCTGTATTGTTACATCCAGTGCAGTTGTAGGTTCATCTGCAATAAGGAGCTCGGGGTTACAGGCAAGGGCAATGGCTATAACTACCCTCTGGCGCATTCCTCCGGAAAACTGATGTGGGAATTCTTTTGCCCTTTCTCTTTGTATGCCAACTTTTAACAGCATCTCTTCCGCTTTTTTCTGGGCTTCCTGGGAAGTGAGTTTTTCATGGAGCAGTATTACTTCTGCAATTTGATCCCGTACAGGAATAACAGGATTTAAACTGGTCATGGGATCCTGAAAGATCATGGAGATCTTTTTTCCACGAATCTTCCTCATATCAGCTTCCTGAAGTTTTAGAATATCTTCATCATCAAGATAAATTTCGCCATTTATAATCTTTCCCGGGGGGTTGGGAACAAGGCGAAGCAGTCCCAGGGCCGTTGTTGTTTTACCCGCACCTGTCTCACCTACCAGGCCCAGTGTTTCTCCCCTTTGCATGGAAAGGTTTAGATTGTTTACAGCTCTAACAGTTCCGTTTTCTGTTATATAGTGAATTGTAAGGTCTTTTATTTCCAGTAATTTTTCTTCATTCATATAAAAACCCTATCTTTTAAGCTTGGGATCAAAGGCGTCTCTAAGACCGTCGCCAAGCATGTTAAGCGCTAAAACCACAATTACAATTGCAAGACCAGGGTAAAGGGACAGATAAGGATAATCCCGTATGAAACGTCTGCCCTGGGAGAGCATGTAGCCCCATTCGGGAATAGGCGGCTGTATGCCTAGACCTATAAAACTAAGTGCGGCTGCAGATAGTATTGCGCCTGCCAGGCCAAGGGTAGACTGTACTATTATGGGAGCCATGCAGTTAGGAAGTATGTGTCTTGTAATTATGCGGAAATCATTCCCGCCTATTGCACGGGCAGCTTCTATAAATTCATTTTCCTTTACAGTTAGAACTGCGGCTCTTACAACTCTGGCGAAACCGGGAATGGAACCTATTCCTACCGCAATCATAACATTTACCATTCCCGGTCCTAGTGCAGATGCAATTGCAATGGCCATGAGTATATTGGGGACAGCAAGAAGTATGTCCACTATACGCATTATAATGTTATCTGAAATTCCACCGTAGTATCCAGCAATGGCGCCCAGGAAAATCCCAAGAACCATGGAAATACTTACAACAATAAAACCAATTTGAAGAGATGTCCTTGTGCCATAGATGATACGGGTAAGCATATCCCTTCCAAGGTTATCTGTGCCAAGGATGTGGAGCATGCCGTCTGATCTTGTCATGGGACTAAGAAACATTCTGTCAAAGTTTTGATAATCAAGACCCTCTGATGTGATTATATCTGCAAAAATTGCTGTTAGAATTAAAAGAATAATTAAAATTAATCCTATCATTGCCGCAGGACTTTTGCGAAAACGTCCCCATATATCTGCATAAAGGCTTTGCTTTTTCTTGCCTTCTATTTTTTCCATAAAAATCACCCTTACTTTGAACTATTTGTACTGTGATCTGATTCTGGGATCTATGTAAGAGTAGAGTATATCTACCAGCAAATTAACAAAACTGAAAACAATAGCCATCATTAAAACGCCGCCCTGTATAATGGGTACATCTCTTGAACGTATTGATTGAACCATATAGTTACCCAGACCCGGGATTGCAAAAACTGTCTCTGTAAGAACAGCACCGCCCAGTAAGCCTCCAAATGAAAGGCCTACTATGGTAACTACGGGTATAAGAGTATTTTTTAAGGCGTGTTTGATAATTATAACTGATTCTTTTTGACCTTTTGCTCTGGCTGTTCTCATATAATCCTGTCTTATTACTTCCAGCATGGACGAGCGCGTAAAACGCATTAACACTCCCGCACTGGAAAGACCTATAGTAAGGGATGGAAGTATCCAGTGCAATGGAGTGTTAAAGCCTGTTGCAGGCAGCCAGCCCAGGTTTACAGAAAATACAAGCATTAGCATTAAACCCAGCCAGAAGTTTGGCATGGACAGGGCTATTAAACCCAAAACCTGCGTAATGCTGTCAAAAAATTTGTTCTGTTTCATGGCGCATAAAATGCCCATGGGTATGCCTATTATAACTGATAGTATGGAACTTAAGCCTGCCAGCATCATGGTTGAATAAAAACGGTCGTAGATTTCAATAAAGACAGGACGTTTTGTAACGTATGATGTACCAAAATCAAGCTGTGCCACACGGGCTATATAGTTAACAAATTGAACAAGAAAGGGATCATCCAAGCCCATTTCCAGACGCAAAGCTGCGAGGGCTTCTGGTCTCGCCTGTTCGCCCAAGAGTATTGAAGCAGGATCACCTGGGGTTATATACATCAAAGTGAAGATAATTAAGATAACCCCTATAAGAACCGGCAGCATCATTATCAGCCGCCTTAATATGTATTTATACAAGTATAACTCCTATAAGGATAGCTAAATAAATTGCCCAGCACCTGGCAGGCACTGGGCTAATAACAACTATTCGAAGTAAATATTCCAAAGTTGGTGGTGCCCTGCCGGAATGGGCTCAAAGCCTCTAAGGCTGGGATGACTTGCATTCAGGTTTACACCGACTGCTGTCCAAATCCAGGGAGTATCGTCACGTATGATCTGCTGGGCTTCCATGTACATCTGCTCACGTCTGGTTGGATTAGTTTCCTGCCTTGCTTGATCCAGAATGGTGTCTAGCCTGGGATTGGCATAGAAAGTACGGTTTCCTGCCGCACCAAAGTTATCAGAGTGGAAGAGTGCAGAAAGACCATAGTCAGGATCGGCAGTTACCGTTACCCAGCCAAGGATGAACATATCATGTTCTCCTGCAGCAGTATAATCCAGGTATGCACCCCATTCCATTAGTTGAACTTCCATTCTTATGCCAACCTGTGCCAGCATGTTTTGAACAACTTCGGCTACATCCAAACGAACCGGTGAACCTTCATTTGTTACCAGTGTAGTAGAAAAACCGTTGGGGTATCCGGCTTCGGTAAGAAGCTGTCTTGCCCTTGCCTGGTCAAATGTAAAGGGAGCAAGGGTATTTGCTGCAGAAGCCCATACAAGGTCACTAATGGGACCATTTGCAGGGGGATTAACGCCAAAATATGCGGCTCTCATTACTGCATCCATGTCTATTGCATAATTAATAGCCTGACGCACCCTGGGATCATTCAGAGGGGGTTTTTGAAAGTTAAAGCCAATATAGTCTGTGCCAAGGCCTGGTGTCTGTATCATGGTTAAATTAGGATCCGAACGAACCCGTGCAACGTCACTTGCAGGAACTCCATACATTAGATCAATTTCGCCTGTTTCCAGAGCGATAAGTCTGGTGGTAGAATCGGTGATGAAACGGAAAGTAATATTCCTTACTCTTGCCGGGCCACCCCAATAATCATCAAAACGGGTTAGATCCAGGCTGGCACCTGTAACCCAGTTGTCGAATTTCATAGGACCTGTTCCTACGGGATTACGGCCATAAGCCGCATCACCCTGTTCCCTGACTGATCTTTCATTGACTATTGATGTAGCCGGATGAGCAAGGTGGTTAAGGAAAGGAACAAAAGGAGAATCCAGGACTATTAGGATTTCATAATCGTTAATTATATCAACTCTGTCTATCATACCTGTGATGTGGGCGATGTTAGGTGATACTGATGCTCTGTCCATGGTAAATTTGACATCAGAAGCTTTGAATTCATCACCGTTGTGGAATTTAACACCCCGCCTCAGAAACATCCTGAGCCTGGTGGGATCTTCCCAAACCCATCTTTCAGCCAAACTGGGAACAGGGTTCATATCCTCATCCATATCTACCAGGGTATTGTAAATTTGCCTATTTACCTGGGACGAAGGCTGATCATTGCTCGCAGCAGGATCTAGTGATACTGGTCCTGCACCCATGCCTACAACAACAGTGTCCTTGACACCTACGGTACCTGAATCCTGATCCTGACATCCACTGGCTATAAGAGCAAGTGCGAGTATACAGGAAAACAGTATGGCATATCTTTTCTTCATTATTTTCCTCCAATTTAATTAATTTTCCATTAATCAACACTATCTTTTTTTCGATGTTAATGTCAATAGCTATGTTCCTATATAAGGCTCCTTCCCCTTTAAGCCGATATTTTAAAGGTGAAAGCTATCAGTGTTTTGTTTGGAGGCAGACTCAAAGAGCAAGCCTTTATTGTATCTCTCCCCGGTAGTGCAGGAGAAAAACAGGATGCATTTTCCCTGGCATGCAAGACTGCAACTGGCTTTCCCGGATCTGAAAGGACAGTCCTTTTTGGTCTTGAAGAAGTAGAATATCCTTCTTTAATTCCGGGTATAGAAATTATCAGAAAACCTTCCTGGACTGTGGGTAATCTCTTAAACGAATTATCTCTGCTATCAAATGGTGAATATCACCTTTACTATACCTGGGCAGACTGTCCCCTGCTTGATACTGCCATAGCAGTGTCCATGGCAGAAAGGCATGTAAAGTATGCAGCAGAGTATTCCTATGCCGATGGCTGGCCTTATGGCTTTGCGCCGGAACTTCTTTCACCCGGGACAGCAGGTATTATTGCAAAAATAATGGAAAATTTTACTTCAGAATCTGCATTGTCTGTAGAAAGGGATAGTATTTTTGCCTGTATACAAAAGGACATAAATTCTTTTGATATAGAAACTGAAATTTCCCCTATTGATTTAAGAGCCTGTCGTTTATACCTTGCGGCAGATTCCAAAGCCAATCTTTTATTGCTGGAAAAGTTAATGAATGCAGGTTTAAAAACTGCTGGTCATGCAGAGCGTTTTTTGAATGAGACTGATGCAGATTCCAAAATCGAACTCCTCCGCACTTTGCCGGCTTTCTATAATATACAGGTTGCTGCTGCCTGCCCTCAGTCCTGCTCCATATGTCCCTACCCAAAAAGCAGAGATAGCTCAGTTTCCCCTAACGATGTTATGTCAAAGGAAAATTTTTCCCTTATACTTGATAAGATTGTGGCTTTTTCCGGGGAAGCTGTTGTAAGTTTATCCTTATGGGGCGAATTATCCCTTCATCCGGACAAAATAGAACTAATTGAAATGATCCTTTCGCGTCCTGCATTATCGCTTGTTATTGAAACATCAGGAATAGGCTGGAGCAAAGCTGATCTTGAGCATCTTGCAAAAAAAGCCGCTCTTTGTCCTCCTGTAAAAAATCATATTCTGCCTTCGCCCCTATCCTGGATAGTTTCGCTTGACGCACATGATGCCGGGCGTTACAGTGAAGTTAGGGGTAATGGTTATGCAGAAGCCTATTCCTGCGCCAGGACTTTGCTTTCATTGTTTCCCCGGGACACTTATGTTCAGGCTGTACGTATAAAAGGTCATGAAGATGATATAGAAAATTTTTACAGGTCTTGGAAAAGCGAAGGCCCGGACTATGGAAAGCATATAATTATACAAAAGTACAATGACTTTGCCGGAATGCTGGAAAAGCTTCAGGCTTCTGACCTTTCTCCTGTTAAAAGGAGACCTTGCTGGCATTTAAAGCGGGATATGAATATACTAATAAATGGGCAGGTTCCTTTTTGCAGGGAGATATCCCTTATAAAGGGTTCGGGTATACTTGGCAATGCCTTTGATGAGGATTTAAGTGAAATTTGGGACAGAGGAAATTCTCTTTACCTTGAACACTGTAAATTTATCTATAATGGAATTTGTGAAAACTGCGATGAGTATTACACCTACAATTTTTAGAGATTCACTTCCCTCTTACACCGCAGTAGGGGGAACAGGACGCGGAGCTTCCACAGGTCTTTCTGCTGTTATTTTAAACCGTAAAGTGCATCAATCCCGTTTTGATTTTTTTAAAGAGATGGAAAACTGCGGTTTTGATTATGTTCTTTCCATGGAAAATTCGTCTTCGCGTTACGATTTGGAAAGTTTAACTCAAGCTTTTCCCTTTGTTCGTTTTATTTTGTTAAAGGAAGCTGTAAGCCCGGGAGAAGAAATTAACCTTGCCGCCGCAGAATTATCCAGCCCGCTTTTTCTTGTTATGCGAAACGATATGAAGATACTTAGGGGAAGCAACGCCGAAAGAACGGCGGAGAGACTTCTTGTCGGAGCAGAGGATACTGAGCAGGAGGGCAGTCTTTATAAAAGACTGTGTACTGTGCCTATTATTCAGGATGGTCATGCAGAAATAATGCCCACTCTCATAGCTCCGGCACTTTTACCGGGTTCAACTATAAGAACTATTCCTTCCATCCCTAACAGGGAAGGATTGGCAAGTCTTTATCCTTTTGATGGCATAGGTATTTATGACAGGGAAAGGTTTATTAGGCTTGGCGGATTTGATGCTTCCATAAAAAGTTTTTACTGGCAGTTGATGGATTTTGGTTTTAGATCCTGGCTTTGGGGAGAAGAGATCCTTGCAACCCAGCTTTTAAAATTGTCTTACGAAGGCTATATCCCGCAGGAAGACGGCACTGTAACAGAAAGCAGTATGAGTTTTATTTTAAAAAACCTAGCTCCTGTTTTCCGCCGTGATTACGCGCATATTCCTTACAGACGTTTCCCTGAATATTTATTTAAACGTGGCAGCCCCTCTGTTGCATGGAAAGAATTTAAGGAAGCGCGCAACTGGGTAAAATTGAATCGTCACCGATTTAAAAGTGACGCAAGAACTATAGCAGAGCTGTTTTCTGCCCAGGCGGCTGATGCAGAGTGACAGCATTGATTCTGCAGGCAAGGCTGGATTCGCAAAGGCTTCCTGCCAAAAGCATGCTGCCACTGGGAGACAGACCTTTAATATTTCGCGTAATGGAAGCACTTTCTTCGTTTCCTGTGAGAATCCTTGCCTGCCCTGAAGATAGTCTTTCTGCCTTCTCTCCTCTTGCAGAAGAAGCAGGTTTTGAAATAATAACAGGTCCCAAAGATGATGTATTGGCACGATATTGCATAGCCATAAAAAAATGCGGAGCAGACAGGATAGTAAGGGCAACAGGTGACAATCCCTTTGTATTTATTGATGCTGCTCTTGCAATTTCTCATGAAGCGGGAGTGTTAAAATCTGATTATTCTGCCTACAGGGAAATGCCTTATGGTTCAGGTGTGGAAGCAGTAAGTTCTCTTGCTTTACTGCGTGCCGAAAAAGAGGCTTCTGATGCTTATAACAGGGAGCATGTGTGCCCATATCTATATAATAATCCTTCCCTTTTTAATTTGCATAATCCTTTAGCTCCCAAAAAATGGCAGTATCCTAAAATCAGGCTGACAGTTGACACAGAAGCTGACTATAATCGTGCGCAGCTTTTATACTCGCATATGTCCAGAATTCCTTCTCCTTATAAAAATTATGGTGAAAGAATAATTGAGTGTTATAAAGAATTATTCAAAGGATCTGAGTATGAGTGAATCTGCAGTTTCAAATAATTCTGTCCTTATTGTTCCTGCCTGTGACAAAGAAAGAGGAGGAGGGCATCTTAACCGCTGTCTTTTCCTGCTTGAGGCTCTTGAAGAAAGCGGCAGGGAATGTTATTTGTGGATTTCCGAAAAACAAAAAGAAGACGTTTTTGTACGTTTTAGAACTTTTATTGAAAATTCTGAATTTTCCAAGGGGTTTAATGCACGCCTTTTAAGTGATAAAAATGAATTAAAAAAGTATAAATGGGATTTTATTATTATAGATAACTATAAAACATCAAAAAGTGATTTTGCCTATTGGTCTATGCTGGGTCCTACTATAGGTATAGACGAAGGGGGAGAATGCAGAAGCAGTTTTGATTTTTTAATTGATCTTCTTCCTGCCTTAAAAGGGTATAAACCAAATCTTGTGTCCCCTTCTTTATTGCCGCTTCCTAAAAATAGACGCAATGTATTTAAAAATGAGACTTATAACAAAGATAAGAAAATAAAAGTTCTTGTCTGTTTTGGTGCAGAAGACAGCAATAAGCTTGGAATAACTGCAGCAAAAAGTCTTTCAAAGATTTCTTCCGGGGCAGATATTACTTTAATTACGCCTCACGCAGTTTCAGGAACTGCCAGGCTCAAACTGCCCGGAGTTAAGGTAACAGGTCTTATTCCAAATTTAAAAGAACAACTTGCAGACTACGATCTATTTATTACACATTTTGGCATAGCTGCTTTTGAAGCAGTTTATACCAGGGTTCCTGTACTGCTTATTTCTCCCAGTCCTTATCATGAAAAACTTGCGCATAATGCAGGATTTTTAACAGTATCTGGAGTTGAACAGTTAAGCGCAAAAATATTTAAACCTTTATTCTTAAAGAATCTGGAAGAAAGAAGAAAAAGAATTGCTGTAAAATTTTCTCTTGAGGCAGAACAAAAGGAGGATCTAGGTGCATTTTTTGGCAGCTTGTCCTTAAATGTTTTTTCCGCCTGTCCTGTATGTTCATTTAAATGCCCTTTTCCCGGTGCTAAAGTGCTATTTCGTGCCTCCTACGAAACATATAGAAAATGCCCCAATTGTAAAAACATTTTTTTAAATAGGATAAAAGAGGCACCTGTAGTCTACAATAAGGAATATTTCTTTGAGCAGTATAAAAAGCAATATGGTAAAACATATCTTGAGGATTTCCCAAAATTAATTGATATGGGACAAAAACGCTTAAAATACATTAAAGAGTATTTAAACATGGAAATGGAGTTAAAACCAAGGCTTTTTGATATAGGCTGCGCTTACGGTCCTTTTATGAAAGCTGCCTCTCTTAATGGTTTTTCTCCTTATGGAATAGATCCTATAGAAGATGCTGTTGATTATGTTAATGATGAACTTAATTTACCTGCATGGAAAGGTTATTTTCCCAGCGGAGAAAAAGCAGAAGAAGGTCCTTTTGATGTGGTTACACTATGGTATGTAATAGAACATTTTTTTGAACCTGGTAGTATATTAAAAGAGATTCACCGTATCTTAAGAAATAATGGTGTGCTTGCCTTTTCTACGCCTTCTTTTTCCGGAATATCCGGAAGAAAAAATTTAAACAATTTTTTACGAAATAGCCCTCCTGATCATTATACCATTTTTAGCCCCCGCACTTGCAAAAAAATTCTTTCCAAATATGGTTTTAAACTTAGGAAGATTGTTGTTACCGGGCATCACCCAAGGCGCTTCCCCATTATTGGTAAGCTAATTGCAAAGAAAAATAAGGGTATACTTTTTAGTATAGTAAATGTTTTAAGCCATCTATTTAAGCTTGGCGATACCTTTGAAGTTTACTGTATTAAGAAAACTGTGCAGTAAGAAGAACCAATGCAAAAAATATTCCCATGCTTATGCATATACCCCTAAAACCGGGATCTATTCCCTCTATTTTTCTTAAAAATTTGCTTTTTGGCACATAATACCTGTAAATCAGCAGCCCCAAAACTAAACTCCCCGCAAAAAGGGACGATTTCTGAAGAAAGCCTGCCGGATCTACACTTACCTTTATGTTAAACAATATACCTATGAATTCCTCGCCGAAAATTCCCGTAATAAAGCAAAGAACTCCAAGTATAGTAACTGCTATTTTCTGGAAATCATCTATTTTTACGTCTTTTGCATCACCTAAAATTCCTTCGGGGCTGCCAAAGAGTATCATGGAATAACGGATAAACAATGTTATTGTGCCAAGGTTAATAAAAATAATTGCGGCTGTAACAATCCAGTTGGTTCCGGAAACTATAAAGTACTTGGAAATACTGCCGTTAAACATTGGTACACCTGTTATACCAAATATTGCCATAATTGTAATTATTGCTATAAGCGGGCTCCTTTTAAAGAGCCCTCTTATTTTATTAATATCCCTTGTTCCATAAATATTTATTATCATTCCGGCGCTTAAGAATAATGCTGTTTTAAACAGTGAATGGTTTACTATATGGTAAAGGCTTCCTGTAAATGTATATGTGTCAGGTACATTTAATCCTATGGTAATTAAGCCAATCTGTGAAATGGTAGAAAAAGCAAGTATTTTTTTTATGTCTGTCTGTGAAAGTGCCATCAAAAAACCGGCTATGCCTGTTATTATGCCTATAACTAAAAAGAAGCTGGCTTGTGAAGCAGGGCCAAACAGTTCCTGAACCCTAATAAACAAGTATAAGCCGCATTTAATATGAAGTCCGGATAAAATTGCAGATACTGAAGAAGGAGCTCCCGGAGTACCATGTGCACGAGGCAGCCAGCTATATAGAGGCAGAAAAGCACATTTTAATGCAATTGTAGTAATAATAAGCGCATAAGGCAGGATAAGCTGAGATTTGTCCAGTGTTTTAAGAATTTCTCCTGCTTTTGTAATATCCAATACGCCTGTAAGTTTATAAATATATCCTATGCCAAAGAGGTAAAACTGAACAACAACGACGTTAACCATTAAGTAGACCATGCCGTCATACATTGATCTCTTGCCCCTGTTAAACATTATTAATACAGACACAATAACAGTTGCAACTTCTACCAGTACAAAGATATTAAAAAGGTCACCTGCAAGTAAAATCCCAAGTAAAAGTCCTTCCCAGATAAATAATAAAAACCAGAATAAGCCTGTGTTGTCTTCATGATAGCTGTATACAGCTGCTATTAGAAATATAAAAGTGGTAAGTACTATAAATACAGATGATAGACTGTCTGCAGTAAGCATAATTCCCATTACGTTTTCAAAGTTACCTATACCTGTTACAAGTACAGAGTCCCTGGTTATTGAAAAAAGATACACTGCACAGCATACCAGTGCAGCTTGGGTAATAATGACTATAATTCTGGCAATTCTGGAATGAGGGAATAAATATAAAAAAACTGCGATTAATATTGGTACAATAACAAAAAGAAAAATCATCCTTACTCCGTATTATTCCTTTGAATAGAATCCCAGTCTGTAGATTTGCTCTGTCTGCACAGTGAAATTAAAATTGTTAAGTTAACTGCTGTAACTGCCAAGCCTATAATAATTGCAGTTATCATAAGTGCCTGCGGTAATGGGTCGGCGGTGTTTTCCAGATTTTGTCCTATAGGTGGTACCATTCCCCATTGAAAACCAAGGCCAAGAAAAAACATTATTACTGCTATTTCCATTATGCCTATAAATATTATGGATTTTATTGCATTTCTGCCTATTATTAGGCCATAAAACCCTATAAAAAAGACTATAATGGATACTGTTTCCATAATTTCAAGCCTCATATACTATCTCTTTTCAAAAGCTATATATCTGTAAAAAATAATTATAAAACCGCAGCATACTTTCATGCCTATAAGTGCATTCATTGTTATAAGATAGGCATTTCTGTACTGTGGATAATAATAATATACCCCCAAAAATATAAAGAGAACAGGAAGTAGTATAATTGCAGCAAAAATTATTTTTTCCATTCTAATTATTTTTTCCGCCTTTGTATCATAAATATCGTAAATTAAGTATCTGCATATAAAGAATGCCGCCAGCGCGACGCCTCCCTGAAAGCCTCCGCCCGGAGTAAGATGACCGTTTGCAATTAAATAAATTCCAAAAATTAAAATAACCGGGCATATCGCGCGTATAGTAAATGAACCTATGGTAGATCTTGTTATATCGCTTAGCTTTCCATCGTTAACCGAAAAGTCTCCGAAAATGGATAAATGTGCTACAGCAATTACACTAACTAAAAGCATAAGTGCTTCGAACAAGGTGTCATACATCCTGTATCCAAGATAAATTGAAGTAACTACATTTTCTCCGCCTATATCATTTGCAAACATGGAAACGTACTGATCTTTTAAGAAGGTATTTGCATCTGCATGAGGAGTATGGAATATGAAAAGCAGGATTAAGAAAATAATAAAAAAAAGCGGGATTATATAAGTTTTAAATATTTTTTTTGCTTCTGATGAAGCTGTATGGTTCCCTATTCCTGGTGTACTTCTTAGGCTGTAGTATTTTTCAAAGCACACTATAAAAAATATGGTGGAAAAAGTGCTTATCGCAGCCTCCGCCATGGCAACATCGGGAGCAGAAAAAAACAAAAAACATACAGACGTTACCAAAGAAAAAATCCCAAGGTAAATTATAGTCCGGGTTATTCCCTGCTCCAATACAATAAGTATTGCGCTAAAAACCCAAAGAAAAAGAAAAATATACAACATTAGGCGATATCCTCATCTTCGTGTCCCTTTTTTACCTCGGCTATATTTTGTTCAGTATACTCATAGCCGCTTAAAAAAGCAGAGCGGGTTAGCATGTGGGAAGCCAGCGGGTTTAATAGCAGCATAATGCATAGTAAAAGCAGTATTTTTAAAGAGAAAAAACTTGCTCCGTTTTGAATTATTAAACCTATCATCACGGTAAGTGCGCCTACTGTGTCTATTTTAGCTGCTACAAGTATCCTTGGGTAAAAATTTTTGAATTTAAAAATACCAATAATGCCAAAGGCCATGAAAATAATTCCGGCTATCATTATTATATTACCCAATGTTTCCAAACTATACTCCCGTTTTTTCTTTATCTTTTTGCTTTGCCCTTTCCAAAAGATAAAGGGCAGTAAAAATAACGCCAATAAAACCAAAGAGTGAGTAAATTATGGCAAAATCCAGCATATAGGCACTTTTGTTTATAGATGCAAACACTGTAATAATAATAACTATTTTTGTAGAAATTAAATTCATTCCAAGCAGCCTGTCCCATATAGAGGGACCCAAAATAACCCTTAAAAAATAAAAAAAGAGAAAAGCTATTAAGACCCATAGTATATATATAGTATTCATTTTTCTGCTTTTATTAGTTTTTTCTCCATTTTTCCTTTTATTGTATCATCAATATTTTCGTTCTTGGCACCCGGTTTTGTGTCCCTAAGCCATAGGACTGTAATTTTATCGTCTCTAAGTCTTAGTGAAATTGTTCCCGGGGTAAGAGTTATGGAATTGGCAAGGGCAACCCTTAAAATATCCTGTTTTAATGCGGTTTTTATCTCTACAATTTCTACTTTAGATTTAAAAACGATTAACTTTATGGCATGTAAACCAGAAATATAAATTTGAAGTATTAAGTACAGGGGGTAAAAGAGCAGTTTATGTATTTTCACACCCCTGATAGGCTCAAAAGGCAGGAATTTACGGCATAACAGGGTACATATTATGCTTATAATTAGCCCGCTTATTAAGCTTACTGGTGTTATGTTTTCGCTTAACACAACCCAGACCAGAGTAAGTATTAATATTAGGAAAATGCTTCTCTTACTCAATGTACTCCCTTTAATTTACTGTCTCATTTTAGCAAAACCAGGCAAAAATCACCAGCCCACTGTAAATAATTTGTGTAAATTAAAATAAACCCCCTATTTTAGATTCCGATAATCAAAGAGGAGGGATCCAATATGGGCAAAAAACGTGTTTTAATCCTTGGAGCAGGCATAATGCAGGGACCGGCTATTAATATAGCCAGAGAAATGGGACTTATTGCCATAGCAGCAGATGCAGATCCCCATGCTCCTTGTGTTGCTTTGGCTCATCAATTTGAAAATGTAGACCTAAAAGACAGGGATGGAATAGAAAAACTCAGTAAAAAACTCTCTAATACAGGCGGCCTTAATGGAATTATGACTGCCGGAACAGATTTTTCTGCCAATGTCGCCTGGGCAGCAGATAAATTGGGTCTAACAGGGATTAAATATGAAACAGCTCTGGATTGCTCTGATAAAGAAAGAATGCGCCGCTGTTTTAAGGAAAAGGGCATTCCCTCGCCCGAATTTATTATAATGAACCATGTACCAGATAAAGAAAGTGAGCTTCCATTCCCATGGCCCCTGGTTGTTAAACCTGTGGATAATATGGGTTCAAGGGGCTGCCGTAAGGTAAGCTCCTTTGTGGAACTAAAAAATGCTGTTAAGGATGCTCTAAAATTTTCTCGTTCCGGCAGGGCAATTATAGAAGAATACATGGAAGGACCGGAATTTTCCGTTGATGCCCTGGTTTACAGGGGAGAAATCACTATTTGTGGCTTTGCCGACAGGCATATCTTTTTTCCCCCTTATTTTATAGAAATGGGTCATACCATTCCGTCTGCTTTCCCCCAGGAAAGTGTTGACTCCCTATTAAATGTATTTAAAGCCGGTGTAAAGGCCCTAGGCATAGATAATGGCGCTGCAAAGGGTGATATTAAGTTAACAGCCAAAGGACCCATGATAGGTGAAATTGCAGCCCGCTTGTCCGGCGGATATATGTCCGGCTGGACCTTTCCCTATTCTTCAGGGGTACTTGTAACAAAAGGTGCATTGGAGATCTCCCTTGGAGAAAAACCTGAATCCCTAGCTCCCAAGTGGGACTGGGTCTGTGCCGAACGTGCCTTTATATCCATTCCCGGAAAGGTGCATTCCATAAGTGGAGTAGAGTTGGCTAGAGTTAAGCCCTGGGTAAAGGATATTTTTTTAAGAGTAAAACCCGGAAGCAAGGTCTCTTTCCCCGAAAATAATGTAACCAAGTGTGGCAATATTTTATCTGCCGCAAAAGAGCGCAGCGATGCTATTTCCTCCGCAGAAGAGGCAGCGAAATCCATCCTTATTAGGTTGGAAGCAAATAATGAGGAAACAAATGCCTTTCTCTCTGCTCCTTTGGGAACCTTATTCCCGCCTGATGCCTTCACTGTAAATGAAAGTATTCTTTCTGCAGTAAATTCCATGCCTGAAAGCAATTTAACTAAAAATGGTGTCTGTCACCTCTATCCCTTCCCCAAGTTTACTGAATCTAGGTTAAAAGACTATGTGGGGAGAAGCATAGAAGAAAACCTGTTTGCAATAAGGGCTATTACAGGGCTAAAACTACCTTTTATGGAAAAATCGGCGGAGAATTTAAATACAAGTTTCCTTGGGCGTTCCTTTTGGACCGCTTTTTTAAGGGGAGCTTATCAGGGCGGACTATATTATATTGATTCGGAGTTGTAATGAGACATAAAGAGCATAGTAATAAAAATTCCATCAAATTTTTCTCCATTTCCCGGAAAAAAGTCTTTCGAATTTTCATGCTCTTATTAATTTTTTCTTCCCCTGTATTTTGCCAAACCCTTAGCCTTGAGGAAGCACTTGCTAATCTGGGAGGTGAACTTGAGTTTAGATGGGATCCATTTTTTAATTCCGGAACTTTTGTAAACGGCCGCTTTGAAGCTTCTTTTTTCTCCGGTGCAAAAGGAGAGTTTGGATCTGTTCTATTGGATAGAAGGGATATTGTAACCCTTCCATTACCATACCTTGAAAATGGCAGCATACATTTTCCCCAGCTTTTTATTAATCAACTGCTTACAGCTTACAATAATAGCTATTATTCAAATCCTGGTGGTTTTAGAATTGGGGCCATAATTATAGATCCCGGGCATGGCGGTGTAGATCCGGGTACTGTTTGGGACTATACGGTAAATGGACAAAATTTACGTATCATGGAGAAAAATATTACCCTTAGGGCATCTATGCTGCTGCAAGCCCAATTGAGGTCCACGTATCCGGATAAGCAGATTATTTTAACAAGAACAGGTGATTACAATCTAACCCTAGAGCAGAGGACGGATGTAGCAAATTCCCTGAATCTTAAGGATAATGAAATTGCCATATTCATTTCCATCCATGCAAATTCATCCTTTAACAGAAATGCCAGAGGTTTTGAAGTTTTCTTCCTGGACCCAACCCAGAGGAGGGAGCTTGTTGACAGATCCCTGCATGAAGGTTACGAGGAAGTTATAGACATAATAAATGAGCTTTTGGAACAGGAAATAGCCACCGAAAGTGTAATGCTTGCTACCTATATTTTAAGAAGACTGGATGAGGCAGTTGGACGCTCCAGCCCCAACAGAGGCTTAAAATCGGAAAACTGGTTTGTAGTAAGAAATGCCTTAATGCCCGCAGTCCTTATAGAACTTGGCTTTGTCAGCAATAGAGAAGAAGCTCTATTGCTTAACACCGAAGCATACTTGATTGAACTTTCCAATGCGTTATATAAAGGTATAGTAGATTTTATAACTTTTTTTGAACGCAGCGGAGGCATAGCCAGCATACAATGAAAGAGATTCTTTTAAAAATTCTTGTCTCCACCGGAAGGTTTTTACTTGAAAGAAGGAATAGGCTTACGTTGTATCTCCTGGCAATAGCTATAATATCATTCTGGGATTATAGTCAAATAGATTATTCCCGCAGAACTTATATATTTTATACATCGCTGGAAGACAGTATATTCATAGAAGAAAGAATGCTCCCTAATACCGAAGACCAGGAAACTGAAATACGCTGGTATATAGAGGAAGCACTTTTTGGACCTGCCTCACATGGTCTTGAACCTTTGTTCCCGAGGGAGACAAGACTTCATTCCTTTATGCTGCGGGATGCTGTTGTGTACGCAAATTTTACTGAATCTGCCCTTTTACCCATACCCGGGAATGGGGATGTCCAAAGGAGCTTTTTAAGCTTAAATGAAGGAATTAGAAGGAATTTTCCATACGTAAAGGATGTGAAACTCTTTATCGGCGGAATTGAAGTTTTTTTTAAGTTATTTTAGGGGATTTTTACGAATTCTGCCGATAATGATAAAACTTCGCCGTAGGGCGTTGACAAATTCAGGGTATCTTATATACTCTAAGAATAAGCGGTTTAAGATTTTATTTAGAGGAAAGGAGTTTTGAATGAAAAGGATTGTCATTCTTATTACCATTGTTTTGGTCACAGCTGGGATGCTGTTTGCCGAAGAGGCTATTCTGATAGACTTCTCAATGCTTA
>Ga0099364_10004536_pt1 | contig 21024 bp, 18 predicted proteins | sample TergutTh196P3_FD_73070 | JGI IMG/M metagenome (GOLD analysis project Ga0099364, IMG submission 73070) | Microcerotermes parvus P3 segment gut microbial communities from Pointe-Noire, Republic of the Congo - Th196 P3 | ecosystem: Host-associated > Arthropoda: Insects > Digestive system > Gut ... | reverse complement strand
TGACCAGCGCATAGGTACTCTCCGCCTTCAATGCCGGCGACAGTCTGATATATCCGCCGGTACCGCTCAGAATCAAGGCGCCTGTCACATCAACATCCTCTTCCGCTCTTTGTTCCCACACGACGATCAAATCCTTAAATGAGGCAAGGTCTCCGGATACAACCGCCACATCAAACTGCAGCTCAAACTGATAGCCTTTATCCGGATCCAGCGGGTCGTCTATCGTATCTCCGGTGACAGGCGCCCTGTCTCCGCTACCTTCTCTGATGCTGACGCTTTGCAAGACTACCGGCGGCGGAAGTTCCTCCGCCATCGGCGCAATCAGGGGGAAGCTTGCATCTGCGGATTCCTTCTCCCCGCCAACCGCATCGACGCCGGCGCTGCCGGGCGCATTCGCCTCAGCCGGGTCCGTCTCGCTGCCTCCCATGCCGAAAGCAATGCCTGCGGCCATGCATACACAGAGGATCACCGAGAGGATGCCGATCAGCACGTTGTACCTCTTTTTTCTCTTATCCAAAGCAACTCATCCCTTCTATCGTTATTCTATCCACAACAACGAACCACTCTTGCGCTCCCGCTTCTGCAGGTCACAAGCGACCTGAGATCAGCGGAAATCTTTATTTATAAGGTATTAATACATCTTCAGCGATTGCCTATCCAGCGTAACCAATGCGGCGCCGTGCAATGCCGGTATGACGATTATGGTGCTTCGCCAGTTCATCCGAACCGCTTTCACCCTCCCTTCCGTCAGTGTCACAAGCGCGTCCCGCGCCACTTCCGCGCCATCGATCGCCTGAATGGATGCATACCCCGTCTTCTCCAATAGTTCAGAGGCTTTCATGACAGTGTTGTCTTCTCCGGCGTCTCGATTGCCCCGCATCCTTCCGTCAAAGCCATATAGGCGGAGAGCCGCTCCCGCGAGGGCGCCGATAACCCCCTGACCGGTACCGCCGTGTTCCGAGAGGTGGATATGCTCTTCCTTCGCCAATTGATAAGCTTCGTCTTTCCTGAGCAGGCTGTTCTTCGCCCGAAGGCCGAAGGAAATAAGCGCCGCGATATTGCCTATATCCTCCACACAGGCTACGCAGAGGCCGGGATCGGCGCCTTTGGCGCTCGCATCCGTAAGATGCCTTTGTGCCAGCCCTATCAATTCAGGCAGGAAATCCTTAGCGACCTCCATCTCCGTACACATGGAACTATTATGCGATGTATAGGGAACGTCGTGATGAAAATAGAGCTGATGTCTGGATATCGCCTGCGTCTCTATGTTCATCGAAGCCAAGGTCTTCCGGAAATCCTCAAGTATATGGCCCGTTCCTTTGCTTTCCGGATTATCGGTATCGTCGATCGCAAAAACTATCTTAGCTATAGGACCGCCTCCCTTCCTTTCCTATCACGACGCCACTCCACCGCGGCAGGATTCGGATCACTGTCTGCCATCCTTGGGCTCACGCATGCCCACGCCGGAAATGATGCTTTCGATTTCCTCTTCGTCCAGGTCCAGCATCCAGAAATCGTGATAGAAATCACGGATTTCCTCGCGGATATCGATATCTTCGAAGTGCGTCGGATAGAGCAGTTTCGCGATATACAAAGCGGCAATCGGCGTCTCCAGGGAGCCCGGATGCCCCCAGCGGGAAGCGCCGACCGGAAGCTGATATACGCGGTCTTCCCTGACGGCACGCAAGCCGGTAAAAGCTTCGTTGGTTCGCATGTATTCCACCGCCGCGGGCTCGTTGGCAATCACCACGTCAGGATCCCACAGATAAATCTGTTCCACGCTTACATTTACTTTGCCGCCTAATTCCGCCGTAGAAAAACCTTCCGCCACATTGATGCAGCCTACCGCTTCCAGGACATAGTAGGATATTTCATTCGGATGGTTGGTGCGTACGACCTCGTTCACGGAATGGTATACCCGGATCCTCTCCCCTTCGGGTATGTCCGCGGTGCGCGACCGTATCAGCGCGAGGGTTTGGTCGTAATAGGCAAGATACTGTTCCGCCTGCGCCGTCCTCCCGATGATCTCGCCGACCAGCCGGATGGACTCCCTTTGTGTCTCGATATCGAAGAAATCGACGACGGCGTAGAGAAAACCGGCTTTTTCCATATTTTCGATATCCCCGGCATTCATGGCGGTTTCGTAGCGCATCAGGGTAATATCCGGTTTGATGCTCATCATCGTTTCGATGTTGATCGAACTCTGGCCGGAGGGCACGGGAAGATCCGCGATGCCGGGTATCTTTCGCCGTAGAAGCTCATCCCTCTTCATCCCCTCGACGACTGCCCGGATCATGTCACCGCCGTCAAGAAGAGCAACCACCTGTCCGATATAGTTGTAAAAGACCGCCACCGATTCCACCTGTTCCGGTACGGCGACCTCTCGCCCGAGATAGTCGACGACAGTCTTACCGGACAGAGGCGCGGCAGGCGTTCCTCCCGCGGAGCAGGCCGACAGCAGCAGTACCGCGGCGGCTATCACGGCAATGACGCGAGTCCAGCCGGACTTTCGCCTATATTTGTCACCAAAACCTGCATTGTTTTTCATGTATCCACCCTCCGCACTCTATTTCCATGAAATGACATAATGCCTGTCCTTGCCCTCTTCATGATGTACCTTGACCCTGGATTCAATGCCGTATACGTTATAAAAGTTTTCTCTTGTGCATACATTCGCAGGTGTTCCGATCTGGAAAATCCGTCCCTCGTCTATCAGCGCGACCCTGGTATCGATCCCTTCATTCTCAAAATAAAATGGATGATTCAGCGAGTGGGAAGCCATCAATACGGTTAAACCCGTATCACGGATGAGTTTTGTCAGAATCGCAAGAACGTTGATTTCATGCTTAAAATCCAGGTGCGCGGTCGGTTCGTCCAGCAGCATCAATTGCGAATCCTGACAGAGCGCCCTGGCGATGAGCACCAGGCGCAGTTCGCCGCCGCTTAACTCGGTGTACCGCCTTTCTGCAAAACCCTGAAGCCCGACTCTCTCCAATGCTTCCAGCGCCAGCCGTTTATCCTCTTTCCCCGGGGAGGAAAACGCGCTATGGGAAACCGTGCGTCCCATCAATACCACTTCGGCTACTTTATAAGGAAATGATTTCTCGTGGATCTGCGGCACATAGGACACCATTCCCGCAAACTGCCTGGCGCTAAAGCGATGCACAGGCTTGCCCTCTACCAATATCGTACCCGATCCGGGGTGATGGAAACCAAGGATGCAGCCTAAAAGCGTCGATTTGCCGCAGCCGTTCGGCCCGAGCAGGTAGAGCGCGCTGCCACGATCCAGTGCGAAGGACACATCTTTCAGTACACTGTCGGGCCCATAAGCGAAACTGAGGCCCGAAACCTCCAGCGCTTTCATGTCCAGCCGTCTCCTTTTTTCTTTTTGATCAGATAGATGAAGAAAGGTCCGCCAATGATGGACGTCATGATCCCGATGGGTATCTCTGCATCGGAGATCACCCTGCAGAGTACGTCGACCATAACCAGAAAACACGCCCCCATGGATATACTGACCGGCATCAGCCTGCGATTATCATTCCCCGTGAGCATCCTGGCCATGTGCGGAACGATAAGACCCACCCATCCGATGGTTCCGCTAACGCAGACCGCTCCGGCTGTCGCCAGTGTCGCGCCTAGGATGACCGTCAGTTTCGTGGCGCCTGTATTCAGCCCGAGCATCTTGGCTTCCTGGTCGCCCATAGATAATACGTTGATATTCCATCTGTTGAAAAGCAGCAGGATCATCCCCAGGATAATGGGAACGATGGCGAACTTCATATTCGAGACGACGATAGACGCAAGGCTGCCCATGGTCCAGAATGTGATAGCAGGGAGCTGATTCAAGGGATCCGCGATATACTTGATGAAAGACAGCAGCGAAGAAAAAATGGAGGAGATGATCGTGCCGCCAAGGACCAGCGTCACCGTTGAACTGCTGTTATGTACTCTTCCGACGATATAGCTGAAGAACACTGCCATTAAGCCGAAAGCAAAGGCAAACACTGGCGTTAGCGTAGAATTCTGAAATAGGAGAATGGAAATCGCCGCGCCAAGACTAGCGCCGGAAGACACGCCAAGTATACCGGAATTGACGAGGGGGTTCCTGAATACGCCTTGAAAAGCCGTCCCGCTCGCGGCAAGGGCGGCGCCGACAAATGCGCCCATGATTGTACGCGGCAGGCGGATACCGGTGATAATCGTCATGGCTTCGGCGCTCACACCGGCCTGGCGACCGGAGACGCCTTGCAGGAGCGCCCGGAAAACGGTTATCGGCGGGATGGGATAGCGCCCCGTGCAGAGGGAAAGCAAGGCTGCCGCGAAAGGCAAGGTGATGAAAACCAGCAAGAGCGCAGGCTTTGCCGCCTGTTTCTCAAGCGTATCCATCAGGGCTGCGGCCTTTTCCTGAGGCGCAGGACGACAATCAGCGCGCATAAAGCAAGCCCTGCGCAGACGAACATTACGATGGACATGGCATTCAGGCGCATGCTAGTGCTTCGCTCCGAAGCGGGCTGCGACGGATCTGCGCTACCCGGTGTATGCAAAGAAGCCGCTTCCGCGCTATCGCCGCTGCCGGGCGCTGTTATTGGCGCCGCGGCCTCGTCCGACGCCCCGACCGGCGCTCCAGCGTCCGTAACCGAGAACGCGATAGAATATACCTTATCGGTATAGGCGCCGTTCTTAGCCTGCATCGTTTGGCTTACCACCAGCGTATACACAGCGCCCGGCGTAAGGGAAACCGCCGGTTTGACGGATATGTCCCGCTTGGCGTCGGGTTGAATCTGTTCGTCGGCCATGAGGACTTCGATCGGAATCTCGTTCTGCCTTTCGTCATAAAGGCTAAGCGACCGCCTGTTGTTTTCGCGTACGGATTCGTTAATCACATTATTGCTGAACGTCAGTGTGATCATTCCCTCCGCTTCCATTTGCCCATCAACTATGGATGTTTCCACCAATACCAGCGGTTCGCCTCTGCCGCCGCCCTCGTCGCTGCCGGACGAGGCGAATGCGGTTCCGGCGTTCGGGATAACAAAAAGCAGGCATAAAAAACAGAAACTGACAGTTTCCTTTATGGTCGTTCTTCTCAAGTCGAACCACCCCTTTCCTATCCGGGCAATGCCTGCATTCGTTGCATCCGGCTTCAGATCAATCGGAGATAAGCGGATATGCTTGCTTTGCCATGCCGCACAGTATCGCGTCAACGACGCTTTCCGCTTGTGCGCCTCTGCTGCTATTGAAGAAATCTTTTGCATTAGTAGAAATCCCGTATGTTTCCCCTAAAGCAAAAAGCCATTAACCTCTTGATCAATGGCATCGTCATTCTTCGCTGCACACCCTTTTCAAAAGGAAGGATTAGTCGTTTCCATACCAATCCCGACGGTCTCCACCCATAGGATCGCTCCCTTAGACTGTGAGACTCGGGTGTTTATTCAGTTGTCGCCAGCGGTATCGCCCGGCTCTGGAGTAAATCTTAGCATGCAGGACACAGCTAGTCAATGTATTGACAAAAAAATGACAAAAAAATAGTCCTTGAAATATATGCCGAACAATGATAGTATGTCTCTGTTATTCTGTTCGACAGATGGCGAATCCATCCAGGGGCTTTGCCGCTTTCCCTACTGCCTGCTGATGCGGGCGCAGGAGGGCGCATGGGCTATCGGGTTGACGAAGGAGGTGAGTGAAGGGCATGGCCAATATCAAATCCGCGATTAAGCGCACGCAGGTTATCCGTATACGGACAAAGCGGAACGCCGCTTACAAATCCATGATGAAAACTGCCATACGCCATTTCGAAAACGCTCTGAAATCCGGCGATCATGATGAAGCCAGGGATATGTTAAGAAAAGCCATACGCATGATTGACAAGATTGAGACGAAAGGCGTTATTCATAAGAACACCGCCAATCGCAAGAAATCCCGCTTATCCAAGGCTTTCAACAAGGTTTCCTGATCGCGGATCGCGCCGGGACGCCGTTCGCTCCTTCATACCGTTTCAAAGCGAAATGATCCGCGTTTATCCGCCGGATCATTTTTTCGTATGCTCGTATCCGGACGCATTACGAGAACTAAATTGGGTTATGGGCGCAGCTCATCTTAGATTGACTATAGAACGGTATTATGGCTTCCTTGCTGAAATAATCAGCATCATTGGCCGCCTCAATTCCTCTTTCATACCGGGTAGATCAAGCATTTCTTCCGGCGGCGTTGGCTCGCACAACCCTTTGATTTCAAAGCCGTGAGCCAGTAAACTGTTCACATACTCCGTTATGGTTCGGTGGTATTTGACCACTTCCTCGCCCAAAAACCGGGCGATGCGTTCGCCTGAGTGAAAATAACTGTCTACCGGCCAAAATAACGGGTTTCCTGCTTCATCGTATACCCATTCCTGTCTGCCCTCAGCTGTGAATATGGGGTGTTCCACCGAAAAGACGAAATCGCTGCCTGCGGTCAGGCATCGCCGGACTTTTGCGCATACAGAATCGAAAGATTGGACATAGTGCAGGGCAAGCGAACTGATAACCACGTCAAAACTGTTTTCCCGATACTCGTACTCTTCGATGGGGACGCAATGGTATTCGACATTGTACGCGTTTGTCTGTTCCGCAGCTTTTTCAAGCATTTTCTTTGATATGTCTATTCCTGTCACAACCGCCGCGCCTTGTTCGGCGGCGTAAACGCAATGCCAGCCGAACCCGCAGCCCAAGTCAAGCACCCGCTTGCCTTTGAAATCGGGAAGCATGGACTTCAATGCGTTCCATTCCCCGGCTCCTTCAAGCCCTCTGACCGACCGCGGCATTCGGCTGTATTTGTCAAAAAAATGCGGATCGTCGTATTTATTTTCCATTTGCATGAGGTTACTTCTGCAAATCGGAAGCAAATTGCCGCCCGAAGGCTTCCAGCTGCTCCAGTTCTTCTTGCTTTGGCAAATGGAGCTGTTTGAAGGGCCCGCCCGCGATCGTGACGCCGGCCGCCTCCAGATGCGCTTGCAGAAGCCCTGCCCCTTCGCCGCTCCAGCCATAAGAGCCAAAGGCCGCACCCTGCTTGCCAGTCAGTTTCAGGTGTTTCAGCCCTTCCATGACCGCCGCCATTGCATGGGTAATCCCATTATTGACCGTAGGGGAACCTACCAGGATACCTGCGGAGCGGAATGCTTCCGTCAGTACAAGGGTCTCGCCCGTCCGGGCGGCATTGATCACTTTCGCCGTCATCCCTGCTTCCGTTACGCCTCTTCCCAGAGCTTCCGCCATGGCTTTGGTTTCGTGCCACATCGTGTCATAGATGATCGCTACCTGATTTTCTTTATACGCGGCGGACCACGCCAGATACTTCTCCACGATTTGCATCGGATTGTCCCGCCAGATGACGCCGTGGCTGGGGCAGATAATCTCTGGAGCAAGGCCCATGCTTATGCATTGGTCAATTTTCGGCTTCACCATTCGCGCATAGGGGGACACGATATTCGCGTAATACTTCATCGCTTCCTGCCATAGGATGCATGGATCCGCTTCGTCGTTGTACAGGCCGCCGGTGACATAATGCTGGCCGAAAGCGTCATTGGACAGAAGGACCGACATACCGTTGATATAGGTAAACATAGTGTCCGGCCAGTGGAGCATAGGCGCTTCGAGAAACAAAAGCTCATACCCGCCAATATCCAGTTTATCCCCGGTTTTCACCGTGATGCAGTTCCATTCGCCGTGATACTGGCTTTCCAGAAACTGCTTTGCCTTCGCTGTACAGTAAATGGGCAGATCGGGCCTTTTCTCCGCCAAAGCAACCATGGCGCCGCTGTGATCCGTCTCGGTATGTTGGCAAATCAGACAGTCGATATGGGCAAGCCCGACTGTACGTTCCAGATCCGCGAGGTAGCTCTCTTTAAACGGCCCCCAACAGGTGTCCACAAGCACGGTCATTTTGCTTCCTTTGATCAGGTATGAATTATATGTTGAGCCATTTTCCGTTTCAAATTCATCCCCATGGAATTTCTTGAGCTCCCAGTCCTTAACCCCCACCCAATACAGGTTTTCCCTGATTTCGATCATTGTGCTAATCCCTCCTGCCTTTTTTTCAATCCCCGAGAGCAATAACCAAATCCGCCAATATCTTCGGGTATTCGCCGGCGCCTGTACTTTTCATCGCCAGATCCTTTTCACAAAAGAGCGCCATGATCCGCTCCAGTGCGGCAAAGGAAAACAACTTGCTTTGCTCGGCGGCGTTCTTCGCCACAAAATCCCGCAAGCCTAATGCTTGCGCTATCTGCCTGTTTCCCATATTCTCCTGTAAGCAGGCTTTCGCTTTAAAAATCAAACGAAACTGTCGCAGCATCATAGAAAAGATGGCGAAGGGCGCTTCCCCTTTCTGCAGCAATGCCTGTAGCTCCCGCAGCGCCTGCGATCGCCGGCGCCGGCCTAAAGCGTCAACCAGACGAAAAATATCCGCTTCGAGATTCGGCGTCAGCACCTGGTCCAGCATCTCGCGGCGAATCACGCTTTCCTCTCCGGCGAAAGCCGCGAGCTTCTCCAGCTCATGCACGCAAAACGCCAGCCCGCCGGGTTGACGGGCAATCCGCGCCAGCAAATCAGGGGCGCATTGCTTTCCTAGCCTTTGCAGCGCTTCCTTCAGATAGGGCGTCCGGCGTTCGGGCGTCAATACCGCAGCCTCTACCAGCCCATCGCCTTTCGCGATTTCCGCTACCAGTTTATGCCTTCGGTCAGGCTTGCCTTTCCGCATGCGCAAAACCAGGCAAGTCCTGTCATTCGGCTGCTCCAGATACGCAAGGAGCGCTTGCTTCTCTTGGGGAGCAACATGCCTGTTTCCCAGCTTGCGGTTTGGCTGAAAACCGGCGTCATCAATGGCTGTTGTCATCGCTGCCCCTTCCGCACCCTCTCCCGCATCTTCTCCCGCATCTTCTCCCGCGAGGCCGCCGGTTGCCGGATCATTCACATCCGCGTTCTCCACTTTGTCCGCGCGCTGCTCTTTTCCGCCCGGTATAAAGACCGGCTCATCGATCTGGATCAAGTTTCTGCCGGAAAGCAGCGAGATCTGGCTGGCCAGATCAACCGCCTTCGCCTGGGTCATCGTTTTTCCGTCTTCCTTTGTTATGGCATAGGCGCCGGCGTCAGGCCCAAGCCAAACCTCTTTGAGAATCAGAAGGAAGCGTTCCTGCAAGAACGCTTCCTCGCCATATAGCAAGTACACCGGTCGAATGCCGCCCTCCCGGATTTGCCGGATTGCCGCCTCGACATTGAGCGTGCCTTTACTTTCGTCTCTTTTCTTCGCTGCTTCCGCCATGCGCCGTTCGACTATGCCTCAATGAATTTCATTAGTTCAGCCTTTGGTCTTACGCCTACGGAAGACCCGGCCACATTGCCTTCTTTGAACAGGATCAGCGTCGGAATACTCATCACGCCGTATGACGCCGCCAATGCCGGCTCTTCGTCAACATTGACTTTTCCGATCTTGATTTTGCCTTCCAGTTCTGTGCCGATCTCATCCACGATGGGAGAAAGCATCCTGCACGGACCGCACCAGGAAGCCCAAAAATCTACCAATACCGGTAAATCAGAGTGTAGCACTTCCTGGCTAAACGTTTCCGTACTTAGTGCAACAATTGCCAAAACGATCTCCTCCTGCCTTTCTGTACGCCCTGGAGCGTGCGTCATTTCTGAGATATTATACCATAAATCATGGAGAAAAGCTGTATGTTTTCATCCTTTTTGTGCGTACTTCAACCCCATAAGCGGCGGCGGTCTGCGCTGAACCGTGTGCTGCTTATCCCATCGTCGGCTTGTGTCAACAATGAACCACAGAAAAATGTAAATTTTTTATGAACGATGAAAAACCTATTGACATCTTCAGTCGATATGCATTAGACTATGTTCAGTCTAATACATTTAGTTTGGAGGGATCCCTTTGGCTGCAAACATTTCCCTTACACCCGCTGAAGAAAAACTCGCTACTTTGATATGGCGGGACGCGCCCATTACCTCACCGGATTTAGTCTCAATCGCCGAGAAAGAGATGAATTGGAAGAAGTCCACAACCTATACGGTCTTAAAGAAACTCTGCGACAAGGGCGTAATGAAAAACGACAACGCAAAGGTATCGGTTATACTGACCCGCAACGAGCTTCATGCAAAACAGAGCCGATACTTTGTAGAAGATACTTTTGGCGGATCGCTCCCGAGATTTATCGCATCTTTTTTTGGCGGTAAAAAGCTATCTGCGGAACAAGCAGCAGAACTTAAACGTCTAATTGAAGAACATGAAGAAGGTGGCGATCAGAATGGATAAGCTATTTCTCACGGTTCTTAATATGAGCCTTACCGGAACTTTTGTCATCGCGGCAGTTTGCCTTGCCCGTTTACCTCTCAAGAAAGCCCCGAAGATTATATCGTATTGCCTGTGGGCAGTTGTGGCATTTCGCTTACTATGTCCGCTCTCAATTACAAGCGCTTTCAGCCTTCTTCCGATAAACACGCAAGCGATTCCACCAGATATGATTGAAACCCGAAATCTGCATATTGATTCCGGAATCGGATTTTTAGATGATTCCGTTAACTTTTATCTCAAAGATATGGGACCTGAAATGCGAGGTTATCCAGTAGGTTCCGGTAGAGCATCGCATCAGATTTATACTGCTCAGGAAGTAACAAACTTCTTTATGATACTATGGCTTACTGGTTTCGGTACGTTATCCATTTACGGTGTAATGTCTTACCTTTTCCTCAAGCGAAAAATGAGCGGATCGGCTCACTTAGAATCGAATCTCTACGAATCTGAAATGATCGAATCGCCTTTTGTGCTTGGCGTACTCAAGCCGCAGATATATTTGCCTGTAGGCTTATCCGAGCAGGAAAAAAGCTATATCGTGTTACATGAGCAAACGCATGTTAGACGCGCTGACCATATCATGAAGTTTGCCGCGTATTTCATTCTGTCCCTGCACTGGTTTAACCCTCTTGCTTGGGTGGCGTTTATATTGATGGGCGTGGACATGGAAATGTCTTGTGACGAGCGGGTTCTACGGGAAATGGGCAGCGAAACGAAAAAAGCCTATTCTCTGTCGCTGTTGTCATTGGCGACCGAGCGGCGCTTCGTTGGCGGCAGCCCGCTTGCTTTCGGAGAGGGCGGTATAAAAGAGCGAGTCAAGAATGTATTGAAGTTCAAGAAAACTTCCCGGATGATTCTCATAGCAGCGGTCGTGCTTGCGGTCGCATTAAGCGCGGGATTCGCAGTGAATAGAGCAGTTAGCAATGATGATAGAGTTGATTTACCGAGCGCGACTATCAGTTACAATGGAAAATCCGCTATTATTGAACTTGGCAACAAAGAGCAAATTCCCTATGTTGAACTTGGTTCTACCATAAGTATGAATTTTGGCAATGCCCGCCCTTCGTCCATAAGTGTCATTGAGGTAATTGCGAATGCAGACGGTTCTCGTAAATATGCTGAACAGACTGACAAGACACTTGAAATTGAGCTTTCCGGTAGTAACTTGGCTACTTTCCGCATTGAGAAAAACATTGGTGATATGTTAAGCTCAAATTCTGATGATTATTTATCCGGCAACGCATGGCGCTGGTATAGGATCTTTTGCAACGATGACGGAAGAAGTGTTACCGAATATGGATTGTGGCTTCGAACAGACCCGGCGATTACAATGGAAGGTGAGCTTACTCTCGACCCTGCATCCTGGCGGCAAATACACCTTGGCACTCCAATTGAAACTGTGCGTGAGCTTCTTGGAGAACCGACAGGTATGACCTCCGGCGTATTCTCCGATTGGTACGTCATTGATGAAAACACGAATCTTTCACTCATGTACAGACAAAACGATGCCGGTGTCGCTGTCGTGTCAAAAATCAAGCTTAACGGGGAACAAATCGAGCCGTGGGAAAGAGAGATAACACCGACCCCGGCACAATGGGCACTAGATCAATCTCTTGGCGCGGATAATCCTATTTTGGATTACGCCGGGCAGACCATTGACGATGATGGGATTATCAGGACAAGGGTTATCTTTCATGGATACTTTGGATTATTCGTCTATGATGCAAGAGAACGTGAAATACTGTATTCTCTCGACCTGAAATCCATAGGATGCGACAGTACACAGGGCGACGCTTTTTGTGAAGTGGCGGTTGACGTCTCGGGCGATATAGTTACTCTCCATCCCCAAAATAGCGAAACAATGTATGTATTGCAATTATGGGGCGATCCTCGACTATTTGAGACGCCTTTCGATAACAATTACATGACAAAATTTAGGGCGCAGGTCATTGACCAAGCTTTTCTGGAACATTCATCTGCGTTTCCGTATGGACAGTACAGCGATACTGCGGCAAGGTTTTCCGTAATGACTGAATTGCGAAACGGGCAAGGATTTGGTGAATACACCTACTTTGGATACCTTTACTTTAAGGATACTACGATTGGTGGTATTCAATACAGGGAAGATGACATGGGCTTTACGATTTTTCAATAGCAATGAATTAGCAATCGATAAAAACGTGGTTGTCGAGGCATGCGGCCTGATGTGCGAGTATACGGGCTGATACCTGGCGCGTTTACGCGATTCTTTCCAGGCGCCCTCTAAGCATCAAACGATGCGGAGGGCGCTATTTTTCTATCCGTTCACGCCAACCGCCCACAGGATAGCAACGTCCGCATCTATTGCCTCTCTTTTCCCGGAACCGTATCCATTTTCTTAGCAGCGCTTCGTTCCGTTAAGGCGATGATCGCGGCAAAAGTTAGCACAGACAAAGCCAAAGAAGCCATCGCGGGCAAGTATGCCACAGGTTGCGTAAGACCGGTGATGTTGGTGAGGCAAGTAAGCAGTAATAAACAAAAAGGATCGATAACCTTCCATCGCCCTTCCAATAATAACGTGACCAAAAGGATCACCAGTACAAGAAAAACGATGAAACCGGTAGTCTCGCTTCTGGTGAACAAGGTAACAATGCCCTGGGAAAAACTGACGCTCAGGCCGATCACACCGCCTATAGCGGCAATCCAAAGCTTTTCCTTTGCCATATTGGCAATGGTAGTGAAATAGAATAGGAAAAAAATATATGGCCAGGTAGGTAGTCCGACGAGCCCCAAGCCTGCCATGATGACGGCAATGACGGCGATAGCGATGACGGCGGTAGCAAAGCTTTTGAATATATTTGGTTTTTGCGTATTCGTTTCACTTGACATATTTCCCCTCCTTACAATTCCTGACTGCCTTGCATACGGCGGCATTCTTCATTCAAAGAGCATGCGCCGCTGTTTGATCACAGACCCAACTCGTTCTATCACAGACCCAATTCGTTCTACTACTCGTGACATCAGGCATAGGATAAGAACTCAGCAGTGGCTTGCAGCCAATCGGGCTACGGCTAGTGCCTTGCCCTCTTGGGCAAGCCTTGCATGGCTGCTGTTCGCCAAATCAAAGATTTGGACAGCAGCGCATAGGCCCTGCACTAAGCCTTTGCTCACGCGGACTGAAAGATACCTGTTTCCCCCATATTAGCATAAATGTCGTAATATATAAATACCTTTATTAAATGTGAAATATAATTAAGACTATGTCAAGCTCTAGAAATTGACAATTCTATGGCAAGAAGTGAGAATGTCAAAAAAAGGAAACACACCCGATTCCTTTCTTTTTTATAGGCTGATGGATACGCTCCGGTTCCCAAACAATATCATCTTGGAAACATATTCTTCTCCCAGTCTTCTATAATCCTTTTATTGGTAAAAATCTGAATCTCATAGATAATTCCGTCCGCATTTTTATAAAAGCTAAAGTACCGGTCAAGAAACGCTCCTGTGTCGTCACTATAAGTAAGAACAACGTCGCTTAACTCTCCGTAATCGTCGCCAAATACGCCAATCACTTCTTCCTCGGTACAGCCCAAAGACAAATTACATACTGTGTAAATGTCAAATGCTGAACTGTCACGGATATTGAACATTAGTTGTTGTATTTCGCAGTCTTTCACCGGAACCTTCTGATCGCTGAGATTAACCGGAACGATAAAGATATAATTGTATGTATCACCCTTATATAGGTATGTGCCAATCAATGTACTCCCAATCGTGCTGTTCGCCTCTACGAGTGTATTTTCGTCAAAATAATCTTCATCGTCTTCATCCTCATCCAGAAAGAAACCGGCGTCCAGAAAATCTTTTACCCTAATATCCATCAGGTCAAATTTTACGCCGTCTATGACGACAAAATAGATACTGTCATCAGATAAATCAAGCGGTTTATCGGGAACTTCAACCGTCCTTTCAACAGGTATATATGCTGGGGTGGGCGTATTCGCCGGAGCGCTGTTACCGCTTCCCCCGCTGTCCGAAGTGGAGGGGGTAGAAGCGCTGTTGTCGTTACCGCTTGATGTGCTGCCGCTTCCGCCGTTGGAATTGCTGTTGTTTGCGCTGCTGCTGTCTCCGCCGCTACAACCTGCAAGTAAGGAAAACGAATATACCAAAACAATCGTAAATGCTATCCATTTTTTCATGTTTGAATCCACCCTTCATCGATTATTTTGCTTGACGCCCAAGGACCCGTCCCTATTTTTGTGGTGTTGAACGAATCTTCGTTCAGCAAAGAATTCAGACCCATGCTGAACGTTAGATGAGTCCATGCAGACCCTAAGAGTTCTTATCCTATGCCTGATGTCACGAGTAGTAGAACGAGTTGGGTCTGTGACAAAACCGTTTATTCAATGCCCAAATAGTACGATCATTATATCGCGGCATTACTAAATGTTTCAAGAAAAAATAATTACCCCATTACTGTATAAAGCCGCTGATCCTGAAGCTCTTCCCTCTTGTTGTTACCCGCAAAGCGCCGGAATCCATCGTTAGATACAAGCGGCTGCCCGTCTCCTGCAGACGTGCCAGCGTATCCGGATGCGGATGTCCATACAGGTTGTTTTTGCTGCAAGATATCACGGAAGCCAGCGGCTTCACCTTTTCTAAAAAAGCTGTGCTGCTGCTGCCGCCTGAGCCGTGATGGGCTACCTTAAGCATGCTTGTTTCCTGCAAACTCTCCAGCAGCCAGTCCTCTGTATCCGCGTCGATATCCCCTGTCAGCAGCAGGGAGAATTGCTTGTAACGCAACTCTGCGACGATGGACGTCGCATTCGTATTGGCGACTGCTTTGCCTTCTTCCGGATACAGACAACGGAGAACAAGCTCTCCATCATAGATCTGCTGTCCGGCTGAAAACCGGATGACTGCCGTTCCTTTTTCTTCCGCTAGCGCCGCCAGCGCCTCCCCCTCCTTTGATTCGGCGACCTGAGGCGCCATAACCATATACCTTAGCCGCCAGCCTGCGAGGAGGAGATCCCGTATACCGGATATATGATCTTCGTCTGCATGGCTGATCAACACATAATCCAGATGATTCGCTCCCTGGCTTCGCAAAAAAGGCTCCAGGCGATAGTAGCCCAGATGGCGCACGTTGCTGCTGCCCGCGTCCACCATCCAAGTCTTCCCCGAAGGGCTTACCCAAAACACGCCGTCGCCTTGTCCCACATCAAGAAAAGTGATCTCCAGCGTATGGGGCGTCAGTATAGAAACGGTCAGATAAAGAGCTGCACCTAGCAACACAATTTGCCTGCGCCGCAGCCAGGCTTCCAGCAGCAAATCCGTTTTCTGCCGCTTCGGGTCCTCTGGCCAAACGTCTGTTTCGCCTGCGCCTGTCCCGCTTGCGCTAGTCACGCTTGCGTCTGCCCCGCCTGCGCCTACCCCGCTTGCGCCTGTCGCACCTGCGCCGGTTTCCCTCTGCCGCTTTTTGGCAAGCCGCCAGCTTTGCCACTGTCGCCAATCCGCACGCCGCTGCCTTTGTTCATGACGCTGCGCGATCCATTGGGCAAGCGCCCCTTCTTTCTCTTTCCATCCCGGCAGCAGCCACAGGATAAAGCCCCCGATCAAATAAGCCGGCCAGGGCTGTTCGCCGATCGTATACGTTGCGAAAGGCAATGCCGTCCAGTAACCGGCGACCAGATCCAATATCTCCGCCAGTAAGCCGGGCGCTTGCCACAGTAAGGACGCGGTGGCGGGATGGATCAGCCCGGCAAGGGCGGAAAAGCCGGATAAAAGCAATAAAGGCGGCATGATCGATACCGCCCATAAGTTAATCAGGAAACCCAGGGGCTGTATCTGATAAAACCAATACGCTTGTATCGGCAGGGAAGCGAATTGGGCTGCAAGCGGCAAGGCTAGCAGCGGTGGCAGGCGTCGTCGAAGCCAGGGATAGAGATGGACAATGCCGAGGACTACGCCGAATGACAGCTGAAAACCGGCGTTGAAAAGGCTCTGGGGCGAAAACCATAGCAACAGGAGCGCCGCCGTCGCCAGGGCGCTGCGGGTATCGCTTTTGCGACGGATCCCCATCGCGGCTTGGGTCATGCAAGCCATGATAAAGCTCCGCTGCATGGACAGGGGATAGCCGGTCAAAGACAGATAGAAAAACAGCAATCCCAGCGCCAGAATGCGGCAGAGCGCTTTTCTCTTACGGAAAAATCTGAAGCGTTCCAGATGAAAGGCGGCAGCCAGCAGAATGCTCCCATGTGTGCCGGATACCGAAAACAAATGGGATATGCCGGCTTGTCTGTATATCTCTCTGTCCTCCCTTTCCATAGAAGAAGAATCGCCGAGTAAACAGCCGCGAATGATGGCGCCTGCTTTCGGGCTGAGATACGCCGCAAGCTGGCGGTTGAGGTTGTTGCGCAAATCCGCCAGAAACCGCCTATACGTAGACGCCTCCCGCAAGAGAAGAATATCCCATCCTTGCGCTTCCCCTTGACAGTATACGCCCTTTGTCCGGAGATAAGCGGCATAATCAAATTCGCCCGGATTTCTTGGCGCCTCTTCCCCTTTCATCACAGCGGCAAAGCGAATCTGCGCGCCGGCTATGCAGCGCTGCTCGAAATCCCGTGCGCCGCCCTCCCCCTCCTCGCCAAGACCGAAATGAATCGTGAGCAAGATCTTCCTCTGCCGCTCCCAGAGACGGAAATCCTTCGCGTCGGCCTGTGCGCTTCCGGCGCTGCTTGTATGCGACTGAAGCCGAAGCAGCATTTGATAGCGTGGTCCTGAATAAGCGCTTGTATTCAGCGCCTTCACTTCCTCGACGAAACCGGTGCCCGCGACAAAGAAACCTTCGGGCAGCCGCTTCCCCCCTTCCGAGGGCCAGGAAGCGCCGCCCATTTGCAGGAAGCCCAGACAAAACATCAGCAACAGCAGCCCTTGACTCAGATAGAAACGCAGCTTCAGCACCGCCTCTCTGCCCATGTCCAGATTCTGCTGCCTCAGCTTTCCCAGATAAAGAATCAGAGCAACGGCAATCGCCGTCGCCGCCATCTGCAGCGCCGCCGCCAGAAACGGGCTTATGCTGCAGGCCTGCCATCCGCATAGGGCGATTCCCGCGATAAAAGCAAGCGCCGCGGAGGGCAGGGAGATCTCCGGCAGGAAATCCTTTAGGAACATACAACCAAATCCCGCAGGTCGCTCATCTTGGCAGTGCCGATTCCCTTGACTTTCATCAGGTCTTCGATACTTTTGAAACCGCCGTTTTGTTCCCGATACTGGATGATCCGTTGCGAATAAGCCGGCCCTATCCCCGGCAGCGTCTCCAGTTCCTTTGCCGAAGCTTTGTTTATGTTCACTTTGCCGCTTGCGCTGTCTTGTTCGGAAGCGCCTTGGACGTATTCCTGGTTCTCGCTTGATCTCAGGATCAGGGCTTCGCCGCCCCAGTCCGCCAGCTTTCCGATGAGGGGTATCCGGATTTGCATTCCGTCTTCTAAGGGTAAAGCCATGTTGATTTTGCTTAAGTCCGCGCCTTCCTCCGGCTCCGCGATCATGACCGCGTCATAGATCCTGCTTCCCTGCGGCAGGAAATATAAACCCGGCGAAGCCACGCCCCCCACTACGTGCACCGCCAGCTCCTCCTGCGCGGATTCCTCCGGGCCCGAAAGCAAGCTTGTCGCTTCCGCCGGGCGTTGCGCATCCGATTCGTTTTGTGTCAGGTTGTTCTCCGGCGCTTCCCCATTGTCTGCGTCTCTCCCGTTTTCCATACTATCGCCTGCGCCGCTTACCGTTCCCCTATCTTCCCCGGCTGCTATAAAGGAATCTCCGGTTCTCTGCCCCTGATACCAGAGCCCTGCCCAAAAGCCAAGCAACAGCAATATCGTGATACCCCATAGCCCAATCCGCTGTAATTGATGCATACCCCACGCCGCCTTTCCCAACGCAATTCACGGAAAACTCCGTACAACTAGAGTTCTACGGCAATGGGCTTATTCCTTCTATATTTTTACAATATATTATGTTTTTTCTATTTTTAACATTTTATGGCTATTTCGCGGGGAAGCATTGCGCCGGGTGCAGAGCCTACACGGAACCCGGTCCTCTTTTATGGCAAGGGTTCCGCAAATAAGGCTTGATTGATAGCGGTCACCGGATTAATGTAAACAGCGCCCACCGATAAGGTCAGATGCAAATGCGGCTCGGCGGAAAAGCCGGTCTGTCCGGCGAGGCCGATGACATGGTCTTTGGCGACAGAATCCCCCGGTGAGACCAGAAGCTCATCCATATGGTAGTACCAGCTTTTCAAGCCCAGGCCGTGTTCGATCAGGACGGTATTTCCCGTATACGCCAGATAATCGGCGAACATGACTTGTCCATTGTTGACCGCTCTGACTTCCGTGCCGATGGGGGCCTCCAGGTCCAAGCCGGAGTGCCTGTAAGAATTCACGTCGTCATTGACATAACGCCGGGCGCCGAATAAGGTAAGGACCCGGCTCTCCGGCACAGGCAGCGCAGCCCTGCCCTCCCAGAGCAGCTCCGGCAGTTGTCCGGCCAGAACCGGATTGATTCTGTCCTGAAACTCCTTATTGGTTTCTTCCGTCCTGGTCTCCGCAACGATCTGCGGGTCCATGCTCACATATTGGATGGCAAATTCTTTATCCTTAACGGTAATATCAAAGTATTGGCTTGCGTCTCCGGCGCTGAGGGTTGTTCCATAGGTTCCCGGCCGTATATCGTAGCTGATGGGCGCAAGGGCGATCATCTGCCTTCTGCCGTAAGGGCTGAACTGGAGACTCAGGGGCAAATTGCTTTGTACGGTTACCGATTCTCCCGGCAGAAGATATTCGGCATAGAAAACTAGTAATTCCCCCGGGTCGATATCTTCGGTATTGACAGAAAAAAAAGCGGGACGGTCAAACAGGGCGGCAAAGCAATACAATCCGCTCCGGTCCCCCTGCCAGCTTCGTTCCGCTTTCCAGCGCGCATCCACCAGTACAATGCAAAGCCCGTCGTTTTCGGGAGCAAAGAGGTTGATTTCTTCCAGCGAATAGGAGGAATAGATCTCATTTCGAAAAAAGAGATACACTTCCATGCTGGTGGGAGGTATGCCAAAAGAAACCAATTGACTGAATTCCTGCTTGATAGACAAGGTTTGCGGAGAATAGCCGACTCTGCTTAACAGTCTCTGGATCGGGTATTGGTTATGCAATTCGGCAGAAGACGTTCTGTCTGCATCGGTATTGGTTTCATCCGGGCCGTAGTCGAAACCGGTAAAGATAAAGCTGCGAAGCTCCTGGGAATTCTTTCTGTTCACCGGGCTGATTTTATACTCGTTCCTGGCGTCCCTTATTAAGAGCTGCGGCGCGCCCGGTGTAAGAACGGCCCGCGTCATCCTGGCCAGGGCATTGCTATTGCCGGTAACGAGCGAGGTCAGAATGAAGGTGCCAAGGAACAGAAACAACATGATAGCAAGTAAACGGAAGACTCGCAGTATGCCAGGCCGCGGTTTTCGATGTGCCGCCCTACTCCTGCCCTGATGCACTGGTTGGTATCTGGTGGAATATGTCTGTCCGTTTCCCTGACGCGCAGTCGGCATCGTTTGGACGCTCCCCTCCGTCGCTTAAATATTTCTATGTGGTCACTACTTTTATGGTATAATAACATGTTATTACAATAGGAGCAAATTTTTATTTCATCCATTGGAGGGTTCAAAGATGGAAGAACGGTATCAGCACGATGTATTGGAAGCGAAATGGCAGGCGTGCTGGGAAGAAACGGAGGCTTTCCGGATCACGGAGGATGCGCAGAAACCGAAGTATTACTGCCTGGAAATGTTTCCTTATCCTTCGGGGCATTTGCACATGGGCCACGCCCGCAACTATTCCATCGGCGATGTTTTGGCCAGATTTAAAAATATGCGGGGCTGGAACGTCCTCCATCCGATGGGCTGGGACGCCTTCGGGCTGCCAGCGGAAAACGCGGCGATTCAGAACGCTATACATCCCGACGCCTGGACCCGGGACAACATGGACAATATGCGGCGCCAATTGAAAGGCATGGGTATCAGCTATGACTGGCGCCGTGAAGTGGCTACCTGCCAGCCGGACTACTATCGCTGGACCCAGTGGATCTTTCTGCAATTATTCAAAAACGGGCTCGCCTATAAGAAACTGGGCTACGTGAATTGGTGTCCGGACTGCGCCACCGTTTTAGCCAATGAGCAGGTGATCGACGGTGCTTGCGAACGCTGCGGCGCTGTGGTGGTAAAAAAAGCATTGGATCAATGGTATTTTAAGATAACCGACTACGCGCAGGAACTGCTGGACAGTCTGGACCGGCTGCCAGGCTGGCCTGAGTAAGTCAAAGTCATGCAGGAGAACTGGATCGGCAGGAGCGAAGGCGCCCAGCTGGTTTTCGAAGTCGCGGAAACCGGCGACACGCTTCCTGTGTATACAACCAGACCGGATACGATATTTGGCGTTACCTATATGGTTCTGGCCGCCGAGCACCCTCTGGTTGAAAAGGTCATTCAGCACAGTCCCTATGCGGATCAGGTCAGAGACTTCGTCCGCAATGTGCAGAAGCTCAGCGACATGGATAGGACCTCCGCCGAAACGGAAAAAGAAGGCGTTTTTACCGGCGCCCACGTACGCAATCCGGCTACAGGCGAGCTTACCCCCTTATGGGTAGGGAATTATGTCTTGCTGGACTACGGTA
>Ga0099364_10004535_pt1 | contig 21031 bp, 16 predicted proteins | sample TergutTh196P3_FD_73070 | JGI IMG/M metagenome (GOLD analysis project Ga0099364, IMG submission 73070) | Microcerotermes parvus P3 segment gut microbial communities from Pointe-Noire, Republic of the Congo - Th196 P3 | ecosystem: Host-associated > Arthropoda: Insects > Digestive system > Gut ... | reverse complement strand
CCGCAAAAACTGACATCGGAAAATTTTAATAGTCAATTAGCAATTGCTCCGTGTAGGTTTGAGAGTCTTGAAGAAAGGGGTGCTGGAAAATATTTCATCACAAGGCCAAAACCTTTTGAAGTTGCAATCACACTTAAACAGGAAGCAGTTTATAATGTGTTCAAGTTTGCTTATGAAATGAGTTTTGGTGGCGATGGACAGCATAGAGTACATAGGAGCGGAGGTTCACATTATAGAAAGAATGGAGAAATATTTGCTAATGCGTTTCAAGGAAAACTAGCTGAATTTGCCGTGTATAACCTTCTTTGTGAAAACAATGAGATTAATCATCCCAATTTGGATACATATGGTCTCGGAGAATGGGATACTGTTGATTTAACGGTCAACGGCCGTTTAATATCAGTAAAGTCTACAAAGCATTACGGTAATCTCCTTCTGCTTGAAACATCGGATTGGGACAGCGAAGGGAGGTACGTTCCAAACATTGGTACAGGAAACGGGATATATGATTATTTTATTCTTGTGCGGTTTAAGCCGGACTGCGAGGGGATTCTAAAAAACAACCGATTGCTGTACATTGATTATTGCGATAAAGATATACTTGAATCATTAGTTGCACAGAAAAAATGGCTGTATGATATTACAGGGTATATTTCGCATGACGATTTAAAATCCATTATTAAAAAGCGTTTAATCCTTCCCAAAGGAGCAATGCTGAATGGGCGCACACAGATGGATGCTGAAAATTATTATGTGCAGGCAGGCGATATGGACGACTGCAGTAAGATTAGGATAAATATAAGCAAACATCCATGATTAATTTTTCTTCAAAAAAACACTATAGAAACAGTTTGTTAGAACAATTTTAATGCCGATAACTTTTAATTATAGCTTTATGGGGGTAAATCTTATAATTATTCACTACCGATGCCTATTCATAGTATCCCTATTCCTCAAAAGTTGAGGATCATTAGGAAACTCGGCAAGTCCCTCGTTTAGAATGCGTTCTGCTTCATCAAACCTTTTTCTATTCCATGCTTCGGCAAAACGATTGTGAAAGTCTGTTGCTCGATTATTGCGGTATACTCTCAAAGTTTGTTCAAGTTCACGGTTTAAACCAAATCTATCAATAGCATTTTCAACAAAATTAATTGTTGCAAGCCAGTCTTGATTAGGTGGGGCAGAAATAATTGAAGCAGTTTTTTGAATTGCAAAAGTTAAAAGCTCATTTGCTCTTGGGGTGTTAATTTTTCGATTTTTTAGAGCATCTTCAATAGCGTCTATAACTCTATTGCCATCTGCAACGCTTCGAATTCTGTTGGCACTAGTTGTCAGTTCTGAGTCAATTAGCAAATTATCAAATTGTGCGTAGTTAGCAGAACTTAGAAGATATTTTTGACTTTCTAAAAAGTTTCTTGCTTCTGTTATTTGACCTGCTTGTAAAAATTTGTTCATTCGATTATTAACGGCAGCCATAATAAATTCTTGCCAGCGTTTTTCATCAGGATATTTTGGTGAAGCAAGAGCAGCCCAACGAAGGCAGTCTTCTTCTCTTCCTGCTCTTAGTAAAGATATGCCATAATTTAAAAGTCTATCCAAAAGATTTTGATAAGGTGATTCAAAAAAGGATGCGGATGGATAAACATCTCTGCCGGCATTTTCTCCATTGAGCAAGGCTATTCTATCTACTGCCAAGGGAACTGTTTCTGCATAACGGTTTCTATTTTCAAGATCTACAATGCGATTTCGAAGAATTATAGAAATAAGCTCTATCGGACTAATTGTTAGGCGGTCACGTTTGTTTTGCGGCGGTACATATACAAAACCTGTTCGTCCAAATTCATCATGAAATTCTTTTCGATTGCCGGGATCAAAACCATGACGATTAGTAGCTTCTACATCTATACTTTTTCCATCGATGTTAACCGATACAAAGGCATGATCTTTGGTTACTACTCCAACAGCATCTAAACCAACAGATTTAGCAAGAATCAAATATAGTACCGATGATGATACACAGTTAAATATACCACTTGAAAGTGCGGTGTCAACTCTGGTCTGATTTTCTGAATAAGATTTAAGAATATTTCTATGCATATAATTGAGAACAAATTCGGCTTTTTCTCTGTTGTTTACAGGAAGTTGTGGAGATGTTCTCATTGTTTCTACAACTCTGCGTAGGTGATCAAGATTGGAATTTGCAGTATCTCCTGATGCCCAAAGGCTAATCTCTGCCAGTTCTAACCATGAATAATTGTAGTTTATAGGCTTATGAAAACTTAAAGCTCTTGGATCGGGTTCAATTCTTGGAAATGTTGTTGCTCTGTTTGCAGAACTTTGAGAAAAAGTTGTTGTTTGCAAAGAAAAAAACATCAACGAAATAAGAAAAAAGTTAACTATTGGTTTCATTTTACAACTCCTCAAAATACTATCGAAAATATTCGAAACTTTTACAAGCACAAAATTGATTGTTTAGTAATTTTTCAAGTTTCAAATTGGGAAAAGTTTAAATAGTTTACAGCACATTGCAAGAATTACAGGATGGATTGATGAACAGAAGGAGTACAAAAAATGTGTGAAAAAAAAGGGAGATTTGGGGACTATGGCGGTTGGTATATTCCTGAAATTTTGATGAGTGCGGTACAAGAGCTTGAAAAAGCATACCTGCACTATAAAGATGATCCTAATTTTCAGAAAGAGTTTACCGATTTACTTAATAAGTATGCCGGCAGACCCTCATTACTTTATTTTGCAAAAAAAATGACTGACAATCTCGGTGGTGCAAAAATTTACTTAAAGCGAGAAGACTTAAACCACACAGGTTCACATAAAATAAACAATGTACTTGGGCAAGTGCTTCTTGCAAAAAAAATGGGTAAAACCAGAATTATTGCCGAGACAGGTGCAGGTCAACATGGAGTGGCAACTGCAACTGCTGCGGCACTTATGGATATGTCGTGCGAAATATTTATGGGCAAAGAGGATACCAAGCGTCAAGCACTAAATGTTTTTCGCATGGAATTGCTTGGTGCAAAAGTTCATGCAGTAACAAGTGGAACAATGACATTGAAAGATGCAGTAAACGAAACCATGCGAGAATGGGTCTCACGCATAGATGATACTCATTATGTGCTTGGATCGGTAGTGGGACCTCATCCATTTCCCATGATGGTGAGAGATTTTCAAAGCATCATTGGAAAAGAAATCAAAGAGCAGATAAAAGTTGCCGAAGGCAAACTGCCTGATATTATTATTGCCTGTGTGGGAGGCGGAAGCAATGCAATAGGTTCATTTTATGAGTTTGTCGATGAGCCGTCTGTTCAGCTTATTGGCTGTGAGGCTGCGGGATTGGGAGTTGATAATCCTAAAAATGCTGCAACTATGGCAAACGGAACAGTTGGCATTTTCCATGGAATGAAAACATATTTTTGTCAAGATAAGTATGGGCAAATTGCACAAGTTCACTCAATCTCGGCAGGATTGGATTATCCGGGGATTGGACCTGAACACGCACATCTTTCAGATATTAAGCGGGCTGTCTATGTGCCGATTACCGACATGGAAGCGGTAGAAGCATTTGAATATTTATCGCAAACTGAAGGGATTATTCCGGCAGTAGAAAGTGCTCATGCGATAGCATATGCAAAAAAAATTGCCCCAAGTATGGATAAGGATAAAATCATAGTTATAAATTTATCGGGCAGGGGCGACAAAGATGTTGCATCTATTGCACAATACAAAGGAGTGAATATCTGTGAATAAAATAACCAAAGCATTTGAGAATGGAAAAGCATTCATTACATTTATTACAGGCGGTGATCCCGATATTGAAACAACAGAAAACTTGATTATAGCCATGGCACAAGCCGGTGCAGATATTATCGAAATAGGCATTCCTTTTTCTGATCCGGTTGCTGAGGGATTTGTCATTCAAGAGGCAAATGAACGTGCGTTGGCAAACGGCTGCACGGTTGACAAACTGTTTGAGATGATTAAAAGAGTGCGAACAAAGGTTGATATTCCCTTGTTGTTTATGACATACATTAACCCTATTTTTGTTTATGGCAAGACTACCTTTATGGAAAAGTGTGTAGACTGTGGAATTGACGGCATTATTGTGCCCGATTTACCTTTTGAAGAAAGGGATGAATTGGCGGATGAATGTTCAAAATACGGAATTTCTTTTATATCTATGATTGCCCCAACATCACAGGAAAGGGTCGAAATGATAGCAAAAAATTCTGAAGGTTTTCTGTATTGTGTATCATCACTTGGAGTTACAGGAGTACGTAGCGACATTAGCGGAGATGTAGCTAAAACAATAAAGCAGATAAAAAAAATAACGTCAACCCCCTGTGCTATAGGATTTGGCATCTCAACCCCACAGCAAGCAAAAGATATGTCTATCATATCAGACGGAGTAATTGTAGGAAGTGCAATAGTTAAACTAATTGCTCAATTTGGAAAGCATAGCATTGAGCCTGTTAAGGAGTTTATAAGAAATATGAAAGATGCTATGGAGATTACATAGTACTGACCCAAAAAGTTGGACAAAAAATCTAATATTTTTGGGTATTTTTATGTTCAAAAAAGTGTGTCCAACTTTTTGGGGTCAGTACACCCAATTTTCTAAAAAAACCGTTGCATTTTAATAGGGCTTTATTATATTTATTCACATGGCTGATAAAATAGTACTTTCATCATATAAAGATTCCCTATTTAGAGAATCTTCACAAGCGAGAAAGGATATTGAACAATTAGAAAACAATATCGATGCTCTTGTCGATAAAGCTTATGAATATTTAGAAAATAATGAATATATTCTGGCTCTTGAGCTTTTAAGCTGTTGTTTATCCGAAGATGATGAAGATCCTGAAATTTTAAATGGAATAGGGGTCGCTCTTTGTGAACTTGGAGAGCTTGATGAATCTAAATTGATTTTGGAAAGGGCCATACGATTTCATCCTAGTGATGCACTTTCATATGCAAATTTAGCCGGAGTTTATTGGGAATTTTGCGATTATGACCGAGCAATTTTTTGCTATAAAAAGTCAATAGACCTTGATCCTGAAATAAGCGATTCTTATTATAATTTAACCAATTTATATGCCGAAATAGGGTTCACTTATATGGCATTTATAACTTGCAGTGAATTTATAGAAAAATTTCCTGATGACATTGAAGGTAAAGATCTGATGGATGAGATTATGCTTGAACTTGCAATTGCAGTGTATTAATAATTTTTAAACCTGTCTAACAAATATTGTCTAATGCCTTTGCTTTCATCATCAATTTGAAAACTGTCAGACATATCCAATTTCCACAAACCTGTTTCGTGTTTAGCTTTTAGATCAAGTTGAAAAGCTCTCATGTTTTCACGGCTATGCTTTAAAAATTTTATAGAAATGGTTGCTCTATTATTGTCAATTTTTTCTTGAACATTGGTCCATGTATCACCTTTATCGGTGAACTTTAAAATAGAAAAGATTTGCTCTTGGGTGATGAGTTTTCTTGAAAGAAGATTTTTTGCAACTCTTATCGTACTGTTTGTATAGCATTTCTCTATTGATTCAAGCGAATTTGCATTTTGAACGCATAAAATAGCATTTTCAGGTTTATCTGTTAAATTGCTTTTTTTACCGCATCCTATAATCAAAATACAAGATAAGCATAATAAAGATTTTATTAATATTTTAATCGCTAAGCAAATCACTGCTCACATCATCCAAAAATTTGCTTTTTTCAAGCTGACTTTTTTCATCTCTTATTGCCCTAATTGCCGAATCGCTATGAGCTCTTATTATATTATCCTGTGGTCCTCTTGTGGCTCCTCTTACCATTATATCGCCCTCTATACATAGATCACATTCATCTTTAGGTTCGTTACCAGGCACAAAAACTTCATTGATAGCTTCTCGACACAATGCAACCGGCACCATTCCTGATTTTTCGCATACCTTTCTTGTATTTAATGTTGCAAATGATGGAAAACCTCTAACAGGTTCATTTCTAAGAGCTAAACGTAAATATGATGAGAACACGGGTGCAGCAATAGCCCCGCCTGTTTGCCCGTTTCCTAATGAAAGTCCCATTCCATCATAGCCTATCCAAACTCCTGTGGTGAGTTCGGGAGTAAATCCTATAAACCAAGCATCCTTAAAATTATTGGTGGTACCTGTTTTGCCGGCTACAGGTCTGCCTCCAAGTGAAGCCGATTTTCCTGTTCCATTTGTAACTGTTGTTTGAAGCAAACTTATCATTAACTGAGCTGTTGCAGGCTTAATTACTTGAATGGTTCCGGTTTGGACTCTCTGTTTAAGAGCTTCGTTTATTTCTTCTTCGTTGTTTTCAATTATATTGCCGTCTCTATCTTTAATATGCCTTATTGAAAAGGGTACTACATCTTTACCGCCGTTTGCCATTATTGCATAAGCCCTTGTAAGTTCAAATGGACTAACTTCGGTTGATCCTAATGCAATCGAAAAATCTCGTTGTATTCTTCTTCGAGCTTCATCTTCGTTAAATTTAAGTAGTTTTGCATAGTGCGGTATAACATTTCCTATGCCAACTTTTTCGGCAATTTTAATAGAAACTACATTTAAAGATACAGCAAGTGCTCTTCTTAATCTAACAAGACCTGCATATTCTCCATCATAGTTTTCAGGCAGCCAGTCTCCGCCCTCCATATCAAGAAAAACCAGTGGAGCATCTAACATCGCAGTAGCAGCAGTTATTTGACCTGCATCTATACCAGCCGAATACAGTAATGGTTTTATGGCAGAACCTGCTTGCCTTCTTGATTGCATTGTTCTATTTAGTTGATTAAATGTACTAAGATCACTACCTCCAACCATTGCCTCTATGTAGCCGTTTCTATGATCTATGGAAATTATACATCCTTCAACCATTTGTTGTTCGCGATCTTCCAAGAAAGTTGATCTATAATTATGAGCTAAATCCGCAACAAACGAAGTTCCACTAATAAAATTGAGTATCTCTAATTCTTCGATAATGTTATTGCGAATTTCTGTATTGATTCGATTTGCTTCTTGCGATCCTCTTCTAGCAAATTTGTTTATATCAAACAAATCTGAAAACATCTCAACAATAGGCTTATAGTCATCTATAATTGCATCGGTGTTTTTAAACATCATTCGACCCGAGACATCTGTTTGTCTATTGAGAGCTGTTTTAAGTGCATTTTCGGCATGTACTTGTTTGTTTAGATCAAGAGTAGTATAAACTTGTAATCCTTCACCATATACCACGTCTTCTCCATAAGTGTTTATCAATCTTCGTCTTATGTATTCTGTAAACCATGGTGCCTTGTTTACTCTGGCACTCCATGAGGTTTGGGTTGGCGAGACTTCACTTATTGCCATAAGGTAATCGGGCCAAAACTCTAAGTATGCTGTTTCGGCTTGTTCGGTTTTTAGGTGTCCTAATTCTACCATTTTGGATAAAACAACTCTATGTCTTCTCATTGCTCTTTCAGGATGTCGAAAAGGAGAAAACCTATTTGGAGCAGGAGGCAATGTTGCAAGCAGGGCACATTCGGCAGTATTTAATTCCCATACAGATTTATCAAAATAAAATCGAGAAGCCGCTTCAACACCATAAGTTCCATGTCCAAAAAATATTTGATTTAAGTACATATTAAGTATTTCATCTTTTGAGAATGATATTTCCATCATAAGTGAAATGAATGCTTCTTTCACCTTCCGATAAATAGTTACTTCGCCTGTTGTAAGCAATAACTTGGATAATTGCTGTGTGATGGTGCTTCCGCCCTGTCTTACTCCTCCTGCTGCCAAATTAACAAATAAGGCTCTAACGATACCCTTTATGTTTATTCCGATATGATCATAAAACTCATTATCTTCTATTGCGATAATGGCGTGTTTTAAATCATCGGGTATTTTATCAAAAGACACTACTTCTCTTTTTTGATGAAATAGTTCGGCTATTAGTAAATCGTTTTTATCGTATATTTTAGTCGTTTCACTTGGTCTAAACCCTGAGATAGTTTTTATTCGCTTAAAATCTACATATATTATGGTTGCAAATACTAATACGCCTATTGATGCCCCAATAATTGCGATCATAAATACGACTTTTCTTGAACGCATTGCCTGTTTAAAACAAAATTTAGACAATTTTATAAGGTAAGCTAAGATTTTGTTTAAATACCAATCTGCAATTTTTAGTAAAATTTTTAAAAAACCCAAAATTTTTCTAAATATCATTAAATTTAAAACAAATTCGATAGGTTTTAACGCATATCCAATAAGTTTTGGTAAAGGCTTTCGATTCTTTTTTGGAGTATATTTCATGTGAATATCGTCTTATAATGTCCAATAATTTTAATTAATGTGATATTTCAAGTATTAATCGGTTACTTACTTGTTATCCATAATTAATTATTATTCACTTTATTTACATTAAAAAATTATTTTTTGTTAACAAAAAAATTATTGGCAGATTATCGTATAAAATTTTTGTGGGTTCAGGGCATACTTCCAAAAAAAATAAACAAATTTTTATAAAACGTTCAGTTTTTTGAAACCATGCTCTGACCCCCCACGAAAAAAACTTCTCCAAACCGCAAAAAAAACTTGCAATATATTTAGTTCAATAATACTATGGTTAAAAAGAGTGGGAAACCACTCTTTTTTGATTTTTAAAATAAATAAGAATTCAATGAGTTTTTTAGTTGATAAAGACGCTATTACTAAAATCATAAATGAATGTGCAGTAGAAACAGAATACATGATTTACGATTTTAATATACAGCCTATGGGAGCAAATGCCAAAATATCGGTTAGAATTGATAGTTTAAAAGGCATTACTTTGGAGGATTGCACAAAATATAGTAAGGCTCTTGATGAAAAACTGGAATTGTCTAAGGTGCTTCCTAATTACGATTTAGAAGTATCTTCTCCGGGTTTGAACAGAAAAATTAGAACTCTTGAAGAATTTAAGCGTTTTGTCGGGGCACCGATAAAAATTGCAGTTTTGAATGATACATTAAAGGTAATTATCAAAGGCATGATAAAAACAGTTGAAAACGATAAAATATTTATTGTATCGGGAAATAAAGAAACGGTTTTCTTTATAGAAGATATATTACAAGCAAATCTTGATTATTGAATGGTATAGAGTATGAGCAATAATTCTTTTGAAGCACTGCACCAGATAGCATCAGAAAGGGGAATCCCGCGAGAAGAGATAGAAGAAATTGTCGAATCGGCAATGCTATCGGCGTATAAAAAGCAATATGGCACTAACGAAAACGTAAAAGTTGTATTTGACAAAGATACCAATGCGATAGTTCTTCAATCGCGAAAAATGGTCGTTAATAAACCGGGCAACCTTGCAGAAGAAGTTGAAATATCTGCAATAGGCAAAACACATCCCTATGCTCAATTAGGCGACATGATAACGGTAGAAGAAGATCCATTTACGGCATTTGGGCGGATAGCTGTACAAACAGCAAAACAAGTCATAGCACAAAGAATCAAAGAAGCCGAAAAAAATATTATTTATGATGAATACAAAGAAAAAGAAGGTGAACTTATAAACGGCTACCTTCAACGAAAAACAAGAGATGCAATGTATATAGAGCTTGGAAAAACAGAAGGATTTTTATCACTCAAAGAGCAATCACCAATAGAACATTACAAAACAGGAGATAGAGTAAAATCACTCATTTTAAAAGTTCAAAAAGTGGCAAAAGGACCAACCGTAATATTATCAAGGGCAAATCCAAGATTTATAGAAAAACTCTTTGAAATGGAAATTCCCGAAATTTATGATGGTATAGTTAAAATAGTAAAAGTAGTAAGAGAACCGGGATTAAGAACAAAAATAGCCGTTATGAGCGAAAGAGATGATGTAGACTCTGTGGGTGCTTGCGTGGGCGTAAGTGGAATAAGAATTCAATCCATTGTAAGAGAACTCGAAGGCGAAAAAATTGACGTGGTCGAATGGTTTGATGACAGAAAAATAATGGCTCAAAATGCATTAGTTCCTGCAAGGGTAAAAGAAATAGTTCTCACATCGAGGGGTGGAGTAATTGCAGTTGTAGATGCCGATTACTATTCGCTGGCAGTAGGAAGAAATGGACACAATGTTAGACTTGCTTCACGACTTTGTGGTTTTGACATAGACATCAAAACAGAAGAGCAGTATAGAGAATTTCTATCAACAGGAGAGTCTCGAGCATTGGTTGAACAATTATTTAGTCAAACCGATAATGAAGAGACTTCGTTAGAAGAACTTTCAGGTATAGATGAAAGAACAAGAGCCTTACTCGAAGCAGGTGGAGTGTTCTCGGTAGAAGATTTGGTAGAAAAGTCGCTTGAAGATTTACTCCAAATAGACGGTATTGGAGAAAAGACAGCACAAAAAATTCTTGATATAGTTGCAGAAGCAGTTGATTTTGAGGAAGATGAATACGATGAAGAAGATGAATCTTAAACGAAGAATCTTAATCGTTAAATAAAATAAAGGATCGAAGTACATAGATGAAGGCAATAGATATCGCAATGCGTAGCCATGTTACCGAAGAAGATCTTCAAAAAGTTTGTGAAGAGCTTGGGATAAGCTATGTTTCGGCAGATTCTGAAATATCAGATCAAGATGCATTTTTAATTGAAAAAAGAATTCAAGGATTAAAACGCAAAAAAGCCGATGAATCAAAGCAAGGCGGTAAAATCAAACTTAAACGAAAAGTTAGCGTATCCAAAGATATACAATCAAGCGGAGAACAAACTCAAAAAAAAGAAAAAGAGAAAAAAGAGAAAACTGTAACAGAAAAAAAATCAACAGCCAAACCAAAACCTGCCAAAGAAACCAAAGCAGTAAAAGTAGAAAGAGAAAGCAGGTCAGAAGATAAATCTATCGCCAAGAGATTTTTAGATAGTGCAAAGGCAACTTCTGAAACAGGTAAACCTCGACAGCCAAGGTCAAGTACCCAAGGCAAACAACATGATACAAGCAGACCAAGATCCGCTCAAAGACCATTTGATCCAAATAGACCAAGGTCAACACAAAGACCATTTGATCCAAACAGACCAAGATCAACACAAAGACCATTTGATCCAAATAGACCAAGGTCAACACAGAGACCATTCGACCCAAACAGACCAAGACCATTATTAGATGATTCAAAAGATAAGGCATCAATTTCTGAACTTAAAGATTTAACTCAAAACAGAAAAAAAGGAACACCTGTCAAAGAAAAAGATAAGAAAAAGTATAAAAAAGAAAAGTTTACAGAAAAAACTATAAATGTACACCGTAAATCTGCAATATCTTATCAAAAGAAAGAAAGTATTGTTCCGCAACTTATAACGATTACAGATAATATTGTAGTAGGTGACCTTGCAAAAAAACTAAACCTAAAAGCAAGTGAAATAATTGCAAAACTTATGAAAATGGGTGAAATGGTTACCATCAATCAGGTAATCGATTCAGACACAGTACAAATTTTGGCATCAGAATATGGAGCCGAAGTTAAAGTAGTATCGCTTTATGATGAGACCATTATAAAGCATGACGAATCTGACAATGAAGAAGACTATACCCCGCGTTCACCTGTTGTAACAGTTATGGGTCATGTCGATCATGGTAAAACCAGATTGTTAGATACAATAAGAAGCACTAAGGTTATGGAAGGTGAACATGGTGGCATCACTCAACATATAGGTGCCTATGTAGTAGAGGTTGGGGATAAAAAGATTACATTTTTTGATACTCCCGGTCATGCCGATTTTACCAAAATGCGTGCAAGAGGGGCAAATATTACAGATATAGTAATCCTTGTCGTTGCAGCTAACGATGGAGTTATGCCTCAAACTATTGAAGCGATTGACCATGCAAAAGCAGCCAACGTGCCAATTGTTGTAGCCATAAACAAAATAGATTTGGAAGATGCAAATCCGCAAAAAGTTAAACAGGCATTAGCTAATTACGGATTAAGCCCCGAAGAATGGGGAGGCACCACTCTGTTTGCTGAAATTAGTGCCAAGAAGAATATCAATATAGATAAACTTTTAGAACTTGTTTTAATTCAAGCCGAGATGCTCGAACTAAAAGGCAATCCCAAAGTATCAGCACGCGGAGTTGTTATCGAATCGAGACTTGATGCAGGTCAGGGTGCAGTATCTACAATACTTGTACAAAAAGGAACCCTTCGTGTTGGCGACTCTTTTGTAGTTGGCATCTATTCAGGTAAAATAAGAGCGATGTTTAATTATAATCGTGAAGAACTAAAAGAAGCAGGGCTTTCAATTCCTGTGGAGATATTAGGTTTAACAGGAGTACCTGCCGCAGGAGATCCTTTTGAATGTGTAGATTCTGTAAAAACAGCCAAACAAATATCTCAAAAACGTCTTGAGTTTAAGAGAATGGAATCGGCTAAAAAAGTTCGTAAAGTTACACTTGAATCGCTTAACGATATGATTAAAGACGGAGAAGTAAAAGAGCTTAACATTATAGTTAAAGCCGATGTGGACGGCTCGGCACAAGCTCTCACCGAATCTTTGGAAAAGCTTTCTACATCAGAGGTTAGAGTTAAGGTAATCCACTCAGGAACAGGCGGCATAAATGAATCAGATGTAATGCTTGCATCTGCATCAAATGCCCTTATTATAGGATACCATGTTCGCCCCACAGGCAGGGTTTCTGATCTTGCCGAAAAAGAAAATGTAACGATTAAGTTTTACAACATAATTTTTGAAGTTACCGACAACATAAAAGCTGCTATGGAGGGTATGCTGTCTCCCGAGATTAAAGAGATTGCAGGTGGAACAGGCGAAGTTAAACAAATATTTAGAGCATCAAAAATCGGCACTATTGCAGGTGCAGTTCTTCTATCTTCAAAGGTTAACAGAAAGTCGAGGTTTAGAATAATTCGTGACGGAATAGTTGTTTTTGATGGTGCCTTAAAATCACTTAAACGATATAAAGATGATGTTTCAGAAGTAGTTGCAGGGCAAGAATTTGGATTTGCACTTGAAAACTTTAACGATGTTAAAGAGGGCGATAATTTTGAAGCGTATGAACTTGTTGAAATATCAAAGACATTGTAATGGCATATAGAAAAGATAAATTGGAAGAGCAGATTCGTAGATTGGTATCTGAAGTCATGATAAGTGAAATCAAAGATCCAAGAATAGGGTTCGCCTCAATCACCAAAGTTGAAATAAGTAAAGATTTTTCAACTGCAAAAATAGGAATTTCAGTTTTAGGAAATTCCAAAGAAGTACGCAAAACTATTGAGGGGTTACAATCGGCAAGCGGATTTATACAGCACAAGGTGTGTAAGGCTATGAGCATTAGACACATGCCCAGACTCTATTTTGTGTTAGACTCTTCGGTTGCCGATGCCGTTGAAATGGTAGGTTTTATAGAATCACTTCCGGGAGTTGCATCATCTAAAACCGATGTACTTGATGAAGACTAAAAGTGACAGATAATCGATTTTTACATAAGGTAATATTATTTGATAAAGATTGTGGAATAACATCTTCTGATGCAGTAGGGCTTATAAAAAGAGTAACAGGTGTAAAAAAAATAGGACATTCCGGAACTTTGGATAAGTTTGCTTCGGGTTTACTTGTAATTTGCACAGGATATGCTACAAAACTTTCTCGATTTTTTTTGGAAAGCGATAAAGAATACTATGCTGTTATTGCTTTGGGAAAAACTACCGATACCCTTGATCCTCAAGGCGAGGTAGTAGAAACCTCTCCATTTGAGCATATTACCGAAAACGATGTAATTGAATGTTTAAAATCGTTTATAGGTAAACAGCTTCAAGAACCGCCTGTATACTCGGCTTTGAAGCTAAATGGAAAAAGGTATTCAGATTTAACAAGAAGCGGTGTTGAAGTTTTACCGCAAAAGAGAAGCATTGAGATTTATGATATTACAGTATCAGAAATAGACCTTAAACAAGGCTTGATAAAGATAAAAGTATCGTGTTCTAAAGGAACTTATATAAGATCTTTGGCAAGGGATATAGGGGCAAAACTCAAAACAGTTGCCTTTTTGCTTGAATTGAGAAGAACTAAAAGTGGAAGTTTTAGTATAGAAAATTCTGCTAATTCTAACGATCTTGTTCAAGTTTCAAAAGACAAAGAAAATGCTCATTTTTTGATTGAACCTATAGATTCACTTGATAATTTGGGCAGTATTGTAATTAAAGACAAAGCAATAAAGGGAATTTTAAACGGATTGTACATTAATAGAGAAGATATTGTTAATATTGACCTAAAAAGTCAAAAAACCGTTAAGATTATAAGCAAAGATAAAAAACTTATTGCCATTGCAGATATAGAAGTTGATAAATGGCGTATAAAGTACTATAATGTGTTCAATCATTAGAATTGACAAGTCGCATATATGCAGATATTTTCTGCAAAAGACCTTCGCCGGAATTAAGCCGACTTGATTCTAAGTTGATATAAAAATTATCCTTAAAAGGAGTATTATCTATTTATGATAGCAAAAAACGAAATAATAGAAAAATTTAAACTTCATGATGGAGATACAGGTTCTCCTGAGGTTCAAATAGCTCTTCTTTCAAAGAGAATAGAGCATCTTACTGAACATTTTAAATTTCATAAAAAAGATCATCATTCACGAAGGGGTTTGCTTAAACTTGTAGGCCAAAGAAGAAGAATGCTTGGTTATTTGAAAGATAAAGATTTGGAAAGATACAGAGCAGTTATTAAAGAACTTGGGCTGAGAAGATAATCAGCCCAAGTATCATTTTACAGAGGCTATTTATTACGGATATGCGGAATATAATAATGAGATATTGATATTTCGATATTTGATTTTTGTATTCCGATCCGTAATTATTTGCATTTGGCATTATAATCAAAGGAGATATTTATGAGTTCGGAATTTAGTATTAAAATCAGAAATAAAGACCTAAAATTTAGTACAGGATATTTGGCTAAACAGGCAGATGGTTCGGTATTGGTAGGTTACGGCGAGACATTAGTGTTCGCCTCAGTTGTTGCCGATCGTTCGGTAAGAGAGGGACAAGATTTTTTCCCTCTAACAGTAGATTACAGAGAAAAATCTTATGCTGCAGGAAAAATTCCCGGCGGATTTATCAAAAGGGAATCAAGACCCTCAGATCGAGAAACATTGGTTTGCAGATTAACAGACCGACCGCTTAGACCCCTTTTTCCCGATGGCTTTATAAACGAGGTTCAGGTAATAATTTATGTTTTATCGCACGATAAACAAAATCCGCCCGATGTGTTGGCAATAAACGCTGCATCTGCCGCACTATCCATATCAGGAATACCTTTTAAGGGTCCTGTGGGTGCAGTAAGAGTTGGAAGAGTAGACAAAAATTTAATTGTTAATCCGACTTTTGAAGAAATGGGTCAAAGCGATATAGACCTCGTCGTAGCAGGAACAGAAAAAGCCGTAACCATGATAGAGGGATCTTCAAAATGTGTTAGCGAAGAAGAGATACTTAAAGCGGTTGAGTTTGCACATGAAAATATCAAAACTCTTTGTACAGCTCAAAAAGAATTTGCTAAAAATTATTTGAAACCCGAAATAGAATATACTGCATTTGTAGAGAATGAAGAACTTAAACAGGCAATCAAAAAAGATTTTTATGCAGATATTGAAGCCCTAAACGAAGTAACAGACAAAAAAGATAGAGAAAAAGCCTTTGATAAAATAGTAGAAAAGGCAACCGAATCTTTTAAAGAATCATTTGAAGATTATGTGGGTCAAATCAAGGGAATAGTTGACGGCTTTGACGGCGAGATAATAAGAAGAAGAATATTAGAACAGGGTACTCGTGCCGATGGCAGGGGACTAAAAGACATTCGCCCCATAGATGCAATTGTAGGCTTGCTTCCAAGGGCACATGGCTCGGCAGTATTCACTCGAGGTCAAACTCAAAGTCTTGGAGTAACTACACTTGGAACCGTTACCGATGCTCAAAGGTTAGACAGTCTTGAAGGTGAATCTTCAAAAAGATTTATGTTACACTATCATTTCCCGCCCTTTTCGGTAGGAGAAACAGGCAAGACAGGCGGTTCGGGAAGACGTGAAATAGGTCATGGAATGTTGGCTGAAAGAGCTCTTGAATGGGTAATTCCTGATGATAAAGATTTTCCTTATACTATACGACAAGTTTCAGAAACCTTGGAGTCAAATGGGTCTTCTTCAATGGCTACCGTTTGTTCGGGTTCACTTGCCATGTTTAATGCAGGGGTACCCCTAAAAGCAGCAGTTGCCGGTATAGCCATGGGGCTTGTTCTTGAAGATTCTAAATATGCCATATTGAGTGACATCATAGGTCTTGAAGATCATCTGGGTGATATGGATTTTAAAGTTGCCGGAACCATGGAAGGCATAACGGCTTTTCAGTTGGATATAAAAGTTGAAGGCATAACCACCGAAATCATGCGTGATGCTCTTAGTCAGGCAAAAGAAGGCAGAATTCATATACTCAATAAGATGAATGCAGTTATGTCAAAACCTGCCGAGCAGTTGTCACCGTATGCACCAAAAATGTTATCTATAAAAATAGATCCCGATAAAATAGGAATGGTAATAGGTGCAGGTGGAAAAGTAATCAAAAAGATTATAGAAGATACAGGAGCCTCTTTAAATGTAGAAGATGACGGTACAGTTACAGCTTCTTCTGACAGCCAAGAAGCTATAGATAATGCAATCAAGATAGTTCAAGGTCTGGTACGAGAAGCCGAAGTAGGAGACGTGTTTGAAGGTGTAGTTAAAAAGATCATGGATTTTGGTGCATTTGTAGAATACTTGCCAAGCAAAGAAGGATTAGTACACATTTCCAATTTAGATGTAACCAGAGTGAAAAACGTTACAGATGTAGTTGCTTTAGGAGATAGGTTTCCTGTTAAGGTAATTAAAATAGACAAACAGGGAAGAGTTGATTTAAGCAGAAAAGACTGCATGGGAAAGAGTGAGAACAAATAATGATTCTCAAGTATGCACAAGCTAATGGTTTGACTGTTTTACTTGAACCAATAGAATCATCTGCATCGGTATCGGTGGGAATTTGGCTCAAAACAGGCTCTCGAAACGAAACCAAAGAAGAATATGGATATGCTCACCTTGTTGAGCATATGCTTTTTAAGGGGACTTCACAGCGATCGGCAAAAGAACTTGCACGACTTGTAGATAGAGTTGGCGGTCAGCATAATGCGGCAACAAATCGTGAATATACATGCTATTATATTAGCATAGCTTCAGAATACCTTGAACTTGCTTTGGATATTCTTTCAGATATGTATTTTAATTCTCTTTTTGATTTTGAAGAACTTGAAAAAGAAAAAAATGTAATCATCGAAGAAATAAAAATGTATGAAGATACTCCCGATGAGTATATTCACGATGTTTTTATAGAAAAAATGCAAGCAGGACACCCCCTAAGTCATTCAATACTTGGAACAAAAGAGGGAATATCTAAATCAACAAGAGAAAAATTAACAGGATTTTTTGAAAAACATTATTATCCAAATAATACTGTGGCATCTATTGCAGGTAAATTTGATACTAATGAGGTAAAGGCTTTATTTGAAAAATATTTTGGAAAAACTGTAGATAGACAAATCAATTTACATACCGAAGAAACTTTTAAAGTAGACATAATGGATGAAATCCATATAGATAGAGACCTAGAGCAAACTCACTTTATAATGGGCTTGCCCGGTTTAAAACGAAACGATAAAGATAGATGGGCTATGCTTGCATTAAGCACTATTTTGGGTGGAAGCATGTCTTCAAAACTTTTTCAAAGAATAAGAGAAGATGAGGCTCTATGTTATTCTATATATTCGTTTAATTCTTCTTTTAGCGATTTGGGTACTTTTGGTATATATTGTGCAACCTCACAAGAAAAGTTTAAAAAAGCCGTTAACATTATAGCCGATGAATGCAGAAAATTGTTCAATAATGGCATAACCGATGAAGAATTGAATGATGCAAAAACTTTTTTAAAAGGTAATTTGGCATTAAGTTTTGAAAGCAATGAAGTAAGAATGAGCCAATTGGCAAAAAATGAGATGATTTTTGGCAAATATTTCACTTTTGACGACTTAGCTAATCAAATAAATTCAATTACTAATGAAGATTTTATGAGAGTATGCAATCGTTTGTCTTCGAACAAGAGAATTTCTATTATTTCACTGGGAAAACTGGGGAATAAAGATAGAAAAAATTTGGAGTTGGAGTTGTAGTATATAATGTTTTATGTCTTGTTTGTGAAGCTATTGAGACATAATGACCAAAATTATATGTATTATCATAAAACAATTCAATTATTTAACTTAAAACACTATATTAATTATTGATTTTTTAACAGGGTTTATTAGCATTAACCATAATTAGTTGTAAGCAATAAAGGAGACTACTATGGCATTGAGAAGCGATGGTATTAACAGTACAATAGGATTAGGTTCTACCTTTGAGGGTAAGTTTTTTATCAGTGGAGCCTTAAGAATTGACGGAAAATTTGAAGGGGAAATAAGAACCGACGATGAGTTGACTATTGGTCCTGCCGGAAAAGTAAAAACCAACATAGTTGCAAAATCAATTGTTGTTGCCGGTACGGTTATAGGCAATCTTAAAGCCGAAGAAGAGGTAAAACTTCTTGAAACCGGCAAAGTTCTTGGTGATATTCGTGCTCCGGTTGTTACTGTTTCAAGAGGTGTAATAGTTCAGGGAAATATAATTATTACCGGTGGTTCTTCAAAAGATATTAAAAAACTTATTGAAGACTCATATGTTGGAAGTTCAGGAAAATCCGGTGATTCATTAGCAAAATCCGGAGATTCATCGAAGAAATAGTCATTTTATTTATATATAACAAAAATATTGTTACAAAATCAAGAAATTGTTATAAAAATATTATTAGATTATTTTAGTATTATTGTTCATATTGCCGAAAATAAATATGTGGTAGACTGCTTTCATGTATTTTAATTTATAAGATTTTAAGTTGTGGGATTTTAGTTTATAGATGAATTTACTCTTTTCAAAAGTTTTTAGAATAAAAAACCTGTCTATTTCTGTGTCTTCTCACGCCATCCTTTTTGTATGGTGTGGCAAAAAAAGAATAAAAGTAAAATCTATTCGCGGAGATATTAGAAAATTTATAAGAGTTTCGTCGATTGCAATGTCGCTTTTTGTTCTTGTTCTTGTTACAGGTTTAACTGCTTATAAAACCTCTTATCACGATACAGTTGTAGATGAAGACAATTTACAAAAAAACCAAATTTTAAAATCGACCACAACTGATTATGTAGAACCTCAGGAAGCACCAAAACTCCAAATAAAAGAACACAAAGTAAAACAAGGTGAAACCTTAGCACAAATTGCCAGAACGTATAGAGTTTCGGTAGATACTATATGTGGCAGTAATAACCTAACCACGTATGATAATCCAAGAACGGGCACAGTTTTAAAAATACCCAACAAAGATGGAATACTCTATAGAATGAGAAAAGGAACATCCCTTGTTGATATTGCCAGAACATATAGAGTATCTTTAGAAAAAATTCTTGAACATAATGAAATTAAAAATGCCGATTTTGTAGCATCCGGAACAGTATTATTTATACCGGATGCCAAACCGAGGAATATTTTTGACGGATTTATATGGCCCATTACAGGAGGCGGAGGCAGGCTAACAAGTGGTTTTGGTTGGCGTAGAAGTCCTTTTAATCCCGGCACCCGTGAACATCACGCCGGTATTGATATAGGGGTACCCAATGGAACATGGGTAAGAGCTTCAAAATATGGAAGAGTTACATATACCGGTTGGATGGGCGGATATGGCAATACCGTTATTGTTTCACATCCAAACGGATATAAAACATTATATGCTCATCTTTCTTCTTCAATTGTAAACACCGGGCAATATGTTAGACAAGGACAAAATATAGCAAGAAGCGGAAATACCGGAAGAAGTACCGGTCCTCATTTGCATTTTGAGGTTATTAGAAACGGCAAACAAAGAAATCCTCTTACTTATGTTAAGAGAAGATAGACTTAAAAAATATTGATCATGCTTAAAAATCCCAATTTACTCATTGAAATAGGTTCAGAGGAAATCCCTGCCGGTTATATTTTACCTGCATCAGAATCTATAAAAAAAGAGCTTACTCAAAAGTTTAGTGATTTAAGAATAAATTTTGACGATATTGAAATTTATGCCACTCCAAGAAGAATTGCCGTTCTTGTTTCGGGAACATCGCCCAAACAAAACGAAACTACCATAGAAGTAAAAGGACCTCCTGTAAAAGTTGCGTATGATGCACAAGGTAAACCCACAGAAGCCCTGAAGGGCTTTATGAATACCAATGGATTGAGCGAATCTGATCTATCAAAAAAAGACATGGGCAAAGCAGAATATGTGGTCTCAACAGTAAAGTTAAAATCACAATCTACCGAAGAATTGCTTCCTAATATAGTATTAGAAATAATAAAATCAACACCATTCCCTAAACGAATGAAATGGTCAGATAAGAGCCTTACATTTCCACGTCCTTTGAGATACTTTGTTTTGATGTTTAACGACAAGACAATAAATTTTGAAATTGAAGGGATAATTTCTTCAAATAAAACAAGAGGTCACTTTATTCAAAACAATGAAATGATCGAAATAAAAAGCATAGCTGATTATACCGAATTGTTGCGAAAAGCAAAAGTGATTGTAGACCATAATGAAAGAAAAGAAATTATAGCAAATCTTCTATCAAATACAGCAAAAAATTTGGGATATACCCTTATCGAAGATGAAGAGTTACTTAATATTGTAACATTTCTCAACGAGTATCCTTATATTGTTGAATGTGAATTTAATCCCGAGTTTTTGCTGGTGCCTGATATTGCCTTAATAGCAGAAATGCGTGAACATCAAAAATACTTTGCCCTCAAAGATAAAGCCGGCAAGTTAGTGAATAAGTTTTTGGTAATATCCAATAATCCGCCTACCCAAAACATAAAGGAC
>Ga0099364_10004534_pt1 | contig 21032 bp, 18 predicted proteins | sample TergutTh196P3_FD_73070 | JGI IMG/M metagenome (GOLD analysis project Ga0099364, IMG submission 73070) | Microcerotermes parvus P3 segment gut microbial communities from Pointe-Noire, Republic of the Congo - Th196 P3 | ecosystem: Host-associated > Arthropoda: Insects > Digestive system > Gut ... | reverse complement strand
AAATACAAGGACTTGGAGTTGATGAAGCGGCTGGCCGGAAGGAAAGGAGGGGGGGGGGGGTGGGGGGACGGTAAAGTCATCAACTTATAGCTCCTTAAATAAAATTCCTACCTTTTGCCATAGACAATTTTTGTCCCTAAGGTGGATGTTTTGGTAGTTTAAGCATTCTTTCATAGTAAGTGAAATATTAATACAAAATGAGAATATTGTCAATAGAAAAAATCAACGCCAGTAGTGACCTCGTCACCAGTTAGATATTGACTTACCACCACCCTTATCCGTAAGGTGCTTACGGTTTTCTTTCATGGCAAAGATTGCTGTTATAATAAATATCGCTATAAGGAATAATACCAAAAAAATAATTGCAAAAGTATTTCCGCTTGCTTCTTTGGGTTCCGGAGGTTCTCCAACTATAAGCATTGATGGGTCTTGTACAACGGTAGTATCGGTAAAAATATAAATTACACAAATAATTACAGTTAAAATCATAACACCCAAAGCAATAAGCGCGGCAATGCGGGTTTTTTTGTCCGACTTTTTCCCAACAGCCATAAAAACCATAACTATCATAATAATTAAAGCAATTAAAACACCACCGAATAACATAGATTACCTCTTAGTATATAATCGGCTTTTTACGACAAAATACCTTGTCAAAATACAATATTTATGTTACTGTATCATTATCCAAATTATAGAGAGGGAAAAAATGGCCTATAAAATCAACGATTCTTGCGTAAATTGCGGTTCCTGTGTCAGTGATTGCCCGGTAGAAGCAATTTCCGAAAAAGACGGTAACCACTGGATTGATCCCGCAAAATGTACCGATTGCGGCGCTTGCGTAAGTTCCTGTCCCACAGACGCTATTGAACAAGCATAACATTCTTGTCTTTTTGTTAGCGTTTCTCTGCCTGCCGGTCTGCGGGGCTCAATCAACACCCCAGACCGCGGGTAGTTTCCCCGTCATTACAAGGATGGATTCCAGAGATACCATCTTTAGACAATATATAAACGATGTTGAAGGCAACAGAAGGCGGCTTGCAGGTATACGGAACCGCATTACTAATCCCCAAATTGAAGAAACTGCATCTCATCTTACAATTTACCAGTACACCCTTCGTCCCGGGGATGATCTTTTTTCTGTTTCTGCTCGTTGCAATATCCCCTACTCTGCTCTTGCAAGTTTAAACAGGCTTACTAATGTAACCGCTTTAGAGGAAGGACAAACAGTCCTTTTACCTTCCTTCCCCGGATTGTATATTCCGGAAAATTATCAATCTGAGATAGAAAAATTGTTGGCAGTATCCAGGCTTGCCTATGAAGAATCGATCGATATAAAAGTAAACCGTACAGGAATAACTGAAACTTTTCACTTTTTTCCCGGTGCGGATTATACACCAACAGAAAGAGCTTTTTTCCTAAATGCGGGAATGCGTTTTCCCCTTAGATATTTCCGTATAACAAGCAGGTTCGGCATAAGACAAAATCCTGTTACAGGCAATACTGTTATGCATCAGGGATTAGATCTTGCCGCGCCGGAAGGAACTGAAGTCTACGCTATAGCAGACGGCACTGTTACAACAATTGGAGATGATCCTATTTACGGAATTTATGTAATAGTTACGCACAGAGACAGATTATCAAGCCTGTATGGGCATCTTCAAAAGACGGAAATAACCTTGAATTCAACTGTAAGATCGGGTACTCTTATAGGAAGAGTAGGATCGACAGGTCAATCTACAGGACCGCATCTGCATTTTGAGCTTAGACAGGATGGCAGACCTATTGATCCAGCAAGAAGACTCCGCCATTGATGGCGGAAATCCAATTTAATGAGCAGGATATGAAAAAGGCCATATTAATATTGGCAATTTGCCTGCTGTTTCCCGGTATGAATTTATACTCGGAACCTTTTAGAACCATTGTAGAAAGCACCATAGAAGTATCACCGGAAAGGCCGCAAGGAAGCAGTGCCGCTATTGGTATTAACAGCTCTCTACTTATAACCCTTGGTGCCGAAGCGCGGTTTCTAAGGGGGATAGAAATAACAGTGTCCGCTCCCCAAAATTGGATACCCTATCGTAACGCTCTTGTTACGGCTATTTACAATAATTTAACGCCAAAAACAGCTTCCGGTGTTGCTGATATCGATGGAACCAGAATTGCCCTTGAACCATTACCGGCAAGACTTCAGACTGTCTATCAAATTCCTGTTCGGCAAAATCACGGTCTTAGGACAACCACTTCTATAACGGTTCCTACTGGTATAACTTTACCTAATACATTTCCCATTTTATTTGGTTTTATCCCGGCAATTAAGGGGCTTTCCAGTGAACTGGAAGCTATGAGATTTGACATAACTGCACGACCCATCTTAAGCGATGAAGGAGCTGTCAGATTAAGTTTCCGCTACCCTGCCCAATTAAGAAACAGACCTTTTACAGTACGCATTAATGATACTGTTATAAACAATATTAACGAACAAATTTTATTAAGAGAGGGTGAACATCACCTTGTAATACTGTCCGATGATTACCGCAATGAAAGCCGCCGTTTTGTCGTAGAAAGGGCTAAGGTGATCGATTTATCTATAGAATTGCAGGATCCTACCCCTATTATTATTTTTGAGGCGCCTCAAAACGCCCAAATTTACCTGAATAACACGCTAATTCCACGGACAAGAGAATCTGTTACGGTTGAGCCAGGAACCCATGAAGTAAGGTTTGAGGTTGGGGATTACACCTTAACAAGGTCTGTAAATGTCCAAAGAGGCAAAACCTACCGTATTTCTATGGCGGTTGATGTTACGGTTCAGGAAGAAGAATAAACCAATAAAAAAACAAGTACAGAAAACGCCCCTTATTACCGATATACTTAGTGTCGGGATTATAGTTCCCCTCCCAAATCACTATAATTCTGATATGCCTCAAGGGCATGGAGCTGTTCGGTCAAACCGGGCAGCTCTTTTTTTGGCTTGGGATGAGATGACGGGGTCACGACGAAACGCGGATTTTCGCAGATGAAGACGCGGATTAATGCGGATTATCTTAGCTAGTTAAGATAATATATCTAACCAACCAATCTTAAAAATTTAAATTTTTAATTTAGCTATGAGAGGATAAGAAATCTTAGCTCTCATAGCTATCAGCGTTAATCTGCGTTCAATCCGTGTTAATCCGCGTTTCATGGTGACACCGTTATGGATATGTGCTATAATCCAGTCATGGCACAAGAAAACAACGATATTGTTAAATTAAAACCAATTATGGGGGTTAAACCGGGGGTTTATCTTACCGGGCTTTATTTATTAATAATATTTATTATTCTCTTTATTGTATTTGTTCATCATGGGCTTGTAAATTATGGGACTATTTTGATAGTTACAACCGAGCCGGCGGGTGCGGCTGTTAGGGTGAATGGGGTATATCTTGGAACTTCGGGAACCAAAATTCCTATGCCAAATTCCATTAAGCCAAATGAAACTGTTAATATTCAGGTTGTCCTTCCCGGCTTTGAATCTGAGGGGGGTGACTACCCCGTTCCCGGCAGAGTCTTTGGCACAAGGTTTTTCCCTCGTACATTCAAACTGGAATACACGCTTAAAACCAATAACCCAATGGGGGTGCTTGCTAATGCAGCGTCCGAATACGCCGCATGGACATTTGGCGGGGAGCCAACAGAAGCCTGGCAAGTTCCGCTTGTCTTGTCCGAGGGCGCATACCGCGTTGGAACAGTGAACAATGAAATTTTGAAGGCGGCTGCTAGGTTTACTACTACTAGGGCGGCTTTGCGGGATATTGTCCGTGCTAAAACTTTTCTTGATAATGGGGGGCAAGCTCCATCTCCTGCGGCGCTTACTAATTCGATCTCCGATATGCTGGTTTTCTTGTCAGAAAACCCGGGGACAGCCTCATGGCTTGCGGGGTTGTTGCCGGCGGAATCTGCGGCGGTGGTAAGGGAATCTAACTGGTATAAAAATGAATCTTTGCCGCCTGTTGCTTTGCCGGAGTTGGAAACCGGAACGGCTAGACAGGTTTCTGTTTCCGGGCTTCTTTTTAGGGAAATTTCTTCCGGTCTTATGATAAGCGACACCCCTGTATCCAAAACCCTGTTTGAAACCTTTTTAACCGAAAACCCGGAATGGCAAAACCACTATATAGATTATTTTGAAGACGATCCGGGACACCCTACTCAAGTTTACGGTAATGACATTGTTACAGGTATCTCATGGTATGCCGCGGACGCTTTCTGCAAATGGATGACCCAAAGGCTTCCAGCATCTATGTCAAATATGGAAGTCCTTCTGCCGTCACAAGCCGATTTGGAGTTTGCCGAATATAAAGGATTATTTGCTGTACAAGGACAAGTTGGCTGGGAATGGTGCTACGACCCCTTTGCCCCCCTGAATTTTACAGCTTCTCCTGATGCAATACAGGCAGTCGGCTCCCCTGAACGGACATTGTACGGCAGGCAAACACCTAATTCCCGGTTAGTCAGAGCTTCCCTGCCCCCGGATTTCCGCTCCCCCATTGTCACATTCCGACCTTTAATAGGGAGTAGGGAGTAGGGAGTGGATTCTATGGGTGAGGGTATCAAATTAATAGCTAAAAATCGTAGGGCGTGGTTTGACTATTCTGTGGATGAAACCTATGAATGTGGCATTGAACTTTTGGGAACAGAGGTAAAATCTTTCCGTGATGGAAAAATATCTTTCCCAGATGCTTGGGCGGAGGTTATAAAAGGTGAAATTTGGGTGAATTCGATAAATGTTGCGGAAAACCCCTTTTCATCGATCTTTAACCATGACCCCAACCGTAAAAAGCGGCTACTTCTCCACAAAGATGAGATTAAACGAATAAACCGCAAGGTGGAGGAAAAGGGCTTTACCCTTATTCCAATGTCATTTTATTTTAAAAAAGGGCGGGTAAAGGTAGAGTTGGGGCTGTGCAAGGGGAAAAAAGCCTTTGATAAACGCGCCAGCATCCGAGAAAAAGACCTAAAACGAGACATACAACGCGAATTCCGACAACGGGGTCACGACTGACGCGGATTAACACAGATTAAACGCTGATTAACGCTGATAGCTATGAGAGCTTAGATTTCTTATCCTCTCATAGCTAAATTAAAAATTTAAATTTTTAAGATTGGTAGGTTGGATAAATTTATCTTAACTATCATAGATAATCCGCGTAAATCAGTAATATCCGCGTAAATCCGCGTTTAATCGTGAGCCCGCGTTTTCGTATCAATTATCTCTAACATCAATAAAAACGCAAAGACCAATAAACCGGCTATTATGGCGGCTATTTTGATGCTTTTGTCTGAAATGTACTCGGGTTTTTGGGCAATATATACATTTCCGGTTACCGCAGGGGTAGTTTTTATATTTCCAAGCCCTACAATTCGGACAAATCGTTCATTTTCATCGCCATAACCCATCCGGCGAGCATGAACCATCAGGGTATCTTGGTCATAAAGCAAATTGTTCCTATTTTTCTCCAATTCTTCATTGATAATCCCCAATTCCTTGATATTTGCCCACTGCTGCGCCTTTTCTTCCTGTAAATAGTTATAGGCAAACATCCCCTTATGACCGCCCAGGAATGAAAAAAGAGTATAAACCGCTATACTAGTCCATATAGCAATGAGGTATTTGGAGATTCTCATATATCGATTTACGGTTATTTATGAATGTTTCTTTACCGGATACATAAGGAAAGCGTTGACAACTGCCCCGGCATGGATTATGATTTAATGTATGCTATTAAAATAGCATACATTAAAAACGATAGACGACATTGAAATTTCGTTTATCTTCGGAAAAACTACTGAAAACAGGGAGAAATACCGATATTTAACGATATAATGTTAATTTAGGGAGCGGTACATGACAAGTAATAAAAAACCTTCAATTTATTCAGATCGCAGCAGCATTGGCTCTGCAGAAGAGCTAGATGAATATGGTGTATGGGTAAAAAGCGAACCTCAAGTTCTGTCCGCAGACTTAAGTGTAGACAATTCAGCCGAAACCGGTGATGTTTCATCTGAAGAGGATTCTTTAACATTTGAGGATGCTGTCCTGGATGTAAAACAGGCTACAGGTGAATCCTCAAAATTCGCAGATATGGAATTCCCGGATGACAACATTGAAATTGACAGTATCGATGAACCTGCTACAGCAGAAAAAGATCTGGAAGATCTCGATTTTGATACCTTGCCTGAAGACGACATTGCTTTTGACGATTTTTCAACAGATTCAACCGATTCGGATGACTTGTCAATCGATTCAGAAGATTTGTCAATCGACTCAGAAGATTTATCTAGTGGCTCAGATGACTTGTCAATCATTTCAGAAGATTTATCAATCGACTCAGATGACTTGTCAATCGATTCAGAGGATTTGTCAATCGACTCAGAAGACTTATCTATCGATTCAGAAGATTTATCAAGTGATTCAGAGGACTTATCAAGCGACTCAGATGACTTGTCAATCATTTCAGAAGACTTATCAATCGACTCAGAGGATTTATCTAGTGGCTCAGATGACTTGTCAATCATTTCAGAAGACTTATCAATCGACTCAGAGGATTTATCAAGTGATTCAGATGACTTGTCAATCATTTCAGAAGATTTATCAAGCGACTCAGATGACTTGTCAATCGATTCAGATGATTTATCAATTGATGACTTTGATATGTCCAGCGAACAGGAAGAAGATGATAGCTTTATTGTACCTACTGTAAAATCAATAGAGAATAATGTAGATTCAATTCAGTCCGATCTTGATAGTGCTATCGGCACAACTAGTGAAGACGGCAATGAAGGAGAGCTTACTTCTCATTTACTAAAAAAAATAGCCTTAGAGCTTTCATCTATCAGAACAGAACTCCATGATCTTAAACAAGAATTCTCCAGTGTCCGTTCAGGAAAAACATATGATGATAAAGCGGGCTTCTTTGAAGAAGAAGATGATGAAAAGATCGCCCTTACCGGGGATGAGCTTGATGATATTCTTAGTTCTTCTCCAAGTGAGGGTGAGGACACAGAATCCGCTCCTAAAGGTCTTGCGGATAATCTTGGCGGCGATGATGATGATGAAACAATAGCCTTAACCGGTGATGAGCTTGACAATATTCTTAACTCCGCTGATTTTACAGAAGAGTCCGGCACAAATGAAGAGATGGAAAGTGATTTTATCGATGATGATTTGTCTATCCCTTCCGAACAATCGGAGAATTTTTCAGATGAAAGCTTTTCTGATGAAAGTGCTATATCCTTAGATGATGACTTTGACATTTCTGCTGAACAGGATGAACAGACTGTGCAGGATGAAAGCCTTTCCGATGAAAGTGATTTATCTTTAGATGATGATCTTTCTTTCGATGAGCCGGAGCAGCCTTCCGAACAAGACGATTTTGCAAGCGAACTTGACAATAGTCTGGATACTGAGCTAGACAACGATCTGGATAGTGGACTGGACAGCGATTTAGACAGTGAAATAGAACTTGGTGAAGATGATGTTTTATCAAACGACGCAACCGAAGATTTTGATTTTCTTGATGACATTTCAGAAGGAGATGTTCCTGTAGAAATTGATGAATCTAAGGATGCGGAAGAATTACAACAGCTAAGGGAAGAAGGAGCAACCCCCATTACCCCTGTTCCTGATAATATTGATTACCTTGAAGATGAAACCCCAATTGACGATTCATTGGATTTATCAGACGCGGTAATTGAAGAGCCAGAATTATCACTGGGTAGCATAAGCGATCATTCAGATGAATTTGACATGGACTCACTGGATGATATTCCTTCAGAGATACCGCTTGACGATGAACTTTCAATGGGGTTTGAATCTCCAGCACAGGAAGAAGCCAATGAATCACTTGATGGGCTGGATATTGATATAGATATTCCGCATGAAGTTTTGGAAACACCCGAAGAAACACCCGCGGAAACATCCGATGAAGATATTGAAATAGAAATAGACGATTCGGTAGAAGATGAAATTGAACAGGTAACTCCAGAAGGCCTTGAAACAGATTCTGAAACAGATATTGAAAGTTTAGACGATTCTGAGTCTTTGGATGATAGCTTTGCAGCAAGCGATGATGAACCTTTAGATTTGGATTCACTGGATGATACATCCGATGAATTCTCCGATTATCAGGAACCGGCTCCTCAGGCAGTAGAGCCTCAAACACCTGCGCCCCAAGCACCCGCACCTGCCGCTCCAGTGCCGCAAGCTGCGCCTGTGGCTATTGCTTCCGCAGCGGTTGCTCCTGCTCCTGCATCGGGATTACCATTAGAAATTCCTACGGATCTAAGATCGGAATTAAGGAATATTCTTAGCTATATGGATCAACTGCTGGAATCTTTACCGGAAGAAAAAATCGAAGAATTTGCAAAATCGCAATATTTTGATTCTTACAAGAAACTCTTTAAGGAATTGGGGTTGGTATAATCGATTTAAATTGTCCGCCAAGTGTTCAGCTTCACTCTCATTATAATCCGGAGCTTGAAGCTGAACGCTATATAGAATCCCTGTCATTAAATCCAGACACAGAATGTTTTATTTTAATAGAGCCCGGAAAGGGTTATATGATACCTGTTTTGCAGAAGAATTTCCCAAACAGTAAAATAATACCCCTTCATGTAAATACTCAAGGCGTAGAATCTGTATTGGATAAAGAACTGCAATCCGCTCCCTCCTCTATAAAACTCATTGAATGGAAGCCTTCCATGAATTACTACAAAGATGCCTATGTAAACCTTTTATCCAAAGTTGTGAAATATATAAAAAGATTTGACGCGGAAAAAAGAACCGTAAATGTTTTTGGAAAACGGTGGGTAAAAAACTTCTTTAGAAATATTAAAAATATTAATTCTGCCCTTCTTTACAAAGAAACTGATATTCCTGTAATTATTACAGGTTCTGGGCCTTCACTTAAAACAGCACTCCCAAGATTAAAGGATCTGCAAAATAACTGTCTTATTATTGCCGCCTCATCATCTGTAATGGCTCTTAGGTTTAATGGAATAACCCCCAATCTTGTAATTGCCACAGATGGCGGCGGCTGGGCGTTAAAACATTTACATTCATTTGTAAGATATAGTGAAGGCGGGCTTGCCTATACATTATGCGCTGCCCTTCCCTCTCAATGTTACAACACCCCGGCACTATTATTAAATGACGGTAGTTTATGGCAGAGCTTGATTTTTCATGAGTTGAAATTACCTTCTATATTAATTCCCCAAAGAGGAACGGTTACCGCTTCCGCCATTGAACTTGCACTGCAGCTTACAAGCGGAAACATATACCTTGCCGGCTTAGACCTTGCCGTAAAAGACATACAAACCCATGTTAAGCCATACAGCTTTGACAATATATTTTTAGAAAAATCAAATAGGTACTCCCCCTTATATTCACAACAATTTACAAGATCAAGGTTAATAAAAGAAGGCGGCAGCATGGAAATTTACTCCGACTGGTTTAAAAACCAATTTGATCTATGGCCCAAAAGAATTTATAATATTGATAATTATGACGAACAATCAGCAAAAAAATCAGAAAATATATTTAAAGCCGTACCTATTAATGGCAAAGATGCTTTAGACATTTTACTTACGGCTCTAAAAAATTCAAAACATAAAAAAGAAATAAAAACAGAACTAGAACCATTACTAGGAGATAACATTGAAATCCTTTTATCCTCTCTGCGTCTCTGCGTTTCTGCGCGAGGAAAAATATCATGAACTACTCATTCCTTACAGCTAAAAACAATGAGATTGTTCCGGTGATTAATGGATTGCCGTTACATTCTACTATTGATCCAATACGGGAAGCTCAAAAGTTATTGGCAACAATTCCTGGTGATATAGGTTTTCTAATCTTTCTAGGGCTTGGGGGCGGCTTTGCTCCGCTTGCCGCTCTTAAAAACGGGGCAAGAGTTGTGGTAATAGATTATAACAAATCCGCTGTCAACCAGCTTCTTGCCTCAAAAGATTATTCACTACTTTTAAACAACAATAACTTCACCCTTTTAACAGATCCTTCAGTAAATGACATTCAGGAATTTATTTTAACAAACTACAAACCCGCTCTTCATGGCGGGATTAGAGTCCTCCCGCTTAGAACAAGAACTGATTATGATAAAGAATTGTTTGAAAATGCCGCAACAGTTATTCAAAAAGCTATAGAAACAACCTCCGGTGATTATACTGTACAAGCCCACTTTGGAAAACGGTGGTTCTGCAATATTATCCGTAATGTTGCAAATATGCGTACAAATTTTCAGGATACCGGTTATGAATTCTTTTCCCAAAAAATTAAAGATGTCGCTATTGTTGCGGCAGGTCCTTCACTTGATACTCAGATAGATGAACTTCTAAAGTGCAAAGAAAACGGCGTTTTTATTATTTGTTCTGACACCGCATTGGGTGTTTTACTGCACAATGAAATTCAGCCGGACGCTATTGTTTCAATAGATTGTCAGCATATTAGTTATTACCACTTTCTGGGACATAATATCCGTAATATTCCGTTAATTTTAGATATTGCAAGTCCGCCCGCACTTGGCGGACTCTCTGCAATTCCGCTATGGGTTGCAAGCGGCCACCCTTTGGCTCAGTACTTTTGCGCCAAATGCGGTATGCTTCCTCAACTGGACACGTCTGGCGGCAATGTTACCTATGCCTGTCTGTCTTTAGCGGAAAATCTTGGCGCACAAGAGATAACCCTCTTTGGAGCGGACTTTGCGTATGTAGAAGGCAGAACTTATGCCAAGGGGACTTATGTGTATCCGTATTTTGAAAGAAAGCAAAACCGCTTTTTAAGTTTAGAGGCGCAGTTGTCTAAATTTTTGTATAGAACGACATTCTTGCCGGCAGAGAATCCCGGGCAGAATTACCGGGAAACGGCGCAGCTTAGGTTTTATAGGGAGAGGATGGGGTATGGTATTAAGGCGGGGGTTGGGAGGCCTATTAAGATAAATAATAAGAATAGTTCCAAAATTTTCTCACAGAGGACACTGAGGCACGGAGATCACAGAGAATTTTTGATTAATTATCGTAATGACATAGCTGCTTCTAAGCCGGGGGATCAGGTTTTTACTACTTTGCTTCCATATGCGGCATTTTTGAAACATAGAAATCCACAGATAAGAACACAGGAGTTAGTCGAGGAAACAAAACAATGTTGTTTGAAAGAAATTAGCGTGATCGCGACTGACACGGATTTACACTGATTAAGATTCGTCTATATTAATATCTATCATTTTTCTTCTATAACATGCTATACTTAATTCATGGCAAAAAAAATCGGCTTATTGTTATTCATTTTACTCATTCCCCGTATTGCACAGGCTGAAAGATTTGAATTTATACATACTCCCGGCTCCCGTTACCGAATACTTTCAGTTGTGGATGAAGCTGTGGATATTAACGGCAGGCTGAGTCATCGCGCGGAGATACTTAATAGAATTGCCGTAGAAGTTATTGATGCAGTTGACGGAAAAGGGCAAATTAAGGCAACTTTTCAAACTTCTGAACGGGTTGTCTTTGATATGCGGAATAGTACGCAGGCCGCTCCAATAGGGTTTCAATGGTCAAGAGAGTATGATTCTGAATTTCAACGGGACAGACTGGGATACCTGACAATTGATCCTAAATATTTTATGCCCACCGTCCGTAATGTACCTGTTTTTCCTGATAAAGATTTACAGCTTTTGGAAAGATGGTCAGGCCAAGGCCATGAAATGCATGACTTTAGAGATACCTTTGGGATTGTCGAGCCATACAGAATACCTTTTACAGCAAATTATATTTATATTGGAGAGCGGGAATGGAAGGGGAAACCGTATCCAGCTTTTTCCGCAGAGTATCGAATTGCTTCAAGACCGCCCGCAGTAACAGGCAGGGTTTACCCTGTGCGCATTTCCGGGGATTTTTTTCAAACTGTTTACTGGAACAGGGAAATGGGTTTGTACATTGCAAGTGAAGAAAAATTTGATATTACCTTTGAAATGTCCAATAGGGTAAGAGTTCGATATCGAGGTACAGCGCAATCAGAAGTAGTAGAATCTGAAATTATGAACAGGCAGCAAGTGGCATCGGAAATTGCGGATCAAATAGAAAATCTTGGCATTGCTGATGTCAATGTAAGAGTTGTAGAAGAAGGTGTTTCCATAAGTTTGGAAGATATTGGCTTCCACGCTGATTCTGCGGTTATACTTCCCGGAGAAGAACAAAAACTTGCACAAATAGCGGATATTCTTAAACGCTATCCTGACAGGGATATAGTAGTTTCCGGTCATACCGCGCTTGCGGGAACTGCGGAAAGCAGGATGAATCTTTCTGTAGAAAGGGCAAGGGCTGTAGCGGATTATTTATTAAAAAACAATGTTCGCAGTGCGGACCGGATTGTTATTCGCGGATATGGCGCGGAAAAACCAATTGCAGACAACAGGACGCAAGAGGGAATGCGCAGGAACCGCAGAGTAGAAATCACCATACTGGAAAATTAATAAGGATTTTTTATTGATGTTGTTACATAAAACTTCTGAAATTTTTCAGAATATTAATAGCAAATTAGAACGAATCATTCCCATTACAACTCCGGTGGCTGTTGCGTTGGGTTTTTTATTTCCGGGTATTTTTATATACCTGCGGCCGTTTGTAATCTTCCTTTTTGGTATCATGACATTCTCCGGGGCGTTAAAATTGCGGGCTAAAGAATTGGGTACAGCTGTAAAAAATCCAATTCCGGTTATTATATTTTTTATATCCGCCCATATAATAATGCCCGTTATTGCCAAATTATCGGCATCTATTGTTTTTAATGATGAAAATCTAATTACAGGTTTTGTTTTAGTATTTGCTTCTCCTACAGCGGTATCCGGTTTTTTCTGGGTATTAATTTTTAAGGGAGACAAAGCTTTAGGGCTTGCAATAATACTTTTAGACACAATGTTGGCTCCTATTGTAGTACCGGGGACTCTCTCTATTTTATTAGGACAGACAATTACAATGGATATGACAAGCATTGCGTTATCTTTATTCTTAATGGTGGTACTTCCTACAATACTTGGAGTTGGCACAAATGAAATTAGCAAGGGAAAAGTCCCCTCTGCAATCTGCCCATTTCTTGATCCTGTATCCAAAATATGCCTAATGCTTGTAATTGCAGCTAACGCTTCCCCTGTTGCACCGAATATTAGGCTTAATGATCCTCTTTCTTGGCTTACGGCAGCAATATGTATTGGCCTTATTATTTTTGGATTTGTAATGATATATCTTTTAGATCTTTTATTTAAAGTAAGAAAAGATAAAAGAATCAGCCTTATTCTTTTGGGAGGATTAAGAAACAACAGCGCATCAATGACAATAGCTGTAACATTTTTTACAAATGCGGCGGTTTCTTTACCCGTAATAATGAGTCTTATATTCCAGCAGACTATAGCTGCAATTGCGGGGAAATTAATTACCAGAAAGCAGTCTTAAAGCGTTTCCGCCCAGGATCATTTGTTTTTCTTCATAAGAAAGGGCACTTTCATCTATTGCTTTCATATACCTTGACTGAGCTAAAAGTGGGAAATCGCTGCCAAATAGGACTTTTTCACAAAGACCCAAAGCTTTTACTGTGTCATAAATCCGCGCATCGTATAGAAAGGGAGTTGCGGCAGTATCGTAATACACATTACGGAAACTGTCTTTTATTTCCGGCATAGTTTCATAAAAAAGAAGGCCTCCGCCCCAGTGGGCAAGCACAATTTTTAAGCCGGGATTGTCACTTACAAAGGTTTCTATATGTTTTAAGGGAACCTCTGTTTTTCCAATATACTGATGCCCAACCTGCTCGTTAACATGGAGTAAAAGCGGAATATCAAGCTTTTTACAGGTATCTGTAATAGCAGAATCGATACCCTGCCCTGCCGGAAACAGCTCCCCCACTCCTTTAAGTCCTACACCATAACAACGGTCTATCTCTTTTGCCGCCTCATCGCATGAGGGAACAACGCAAAATCCAATTAACCTATGCGGATACATCATTACGCTTTCAATTACATAGTCATTAACTAAACGGCAAAGCCCAATATCATTAAACGCAAACCCAAAAACAACCGCCTTATCAAAAAAAGAATCCTCATGCTCCAGCTCCGCTACAACATCCTCAGCAGAAGCAAACTTGTTATTTTTGCTATTAGACAATAACGCAAAATATGGCTCTTTTTCTGCATACTTTTTCCAATTAGCTATAATCTCCGGCGGCGTTACATGCACATGAAAATCAATATTATTCACTCTGTGTCCTCTGTGCTCTCCGTGTCCTCTGTGATTAAATTCTTCACCGGGCCAACGCTGACTCCTATCTTTCTCAGTCCTTCCAAAAGCGATACTCCAATTATCATCGCAACGGCGGCAAATAACGCTCTTTCTAACGGAGAAACAAACACAAGCCGTACTAGGTCAACAGCAGGGGGGGTAAAAATTACAAGGTAAAAGAAATTCCCCACTGTGGCTCCGCCAATGAGGCCGCCAAAAGCGCTTAGCCAAATTGCAGGTAGTTTTAAAACTTTCTTTGATGAAGCAAAAAATTTTCCTGCAAGAAAAAATCCTACAACCATGGCAATAAACCCAAGTCCGTAAAAAACAACCGGCAGCCAAATAAAATTTCTTCCAGCTTCTTGAGTAAACCAAAGAATAGTTCCAATAATATAAACAATAAGTCCGCCATTTATAATAAAACTGCCTTCCATGTTAACTTTAACAGGCGGCCACTTACTCCACGCAATACAGCCTGTTGTAAAAGCGGAAACTGTTCCAATAATAAAAGTAAAAGGCCCTAACATTGGAGGAACAGGTGAAACAAAACTGCCAATAAAACCGCCAATAGCAGAACATAATGCTCCCACTATAGGACCAAAAAATATTCCTGACAATGGCGAAAGAACATTGGCAATTGAAAAATTAGAGCCTGTTCCCCAAATAGGAAGCGTAGGAATCAAATGCCCTGCCGCTACTACACTTGCCCAAACCGCAATATAAGCGGGATGGATTTTTTTTATTTTTTCCTGTTCCATTCTGATATTGTACCGTCTTTTTCCATGATAATCAATCCATGCGCATATTGGCAAACCAATGACATATTGTGAGTAACAAAAAGAATTGTATATCCTTTTGAGTGCAGTTCTCTTGCAATATTCATTATTTTTATACAGCCCTGATAATCCTGACCAACATCAACTTCATCAAAAAGAAGAATTTTACAACCCATAGCCAGAACACAGGCAATATTAACCTTTGTACGGTCTGCACGGTTAAGAGCATAAGGGAATGCATCCATGTCCTGTAAACCGACAATATTCATGGCATCTTCTACCCTTTTTTCAATTTCCGCTTTTTGCAGCCCCATGTTTTTTAACGCAAAGGAAACTTCTTTATAAACAGAATCTGTAAAAAGCTGATTATCCGGGTTTTGCATAACAAAGCCCGCTTCTTTGGAAATAGCGGAAACCGGTAATTTTTTTATACTTTTGTCATGAATAAGAATATCTCCCTTATCAAACTTTAAAAGACCCATAATATTATTTAACATAGTTGTTTTTCCACAGCCATTATGTCCAATAATTGCGGTAAAATCTCCGTCATTTATTGTAAAATTGATATTATTAATTAAAACGGTTTTTTGATCATAAGAAAATGAAAAATCTTTTATTTGAATTGCTGGCGGAGAGCCGGTTTGCGGTTTGTTTTTATCAGTTTTTTTTGTAAAAATTTTATATATATCATACTCGGCAGGTATCTGTATGCCGTTTTCTTCCAACAATTTACGATTCTTAAATATTTTTTTGGGGGTATCACAGGCAACAATCTGTCCATTTTTTAAAACACAAACCATGTCTGCAAACTCTTGCATTAAAACACTGTCATGCGTCGTCATGATAAGAGTCATCCCTTGTGCTTGCAAACTTTTTAAAACGGACATTACCTGTACTGCGCCATCCGGGTCAAGGCGGCAGAGAGGCTCATCCAGTACAAGTATTTTACTTTTCATTGTAAGGAAAGAAGCTATAGCAAGGCGCTGCTTTTCGCCACCGGATAGAGAGGTAACTTGCCTGTCTTCAAACCCTGCAAGACCTACAGCGGATAGGGCTTCCGCTATTCTTGCCTCAATCTCTTTGGGGGGAACAAGGAGATTCTCCGGGCCAAAGGCGGCTTCACTCTTAACAGTGGAAGTAAATAGTTGAGCGTCCGGGTCATCAAATACAAGACCGGCTATTTCTGCAAGAACGGGGACTGTGCTGGTTTTGGTACAAATACCGTCAACTGTTACAGTTCCGGTTAACCGCCCCCCCCAAATGTGGGGAATAATACCATTAATAAGTTTGCAAAACGAAGTCTTGCCGGAGCCGGTCTCCCCCATCACAGCAAGAAATTCGCCTTGTTCAACTGAAAGGTTAATCCCTTCCAATACGGGGATTTTAGCATCGGGGTAAAAATATGTTACATTATCAAATGATATAATTTTATTCTTTATAATAGATATTTTATAACATCTTTAGACAGATTTATCAAGATGAAGCGGGGTCAGTAGGGCGGGGTCACGACTTACACTGATTTACGCAGATTTAACGCAGATTTTCACTGAAATTGATGATAGCTAATATATCTAAACCTCTCATAGCTATATTAAAATTTTAAATTTTTTAGATTTCTAGGTTAGATATATTTATCTTAACTATCTAATATATCAGTGAAAATCTGTGCTTAATCTGCGTTAATCAGTGTTAATGCGTGACCCCGCTTATGGTGACCCCATCCAAAAAATTGGCTGTCAGTAAAATTGCGGCAAAAATACAACATCCTAGAATAAAAAGATAATCCCCGTGTTTCATTTTGGGCTTTGACAGCCATGTTCTGGTGTTATGTACTCCAAAGGCTCTGGAATCCATGGCGGCGGCGGAGATTTGGGCTTTTCTCATTGCGCCTAACACAAGGGGGAGGCAAATTTCAGCATACGCCTTAACTTTGCCAAGACCTGCCCTGCGGTTTTCAAATACATTAAGACCTCGTAGTTTTTGCGCATCCATTATAAGACCGGCTTCCCTGCTAAAATGGGACACCTGATTAAAGGCTGTCGTTATAATAAATGCAATACGGTATGGTAATCCAAGAGCATATAAGCCGGCGGCAAGCTCGTGGGGGGTGGAGGTTTGTGTTAAAATTGGAAAAATAAGCATTAAGGAGAAAATACGACAGGTTATCACCAGCCCAAGGAAGAGTCCTCCCCCAAAAAAGGTTTGAATCAATATAATAAATGCCGCTAACAATGAAAGATTCAGCAAATATCTAATCCTGAAAAGAGAAACTTTTGACCATAATCGAACTAATATCAATATTAAAACCAAGCAGACACTGACGGGAAATTTGTCAACTATAAAAACTATAATGGTAATCAACATAACAGACAGCAATTTTACTCTGGGATCCAATTTTTTCATTAAGTTAACTATATACAAAATATTAATAATATGCTATACTTATAGTAATATTATCAAAGTGCAAAGGAGAATTGAATGACTGACGCAAAAACTCGTCTTGCAAACAGAGAGAGGCAAAGAAAGTTCCGTGAAGCACATAGGGAAGAAATCAATGAGCAGCGGAAAGAACGGTACAGTGAGCGTATTAAGAAAGGGAAATGTCCGCGCTGCGGAGGCAGAGTAAAAAAAGGTTATACTTTATGCACAGATTGCTGCGAGTATCAAGCCGGCTTAAACCAAAAATACGCCAAACAAAGAAAGAAAACAGGGGGGGCTAAGAAAAGCTCGTCAGCAAAGCTGAAGGCTGCTAAAAAACCTGTTGCAAAAAAGGCTAAAACTAAGGTTTCTAAAGCCAAGCCTGCTGCAAAGAAAACAAAACCGGCAGCCGGAAAAAAAACAAAAAAGAAATAATTTAAAACAATCTTTAAGTTTCTCCATTCTGGAAAGGCAGTTCATTTTGCGGCTCTGGCACTATTGTTTGTGTCAAGAGCTTATTAATGACTGCCGCATTATCCAGAAGGCTGGATACAGATTGATTCTGATGCAGTCTTGAAATAACATGTGCAAAAAGCCGGGAAATGCTCACATTAACATACCATTCTCGTTTTAAAATTTCTTCATGGTAAACTGCATTGGTGCCAATAATCTTGTAAAAAAGCCCTTCCTTGTAAGCTTCATCAAAATGATCGATAGCGTTACCTGAAAAGAGGGGTAAACTTATGGCGCATATTATCCTACGAGCACCGTTTTCTTTAAGAAGCCTCATACCTTTTATCAAGGTGCCGCCAGTCCCCAGCATGTCATCTGCCATGAAGACCGTTTTATCCTGCACAGAGCCAAGCAAGCGTATCTGAGAAATATTTGATTGTGTCGCATCTTTGGCTAATTTGGAATAATCTCTTTCTTTGTAAAGAAGCGCTAAGGGTTTTTTAAGGGCGGATGCGTAAAATTTATTCCTGTCAACCGCGCCGGTATCCGGCGAAACTACAACAAAATCGTCATTAAGGATTCCATCCATTTTGGATAATTCCTGAATTATCTGATAACTTGCATGAAGATTTTCCAGGCGCATTTTATGAAAGGCGTTCATAATATCCCTGGAATGTATATCCAAAGTTATAATATGATTTACCCCAAGACTTTCAAAAATTTTCCCTATACGGCTTGCAGAAAGCCCTTCCCTACCCTTTGATTTATGCTGCCGTGAATATGGGTAGTTAGGTATAACCAGAGTGATTCGTTCCGCCCCAGACTGCATGGCGGCATCAACCGTAACAAAAATTGTCATTAAGTGGTCATTTATTGACAAATATTTCTCTTCCCCGCCGGAAAATTTTACAGGGTATCGATTTTCCACATCTTGGAAGATATAGACATCTTTACCGCGAATAGACTCCAGAATCTCGGACTTTATCTCCCCATTGGGAAACCGAGTGAATTTAACAGGTATTTTAAATGGTTTATCTCCATTATTATATGTTCCGCTTTGGGAAGCCGTCGTGCGGGTGGCTATTTTATTGATTAGATCGATATGCAACGATGCCTGTTCAGGGGTTATATTATAGCGTTTAGAAAGGTCGCCCTCAGTCTGTTTACGGCTGTGCCTATACTTTTGGCGCAGGTGCTCAATGACCTCATTGGCAAAAACATCGCCGCCGGGACAGGCAATTATAGCTAAATTTGCAGGATTGAAGTATTTCATTTGCTAGTTATTTGTAGCATTTATTGGGAAAACAATCAAGACCGCCTAAAACCCATACCCTTCCAGCCCATACTCCTCTATTAAACCACTGAGGGTCTTCATTAAGCTGTCATTCAATGGGACGCCGGTGTCTTTGCGTTCAAGCCAGGCAAGGTACTCCTTTTCTCCTGCGGTGTAAATCCTATCCTGCCCGGGAGCTTTTGCGGAGGCACGGAGCTCCCGCAGAATATCCCCTGTTGTTTTTTTGAATTTTTCAGGTTCAATAAAGGCGTTTATATCGATTGCCATAAAAAAGTGACCCAGTCCATACGGTATCTTTTTACCATTTGAATCAAGCCCATTTAGCGCTTTTAAAAATTGCCCCTGCTGTAAAGCGGCACTCAATATTTCTACGACCGTAGCATAGCCGTAACCTTTATACCCTGCCGTGTCTTCACCAAGTCCGCCAAGAGGGGCAAGAGCGCAGGTGTCCTTTGTAAGCCCAACCAAAGCCTTAGCAGCATCTGTCTCACTTGTACCGTCACGGTTAATTACCCAGCCTTCCGGCATGGTTTTGTTGATTCTTTCATAGTGTTCTATCTTGCCGCGCTGAGAAACAGAGGTGGCGCAGTCAAGCACAAAGGGGAAATCTTCATCAGTGGGCATTCCAAATGTAATCGGGTTTGTACCAAGCATATTGTCAATCCCAAAAGTGGGCGCAATAGAAGGACGCGCGTTTGTTCCGGTAATGCCAATCATATTTTCACTAGCCGCCATTGTGGCATAATAGCCGGCAATCCCATAATGAGTGGAATTCCGTACAACCACCATGCCAAGACCGTGCTTCTTTGCCTTGTCAATTGCCATCTGCATAGATCTCTTCCCTATAACATGACCCATGCCGTCATGGCCGTCAACAACAGCGGTTGCAAGATGATCTTTTACAATTTCAAAATTTGTAACAGGGTTTTGAATACCCTCTTTTATTCTATCGATATAGATTGGCTTAAACCTGCCGACTCCGTGGGAATCTATGCCGCGCTTATCGGATTCAATTAAAATCTCCGCACAAATTGCCGCATCCTGGGGTGGAACGCCCACTCTAATAAAAACATCCTTCATAAAGGATTCCAACTTGTCAAAACTTGCATATTTCATGGTTATATATTAGCTTATTTATGATATAATGTCATCATGAGTAAATACATTCTTTCCCTTGATCAGGGAACCACAAGTTCACGGGCTATTTTGTTTGACCATGATCAAAATATTATTGCTGTCGAACAAAAAGAGTTTACGCAGATTTATCCCCAAGAAGGCTGGGTGGAACATGATCCAATGGAAATATTTTCCACACAGAACGCCGTAATGCAGGCTTGTATCTCCGCCGTTAAAGCAAGCGCAAAAGATATAGCCGCTATTGGTATTACAAATCAAAGAGAAACAACCATTCTTTGGGATAAAAATACAGGACAGCCAATTTATAACGCTATTGTTTGGCAATGCCGCAGAACTTCCGGTATTGTTGATTCCCTTGTTAAAGACGGTCTTGGCGATTACATAAAACAAACAACAGGGCTTATCCCTGATGCGTACTTTTCAGGGACAAAAATCAAATGGATACTGGACAATGTTCCAGGGTCAAGAGAGCGGGCAAAAAAAGGGGAAATTCTTTTTGGCACTGTTGACACATGGTTGATTTGGAAATTGTCCGGCGGTAAAGCCCATGTGACCGATTACACAAACGCAAGCCGCACTATGATATTTGATATTCACAAACTTGATTGGGATAACAAACTTTTACAGGCTTT
>Ga0099364_10004533_pt1 | contig 21033 bp, 16 predicted proteins | sample TergutTh196P3_FD_73070 | JGI IMG/M metagenome (GOLD analysis project Ga0099364, IMG submission 73070) | Microcerotermes parvus P3 segment gut microbial communities from Pointe-Noire, Republic of the Congo - Th196 P3 | ecosystem: Host-associated > Arthropoda: Insects > Digestive system > Gut ... | reverse complement strand
GCGGCGGTGGAAGCGGCTTCAATGCAGGGGCGGCAGCTCATGAATTCCTTGCAAACCGGGGCAGGACATCTGTTGAGCTTCTCATCATCACCCATTTTCATGCCGACCATATAAACGGCGTGGAATACCTCATGAGCATGATAAATGTGGCTGCGCTCGCCATACCCGACCCCGAGGATTCGTTAGCCGCAGAAGAGATCATAGAGCTTGCAAGAATGAGGGGAACTGATGTATTATATGTCACGGAAACATATCATGTATCTTTGGGCGAAAAAAATCTGGTGCTGTATCCCCCGCTTGGCGACGGTGACGAAAATGAACGCGGATTGTCTGTCCTGAGCTACAGCATAAGCGGCGGCCCGGTTTCGCTGATAACCGGGGATATGGCGTCTCCGGGTGAGAGGGCTCTCCTACGCTATGCAGATTTGCCGGTTCTCGATTTGCTTGTTATAGGACATCACGGTTCAAGGCACTCCACCTCAGAAGATCTTCTGGCGGCCGTAAGTCCAACGATTGGGGTGGTGTCTGTTGGGAATAACAGCTACGGCCACCCGTCCGGCGAAACGCTTGCGCGTCTTGAAGAATACTACGTCACAGTTTTCCGCACCGACACGATGGGAGATGTTATTGTGAGGGGGCGGTAAAGATCAATGCATAATGCATAATTAATTCGGAATGCGGAATGCGGAATGCGGAATTATTCTACCAAATGAGGAAAAAACTTATGGCACAAAAAAAGAAGAGTACCGATGGTTATTTAAACCTTGTTGAGTCGATCAAGGGCGGGCGGATAGGCAATTTGTATGTTTTTCACGGGGACGAGCGGTATCTGCTTGAGCGCTGTCTTGGCGAGATTCGTAAGAAGCTCTGCCCTGACGGGCTGGACAGCTTTAATTATAAGCGGTTTGAGGGCAGATCCGTCACACTTGACGTTCTTGACGAAGCGATCAATACTGTGCCTGCGTTTGCGGAGAGGACTCTCGTAGAAATACATGATTACGATATTTTCAAAAGTAATACGAAGCCTGAGTTGAGCGGAATTTTTTCCGAGCTTCCCGAGTATGTATGCCTCTTGTTTATATATGATACACTGCAGTATAAGCCGGACGGCAGAAAGAAGCAGGATGCGGAGCTGCTGGCAAACGCGGAGGTAGTTGAGTTTACAGTCGCGGACCAGTTAAGGCTGGTCAAATGGATCAAGCGCCATTTTGAAGACGCAGGCAAACGGGTGAGTACGGATGACGCGGAATACCTTGCGCTGCTCACAGGCGGGCTTATGACGACCCTGAGTGGCGAGATCGAAAAAGTAGCGGCATATGCCAAAGGCGAAACCGTAACCCGCGAAGATATTGACGCGCTTGTCATTCCCACGCCGGACACAGCGGCGTATAAACTTGCGGACGCCCTCCTTCGCCGCGAGCACATCGCCGCAATGCGGATACTGGACGAACTTTTGCGGATGCGCGAGGCCCCGCACAAACTTATGTTCGGCATTTCGCTAAAAATGCGGCAGCTTCTTGCCGCACGAGTATGTATCGATAATAACTCAGGAAAAGAAGCTCTTATGGACATGTGCGGAATAAGACATGATTTTCAGGCAAGGGCGCTGATGGACACCGCGCGCAAAACCACGCTTGCCCGGATCTGCGGCATGGTTTCAGCCTGCTCTGAAACAGCGTTCGCGCTCAACACCGGCAACGACCCCGAAGCAAGCATGATAGAGCTGATAGCAAAGCTGGCGCATAGTTAATAATTCGGAATTATTCTGCATTCTGCATTAAAATTGGGGTGGCTGATATTAAAAGAGTTTATGAAGTTATTGTCGTTGAAGGGCGGTATGATAAGAATACCGTGGCTCAGGTTGTTGACGCCGCTATTATTGAGACGTCCGGTTTCGGTGTATTTTCTGACAAAGATAAAATCTCGCTTCTCCGAAAACTGGCGGAAAAGCGAGGACTTATAATACTCACCGACAGCGACAAAGCGGGCTTTTTTATACGCGGCAGATTGCGCGGGATGCTGGACGGAGTAGAAATTAAACATGCGTATATACCTGATATCGGCGGTCGTGAAGGGCGGAAAACTTCAGCTTCAAAAGAAGGCAAGTTGGGAGTCGAGGGTATGACTCCGGAGGTTATCATCAGAGCCCTGAGACGAGCAGGGGCGACTTTTTCTGATGAAACCGAACAAGAGAAAATCGAGACACGAATCACCAAGTCTGATTTGTTTTCCGCCGGTCTCTCCGGAAGCGCAGGCAGCGCTCAAAAACGCCGGGAACTTCTGAAAACCCTTGACCTTCCCGAAAGGCTGTCCTCAAACGGCCTTTTGGATGTTTTAAATGTAATGTACACCCGTGAAGAGTTTTTAAACGATAGTGTCAAATGAGACATAAAAAATGGAATCGTCCGTAGGGGAATTCATTTCCCCGTAGGACACAACTGCCCGCCGAACGGCCACGTTTGCTGTGCGAACGCGAGGGGGGTATCGAACCGCAAAGCGGTTCGTATCTAGGGGGGACGAAGTCCCACCTGGAAGGACTTTAAGGAGAAATGGAATGAAAAAATACATACTTTCACTCGATCAGGGAACGACCAGCTCACGCGCTATACTGTTTGATGCGGAGCAAAACATCGCGGCGATCAGGCAGAAAGAGTATACTCAAATATATCCCCGCGATGGCTGGGTCGAACATGACCCGATCGAGATTTACTCATCACAGTACGATGTTATGATGGAGACCATCTCACAGAGCGGAGTAAGCGCAAAAGAAATCGCGGCTATCGGTATTACCAACCAGCGCGAAACAACCGTCATCTGGGAAAAGGCCACGGGGCGGCCGATATGTAACGCTATCGTATGGCAATGCCGCAGGACCGCCGATATCATCGAAAAGCTCAAGACGGAGGGGCTTTCCGAATACATCCGCAGCGTCACCGGTCTGATACCCGACGCCTACTTCTCGGGCTCAAAAATAGCATGGATACTTGACAATATAAAGGACGCGCGTAATATGGCAAAAAACGGCAAGCTATTGTTCGGCACTGTGGACACATGGCTGCTCTGGAAACTGACGCAAGGTAAAGTTCACGCCACCGATCACACAAATGCGTCGCGCACTATGCTCTATGATATACATAAGCTCGACTGGGATGAGAAACTGCTCGACGCTCTGGACATTCCGCGCGAAATTCTGCCAAAGGTAGGGAGTTCAAGTGAGATATACGGCTATGCGGATATACAGGGGGTTTCCGTTCCCATCGCCGGAATAGCGGGCGACCAACAGGCTGCGCTGTTCGGGCAACTCTGCTTTGACAAAGGGGATGCAAAAAACACCTATGGCACGGGATGTTTTCTGCTCATGAACACAGGCTGCGAGGCATGCATAAGTCAAAACGGTCTTATCACGACCATAGCCGCCGGGGTCGGCAAAAGGCCGCCTTACGCGCTGGAGGGCAGCGTCTTTACGGGCGGCGCGGTTGTTCAATGGATGCGGGATGAGATGCGCTTCTTTACAGACAGCCGGGAAGTTCAGCATCACGCGGCTAAAGTGGAAAACTCAGGCGGAGTATACCTTGTGCCGGCGTTCACCGGTCTCGGCGCACCATATTGGAACATGTACGCGCGCGGCTGTATAACAGGCATTACACGCGGCACGACTCGCGAACACATAATACGCGCGGCCGAGGAGTCCATAGCGTATCAAAGTCATGACCTGATATGCGCAATGGAAAAAGACGTGGGCGCCCCTATCTCAGAACTCAAAGTTGACGGCGGCGCTTCACGCGACAAACTGCTCATGCAGTTTCAGTCAGATATAAGCGGAAAAAGAGTCATAGTTCCGAAAACTATGGAAACGACAGCGCTGGGCGCGGCATATCTCGCGGGATTGGCCGCCGGCATATGGAGCGGTACGGAAGAGCTCAAAAGGCTCCGGAACTGTGAGACGATCTTCACTCCAAATATGGAGCGCGGCAAACGCGAAATTTTACTGAAAGGCTGGCATAAAGCGGTCAGCCGCAGCCTCGACTGGACGGAATAAGACAACAAAAAAGAGATTGACATATGAGTGCTGCATGTGGTAAATTGGCATAGAATAACGAAGCAAAGATAATATGCATTTTCCCCGGATAATATGCAATTATCGAATCATCATTAGCGAATGACAAAAATAAAAGAGGAGGTAATCTAAATGGCTCAAAAATGTGAATTCTGTGGGAGAGATATTGTAGGCGAACCCGAAATTTACGTACGCAGGGGAAAAGAGAGGATCTATTGTTCTGATTTTTGTTTCAAGCTGCATTTTTATGACGCACCCGGCCCTAATTACGAAGAACTGCAGTTTATGTACAAAGTCCGCTGTGTTCCCGTAAAATTTGATTAGATTTAAGAAAGGGGGTCTAAGAATTGTCGAAGAAAATTGAAGAACTGACCGACCGGATTATTGAAACCGATTTTTTGATAATCGGAGGCGGTTGCGTGGGGGCTACAGCCGCCATTCGCGCTAAAAAGAACAACCCTAATCTTGACGTTACCGTTATTGATAAGGCCAAGATAGAATGGAGCGGCGACGGAGTCGGGCTTGACAACTTTAATCAGGTTCCGCTGCGCGAGGAAGACATCGGCAGAGAAGTTACCGAAGAAGAAGCCAACAAGGCAATATTCGGTGCGAAAAGGCTGCAAGGTCTTTCATATCTCGGGCTTGACGCCGTAGCAATGAAGAATGCGCATCTTTCTCAGCCTCTTTTGGAAGAAGCCGGAGTCAGGATCCGCGAGGATGACGGTACGCTCCAGGTTATACAAGCCTATCGTAAAGGCTCGAACTGGGCCAGGCTTGAGTATGACGATCAAGGCAAACCTACCGAGCCTCTGTTCGGGTCTTTTTCGAGAGGGTCCGACTTAAAGCAGAAATTAGGCGCTGTCGTACGTAAGCTCGGCACCAGAGTTCTGGACAGGACCATGCTTACAAGCGTTGTCACACGCGAGGGCGTCGCCGTCGGGGCGACCGCCATCAACACCAGAACTAACGAGTATCTGTTTATCAAGGCCAAGGCCATCTTAATGGCGACAGGTTACTCGACCAGAGTCTACCCGTATAAATGGTCTCCTTATCCGAACAACATATTCTATTCCATCACATCACCCGTTAACCATGGCGGCGGCCATATCTGCGCATTAGACGCGGGCGCCAAGCTTTACAGCATGGAACTGGGTAATGTGTATAATGTTTCCAAGGGTATCAACCACAGCAGCGGCGGCGGCGGCTGCAACTGGTATTTCAAGATGTACAACTCCAAGGGCGAGTGTCTGGAAGACAAGTATCCTGACAGGGTCGTTACAAAGGCCGGCGGTATGATCCCGGGGCTTAACTTCATGTTTTCACCGGATATGAAAAACGCGGAGATCATGCATGACATTGTCCTGTCATATAAAGACGTAGCCGACCCCGACACGATATCCGCAGTTTACTTCACAGCCGCGACAGAGCCTACCAAAGCGCTCAAGTTCCACAAACTTGCCGGCGGGCTGACCAATGAGCTCCCCTGCGAATGTGACTATGTTTTATCCGGCATCGGCCAGGGCGGCGGCGGCATCCACCGCGAAAACCTGCAGTCCGAAACAGGCGTAAAGAATCTTTTTGCCGCGGGCGGGTGTACATGCCCCTCCGGTTCGGCGGGCTTCACCTGGGGCTGCCTGATCGCGGATCATGTCACGGAACTGGTCAAGGGCAAGGAGCAGGCAAAGATCGACGGCGAGCAGCTTAAGCAAATCGAAGACACGCGGCAGTGGGTATTTGCCCCGCTAACGGACAAAGGCGCATATTTTGTCAATCCGTTAGAGCTTGAGAGTTATATCAAGCAGATCGTCTTAAACTATGTCGGGTTATATAAGTATACGTCAAAAATGGAGCGCGGCCTTGAGCTGATCAGGCGCGCCAGGGAGGGCGCCGTTCCCATGCTGTACGCAGAAAATCCCCATGAGCTTATGCGCGCCATCGAGGCACGGCATATCCTTGAGACGTCTGAGCTGCATGTCCAGTCTTCCCTGATCAGAGACGACAGCCGTATAGTACCGGTCCATTATCGTGTCGAGTATCCCGAACTGGATCCGAAGTGGAACAACATGATCGTTACGGCGAAAAAAGTTGCCGGAGAGTATAAGTACGAAGTTGAAAAACTGAACAAAGAACTGTAAGGAGAGACGCTGAATGTATAATGTAAAAGTAAACTACGGGCCAAGAATAGACACAAGCCGGTGTACGGGATGCGGCGAATGTTATGATATGTGCCCCATGGATATTTTCGGATGGGACGAAGAAAAGAAAAGGCCCACGGTCGCCTATTCCGGCGAGTGTTCCATCTGTTGCTTCTGCGAAGTGGTCTGTCCCGAAGTAGCCATCGATGTTCATCTTCCGCTGCATCAGATGCTCGACTTTGGCATATCGCCGACCAATTTGACCAACAAGAGCGATTTTCTGGGAGAGTAATAATTTTTCAGAAACCTGCGCTCGAAACGCTTAATAACCAACCGTGCAGGGGCGGCTAATGTTAGTCGCCCCTGACTTGAAAGGAGATTTTACCGGTGGCATACGGTTTTACGGGGAAGACACTCTGGGTTGACTTGAACCAGGGTAAGATAACTGAAGAAGAGCTTGACAATAAAATTGCGCGCGAATTTATAGGCGGTTACGGTTTGGGCGCCCGCATACTCTACGACAAGATGAAGCCCAATGCCGACCCCCTCGGTCCGGATAATATTCTGGGATTTGTTACAGGTCCTCTGGCAGGCACGGCTCTTGGCGGCTCCCGGTATACGGTGGTAGCCAAATCCCCGCTGACCGGCGGATGGGGCGACGCCAACTCAGGAGGCGTTTTTGGGCCGACGCTGAGGTTTTCCGGCTATGATGCGGTTTTCTTCACCGGCATATCGGAAAAGCCTGTTTACCTCTTAATAGACAACGGCAAGGCGGAGCTCAGGGATGCAGGCCATCTCTGGGGCAAGACGGACTGTTACGAAACGGAAGACGTCATCAAAGAAGAGATTGGGAAGGATTTTTCAGTCGCCTGTATCGGCCCTTCGGGTGAGAAACTCGCCCTGATCTCAGGCATAGAAAACGACCACGGGCGCTTGGCTGCCCGATCCGGCCTTGGCGCCGTGATGGGTTCAAAGATGTTAAAGGCAGTTGCGGTAAGAGGGAAAGCGCCGGTGCCCATGGCCGATGAGGAAAGAGTAAAAGATATCAGAAAAAACACATCGCTGTCTGCGGAAGACATTTTAAGTGTATACGGAACTTGCGGGATCGTTGAACCGCTAGTTATGGCCGGGGATTCCCCAGTCAAGAACTGGGCGGGCATAGCGGCGCGTGATTTTCCCCATCCGGAAAGGCTCGGCGGCGATGCTGTCGTCGCCAAACAAGAGCGCAGATATGCGTGTTACAGATGCCCCATAGCCTGCGGCGGGCTTATGAAGGAAGGGACCGGGGACTACAAGTATCCCCCCGGCGCAAAGAAGCCCGAATATGAAACGCTGTGTATGTTTGGCTCTATCGCCCTTAATGACAACCTCGACTCTGTTATCGCAGCTAATGATATCTGCAACAGGAAGGGGCTTGACACTATCTCCGCCGGCGCGACCGTGGCCTTTGCCATAGAGTGCTATGAGAACGGCCTCATAACCAAAGAAGACACCGATGGTCTGGAGATGACCTGGGGAAACCATAAGTCCATAGTGGCGATGACGGAAAAACTTGCATATCGTGACGGTTTCGGCGATATCCTTGCCGACGGCGTTAAGGTCGCGGCTGAGAAGATAGGCAAAGGCTCCGAAGAATATGCCATGCATATGCGTGGTCAGGAGTTCGGCGCACATAATCCCAAATACGGGTTCAACTGGGCTCTCGCCTACAAAATGGACGCTACCCCCGCCCGTCATCCTCAGGGCCCGGGAAGGCCGGTTCCGGGTACGCCGGGGCCTCCGTTTGACAAGACGTCACAGGATAACCTGCAGCCGGGATACAAGTTCGGCAACAATTTCATGCATGTGGTCCAGAGCCTGGGGACGTGCAAGTTCGTGGTGTGGGGCATGAATCACTGCGATGCGTTTTTGGGCAATATACAAGCTGTCACCGGCTGGGATTTCACCTATGACGAACTGTTTTTAGCCGGTGAGCGGATCGCTAACATCCGTCATCTGTTCAGTCTGCGGGAAGGCGTTAGCATACTGCAGCAGGATTATTCGGACAGAATGGCCGGAAGGCCGCCCGCCGAAGAAGGCCCGTTAAAAGGGGTCACCATTGACGAGAAACGCATAGTAAGCGAGTACCTTGAAGCGATGGACTGGGATCCTGTAACGACCATGCCAAGCAGGAAAAAACTTGCCGAGCTAGGGATGCAAGACCTCAATGTGGCGTTTTGAGAGGATTTTTATAGAAAATATGTAACATGGATATAAGGAAGGATGGTTTTTTTGAACAGTGTTTTTGATAGCCCTAATCCAATCCTTTTCGGTTGCGGCACTTCGAAATCAATCGGAGAGAAGCTGACAGGGTTCGGTTGCAAAAAAGTGCTTGCCGTGTACGATAAAGGGATCAAGGCTGCCGGTATAGCGGATAAGATTTTAGATTTGATAAAGGCCGCGGGTATAGAAATAGTTATTTTTGATAAAGTAGAGGCGGATCCGCCTGACTATCTGGTCAATGAAGCAGGCGATTTAGGGAAATCGGAAGGGGTTGACGGCGTTGTCGGTATCGGAGGAGGAAGCTCTATCGATACGGCTAAGGGCGCCAGAATACTCCTGACAAATCCCCCTCCGATCACAAGATACTCTTCCTTCCGCGAAAATGGCGTTGAGGTGAGCAGCGCGCCTATCGACGAAGTCAACCTGAAACCCCTCATAGTCATACCGACCACCGCGGGAACCGGCAGCGAAGCAACTCCGGGCGGAATCTTTACCGACACTGAAAAGCAAGCTAAGCGGGCTGTGCTCTGCTCGGTGAGTTTAGCCATAGTCGATCCCGAGCTTGTGACGGGCTTACCGCCGGGCGCGACAGCCATGACAGGCTTTGACGCTTTCTCACACGCGGTTGAGGTGATCACTTCAAAAGCGCCTAACAGGATAAGCGAAGTATTAGCCAAGGAATCTGTTCGCCTTATCGCAAAGTATTTGCCGGTCGCTTGTAGGGACGGCTCAAACATAGAGGCCCGCGAAGCCATGTCATTAGCCGCTTCGATGTCCGGAATGGCTCTGCGCGGTCCCTTTGGCGGCATACCGCATGATATCGGCATGTCCATCGGCGCTAAGTATCACGCTCCCCACGGCGCGACCGTAGGCTGCCTTCTTGGTGAAACAATGAAGTTCATAGCGCCTGTCGTTCCTGATAAGCTGAGGATCATCGCCGAATGTATGGGGGTAACGTTAAGCCCGGACGCATCAAGTGAGGAGATCGGAGAAACCCTTTGTGAAGCTATTCGCAAGCTCTACAAGGAGACAAACATGCCGCCGATGAAATCCTTTGTCAAGAGTAAAGAAGATCTGCTTGAGAATGTAGATACTCTCTTTAAGGGCGCCAGCTTCACGCCGAAGCCTCTCACAAGAGACGACGTCGCCACGATCGTCTCCGGGTCTTACGATAACAATTGATGATAACGGTAGACATCAAGTTCATGCTGTATCTCAAGTCGTCTGAGGATCTGCGTATGGGAAAAAAGGATGTTTCAGAAGCGCTGAAAGAAGGCTCAACATTCGCTGATCTCCTTAAAGAGTTGGAACAAAACTTCGGATCTGCGCTGGCCGAAGAGATCTATGATCCCCGGACGCAATCGATGCAGGAACTGGTCAGGGCGACCATTAACGGAGTTTTGGTGCATAACCTGCCCGAAGGTACCGACACAGAGTTACATCACGGGGACGCCGTCATCTTCTTCCCTCTCGTCATGGGCGGATAAGAAAAGCGGCAAAAACAAACAGAAAAAACCGATGCGCGACATAAAATGTGCCACGCATCGGTTTACTTATTACTTATTACTTCTTGAGCTTGGGATCCAGCGCGTCGCGGAGCCCGTCGCCAAGCAGGTTGAACCCGAGAATCGTTATCATTATGGCTATGCCGGGGAATGCCATCAGCCATGGCGCGGTGCGCGCGGCCTGTCTGCCTGTTGAAATCAGCGCTCCCCATTCGGGCGCGGGTGGTGGTACGCCGAAACCGAGGAATGACAGCGACGCAGAAACCATGATCGAAAAACCTATCGACATCGTAGCCTGCACCAGAATCGGGCTGAGTCCGTTGGGAAGAACCTGTGTGAGTATTATACGCAGATCGCCAAAACCGATCGCACGGGAGGCCTCGACATACTCATTGCTTCTCACGGTGAGTATTGAGGCCCTGGCTACCCTTATGAAATGCGGTGCGCCTCCCACGCCTACGGCAATGATCAGGTTCATCATGTTCATGCCAAGCACAACCATGATGACCATCCCGAGCATGAGACCGGGTATGGACGCCAGCACATCGCATACGCGCATGATGACATTGTCTGTCTTTCCGCCGAAGTAGCCGGCGGTCGCGCCGAGCGCGGTCCCGGATATAGCGGAAAACAGCATCGCGCCGAATCCTATTACCAGCGAATACCGGGAACCGTAGATCACGCGCAGAAACAGATCGCGGCCCATGTTATCGGTGCCGAACAGATACTTCAAGCTCGGCGGCGCATAATTGTCCATAACATTGGAAGCGTTCACCCAGTTAAAAGGCATGAAGAGCGAGGCGATCGCCACCAAAGCCACAAAGGCAAGGATAAAAAGCCCTGCCATAGCGCCTTTGCTGCGCCTCATCCTGCGCCACAGTTCAGCCATCTGGCTGCGTTTTTTATATTTCACCGCGGTCCCCGCGGCCGAATCCGCCATATAGATTCCCGCAAAGTATTCATTTTCCCTTGTGACATAACTCTTTGCGTTACTGACGGGTGTTTCCGCCGGTTCGGTATTGTCCGCTTCGGTATGGAGTGCTGAGTATGAAACAGCGGATGAAGAAGCAAAACTTACGTCATCTGCTGATGTTTCCGCGCCTTCCGGACCGGCCGCCGCAGCAGCGGGCTTAATATCCCCCTCCGCAAGTACGGATGTTTTCACCGGTGCGCGTTTTTTCTTTTTTGAAACATACTGCGATTTTATCCTGGGGTCAACAAATGCATAAAGCAGGTCGACTATGAGCATCAAAACGACATACAGAATAGACGTCAAAATGACGCAGCCGAGTATTGCGGTCGTATCGCGCGCATTAACGGCATATACGAGCATGCTCCCCACGCCGGGCCACGCGAACACCTGTTCAACGACCGCGGAACCCGCGATAGCCGTGCAGACCGACGCCCCGACCACGGTAATGATGGGAATCAGCGCGTTGCCGAGCGCATGGCTCCAGATCACGCTTTTTTCCGGTACGCCTTTCGCTCTCGCGGTCCTCAGAAAATCGGCGTTAAGGACGTCAAGCATACTGGAGCGGGTCTGCCTTGTGCACAGGGCCATCAACGTCAATGAAGAGCATACCGCAGGCATGATCAGGCTTCGTATCCCTTGCGTGTGGCCTGTTGACGGGAGCCACCCGAGATACAGCGAAAACAGCAGCATCATAAGTAAACCCAGCCAGAACACAGGCATCGACACGCCTATGAGCGCGAACGTCGTCGTCGCGGCGTCCGTAACAGTCCCCGCTTTCCTTGCTGCCTGTATACCGGCCGGTATAGAAACTACCAGCCCTATGATCGTGGCGCCGAGTATCAGGATAAGGGTATTCGGCAGTCTCTGCATGTATAAGCCAAACACGTCCTGATTATAAGACATCGACACCCCGAGATTACCCTGAACCAGGTTTAGCATGTATTTTCCGTACCTGTAAAACATCGTTCTGTCGAGATCGTACTGCGCCCTCAGCGCGTCCATCTCTTCCGGAGTCATCTCCCCCTGGAACAACTGATCCACAAAGGTTCCGGGCATCAACTCGACCAGAGCGAACACGATGAAAGTGACAGCCAGAATGACCGGAATCAGCATTATGATGCGCTTTATGATATAACGTGCCAACCTATCGCTCCTTTCCTTTTTTTTGAAAAGGGTGCACGGTGGGATGCGGCCCGGCTCAGGCCTTGCCGCATCCCGCCTTTTTCATGCGAGTCGATCAATCATCCAATGCTATGAAGACGCCTTTGAAACAGTGATTCATGTCGGGATCGTTGACGATTCCGCCTACGCCCTTTTGAGAGATCCTGGTACGAATAACGTCATACATCGGGAAGTACGGCATATCTTCGGCCACGAGCTCCTGAACCTGCCAGTAGATCTGCTCACGCGCTGCGGCATCGGAAATCGTTGGCGCCAGTTCGAGCAATGTATTGACTGCCGGGTTGTTATAAGACGCCCTGTTGGACATTCCGAAAGGATAGAATGAGTTTCTCGCGGAACGGGCGTCATTGCCAAACGTACAGATATAGTGGACCATCTCCGCCTGGTTGTTGCCATAGATGGCATAGGCTGAAATAGTGGCCATATCAGCAGGGTAAAGGGTGGTGTTGATACCGATTTGGTTGAGCTGCTCCTGTATGATCTCCAGCGCTCTGTTGGCGTTGGCATCGCCGGAGCATATCTCGATTACCTCTCCCCGGTAATTGGACGCTTCCAGATATTCTCTGGCCAGATCAAGGTTGAACTGTATAGCCGGGAGATTGGGGTTTCTAAACTCCGTATCGTATCCCCAGGTGGCTCCATCCCGCGCGGGCGTGGCCCAGTCTCCGTTAGCGACTCTGGCTATTTCAGGCATGCTCAGGGCGTGGGCCACGGCCAGCCTGAAGTTTTTGTCGCTTAAAACCGGGTGATCCATATTAAAGCCCATCGTGTAAACGGTGTTTGCGTAAAACTCAACGACAGTCAGGCTGGGATCCTGCTTCATTATGGGTATATCCTGCGGCGCGGAGCTGAGGCTTATCTCGGCCTCGCGGTTTTGCAGCATGATCGTACGGGCCCCGACTTCCGGGATCCATTTGAACGTCATTTGCCTGGTCGGCATGACGCCGCCCCAATAATCGTCATTGCGCACGATCGTCACAAAATCGCCGGGTACAAGTTCGGTGACTGTGTACGCGCCCGTGCCGACCCAGTAACCTTCTATGGCATCCGCCTCTATCGCCCTCTTGTTGAGGATGGAAGACCACGGCAGCGCCAGTCTGTATAGAAGGTCAACGTTTGTAACGTTCTGGACTATCTGTACGGTATACTCGTCAAGGGCTCTCACAGATTCGACAGTTCTCCATGTATCTACGGCTTCGGTTCCGACGGTCGCTATGGAGAGCTCATAGGTATCGATGACGGATTGCGCGGTGAACTTATCACCATTGCTGAAAAATACGTCGTCGCGCAGCTTGAATGTCAGGGTCTTAAAGTCGTCGGATATATCCCACTCCGTTGCGAGTTCGGGGTAAAACTCCCTCTCTACCGCATTGTACATGATCAGCGTGTCAAAAATGCACGAGTACACAGCGCGGTATACGGGGCCCGTGGTTATCGGGGACTGGGTATTGAGTCCGACGAGGGGCGATTCGCCCATAATGGTGATCGAGTCCATGACCCGGACCGCTTCGTCTTCGGGCAGCGGGACGGAGTCGGCAGGCGCCTGAGTGGGGGGTGCGGGCGACGCGCCGCTGGTGGGCGGAGCGGGTGCAGGTGCCGGCGCGGGCGAGTCGGAAGTCCCTCCTCCGCAGGCTGCGATCGCAAACGCCATTACCAGTACCAACAGAATTGCCAACAGTCTCTTTTTCATTCTTCTTTTTCCTTTCCTTTCATTTTATTATGGTACCAAATATGTCCTCAGGGTTCCCCTATGATCCATAATATCGCAAGCATCTAGTAAAGTCAACAATAAAACTAATGTCATGAGACGTATAACGCATCGCCGTTTAACATGGGTTTTTCAAAGCCTTTTTCGGTCACTATATATGACTCTCCCCAGAAGATGCTTGTATCCATATCGTCCGTTATAATTGTCGGGTGCAGTATTACAAGCATGCCGGGCTCAAGAGGTTTTGTTATGTCTTCCGTCATATCTCCCTCGTCTAAATCGATACCCGCCAGATGCCCGCAAGGCATCACAAAATTGTATCCGGCGTCTTCCGCGTACTCACGCATTTTTCTCACAATTTCACAAATCGGGGTTTTTGCCTTTAACAGTTCTTTACCCGCGTTAACAGAACCGACGATGACCTGCCGGATCGCTTCGGCGTCTTCATTTTTTTCACCTACGCAGACGGTGCGAACGATTTGGGTCCAGTAACCGTTATACCGCGGGGCTATTTCAACAGCGACAACATAGCCCGCTTCTATTTTTCTGTTTATTGCCGAAAAGTTATGCAAAGGCGGCAGCTTATTATCTTTTATGCTGAACTTTCCGGATGTAATGAGCGCGAAACTCTCCTCCGCCCCCATCCTTTGCATAGCCCTTTCCATCTCTGCCACGACTTCGTTTTCATACATTCCCGGCTTTACCGTTTCGCAAATCGCCCTATATCCGGCTTCGGCTATGCGCGCGCAAACACGCTGCGATTCAACCTCCTCGGCGCTTTTTGCCGATCTTATGGTAAGTAACAGATCAGACACGTCCACAAACTCCAGATCGGGAAACTCATCTCTCAGCTTTAAAAGCCAGGCAGCCGGCAAAATTTCATATATCGTTCCGACACGGCCGCTTTCGACGCCGTTTGCCCTCAGAATCTCGATCACGCCCCGTACCTGATCTTCATTTATCACGGCATCGTTAATAAATGAGGATTGAATAAGGTTGAGCTTGCCCATCAGATCACTTACAACCGCCACTGCCCTGCTATCCCTGAGTAATACCACGCTCCTGATGAAAAAGATCACCCGGTTGTCTGTAAAATATCTTTGGCTTCCAAACGGATGGGTCCCCACAGAACTGTTTCCCGGAAGGTATATCGCGCTTAACCCTTCTTTCTCCATAAGACCGGAAACAGCACTAAGTCTTCTGTTTTTTTCTGCTTCGCTAAACATGCTTATCCCCCTTAAACTGTTATTAGCTCACTGTCACTGGATGTGAGGCACTCACCGCCGTTTTCTGTGACAAGATATGAATCGCCCCAAAAAATGCCGAAATCTATTTTCGGCGTAACCAGCGTCGGGTGTACTATGAGCGTCATACCTTCTTTGAGAATGATGTCGCTTTCCATGGCGTATTGCCAGCCTTCATCAAGGTCTATGCTTGCGATATGTCCGAACGGCAATCTGGAAATGTATCCCAGACTCTCTCCAACCTCGCACATGTGCAGCATAACTTCTTCCAGCTTATTACCGGGTTTAAAAAGAGGTATTGCCGCTTCCACCGTCTTTAACAAATCGGCGTGAGCTTTTTTAATGTCTTGATTTGGCTCGCCTATACAAATAGTCCTGACCATTTGCGTCCAGTATCCCATATATCTTGGCGTTATCTCCATTGCCACACAATCCCCGCTTTTAACGACGCGGTCGTCCGGCCATATGAAAGGGCCTATGCAGGGAAGTTTGTTATCCTCAAAAGAAAACCTGCCGCAGGACGTCAGGGTAAATGTCTCCTCCGCGCCGGCCGCTTTCATGGCATAGTCCAGCTCTGCGGTAATGTCTGTCAATCTGACTCCCGGCCTTGCAATATCGCACACAGCTCTGTAACCGACGTCCGCTATATCTCCGCATATGCGGGAGACTTTTATCTCAAAATCACTTCGCTCGCCTCTTAACTCGCAAATATCATCTAATATATCCACAAGTTCCATTCCCATTTTTTCTATCTCAAGATACCACAGCGTCGGCAACATATCTAATGTGACCCCAAGTCTCTTTACGGGTTTGTCCTTCAAATCCGATAAAATGCTCCCGAGAATATCCGGTGAAATGCGGACATCGGAAAAACCCCTTGCCGCAAGGCCCTTTTTATGGAGTACGGAACTTGCGCACACCATTATCGGCATGCCGCTCCTTGCTATCATCGCCTGATGGCGAAAATAAACCCTGTGGCCCGTAAAGTATCTGAACGACCCGTTTTGAGGGGGACCAACAACACTGTTGCCCACAATGAGGGCGGCGTCAAGCTCACGGTCTTGCATGATTCTGTCAAGGCCCGCCCTCCTGCGTTTCAGATCCTGCAGCAACGCCGCATCCATGTTACTCGCGCTGTAGTTACGCTTTTCCGCAACATTCATGATTCAAACACTCCCTCTTCTCAATTCATAATGCATAATTATTTTTTTACCTGAGTCCTTCGTAACGGTAGGGTGTGGGCTATTAAGCATTGTATAAAAACGGGTCCTCTATGTCAAGAACTGAATCATTGCTTTTCAGATTCGAATATGTTATATTTATCTACAATAACAGAGGGGGGTTGGGTATATGCTGGGAGGATACGCAGGAAAGATACTTCGCGTGAACTTGACAAAAAAAACTATTGTGACAGAGGATTTGCCGGAGAAGCTTATAAGGGATTACATCGGCGGCGCCGGTTTCGGGATAAAGTTTTTACTGGATGAAACAGACCCGAACGCGGAAGCTTTAGGCCCGGATAACAAGCTGATATTTGCCGTCGGCCCGTTTACCGGTGTGGACGTACCCTGCGCGAGCAGGGTCATGATCACCGCTAAATCTCCCCTTACGGGAGCCGTGGGCATGACGACTTCCGGTGGATACTTTCCCGCTGAAATGAAATTTGCAGGTTTCGATATTATCATTATCGAAGGTAAGTCCGAAGAGCCCGCTTTCATTTGGATAAACGAAGGAAAGGCTTCTATTATCAGCGCTAAAGAGATTTGGGGCACCAGCACTCCGGACTGTCAGCAGATGATCAAAGACAAGCTGAAAGACCAGAACATACGTATAGCGTGTATAGGTCAGGCCGGGGAGAACCTCAGCCTAATGGCCTCGATAATCAACGAAAAACATGCGGCGGGCCGTAAGGGGCTGGGCGCTGTGATGGGGTCGAAAAACCTCAAAGCCATAGCGCTGCGCGGAACTAAGCCTGTCCATATAGCGGATAACGATAGCTTTAAGAAGGCTCGCATGACCATGCTCGAAGAGATGAAGGCAAGCCCTGTGATGTTTACCGCGTTTCCCAAATTCGGTACATCAATGAGCGTGGACTCTAAAAGCGCTTTGGGCATATTTCCGCTGAAAAACTATGCCGAGACCGGCGAGCACGATTTGACTCCGGATATAGGCTTAAAGACAAGCCTGTCACGTAATATATCTCGTGAGACCTGCTACAAATGCCCTGTCGGCTGTGCTCAGGTCAAACTGGCAAAAAAACAACCGTTTACCGGAATGGTTGGTATGCCGGAGTATGAAACCTATTACAGCTTCGGGGGTACAACAATGGTAGACAATATCGACGCCGTTATCGCAGCCGACCGTATCTGTGATGATTTGGGTATGGACACAATATCCGTAGGAGTCGCTATAGGCTTTGCAATGGAGTTGATGGAAAAGGGCATTCTCACAAAGGCTGATACGGACGGGATCGATCTGAGCTTTGGCAACGCAGAAGCTATGGTCGAGGTTGTCAGGAAGATCGGGTTTCGTGAGGGTATAGGCGACCTTCTGGCTGACGGGGTCAAGGCTGCCGCGCAAAAGATAGGAGGCGGAGCGGAGAAATACGCTATGCACGTCAAGGGTCTGGAACTGCCCGCATATGATGTGCGCGGCGCAAAAGCGCACGCCTTAAACTTTGCCACCTCATACACCGGCGCCGACCACAACAGGGGCTTCGCCGTTCAGGAGCTGGTATCCATTCCCATCCCCTTTCCGGTGGAGGATCGTTTTTCCACTGTCAGGAAAGCGGAACTGACGAAATGGAATCAGGACGTCAGGGCGGCTTGCTGCGACAGCGCGCCCATGTGCTGTTTTGTGCTTGACGCGGCTGTTGCAGGTATTTGTCTGGAAAACACCGCCAATCTTTTGACCTCAATTACCGGTCTTGACTTCTCTCCCGAAGAAGTGTATACCGTCGGCGAGCGCTGCACAAACGCCGCAAGGCTGTTTAACCTGAGAGCCGGCTTCAAACAGGCGGACGACGACTTGCCCGTACGCCTGAAAACCGAAGCCATCAAAGCCGGCGCATCAAAAGGCGCCATAGTTCCCCGTGAGGAACTCGAAGGGATGCTCGATGAGTACTATCAACTCCGGGGTTGGACAAAAGAAGGCATCCCCACACAAGAAAAACTCCACGAACTCGGGCTTGATTAATGCCCGCTCGATTGAGCAGGAGGACCTCTAATCCCTCACAATGCAGAATGTGTGATAAACAATGAATGAGAATAAAGCTAAGCTATTAATAAAGCGACTTATCGGCGATGAGAAGCGGCAGGCTTATACGATTCCGCTGTTGGCTATTTTGTGCTCGCTTGCCGTTGTGTCTTTACTGCTGCTCGCATTGGGTAATAACCCTATCGTTGCGTTCCGCTCGATCCTAGCGGGTGCGGGAGTGCTGCCGAGACCAAACTATGCCTCGGGACGGGGGATGCTGACCGATATTATGCTGACACTATCGGAACTGACGCCGATGATACTCGCGTCACTTGCTGTTATTGTCGCATTAAAAGGCGGGCTTTTTAACATCGGAGTGTCCGGGCAAATGCTGTTTGCCGGATATTTTGCGACAGTGATCGTTGGTTATTCCGCTCTTCCGGCTTTTATTGCCAAACCGCTTGTAATACTGGTAGGCGCGGTATGCGGAGCGGCAATAGGTATGTTTATAGGGTGGATGAAGTATAGATTTAATATCAATGAGGTTGTCTCGAGTATCATGCTAAACTATATCATACAGTTTGTCACGACGTTTTTTATCATTACGCGATACGTTGACCCGATCACAAGGCACTCCCGTGAGGTTTCCTCCGCCTCCAGGCTTGTCCTGCAAAATGTTATGATTGGCGAGTACAGAACAGTTCTGCCGGTTTTTATTTTTCTTGCCATCGTTATGGTTTTTGCGCTGAGGTTTTTCATCGACCGTACACGTGCGGGGTTTGACCTCAGAGCTGTCGGCTTAAATTCCCGCGCCGCCCGTTATATCGGCATCTCGCCGAGTCTTAACACCCTGCTTGCCATGACCATATCCGGCGGATTGGCGGGGCTGGCGGGCGTAACGCATTACCTTGGGCTGCATGGTTCCATCCCGCTTAGGGAGTTATCCACAACAGGATTTGAAGCTATCGCTGTCGCTCTGCTGGGTAATACCAGCCCTGTCGGCGCGTTGTTCGCGTCCGCTTTGATAACGGTGATATCGCGCGGTTCAACTTATATGAGCAGCGTGCTCAATGTCCAGCGCGAAATCTCACAGGTAATAACGGGACTCATCTTACTGTTTTCGGCGTGCGGCGCATTTTTAAAGCAGATACTTAATAAAGAAGGATCGTAAACATGGACACTGTGTTGATAGACGGTTTATCGTACGCGATACCGCTTCTGTGTATAGCCATAGGCGGCATATACAGCGAGCGTTCGGGTATCACCAATCTGGCTCTTGAGGGCCTGCTTGGCATGGGCGCATTTATAGGCGCGCTGTTCGTTGCGTTCTTCGGCGGCCGGTTTTCGCCTCATTCTACCATACCTATGTATCTTGCGTTCTGCTTCGCTATGCTGGGCGGTGCGTTGTTTGCCATGCTGCATGGATTATTATGCGTTAAGTTTAAAGCAAATCAAATAATCTCCGGCGTCGTTATCAACATACTCGCAGTAGCGCTGACAGGGTTTTTGACAAGGCAGATCAACTCGCAGGTTTTCCGGCAGCCGTCTGAGAGAATACAGCTTGGCGTCTCTCCCAGATTTGATATCCCGCTGCTTGCCGACATCCCCCTGATAGGCGCGGCATTCCGCCGTGTGTATCCTTTTCAGATCATTATTATCGTCGTTGTGGTTTTTGCGTGGTATCTTCTATATAAGACGCGATTGGGCATGCGGATACGCGCCTGCGGAGATAATCCGCACGCTGTGGACAGCGCGGGAGTTAATGTCGCAAAGATGCGTTTTATTGCCGTTTTGATATCCGGAGCGCTTGCCGGGCTTGGCGGCATGTCATATGCGTATTCCATAGCCGCGAACTTCTCAAACGGCATATATATGGGTGCGGGGTACCTTGCGATCACCGCGCTGATTTTCGGTAACTGGCGCATTATACCGACTGTCGGGGCATGCCTTCTCTTTGGTTTCGCACGGTCGGGCGGCCACAGACTTGCGCAGGCGCTGGAGATGCCGGCCAGCTTTTCCGATTTAATGATGATGCTTCCCTATGTGGCAACGCTTCTTATGCTGATTTTCTTCGCAGGTAAAAACCGGGCACCCCGCGCGCTCGGCGAAATATATGACAAAGGAAAAAGGTAGGGTTTACAAAAAAAGAAAGGACAGGTACTATCATGAGCGTATCAGCGGAAGATAAGGTAAGGGTCGGTAACAGCGTGATAAGAGATCCTTCGCTGGCGACGGCCGGTATCAAAAAAATCGAATGGGTAAAGGAGTTCATGCCTGTATTGAGGCAGCTTGAGGAAAGGTTTATAGTTGAGCAGCCTTTTAAGGGCATTAAAATCACCGTCTCTGTGCATTTGGAGGCAAAAACAGCATATTTAGCGCTGGTTCTTCGCGCCGGCGGCGCTGATGTGGCGGTTACAGGCTCCAACCCCCTGTCAACCAAAGACGATATATGCGCGGGACTGGATGCGCTGGGCATGAATGTGTATGCATGGCATAATGCTACTCATAAAGAGTATTGGAGCCATTTAAAGCAGGCTCTCTCGATCTGTCCGCATATTATTATTGACGACGGCGGAGACCTTGTGCATATGCTGCAAGGCGAGCTTAGCGACTATGCAAAAAACCTTATCGGCGGCTGCGAGGAGACTACCACAGGCATCCACCGCCTGAGAGCCCGCGTTCGGGAAGGAAGTCTCAGCTTTCCTATGATGGCGATCAATGATGCGCATTGTAAGTACTTATTTGACAATCAACACGGAACGGGACAATCGA